>Ga0187785_10000189_pt1 | contig 23935 bp, 28 predicted proteins | sample 0815_BV2_4_20_MG_FD_132466 | JGI IMG/M metagenome (GOLD analysis project Ga0187785, IMG submission 132466) | Tropical peat soil microbial communities from peatlands in Department of Meta, Colombia - 0815_BV2_4_20_MG | ecosystem: Environmental > Terrestrial > Soil > Wetlands > Peat | place...
AGGCCACCCTTCTCGACAAGTCTCCGGAAATTCTGCTTGTGCAGCAGAGTACCTGAGATCGCCTCGACCGTTTGTTGCAGGTCGTAAAGGGTGAACTCGGGTGGTAGCAGCTCGAACACGACCGGCCGGTATTTCAGCTTGCCGCGCAGCCGCCCAAGCGCGGTGGCGAGAATACGCCGATGGTCGAACTCCATCGGGCGCCCGAGTTCAGGGAGATTGGGCCATTGCTCGGCAGCAGGGCGCCCGTCGCGCAAGGCCTCTGCCACGAGGCCTGCCTCGTAGAGCAGCTCGTAGCGCTCGAGCACCTTCTCCTCGTCCCAGGCACCATCGATGCCGAAGCCGATCCTGAGCCGCTCGGCGCGGCGGAGCGCTCTGACCGGCTCATCGGGAAGAGGGGGCCGCTCGGCCCACTCCTTCAGCCGAGGCTCGATCTCGTCACAGAGAATGTCGGGCTTGCCCTCGCGCCAATCCTCCCACGGGAAATAGGCATACCAGGGTGACCAGTGCGATCCCATAAGCTCATAGCCAGCGCCGCGAGTGAGAGCGAGATAGCCGACCGAGAGCGTATGTGCGCCGCCCGGCTCGGCGTGGCGCCCACGATCGCCGAAGGTGTAGAGCTGCTCGACATAGCCGAGCTCGAGCCCGGTCTGCCGCTTCACCCATTCGCGTAATCCGATCTCGAGGGTGCGGTGGGCCCGCGGCGCAAACGTGCCGAAAGGCAGGCCATCCCACGCGCCAGACCCCGACGTGCCAGGCTGCACCACGAGAATGTACGGCTGTTGCTCGCGCACGGTGACGATGGCGGCATTCAGCCCAAGCTCGATCTTGGGGTCCGTGCTCTCGGTCGCGGCGGCGAGCTGTGGTGCTTTGCGCCTTGCTTCGGCCATGGGGATCAGGCGGCGAGCCGCGCCGGCAATGCGAACACGTCGGCTTCCTCGACGATTTTGCCGCGCCCGATATCCTCGATGGCCGCCATCATGCGCCCGTCTCGGGACAGCGCCTCGTCGGCGAGCGCGACGAGAAGACGGTTTGGATAGGCTGTCGGCGAGGCGCGGCGGAGCTCGCGGGCGACTTTCAGCTCCTCGACGTGCGGGTTCAGCGCGCAGAGCGTGATAAAGGCAGCCGCAGTCGACCGGCTGATGCCGGCCCAGCAATGGATCAGGAGCGGCGCCTTGCGGTCCCAATCGAGTGCGAACTTGACGAGGTCTGCGACATGAGTCTCGCACGGAAGCACGAGGCCCTCATGCGGCTCGCAAATGTCGTTCATGGCCAGCCGAAGATGCCGGTCGCGATCGATTGAGGCAGGCGTGTCGATCAAAGTCTCGCCATTGATGAGCGTGACGAGATGACTTACGCGCGCATCGGCAACGGTCGTAGCGACAAGGCTCAAAGGAGCGACGTAAATAGTCTCTGCCGTCATCGTGGGACGCACTCTAGCGCCTTCTCTTGGCAAAATCAGGGAGGTCATGCTCGTTTCGTCTGACGCGATGACTCGCGGCCTCCGTGCTGCGCGATTAGTAGGTTGAAACGCTTGAGGAAACGGACCTCTGCTTCTGTCGCCGGAAGAGGACTTAACTTGGACAGAGTGTTGACGAGAGCGGAGCTGAGCCCGCGCGGTTGGCCGAAGAATCGCCGCGCTTCCTCGCGCGAGAAGCCGGCCAACGCGGTCGCCTCGTAATAGGCGGCGATCTTGTCGGCACGTTTGACGAGCTTAGTGATGTGGGATGGCAGTTCCGCCGGAAGTCCGAAACGCACATGAATTGCCGCGAGCAGTTTCGCTTCGAATGCCCGGTAGTCGAGCGCCAAGGCTGCCTTGAACGGGCTGATCAGGTCGCCGATGACATATTCCGGCGCGTCGTGGATCAACCCTGCCAGCCGGAACCGCGCGTCGAGCGTGGGCTCGATCTCGCCGACAATTTTCTCGACGAGAAGGCTGTGCTGCGCCACCGAGAATGCGTGCTCGCCGTCGGTTTGACCGTTCCAGCGGGCGACACGCGCGAGCCCATGGGCAATGTCCTCAATCTCGATGTCAAGCGGCGAAGGATCGAGCAAATCAAGCCGTCGCCCGCTCAGCATGCGCTGCCATGCACGTGGTGCGCCCGCATTGGGCCTTGTTGAGGTCTCGATCTTCCGTGCAGCCTTCATGAGTTTAGGCAGAGCGCCATTGTGACAAATCGCATGATCAAGACTGCGCGAGCAGGCTCAGGAAAAAATGGACGAATCCCGCACATAATGCCATTCATTGCATGTTTTGTCAGAGTACTGGCGATCGAAAGTCACGTGGGAGAGGCGAGATGGCTAAGTTGCCGAGATATTCGTTGGCGCATGATGAAAAAAAGAAGCGCTGGGTACTGAAGCATGAAGGGACTGGGCAAGCCGTCAAGAGCTTCCCCACCAAGGCCAAGGCCACCAAGGGCGGCGTGTTGGAGAAGGCCGTTGGTGGAAAAGGTTCGGTCCGCATCAGAAAGCGCAATGGCAAGATTCAAGAGGAGCGCACCTATCCGCGCAGCGCCGACCCGCGAGGCTCTAAGGGTTAGATGGCGCTCGGCCGAGCTCGACGCAAGCCGCGTGACGGTGACAGCTCGTGAGGTGGTCATTGACCATGCCGGTTGCCTGCATGAACGCGTAGACGATCGTCGGTCCGCAGAACTTGAAGCCGCGTGATTTGAGGTCCTTCGCAATGGCGCGCGACAGCTCCGTCTCGGCGGGGACGTCGGTCATCGTCTTGTGGCGGTTGACGATAGGCCTGCCGTCGACAAAGCCCCAGAGATAGGCGCCGAAGCCCACGCCTTGCTCCATCATCTCGAGCCAGACGCGCGCCGAGGCGATCGCGCCTTCGATCTTCGCCCGATTACGCACGATGCCCACATCGCGCATCAGGGCGTTCACCTTCTTACTCGTGAAGCGCGCGACTTTCTCCGGGGCGAAATCGTCGAATGCGTTGCGGAACGCCTTCCGTTTCCTGAGAATGGTGATCCAGGAGAGCCCCGCCTGAAATCCGTCGAGAACGAGCTTCTCGTAAAGTGCCCGGTCGTCGCGCTCCGGCACGCCCCATTCCTCGTCGTGATAGGCGACGTAGAGCGGGTCATTGCCCGGCCACGGGCAGCGCGTGAGCTTTGAATCTCTCATGCGCTGAGCGCGGTCACCGGCACTGAGAAGCGGGCAAATTCAGGCTGGCGGAGCGTGATCGGAACCTCTCCAGCCTTGAGAGCGGCGCCTTTCGTCAGCGCCTCCTCGGCGCGATCGAGCCTGATCAGCGCAAGCCCCGAGACCCCGCTCGATGAGCCGAGCGCCCCAATCGCCACGCCCGCGGCCGTGATCGGCGTGCCTGATGGCGGCAGCTCAGTCTCGCCCTCGACCGGCACAACCCGTTTGCGCGCAAGCCCGCGATGCTCCATGCGCGATACGAGCTCCTGGCCGACATAGCAGCCTTTCTTGAAATCGACGCCGTTCAATTGGTCGAACAGGGCCTCATGGGGAAACGTCTCGCCGAACGCATAGTCGCGTCCACCCTCAGGCACGCCGAGTCTGATGCGCATGGCATGATAATCGGCATCGGTGGCGTCGTTGCAGCCAAGCGCGCTCGCGCTCGTGGCCGTCGGTAGCAGCGCGCGCCATCCGAGCGCAGCAAGGCGTGGATCGCGATAGGCAATAGCGCCCTCGGGTAAGCGAGGGGGGCCGCCCCACACTGCGGCGACCTGGATGTCCGGCTCCTCTCTCATCTCGATCCTGGACCTCAGCCGGTAAAAACTGAGCCGCTTGATCAGCTCGGCCATCCTGTCTCTAGCCACCTCGACGAGGAATTCCTCCTTCGCGGCGACGACGAACAGCTCGAACAAGATCTTTCCCTGCGGGGCGAGCAAACCGGCATGCAGGGCCCCCCGGTCAGAAAGCTTGCCGACATCGTTGGTCAGCATCCCCTGAAGGAATTTCCGTGCGTCGATGCCCGTCACTCTGAAAACGGCGCGATCGGCGAGGAGCGCCGCTTGGCATTGGCCCATCGTCTGTCCTTCTGCTACCAAGGCGCCCCCGTGCTATGAAGCTATTGAAGCGGGGGTCGGCCCGCAAGAGAGCTTGAGCGAACCTTGACTGAAACCTTCGACCTCGTTTTCAAAGGCGGCACTCTCGTCAATCACGCAGGTGAAGGGCGTGCCGATGTCGGCGTCAGGGACGGCCGTATCGCCGCGATCGGCGACATCGCCGAGGGCGTCGCGGGCGAGACGATCGCCGCAACCGGGCTCCATATCCTGCCCGGGGTGATCGATAGTCAGGTGCATTTCCGCGAGCCCGGGCTGGAGCATAAAGAGGACCTGGAATCAGGCAGCCGATCTGCGGTGCTCGGCGGCGTCACTACCGTGTTCGAGATGCCGAACACCAAGCCGCCGACGACAAACGCCGAGGCGCTGGCCGACAAGGTGCTTCGCGCGCGCGGCCGCATGCATTGCGACTTCGCCTTCTTCGTCGGCGCGACCCGCGACAATGTCGATGCCCTTCCCGAGCTTGAGCACCTTCCCGGCGCCGCCGGCGTCAAAGTTTTCATGGGCTCATCGACCGGTGATCTGCTGGTCGACGACGAGGCCACTCTCTCGCGCATTCTCGCCAAAATTAGCCGGCGGGCGGCCTTCCACGCCGAGGACGAGGCGAGGCTCAAGGCGCGGCTCCCCGTTCAGCGTCAAGCCGACCCGTCGAGCCACAGCGAATGGCGCGACGCGGAAGCCGCCCTTATCGCCACGACCCGCCTGCTCCGCCTCGCCTCGCAAGCGGGAAAGCGCGTTCATGTGCTTCATGTCTCGACCGCTGAAGAGATGGAGCTCCTTGCCCGCCACAAGGACGTCGCCACCGTGGAAGTCACGCCCCAGCATCTAACCTTCGCGGCACCGGAAATCTACGATGAGCTCGGCACTCTCGCGCAGATGAATCCGCCGCTTCGCGATGTGCGCCATCAGGAGCGCCTGTGGTGGGGGCTCGCTCAGGGCGTGGTCGACGTTCTCGGCTCCGATCACGCACCGCACACGCTGGGTGAAAAGAAGAACAGCTACCCTTCCACTCCCTCCGGCATGCCTGGCGTGCAGACCCTCGTGCCGGTAATGCTCGATCACGTCAATGCGGGGCGCCTCAGCCTTGCCCGCTTCGTCGATCTGACGAGCGCCGGCCCGCAGCGCATTTTCGGCATTGCCAGCAAGGGACGCATCGCTGTCGGCTATGACGCCGATCTGACCGTTGTCGACCTCAAGGCCGGGCGCGTTATCGACAATGATTGGGTCGGCAGCAAATCGGGGTGGACCCCCTTCGCCGGGCGGAAAGTCAAAGGCTGGCCGATCGGCACGGTCGTGCGCGGCAAGATCGCCATGTGGCAAGGCGAACTCAGGAAGGCCGCCGGCGAGCCCGTACGCTTCGGCGAGGCGTTGCCCAAGGGTTGAGCCGCGGGCTTATTGCAGAAAGTACTGCCACACCCCTGTCGGCGAGACACCGAGCCGGTAATAGCTGTATTTGCCCGACTTCTTCATGGCGACCGCGAGGTCCGGCGGGACGATGCGATAGAGCTCGACCTCCTGCGCGGGCGTCAGCTTGGCAAGATCGGTCCCGGCAAAATAGGGCCAGATGAAGATCTCGTCCTTGCCCTGGCCCAAGCGCACGTAGCCGGTCGAGAGCACATTGAGCATCGCGGCCAGCACGTCGCGCCCGGTTCCGTCAGCCGACGCCTTTTTCCAGAAGGCGATCGGGTCATCGACGAAGCTCGTAGCGACCATCGGCTTCAGTTCGTTTGATTCAAACACGACGCGCATCGCTTCGATGTCGCCGCTCTCGGCCGCGCCGGCGATTTGCTTGAGCATGCGTTTCACTGGATCGGGCAGCGCGTTGAAGTCGTAAAGCACCTGTGAAACGCCAGCCTGTGGCGAAGCGGTTGTCGCTCCCGTGACGACGACGTCCTGCCCGGAAGATGCGCCTGCGGCAACGCGGTGCAATGTCCCCTTGTCTCCCTCGGCATAGACAAGGGCGAACGTGCCAGCTACCAATGCGCCGAGGGCAATCATGATAATCCGGCGGTTCATGCGTCACTCCATGAGTGCTCGATCAATCTCGCAGATCAGTGAACGAGCGCAAGAGCAAGGGCAAAGCCCTGGGAGAGACGACGCCGTGTCACACCAACCCTTGAGAAGCGAGTAGGGCCGCCCTTGCAGGCAGGCGCTCACATCGTGCTTTCCGGCATCCAGCTTATGCTGGCCGGGCTCGGCATCGGGCTCTTGATGGCCGCGCCGATCGGGCCGGTCAATGTTCTCGTCATTCAGAGGGCTGCGGCTAGCGGGTTTTGGGGAGGGCTTGCCGCCGGCATGGGCGCCGTCCTCGGCGACGGGACTCTGGCGGCGATTGCGTCCTTCAGCGTCACCGCAATTTCAGATGTGATGACGGTCTATTCCGGCTTCATCCAGTTCATCGGCGGTCTGCTTCTCGTCGCCTTCGGAATCGGCCTTCTCCTAGCAAAGCCGAAGCTTGCGATGCGATCAGGACGCAAGTTGGAGCTGTGGGAGCATACCGGCATCATCCCGCAGACTTTCTTCCTCACCGTCACCAATCCCGGCGCGATTTTGGGCATGGCCGCCATGATCGGCGGTCTCGGCTCGCTGATCGGCGGGCTCGACACCTATTTCGAGGCTCTTATTCTCGTCCTCGCGGTGATGGGTGGAAGCCTCGTCTGGTGGCTCGGTCTCTCGGAGCTCATCGCCACGATCAGGCACAAGCTCACTGACAGCAGGATCAAGCTCGTCAACCGGATCGCCGGCGTGGTCTTACTCGCCTTCGGAGCCGCCCTGCTCGGTGAGAGCCTGTTGCGCTATTTCGCCTGACGCCGCTATTGCGGGATGCGCTTAAGCGTGAACTCGCCGTGATGGATGCGTCGCGAGAGACCGGTCGTCATTTTTGCGACGGCATCCTCGCCATAGACGCCGATAAGATCGGCGAGCGCCGCGTACAGAGAGGCATTGGCGAGCATCTCCGGCTCGATACCGTCATGCAGTGCCTCTTCCCAGGCGTCGAGGATATATCGGAGCGCTGCCTGCCTCTCCGCCTCTCCGCCCGAGGTTCGCAAAACTCGCCGCGTTGACCGCAATTTGACGCGCCCCTTTCGGCTGCCGAAAACTTCGGGACCGTCACAATTACACCGCTCTTCCGCCGCGGGGACGACAGAGTGAACTAACGGTTAATCTTTACGATTAGTAAACGGAGCTAGAAGCCCCCATCGGGACTGTCGGGCACTGCCTCAGCAGGGGCCGCGGCCGTCTCGGGCGTCGCCGCCTTATGGTGTTTACCGTGTTTCTGGCCGGTCTCGGCAGGTTGGGCATTGGCCGCGGCCTGCCCGGAACCAGGATGGGCATTCCCGTTCGCTTCGGCTTGTTGCGGAGCGGTCGGGCTCTGATCGACCGAGCCGGTCGGCGTTCCTTCCGGGGAGGTCCCTTCTTTGCCGGCCTCGGGCGCCGCACCCTCCTTCTTCTCGTCAGGCTTTGAAACGTCGGGCTTCGGCTCGTTGCTCCCTTTGCTGGCGAACACCGCGCCCTGCGCGAGCGAGGCCGCAATCTGCGCCCCTTCGGTGCTGAACCGCGCCGTCGCGAGCGTCGCCGATTGGGTGCAGCTGCGATAGGTGCGTCGATAGCCCCTGTATCCGTCATTGAAGCTGTTCACGAGCTTGGCGCGGCGGACAGCGGTGGTGCCCTCGTTCTTGAGAATCTCCTTCATCTCATCGCGCCAGAGCTGTCCTTCATTGGCTCCGCAAAGCTCGCGAAGATAGTGGACGGCGCCAAGGATCTCGGCGAGCCGCATCAGCTTGTTGTCATAGGGACGGTCGTCTGGCGGGGGCGGTGCTGTGCTCTCTTTGGGCACGATAGGCGGCAGATCGTCGCCAGGAGGTTTCGGCCTGATGCGCGGCTTCGGCGCCGGCTCGGAGTTGAACCAATTGAAGAACTGCGCTTTGGCGTCGGAAGGGTAGGTCACGGCAGCAGGCGTCGCGAAGCAAAAGGCCACGACGGTGAGCCATAGCAGGCGCTTTCTGGGCGATCCCATGGGGGCTTGAGTAACCCCAATTCATGGTCAAATCTAGCCTTGGCTTGGACGTTTGACCGAACTTCAGCAGTGAGTTTGAAGCCGGGTTCGGCCCGCTAGCGCGTCCCGAACAGGGCGTCGATCGCCGCCTGACCGCCGACATCGCCACCTGTTTCAGAGTCGGGATTCTCAGGCACGGTCTCCCCATTAGCGATGGCGTTTGCCTCGTCGATCAAAACGCGAAGACGCTGGGCGGCTCTCTCACAGGTCTTGCCGAGGCGGGCATTGCCGTTGCCAAGCTCCGCCGCCACGTCGGCGACGATGGTCATGGCCTCGCCGTGCAGCCGCGCCACGGCCTCATCAAAGCGGGCCCTGATGCGCGGTGGCGCCCGGCGATAGGCGGCAATGGCGAGGTTCTTGTCGCGAAAGCCCGATTCGGAGAAGTGCTCTTCGTAGGTGAGCGGGCGCCAGGACAACAGATCGTCGGCGAATTCCTTCGGCTCGGCGCCGATCGCCTCGAGCAGCATCACGAGCTCGTGGAAATGGTTGAGGTAGTCGCTTGCGATCAACGTTGCTTCGTTGATGTTGGTGCCAGGTACGTGCGACCGGAAGTGTCCGATCATCGCCGAGCGGAAGGCTGCGACGATATCCTCTCGGCTTACATCATCGTAGTTTGCCATAGACGGGATATCGCGCTTTTTTGTCGGCCAATGTTCTTACGTGGACGCAATCGCTTTAGAGTGGAGTGTTGCCTAACTATGATTGCCAAAGTGTTACTGGCTGCATCGCACCATGTGCTCTCGCTATAGTCTCACCTCACCGCCCGAAGCCGTGCGCGCTTATTTCGGGTACGGCGACACGCCGAATTTCCCGGCCCGCTACAACATCGCACCGACCCAACCCATCCCGGTCGTCTGTCGCGACCGCGAAGGCGCGCGGCGCTTCAGGCTGATGCGCTGGGGGCTACTGCCGTCCTTCGTCAAGGACCCGAAGAGATTCCCGACACTCATCAACGCCCGCGCCGAAGAGGTGCTGGAGAAGCCGTCGTTTCGTAACGCCATGCGCTGGCGTCGCTGCCTCATTCCCGCCGACGGGTTCTATGAATGGACTGGGCCCAAGGGCAAGCGCCGGCCTTTTCTCCTGCGCCCCAAGACGCCAAAGCTCATCGCCTTTGCCGGGCTCTACGAGCGCTGGCGCGACGGGCAGGGGGGGTGAGATCGACACTGTCGCAATCCTGACCTGCCCGTCTAACACCTCCGTCTCGGTGCTCCACGATCGCATGCCGGTCGTCCTTCCCCCCAAGGACTTCGCATCATGGCTCGACGTCAAGGGCACGCCGCCCGAGATTGCCGTCGCTCTATTGCGCCCCGCGCCCGAGGATCTATTCGAGGCGATCGAGCTAAACCCTAAGATCAACGACTCGAAGCGCGACGAGCCCGGCATCCAGGAGCCCCTCCAGAAAGAGCTGCTGCTTTAGCCGCGTTACGTTGTGCTGGTGACGCGGAGGATGGCGATGCCATCATGGCCCTTGCTGCCGGTGGTCTGGAGTGCCGTGCCGCTGATGCGTGGGTCAGCCCCGGCGAGTTCGTAGAAGCGGCGGAGCCCCCTCACGTTCGGATCGTCGCTGTCGGCATCGAGGATCGCCCCCTCGCGCACGACATTGTCCACCACGATCAGGGAGCCCGGACGCGACAGCTTGATCGCCCACTCGAAATATGCGGGCGTGCTCGGCTTGTCGGCGTCGATGAAAATCAGATCGAACGGCGCCTCTGCGTTGAGGCTTGGCAAGGTATCGAGCGCGCGGCCAACGCGGACCTCGACGGCATCACCGAGCCCCGCGCGGGCGATATTGGCGCGCGCAACTTCCACGCAACGCGGATCTAGTTCGAGCGTGATGAGACGGCCTCCGGGGATAAGCCCGCGCGCGAGCCAGATCGTGCTGTAGCCAGCGAGCGTACCGATCTCGAGGATGCGCCGAGCGCCGATCATCTGCGCCAGAAGCATCAGCAGCTTGCCCTGATTGGGAGCGACATTGATCGGTGGCAGGTTTGCCGCTTCGCTCGCCTCGAGCGCGGCGCTCAGCACCCCATCGTCGCCTACGAGATGCTCGGCGATATAGAAGTCGACCGCGGTCCACAGTTCGTCGGTTTCGAGACGCTTCATCACAACAGCTTTCCCGGATTGAGGATCCCATTCGGATCGAAGGCTGCCTTGATCTTCCGCATCAGCTCGAGCTCGATTGCCGACTTGGCGTGAGGTAGGAGATCGCGCTTCAGGCGTCCAATGCCGTGCTCGGCGCTGATCGAGCCGCCGAGATCGAGCACGATCTCATGCACCGCGGCGTTCAGCGCTTCCCAGTGGCTCAGGAAGATGGCGCGGTCCATGCCGGGCGGCTGGCTCACATTGTAATGGATGTTGCCGTCCCCCAGGTGGCCGAAGGGCACCGGCCGGGCGCCGGGGATCATCAGCTCGACGAGCTGGTTGGCGCGGGCGATGAACTCCGGAATGCGCGCGACCGGCACCGCGACGTCATGCTTGATGCTGCCGCCTTCGTGCTTTTGTACCTCGCTCATCAGCTCGCGCAACCGCCACAGCGCCTCGCTTTGCGCGAGCGATGAGGCGACGATCGCCGATTCGATCTCCCGCGTCTTGAGCCCTTCATCGAGCGCCACTTCGGCAAGGCGCTGCAACTCTTCGCCCTCGCGCGGGCTGGTGAGCTCAAACAGGACATACCAGGCATGCGGGGAGGGAAAGGGGTCGCGCACGTCGCTGCCATGACGCAGCACAAAGTCGAGCCCAACGCGCGGCATGATCTCGAATGCCGTGAGCGCCGGGCCCGCGCGCCCAACCACCCGTGCGAAGAAGTCGGGCGCGGCTTCAAGCAGAGAAAGTCCCGCCATGCAGGTCACGCGCTCGGCCGGCTTGGGGAAGAGGCGAACAACGGCGGCAGTGATGATGCCGAGCGTGCCTTCCGACCCGATGAAGAGGTCCTTGAGGTCGTAGCCAGAATTGTCTTTGCGCAGGGATTTCAGACCGTTCCACACGCGCCCGTCGGCGAGCACGACCTCGAGCCCGAGCACAAGATCGCGCGCGCTCCCATAAGCGAGCACGCCGGTGCCCCCCGCATTAGTGGCAAGCACGCCGCCGATCTGGCAACTTCCCTCTGAGGCGAGGCTCAAGGGGAAGAGACGCCCGGCATTTGCCGCCACCTGCTGCGCGAGAGCGAGAACGAGCCCGGCCTCGACCGTCAAGCAGTTCGAGGCAAGGTCGATGTTACGCACGCGGTTGAGGCGTCCAAGCGCAACCACCACCTCATGGCCCGTCTCAAAGGGGATCTGACCGCCGACAAGGCCGGTATTACCGCCTTGCGGCACGATCGCCGTGCGCGTCTCGTTGGCAAGCTTGAGGATCGACGAGACCTCCCCGGTCTCGCCCGGCTTAAGCACGAGCGCAGCCTTGCCGTGATAGCGGTCGCGCCATTCGACGAGATAGGGCGCCATGGCGTCGGCATCGCGGATCGCGTGATCCTCGCCGACAATGCGGACGAGCGCATCGACCGTCTCCGGGCTCGGGGGGTTGTGGCTTGGCTCGCGCATCATGACTGATCGCTAGCGCGTCTTGGCGGGGCCCCGCAAGCCGCGCGCCGCAAGCGGTCGTTGATAGCTTCGCCGAGGCCGCGGTCGGGGATCGGCATAACGGCGATGGCGCTCACGCCGGCCTCGTCGAGCTCCCGCAGTGCCCCGAACAGTCGGGCCGCCGCTTCCTCCAGGTTTCCGCTCTCGCTGAGATTGAGAGTGATACGGGCGCCTTTCGGCACATCACTGCCGAAGGCGAGCAGCGCTTCATGGGGGTTTACGCATGTCGCCTCCAGCCTGAGTTTGGTGTCGGGGGCGTAATGTGTCGCCAGTTGTCCCGGCGAGGCAACCGCCGCGTCGGGGGCCGGCGCGTAGAGTTTATGTCCAAGAACGCGCTCGATATCCCCACGCGGGATGGCGCCGAGCCGAAGTAGGACAGGTGCATCCCCTACGAGACCGATCACCGTCGACTCTATGCCGTGCTTGCACGCTCCGCCGTCGAGGATCATGGCGGGCACATCGTCAAGCTCCGCCGCGACATGCGCCGCGACGGTCGGGCTCACGCGTCCAGAGCGGTTGGCGCTTGGCGCGGCGATCGGGAGCTTAACCTCGGCAAGCAGCGCGCGCGCGACGGGATGGGCAGGTGAGCGGAGCGCGATCGTATCAAGCCCTGCAGTCACGAGGTCGGCGATCCCGCAACTGGCGCGCTTTTCGAGCACGAGCGACAAGGGCCCAGGCCAGAAAGCCTCCGCAAGCTTGCGCGCCGGCCCATTCGCCATGCCGTAGGTGTCAGCCTCTGCGAGGCCCGGCACATGCACGATCAGCGGATTGAAGCGCGGTCGCTCCTTGGCAGCGAAGATCTTCGCGACGGCCGTCCCGTCGAGTGCATTCGCTCCGAGTCCATAGACCGTCTCCGTAGGAAAAGCGACGATCTCGCCCCGCGCGAGCGCGAGCGCCGCTGCTTTGATGGTAGCTGCCGTGGCAGGTACGATGGGCATGGTACGTCGCAAGAATCCGCCGATGTTTCGTGCGCCATGTAGCACAGACTGGCCAAGCTCGTGTCAGGCGTGCTTATGCTTGATGAACAGTCCGAAACTCTCGCCAGCCCTTCATGAGCACGACTCTGTTCCTTACCCATCCCGCCTGCCTCCGGCACGACACGGGCTTTGGCCATCCCGAGCGCGCCGACCGGCTGCGGGCCATCGAGCATGCGCTCGAAGACGAGCGCTTCCATTATCTTGCCCGGGAACAGGCGCCGCTTGCTGACATTGCCGTCATCGAGCGGGTGCACCCTCGAAGCTACGTGGAGGGCGTGCGTGCCGCAATTCCGAAGCACGACCATAACTGGCTCGACCCCGATACCATCGTCTCGCCGGGAAGCTGGGAAGCGGCCCTGCGTGCGGCCGGCGCGGTCGTGCATGCGGTCGATCAGGTCATGGCAGGGAATGCCAGGAATGCGTTCTGCGCCATCCGTCCGCCCGGCCACCACGCCGAGCCGGCGCGCGCCATGGGCTTCTGCCTATTCAACAACGTGGCGGTCGGCGCGCTCCATGCCCGCGCCGCGTACGGCGCCAAGCGAGTGGCTGTGATCGATTTCGACGTGCATCACGGCAACGGCACCCAAAAAGCGTTCTGGTCCGATAAGGACCTGTTCTACGGCTCAACCCATCAGATGCCGCTTTTTCCCGGGACGGGAGCGGCGGAGGAGATCGGCGTCGGCAATATCTGCAACGCGCCGCTCAAGCCGGGCGATGGGGGCGACGAGTTCCGTCACGCTTACGAGACGCGCATCCTGCCCGCGCTCGACGATTTCGCGCCCGACTTCCTCCTCGTCTCGGCCGGGTTCGATGCTCATATCAACGATCCGTTGGCTCAGATCAGGCTGCTCGAGGGCGACTTCGCCTGGGTGACCGAGAAGCTGTTAGAGGCGGCGCAAAAGCACACGGGCGGCAAGCTCGTCTCGACGCTCGAAGGCGGCTACGATCTCGATGCTCTGGCGCGGTCGACGGCCGTCCACGTCAAAACCTTGATGGGCGCCTAGGCTGTCCCCCGGACGGACGGCCTCTCGAGGTAACGCCTCTTGATCCAGGACGGCGGAAGGGGCTAAGGCAGGCCATGACCGATGCACCCGACCATTCCGATATCAAGGAGATGAGCTTCGAGCAGGCGCTGAAGGAGCTCGAGACCATCGTCGAGCGCCTTGAGAAAGGCGATGTCGAGCTCGAAGCCTCGATCCTCATCTATGAGCGGGGCGAGGCGCTCAAGACCCACTGCGACGGCCTCTTGCGTAAGGCAGAAGCTCGAGTCGAGAAGATATCGCTCAATCAGAATGGTCAGCCGACCGGCACCGAGCCCCTCGACGTCGAGGAATGAGAGGGTCGATCCCCTAGCATCGTCACTTTGAGCTTGAGCCCGTCCTTCGGGCGGAGCGTGATGCGGGCAAAAGGCAGAGGCTCTTCGCCATCAGGCAGCTCGAGCCTCGCATTAGCAAGGATCGTGGCGAGAATGGTCTTGCCCTCGACCATGGCGAAGGTGCCGCCGATGCATGTCCTGGGACCCGCCCCGAACGGCATATAGGCGCAGCGGTGACGTCCCGCTTTCGCCTCCGCAGAGAAGCGTGAAGGATCGAACCTGAGCGGGTCCTGCCAGAGCTTGCGGTGGCGGTGAATCACATAGATCGGGACGATGATCATCGCGCCTTTCTTCAGAGTGACATCGCCGACAGTGACAGGGCGTGTGGTCAGCCGCATGAGGATCGGCACCGGTGAATAAAGGCGCATGGCCTCCTGGAAAGCGGCATCGAGCAACGGAAGCTTGCCAATATCCTCGCGGCTGACACGACCCCCTCGGCTCACGCGGAGCACTTCGTCGCGCACGCGCTCCTGCCATTCCGGGAACAGCGCCAGCAGATAGAGCGACCAGGTCAGCGCCTGCGAGGTGGTCTCATGACCGGCGACCAGGAAAGTGACGAGGTTGTCGATGATCAGCCTGTCGGGGATGGCCTCTCCCGTCGCCGGGTCGCGTGCGGTGATGAGCTGTTGCAGGAGGTCGTTGCCCCGAGCCCCGCTCGCGCGTGCGCTCGCCAGCACCCGTTCGGCAACGCCGCGCATCGTCTGCCCATCGCGGGCCATCGCGCGGGCGCCCGGATGTGGGATCCAGGACGGCAGGCGGAGCGAGGACAGAGCCACTTTCCAGATCGAATGAACCAGGAATTTGGCACTGGCATCCTCGATAAAGCTGCGGTCGTCCTCGCCGATGCTTGCGCCAAGCACGGTATCCTGGAGCGCCTGAAAAGTGACTCGCGCCATGTCGCGGTCGATCTCTTGGAGTGCACCCGGTCCCGCGCCTCGCCAGCGCTCAAGCATAGGGCCGGCCGCCGCTGCGAAGGCCGGCACGAAGCTAAGCATGTCCTCGGCTCTGAACATCGGCGCCGTGAGCCGCCTCTGCCAGCGCCACTCCTCGCCCTCGGCGCTCAGCAAGCCGCCACCGATTGCGGCGCCGAGCACCTCGTCGTTGACGGGCTGTTTGGAATAACTGTCGGAGGAGTCCATAAGGATGGTGTGGACGGCCTCGGGATCCATGACGAAGGCTGTCTCGACACCAAGCCAGCGATAGGCGACGATGCCCTCTTGGTAGAAATCCTCGCCCCAGCTTGCTACCGGATTTCCCAGGATCCTCAGCATCAACATGGGGAAGGAAAGCCGCCCTTTGGGCGGGACCGGCCGCTCTTGTATGGTTGCCTCTCTTGCCATGCTCACTGACACGATTTCGCCTGCCTCAGAGGGTAGTTGCAACGTCGGAGGTCGGTCGCTAAAGCTGCATTAATGCATTGATCCTTAGCGCCCTTCCCAAAAAGGCGGATAAGTGAGCACCACCCAATATCCCACGCCCCTGCTTGATCGCATCGGCACGCCCGCCGATCTGCGCGCGCTCCCAGACCATGAGTTGAAAGAGCTCGCGAGCGAGGTCCGGCAGGTGATGGTCGACGCGGTCTCCGTCACCGGCGGCCATCTCGGTGCAGGCCTCGGGGTAGTCGAGCTCACCATCGCTTTGCATCATGTCTTCGATACGCCGAACGACCGGCTGATCTGGGACGTAGGTCATCAATCCTATCCCCACAAGATCCTGACCGGTCGTCGCAGTCGCATGCGCACGATCCGCCAAGCCGGAGGCCTTTCCGGTTTCTGCAAGCGCGACGAGAGCGAATACGATTCCTTTGGCGCCGGCCATTCCTCGACCTCGATATCTGCCGGGCTCGGAATGGCGGTGGCACGGGACCTCGGCGGCAAGACACACAACGTCGTTGCCGTGATCGGCGACGGCGCCATGAGCGCAGGGATGGCCTATGAGGCCATGAACAATGCGGGCGCGATGGACTCGCGCCTCATCGTCATCCTCAACGACAACGATATGTCGATTGCGCCACCCGTTGGGGCGATGAGCGCCTACCTCGCCAAGCTCATCTCTGGTGGCACCTATCGGCGCGTCCGCCGCTTTCTCAAGGGGCTAGCCCACAAGCTTCTGCCCAAGGCTTGGCAGAAGCGCGCGGCGCGGGCCGAGGAGTTCACCCGCGGCTTCTGGACCGGCGGCACCCTATTCGAGGAGCTTGGCTTCTATTATGTCGGCCCGATCGACGGCCATAACTTCGATCATCTGCTTCCCGTGCTGCGCAATGTGCGCGCGATGAAGAACGGACCGATCTTGGTGCACGTCGTCACGCAGAAGGGCAAGGGCTACGGTCCGGCTGAAATCTCGGCCGACAAGTTCCATGGAGTCGGCAAGTTCAATGTCATCACCGGGGCGCAGGAGCCTTCGGCCGCCGGCACGCCGCCGAGCTACACCAAAATATTCGCTAACGCGCTCATCGAGGAAGCCCGGGCCGACGAGAAGATCGTCGCCATCACCGCGGCGATGCCGTCGGGGACCGGGCTCGACAGATTCGCCGAGGCATTCCCCGATCGCTGCTTCGATGTTGGTATTGCCGAACAGCATGCGGTGACGTTTGCCGCGGGCCTCGCCGCCGAAGGCTATAAGCCGTTTGCCGCTATTTACTCGACCTTCCTCCAGCGCGCCTATGACCAGGTCGTGCATGACGTCGCTGTCCAAGGGCTTCCCGTAAGATTCGCCATAGACCGTGCCGGCTTCGTCGGCGCCGACGGCCCGACCCATGCAGGCTCGTTCGACGTCGCCTATCTCTCCTGCCTCCCCGGCATGGTGGTCATGGCCGCTGCCGATGAGGTCGAGCTGATGCACATGGTGGCGACAGCGGCGTCGATCGACGACGCGCCGTCGGCGTTCCGCTATCCGCGCGGGGAGGGGATTGGGCTCGTGCTGCCGAAACGTGGCACGCCGCTTCCCATCGGCAAGGGCCGGGTGTTGCGTGAAGGCTCAGCAGTGGCGTTACTCTCATTCGGCGCGCGGCTTACCGAGTGCCTAGTGGCCGCCGACCAGCTTGCCGGCTTCGGCTTGCCGGCGACGGTGGCCGATGCGCGCTTTGCCAAACCTCTCGATATGGACTTGCTTCGCCAATTGGCCGGCAACCACGAGGTGCTGGTCACGGTCGAGGAGGGATCGTCAGGCGGTTTCGGTGCTCAGGTCCTTCAGGCGCTGGCGCGCGAGGGAATGCTCGACCGCGCGCTGAAGGTCAGGACGCTCACGTTGCCGGACCGCTTCATCGAGCAGAACAAGCCGAATGTCATGTATGCCGAAGCGGGTCTCGATGCGACCGGCATCGTGGCATCGGTGTTCTTGGCGATCGGCAAGGACGCCGAGGCGCCGGGCGTGGTGCGGCTCGCTTAGTTAGTCGAGCTTGCAGTCAGCAGCGAATTTCTCGACCGCCTCGGCGCGGCCTTGCTCGGCGAGCGTCAAGCTCGTCTCGCCCATCTTCACCGTGACCGGGCCCTTCTCGCGCAACACTGCGAGCACCGGCTTGACCTTGATGTCGCTCGCCTCGCCGAAGATGGCCCCGCTCGCGTCAGCCGTCTCGCCGTCGAGTGACACCGTTGCAGTACCGGCACTTAGCGCGATCGCGAGCTTCTCGCCGGGCTTCGCGCCAGCGATGTCCTGATGCAAATCGAGCACGGCGACGTCCATTCCGTTGAAGCAGGACAGAAGGAAGAGGGGAGCCTTGGTAGGATCGACCGGACCATAGGCGAGCGTCACCAATGACCCGTTCGACTTGCTAATCCAGACCAAGGTGTCCTCCGCCGAGGCCAGGCCCACGTGCGCAAGGGCGGCGATGACAACGGCGAACGCAAGGAGGGAGCGCGCCAAGGGTCTGATCATCATGGCAGAAATGCTTTCTTGAGGCTTGGGTTGCGAGCGGCGGCGAGGCGGCACAGGGAAGCCTCACTCCGGCGACCTGTTTAGTCGAGCGTGCAACCCTTAGCAAACTTGGCGAGAGCCTCGGCGCGGCCCTTCTCTGGTAGAATCTTGGTTAGCGTGCCGGCCTTCGCGGTTACCGGACCCTTGGCTTCGAACAGCTCGAGCACGGGCTTAACCTTGAAGGTCTTTGCTACGGCGTAGTGGAAGCCGGACATTTCGTCGGTCGTGACTTTGCCCCCGAGCGAAGCTTTCAGCTTCCCAGCGTGGAGCTCGATGGTGACCGGCTCGCCCACCTTGCTGGCCGGAATGTCCTCGTAGAGGGTCATCTCAGTCGACTTCTTCTTGGGATTGCACTCGATCCAGAACAGCATGTCTTCGGGCGAATCCGCGGCGCCATAGACCAAAAGTGCGTTGCCCTCGGTGACCTGCCCCATCCAGACAAAACCAGGCACACCCTCGCCGGTCGCCGCCGTCAGCGTCAGCACAGAGAGAGCGCCGCCAATAGCGGAGAGGCAGATCCGCCTAGCGCTTCGCCGAGGAGCCATTGGCCCGCGCTCTTCGACCGTTGGTCTTGGCTGGCGGCGGCACGGCGAAGAAGCCCCTAAAGCTAGGATCGAATTCATGATAGTTGCAGGTGAGCTCGTCGCCGACGGCGATGTCGACCAGGGCATAGCCCTTGTCGAAGATGCGGAAATCGGTGTTCGGCGACAGGCTGTGATTCATGAAGCGCCCATTGTCGCTGTCGACGATCACCACGCCTGGCATTTCGAGGTGCGGGTAGGAGTAGCGGGCGATGAAATCCTGCATATGGGGAGGCAGCCCCTCGATCTCGTGCGGGTGCACGAAGACGTCGAATTTGGTGTTCAGACTCCACATGAGACGGCCGCGCGCCACGGGCTCGGCGGCGAACACGCCGATACCTTCGATCGAGCTCTGCGCCAAATAGGTGCTGATGAGCAGCATCGTTCAGCTCCTTGAAGGGAGAAAGTGAGGATTGTTGGAGGAATGCGAGAGCGCCGAAGGCGCTCCGGTACTGTCGCCGCCGGCGGTGTCCATCAGGCTCCGCCTTGAGCTTGGCTTGCCGCGAGCACGAGCCTGCGCTTTGCCCGCTGAGGGGACCGCGCGCGCCGCAAGGCCTCGATGCGTCTTGCGAGGTAGGGCGAGAAATGGCCGGCATAGCGCTGCCAGAGCACGGGGCTCCGCCAGTCTTCTCCGGTCACGTGCCCGCGGCACAAGGGGGAGCCGCACTCGCAGTCGAACTCGTCATAAGGCGAACCGTCGCACATGGCGTAGTCGATCGTCACCTCTTCGCCCGGGAGGATGCGGGCAAGCGCAACGATGGCGACCTGTCCGTCGAGACCCGCATTCGGCTCGCAGGAATGGTTGATGAAGTCGGGCGCCTCGTCGGGAGAGAGCGAGGCGAGGTAAAGGCCTTCCTCGACCTGGACGGTGTGACGCCTAATCTCGACCGGGAGCTCGTCCAACTCCTCGGCTGTCACGATCCGGCCGCTCCACACGCCGATCAGCGCGCCGGGCTCGATCACCTCCCGGGCGAAGACGGCTTTGCCGCCGGTCACGTCACGATTTTGGACTTCACATTTGTCGGTGAGGTAAGCCGTACAATGGTCTTGGCTCACGAGACCTCCGCGTGTCGCGCCGAGCGGAGCGCTCCGCAGTATATAGATGGGCGGTGCCCGGCCGCTCCCGGCTCGACAACCGCGCGCAGGGAATCCCCCGTCGCGCGGAGAAGCATAAGAGAAGCTCACGTGGTCATCTACAAAAAAACGCGTCTCGATCAATTATTGGTGGATAGCGGGTTGGCGGAGACCCGCTCGCGCGCCGCCGACCTCGTGCGGCGGGGCTACGTGAGCGTGGGCGGCATACCGGCGGCGAAGCCGGGAGCAATGGTGAGGGTCGATGCGAGGCTCGCGGTCAGCGCCGAGGCGCCGTCTTACGTCTCGCGCGGCGCGCTGAAGCTCGAAGCGGCGCTAGACTCCTTCGATTTCGAGGCCGAGGGGAAGGTTGCCCTCGATATCGGCGCCTCGACCGGGGGCTTCACCGAGATTCTGCTAAGTCGTGGCGCTGCCAAGGTCTATGCCGTCGATGTCGGCCGCGACCAGTTCCATGCCAAGCTGAGGGCTGACCCTCGGGTCGTGGTGCTCGAGCGGACCGACGCGCGGAGCCTCGATGTGAAGCATATCCCGGAACCCGCCGGCGCTATCGTGGCCGATGTGAGCTTCATCAGCCTAACCGTGGCGCTTCCCGCCGCGCTCAGGCTCGCAGCACCCGACGCCTGGCTGATCGCTCTCATCAAGCCGCAATTTGAGGCGGGTCGGAGAGCGGTGGGGAAAGGTGGGATCGTGCGCTCCGCGACAGAGCGGGAGAAGGCCGTCACCCGGGTCTGGGAATTCCTCGGTAACGCGGGTTGGAGGGTGCTCGGCGCGATTCCATCGCCGGTGCCCGGTCGCGGCGGCAACCAAGAATTCCTGATTGGCGCGCGTCATGGCGAGTGAGGTCCTGGAGGTCGAGATCGCGCGGCTCGGGTCTGGCGGGGACGGCATCGCCGAAGGCCCTGGTGGTCCGATCTATGTGCCCTTTACGCTTCCCGGCGAGAGGGTCGTGATCGCGCTTGAACCCGGAGATGACCGCGGCAACCTGCTCGATGTGCTCACCCCGAGCCCCGACCGTGTCGCTCCGGTCTGCCCCTATTTCGGCGCCTGCGGTGGCTGTGCGCTCCAGCATATGGGGCGAAGCGCCTATCTCGCCTGGAAGCGCGAGCAGGTCGCGGTCGCGTTGAAGGCGAGGGGGCTCATGGCTGCAATCGAGGAGGTTCGGCCAGTGCCTTTGGGCAGCCGGCGCCGCGCCGCGCTTGCGCTCGGTCGCGACAAGGAGGGCGCTGTGCTCGGCTATCGCAGAGCCCGCAGCCACGATCTCGTCGACGTCGCCGCCTGTCCGGTGCTCGTCCCCCGCATCTCGAATCGCCTCACCCAGTTGAAACAGGCGTTCGCGCCGCTTCTCGGCGGCAAGCGCGAGGCGCGCGTCACCTTGACCGAGACGGAAAGCGGGCTCGATGTCTTGCTGGAGGGTGCTCGCCCGAGTCCCGCGTCGCTCGCGGCCTTCGCCACGAAAGCCGGCGCGCTCAGCGTGGCGCGGCTGACCGCAGACGGCGAGAGCATTGCGCTCGGCGGCACTCCACAGGTCGATCTTTCAGGCGCGAAAGTGAAGCTTCCGCCAGGCGCCTTTCTCCAGGCCTCGCGCGAGGCCGAGACCGAACTCGTGAAACTCGTGCTTGAGGGAACGCAAGGCGCCAAGCGTGTGGCCGATCTTTTCGCCGGGCTCGGCACCCTTAGCTTGGCGCTGGCGCGGACCTCGGCCGTGGATGCCTTTGAGGCGGACGAGGCGGCGCTTGCCTGTCTCGACGAGGCCGCCCGAAGGACACCGAAATTGAAGCCGATCAGGACCTTGGTCCGCGATCTGTTCCGCGCGCCACTCGGCGCCAAGGAACTCGATCCTTATGACGCTGTGGCTTTCGACCCGCCGCGTGCCGGCGCCGCCGCGCAGGCCGAAGTTCTCGCCAAGTCGCGCGTCCCTACACTCGTCGCAGTGTCATGCAATCCCGGCACGCTCGCCCGCGACCTCCGCATCCTCGTCGATGGCGGCTACCGGATCGCGCGCGTCGTGCCGGTCGATCAGTTCCTGTTCTCGCCGCACATCGAGGTCGTCGCGCATCTCGAGCGCTAGCTGCGTAGCAGCCGATCGACGTAAGTCGGGACGATTTCGGTCGCGCGTCCATAGGCCGCCTCGGCGAAATGGCTGGCGCCTTCCGAAGGTTCGAGATTGAGCTCCACGGTATGCGCGCCTGCCGCCCGCGCTTCGGCGACGAAGCCCGCGGCCGGATAAACCGCACCGCTCGTCCCGATCGAGACAAACAGGTCGCAGGCGCCGAGCACGTCATAGATGCGGTCCATTTCCCGCGGCATCTCCCCGAACCACACCACGTCAGGCCGCATCGCGGTTTCACCACAGGCGGGGCAGCGCGTCTCGATCGAAAGGTCGCCCACCCAAGGCAAGCTCAATCCGCATTGAGCGCAAAGTGCCTTGCCGAGCTCGCCATGCATATGGATGAGGCTCTTGGTCCCCGCCGCCTCGTGCAGAGCATCGATATTCTGCGTCACCGTCAATACCTCGCCTCTGTGCTCCTGCTCGAGGCGGGCGAGGGCGTAATGCGCCGCATTCGGCTTGGCGTCGGCGTGGCGTCGCCGGCGGAGATTGTAAAAATCGTGCACGCGGGTCGCATTGCGGAAAAAGCCTTCAGGCGTCGCCACCTCGTCGATGTTGAACTGCGACCACAGCCCGGCTTTGTCGCGAAAGGTCCCTAGCCCGCTCTCGGCCGAGAGACCCGCGCCGGTCAGAATGACGATGGAGTTGAAGCGCATTCGCTTCGCCGCGAGCCTAGCCTTTGCCGGTCTGACCGCGATGGCGGAGGTAGTGATCGGCCAGCACGATCGCGACCATCGCCTCGCCGATCGGCACGGCCCGAATGCCGACGCACGGATCATGGCGCCCCTTGGTCGAGACTTCCGTCTCCTTGCCCTTGGTGTCCACCGTCTCGCGCGGCGTCAGGATCGATGAGGTCGGCTTCACCGCAAAGCGTGCCACGATCGGCTGCCCGGTCGAGATACCACCGAGAATGCCGCCGGCATTATTGGACTTGAAGACCGGCCAACCGGGCGGCCGGTTGCGCATTTCGTCGGCATTCTCCTCGCCCGACATGGCGGCAACAGCGAAGCCGGCGCCGATCTCGACCCCCTTCACCGCGGGGATGCTCATGAGCCCGCTTGCGATGTCCTGGTCAAGCTTGCCGTAGACGGGCGCGCCGAGCCCAACCGGCACGCCATCGGCCACGATCTCGATGACGGCGCCGGTCGAAGAACCCGCTTTGCGTACCTCGTCGAGAAATTGGGACCACACCTCGACCGCGGCGGCATCGGGACAGAAGAAGGGATTCTTGTCGACCTCGTCCCACCGCCAATTGGCGCGATCGATTTTATGAGGCCCGATCTGAACGAGAGCGCCACGCACGCGCATCTCGGGCACGACTTTTCGCGCGATGGCACCGGCGGCGACGCGGCACGCCGTTTCGCGCGCCGAAGCGCGCCCCGAGCCCCGCCAATCGCGCACGCCATATTTGGCGAAGTAAGTATAGTCGGCGTGGCCCGGGCGGAACTTGTCCTTGATCTCTCCATAGTCCTTGGAGCGTGCATCGACATTTTCGATCTCGAGCGAGATCGGCGTGCCGGTGGTGACTTGCGCACCCGACGCCTCATCGGGAAACACGCCTGAGAGGATGCGTACCCGATCCGCCTCCTGGCGCTGAGTGGTGTAGCGCGACTGACCCGGGCGACGCTTGTCGAGATAGACCTGGAGATCGGCCTCGGTAAGCTTGATGCCGGGTGGGCAGCCATCGACCACGCAGCCGATCGCAGGCCCGTGGCTTTCGCCCCAGGTGGTGATGCGGAAGAGATGGCCGAAGCTGTTGTAGGACATGGATGGTCTTTAGCCGCTTCTAGTTGAGGGGCCGTGAACGGTCAAACGGCGCGGCCTCGTCGATTGCGGCGAGGTTGAGCCATTTATGGGGACCACCAGGCCCTCAAATCGACGCTCAATGGTCCCGTGGGAAGCCATTTATCGTCTTATTTTTCCATAGCTTAGCCGCTCGCGCTTAGCGCGGGCCGGCCGAGACTTCGCCGGTCTCCAAACCTCCCACAATCAAAAAATGGAGCAACAGATGCGTGCTGCGCATGCGTTTTTCTTGACCGTCACCCTTCTGATCTTATCGACCTCACTCCCCGTTGCCCCGGCCGAAGCTCGAGGGCATTCAAGGGCATCCAGTCACCTGGGAGGCCGCCCCTCGCGCTGGTGCGGCTGGTGGATGCGGACCCAGAAAGGCGGCGGACCTGAATATAACTTGGCCCATAACTGGACGCATTGGGGCCGTCCAT
>Ga0187785_10000190_pt1 | contig 23932 bp, 19 predicted proteins | sample 0815_BV2_4_20_MG_FD_132466 | JGI IMG/M metagenome (GOLD analysis project Ga0187785, IMG submission 132466) | Tropical peat soil microbial communities from peatlands in Department of Meta, Colombia - 0815_BV2_4_20_MG | ecosystem: Environmental > Terrestrial > Soil > Wetlands > Peat | place...
AAACCCCCTCCCAGAAACTTCTATCATGCGCCGGCATCTGCATTTCCGCTGAGGAAATGCAGATGCCGGCGAGTGCTAAAAGTTCTTGAGGTGGGGTTCGGGGAGGAACTTCTTACAAGAAGTTCCTCCCCGATTTCACGTATTTGAAAGCGCAAGGGTATGCGGGTTTTATTCGCCTTTAGCCCTGGGCTTCGGCGGTTCTTCAACGATAATTTCGTTTCTCACCCACACGGCTTCGCTGTATTTCAGGAGCCGTTTCTTCAATTCATGATCATAGCGTTCCTTGGTAAAGAGCAGCTCGTCCGGATGCATTCGGTCCCACTGGCGCCCGGTGTCCTTCAATTCCTGCTCGATTTTCTCTTTGAAGCCCGCGATGGGTCTGACTTCCAGGTGGTAGATCGCGTATCCGGTTTTCTCCCGGCATATGTAATAAATCTTTCCGCTGTCCGTAATTTTTATGGATATAAGTTTTCCGGAAGTGGGCACTTTTGTGTACACGTTTTCGTATCGAGTCCCCCGGAGCTCTCCCAGTGCGTTTTCTGCCAGCCCGAAATCCGCCGATCCGGCTGATTCGGCACCGAAAAGCAGTCCGGCGCATACACCTATGCATGTGACGAGTCTCATTCCCGTTGTTCCTCCGGAACGATTACCCAACATTCAGCCGAAACCTTTCCTCGACGAGATCGATAAGATCCGCGAAGTTCACGTTCATTTCCCGATCCAGGTTTCTGCTCTCGCCAGGGCCGTACGTCAAGCCGAAAAATGTATGTATTGTTATTCCATTGTTATCGCAATAGGTTGCAAGGGACTGCTTGGTCATGCTTCCCACAAGATATGCGCCTGACTGTGCCGCCCACTTGAAGTGAGGTCCGTCCCCTCCGCTGTCGCCCATGACTACAAGTTTTTCCGGCGAAAGACGCCATTCCCTCAGCACGGCTTCGGTATTCTTCGGTTTATCTTCGATTTCCAAGACTTCGTGTATGTAGCGATTTCCGTCTGTGGGCAGGGGGAAACGAATCACGGGATTGGCTGCCACAACGGGTACTTCCGGAATCAGACCCTTTGCCATGGCCCTTTGAAAATACGCCTGAGTTCCGGTGGTGTTGATCATGAACAGAATACCTTGGCTCAAACACCGCTCTATCAGCTCGGACACGCCCGTGTACGTTTGAAACGCTGCGTCAAGATAGGCATCCATGAGCTCTACAGTGAGCGGCTGTGTCATGAGGTCGGTTATGAGCCCTACTGCGTGGCGGAGCGTGATCGTGTTCCCGGTATAATCCCTGAAGATACGGGCGAGAGCCGGCTCCAGGTCCGGAAAGTTGAACGAGAGCGGGTCAAACGGTCCGTTGGGCGACAGACACTCGCTCCAATCGGATGAAAACGCAGCCCGATAGTTTTGTTGTTTGGTGTTCACGAGATTACTCCTGTGGTGAGACCGACATGTACAAAGGTCGTATGGTCGGGGCGCCGTGGAGAGGAATTCGGAAAGAGTGTGCAGTCGTGGAACGCAATGCCGTCAGGTGAGCCAACGTTTGCGTCGTTTGTAGTGTTTCACGTCGCGATAACTCTTTTTTTGCCCCATTTCGGTAAGCCCCAGATAGAATTCCTTGATGTCCTCATTTTCCCGTAGTTTAGACACTTCATCGTCCAGCACGATTCTCCCGTTTTCCATGACATAGCCGTGATCCGAAATGCTCAGCGCCATACGGGCATTCTGCTCCACGAGTAAAATAGTGACTTCTTCTTCCTTGTTGATCCTTTGTATGATGTCGAAGATCTCTCCCACCAGGATGGGACTCAGCCCCATTGAAGGTTCGTCCAGGAGCATCAATTTGGGGTGTGCCATCAATCCGCGTCCGATGACGAGCATCTGTTGTTCGCCGCCGCTGATGTATCCGGAAAGGACGTTTCTGCGGTGGGTCAATCTCGGGAAATAGTTGTAGACAATATCCAGGTCCGTCCTGATTTGTTTCCTGCTCTTGATTGTGTGTGCTCCCACCAGAAGGTTTTCCTCCACTGTGAGATCTTCGAATGCCTTTCTGCCTTCCATTACCTGGAAAACGCCTTTCCTCACAATCTTCTCAGGGTCGATCGTGTCTATGCGTTCACCCATGAAGGTAATTGTTCCGTCCGTTACTTCGCCGCCTTCGGATTTAAGCAGGCCCGAAATTGCCTTGAGGGTCGTACTCTTTCCCGCGCCGTTGTTTCCGAGGATTGCTACTATCTGCCCTGCTTGCACCTTCAGGGACATACCCTTCAAGACTAGAATCACCTCGTTATAGATGACTTCTATATTATTGACTTCGAGCATCACACTCATGAACTTCTATGCTCCGAGGCGCGAGTAGGTCAGATCTTTTTCGCCGAGGTATGCCTTAATCACTTGTTCGTCATGACGGATGCGTTCCGGTTGGCCTTCGGCTATCTTTACACCGAAGTCAAGGACGCATACGCGGTCCGAGATATCCATCACCACACCCATATCGTGTTCGATGAGTATGATGGTTACTCCCCATTCGTCGTGGATGTCCAGGATGAAACGTGCGATATCTTCAGTTTCTTCCAGGTTCATGCCGGTCACGGGTTCGTCCAGGAGCAGCAATTTCGGTTTCATTGCAAGCGCCCGGGCCAGTTCCACTCTCTTCTGAAGCCCGTACGGCAGGGTGCCCACCTTTTTCTTCCGGATGTGTTCTATTTCCAAAAGATCGATGATGGTCTCTTCGATTTCCTTGCGAAGTTCCAGTTCAGTGCGGCGAGCCTTGCCGAAGTAGAAACCGGCCGACAAGACGCCTGTTTTCAGGTGAACATGACGGCCGAGCTTTATATTGTCGATCACCGTCATGCCCTTGAACAGCTCCACATTTTGAAATGTCCGGGCAATGCCGAGTTCTGCTATCTGGTACGACTTCAGCCGGGTAATATCCCTGCCCTCAAAAAAAATCTTGCCCTGGTTGGGATGGTAAAATCGGTTTATACAATTGAGCAGGCAGGTTTTTCCCGCGCCGTTCGGGCCTATGATGGCGAAGATTTCGCCCTGCTTCACAGCCGTTGACACTTTGGACAGGACGTTCACGCCTCCGAATTTGAGAAAAACGTTCTCTACCCTGAGCTGGAATTCGTTGGATGTTATATCCGAAACGACTGTCATGGATATTAGTCTCCGGTCTCGGCCACGTCCTTTATGGTGACCATCGTCTGCATGTGGAACCCTTTGCCGTCACGGTAGCGAATGTCGGTTTCCACTCCAAGTCTTTCTTTTTCTCCATACAAGGCCTCGATGAGCTTCGCGTAGCGTTCTTCCACAAAGGATCTGCGGACTTTTCGCGTTCGAGTCATTTCTTCGTCGTCCGCGTCCAGCTCCTTGTGAAGCATCACGAACCTCTTCACCCGTGCTGCTTTCGGCAGAGTTTTGTTCATCACGGACACCTCTCGTGCAATGAGGTCGTACACCTCCGGTTTTTGGGAGAGATCCGTGTAGGTGGTGTAGGTAATCTTTTTGTTCTCGGCCCATTTACCGACGGTGGCCATATCCATGTTGATCATGCCCGCGACAAATGGCCTATCTTTGCCCACGACGACAGCTTCGGAGATATACATACTGAATTTGAGCTTATTCTCGATCAATTGAGGGCTGAACTTGGTGCCGTCTGCCAGCTTGATCACGTCTTTCATGCGGTCGATCATGACCAGGTGTCCGTCTTCATCCAGGATTCCCTGGTCTCCCGTATAGAGCCAACCATCCACCAGCGCTTTCCTGGTTGCCCCTTCATCTTTGTAATAGCCGGCGAACACTGTAGGACCCCGGGTGACAATCTCGCCGGAATTGGAGATCTTTATCTCCATCCCGGGAATGGGTTTCCCCACGGTCGTCAGTCTCACGTCGCCATTTCTATGGCCCACCGCAATGCCGGACGTTTCGGTTTGACCGTAGATCTGCTTTATGTTCACTCCCAGCGCCTGAAACAGGTTGAAAATTTCTGCCCCGAGAGCAGCTCCTCCCGTGTATACGTTCCGGAGGTTTCCCAGTCCGAAATAATTCTTCAGCGACCGAAACATGATCAGGTAGCATATCCTGTCCAGCAGGTACAGGACGGGATTAGGCGTTCTGTTTGCCAGCCGCAATTCCGCCATTTTATATCCTACCGGCATGCAGAGTTTATAGACGGCCCGCTTGATCCAGATTGCATCTTGAATCTTCACCTGGATGTCGGAACAGATTCTTTCCCAGAACCGGGGGGGCGCAAACAGTATCTGCGGTCCCACTTCCCGGATGTTTTCCGCCACGGTTTCCACTTTCTCGGGGAAGTTGACCGTGAATCCTTTGTACAGATTCCATGCTACGGCAGTCATTTGTTCGCCCACCCACGGCAACGGCAAGAACGATACGTGATTGTCGCTCGGTTCCGCAGGGTCGATCCGGTCATAATTCATGGCCATTTTGATCATGTTTCGATGGGTGAGCATGGCCCCCTTCGGCAGCCCCGTAGTACCGGAGGTATATGCAATAAGCGCTACGGTCTCTTCAGTCAGGCCGTCGAGATATTCCCGGTACAGGCCGGGGTCCTTCTGCCCCAGTTCCCGACCCATCTCTCGAACCATTTTCATGGAAATCAGCATGGGATCGTCGTACGAACGCATGCCTTTCAGGTCGTCCACCACCACCCGCCGGATTTTCGGGCATTCATCCTTGATTTCCAGAAATTTGTCCGTCTGCTCCTGATCTTCGACCAGTAGAAAGACAGCGTCGGAATGGTCGATAATGTACTTCGCCTGATCTATGTGACTATCGGGGAAAATCCCTACTGCCGCACCACCCAAAGACTGTATGGCAAGTTCCGTGTACAGCCACTCCGGACGGTTGTCCCCCAATATGGCGACCTTGTCTCCCGGTTGACATCCCAGTGCAGCAAAACCCAGAGCCAACTCCTTCACATTGATCAGGTAGTCGTGCCAACTAACGGACTGCCAGATTCCGAACTCCTTTTCGCGCAGCGCGACTTTGTCCCTGCCGAATTTGCCGGCGTTCTCGAATAGAAGCTGAGGGAGGGTGGGTACCATGCTTTTCGCTATTCCCCATTGCTGAACAAACAGCATTGCCGGCGAGGATCGCTCGACAAGACAATCGTATGCATTTCGCTTTTACATACGTGAAATCAGGGAGGCACTTCTCGTACGAAGTTACTCCCCGGACACCTTTTCAAAAAGTCCTACGCTCTTAGTACAGGTCTTCTTAAATCAGATCGCACATTTTCGCCGAGCAGATTGCTTCGCTTCGTCTGCAATGACAGCCTTTCTTCCACCCGCAACCGAACATGGCTGCCTTGCCGAATTCGACGCCGCGTGCACGCCTCACGCTGCCTTCCTATTCCTGATCCAGTCTCATCCAGTCCGAAGCGGGCTCCAGGATCTTTTTTTCCACGTTTACTTTCCAGACGCGTGCCACGGGAAATTTGTTGTTCTTTATTGTGTAAGGAGCCGACAGCCCTCCTGAATCGAAATCCTTGAGCGACTGCAGTGCTTTTACGAGGCCCTGACCATTCAATTGACCGGCTTTGTCCGCACGTTTCAGACATTCCACGAAGATAAGGCCGGTCATGAATCCCTGCATGTAGGAGTTGTCCCGATCCTTCACATTCGGATATTTCTTCGCTGAATACTCCCTGATTTTCTTGATCATGGGCACATCGTCGTTCCACCAGTACATGTATGGATTCACTGCCAAATAGCCCTCAGCCAGGGGACCGAGATTTTCCACGATCATTTTGGAGGCGCCCCAGAATGTGCCCATGAACTTGCATTTCATGCCGAAATCCCTGCACTGCTTGATTACCGTCTGAACGGGATCCACCACGAAACCCTGAAAAATCACGTAATCAGGATTTTTTCGCTTAAGATCAAGCACCTGAGACGTGACGTCCATGGCTCCCACCTGTGCGACTTCTTCGGCAACGAGATCGAGTTTCAGGTCCTTGCACATCTGGCGCCCGAAGGGGATTGGGTCTTTACCGAACTCCGTGTCGCTGTAGAAAAAGGCCACCTTTGCTCCAGGTTTTTCCTTGGCTATATACTTGAGCAATATTCCGAACATGTCGGCATAGGTCGGGCCCGGAACGAATATGTACGGATTGGATGCGGTGTCCGCAAGCTCGCTGGAAAAAGACGTTGAAGAATACAGGATTTTGTAACGATCTTTTATCTCCGGAGACATGACCTTCCCCAGGCCGGTGCTCTCGCCGTACATGATCAGGGGATTGTCCCTGGACATGATCCGTTTGAAGGCTGCCGTCGCCACGTCGAGCTGATACTGGCCGTCTTCCATTACGTATTTGATCTTTTTGCCGTTGATCCCGCCCTCTTCATTGGCCATCATGAGAGCGTCCTCCAGGCCGGCGTTTATGTTCACGCCCGCAAAAGCAAAGCGCCCGGTTATGGGCTGAACTCCGCCGACAATGACCTCCTGGGCGAGGGCTGGTCCGCCTGCGATGAGGCAGGCCACCAAGAGAAGCGATCCGACTACGAACACTCTTGTCCTCATGACTCATCTCCTTTGCAAGGGATAGGAACATTCTTCGCTTGCGCCGATGAAGACCGGCAAGCGTGGGGCTGCAAACACCTATTCGAAAGTTCCGGCCAATAACGAGGTTCGAACGGGACGCAAAACGTCGAATAGATCAATATTTATCCAGTTTTATCCAATCGGTTTCCGGTTCGTAGATTCCTTTCTGAACGTTGGCTTTCCAAACGCGTGCCACGGGAAATTTGTTATTCTTCACGGTGAACGGTGCAGACAACCCCCCGGTTTCGAAATCCTTGAGCGATTGTAATGCCTTGGCCACCCCTTCTCTCGTCAATTCACCTGCCCGATCCGCTCTTTTCATGCATTCCGTGATCACGAGCACGTTCATGAGGCCTTGCATGTACACATTGTCGCGAAATTGGACTTCCGGGCGGTGCTTGGCCGTATATTCCCTGACTTTTTTTATCATGGGCACATCGTCGTTCCACCAATACATATATGGATTGACGGCCATGTAATTTTCGGCCAGAGGTCCCAGCTTATCGAGGATGACCTTGGTAGCCCCCCAGAACGTACCCATGAACGTGCACTTCATCCCCAGGTCCCGACACGCCTTTATCACCTGAGGCACGGGATCCACGAGAAAACCCTGAAATATGACGAAATCCGGATCCTTGCTCTTGAGATCCGCAATTTGCGGAGTAAGATCCTTCGTGCCGAGGGGAACCACCTCTTCTGCCACCAGATTCAGGCGCAATCTGGCCATCAGGAGTCGGGCGAACTTGATGGGATCGTTTCCGAACTCCGTATCGCTATAGAAAAAAGCTACTTTTGCACCGGGTTTTTCCTTTGCAATATACTTCAAGAGTATCCCGAACATGTCTCCGTACGTGGGACCCGCAACGAACATGTACGGATTCATTGCAGTATCTGCGAGCTCGCTGGAAAACGAAGTGGAACCGTAGAGAAGTTTGTACTGACTCTTGATGTCCGGACCAAGGGCTTTCCCCATTGCAGTGCTTTCGCCCACCATGCTCAGTGGATTTTCCAGGCTTATGATTTTCTTGAATGCTTCTGTCGCAATCCCCACATTGTATTGGCCGTCCTCGTAGACGTACCTGATCTTCTTGCCGTTTATGCCGCCTTCCTCATTGGCCATGGCGATGGCGTCCTCTGCGGCAGCGTTGCCCACCACTCCTGCGTAACCAAACACACCGGTTATAGGCATCACAGCGCCTATGGTGATCGTATTCGCGCTTTCCGCCGAGTGCGCCTGGTATGGAACCATACAGGCAAAGACGAACACGATTCCTGCGAGCAGCTTTCTTCCTGTCATCCTAAATACCCTCTCAATGTGATAACCGTTTGAAAGATTCAAACGAGACGGCCTGTTCAGTTCCTGGAATGCCCAGTCGTGGCATTTCCACACCAATGAACCGACCGGGCCGATGCCCGGAGCTCGGCATACATTCCCGCGGCTGAAGCTCCCCCTGCACTTCCGGTCTACATGCGCCACGGCCGGCATGCGACCGGTACCCTAGTACGAAAACGGCCACAGAGAAAAAAAGTTCTTGATGCGATTCCAGATTTCCGCCAGGCCGTGGGGTTCAAATATCAGGAACGTGCAAATCAGCACGCCGAAAATCACGTCTTTCATGGGCAAGAACAACTGTTCCATGCCGGGCAAGAAATGCTTGGTGTGCCCGGTCAGCACGTTGAGCAATTCCGGGATCAGGGTCATGAATATGGCACCGAAAATGGAACCCAGAATGGTGCCGAGGCCTCCTACGATCACCATTGCCAGATACTGGATAGACAGCGACAGCGGAAAATGCTCGGGTGTCACCACCTTCATGAAGCTCACCCATAGGCCCCCGGCAACGCCTGCATAGAAAGAACTCAGAGCGAATGCACCCAACTTGTACCTGAACAGATTGATACCCATTATTTCTGCGGCAAGATCGCGGTCCCGAATGGCGACAAACGCGCGGCCCCATTTCGTTCGCACCAGATTTCGGGCAAATCCCACAGCCGCGACCACGAGCACCAGAGTGATGTAGTAAAAGCTTTTTTCCGTGTCGAACACGAAGCTGCCGATGGCCGGGGGCGGAACATTGATGCCGCGGATTCCCCGGGTCATGGACTCCCAGTGCACGAAGACGTATTCCAGAATGAACTGAGCGGCCAGGGTGGCAATGACGAGATACAAGCCCTTCACCCGAAGAGACGGTATGCCGATCACCATTCCCACTCCCGCGGAAATCAGTCCTGCCACGGGGAGAGCCAGCCAAAACGGCAGCCCGACTCTGGTGATAAGTATCGCAGTAGCGTACCCGCCCACCCCGACGAACGCAGCGTGGCCCAGAGAAATCTGCCCTGTGAATCCCGTCAATAGATTCAGACCCACCGCGGCGATAACGGCAAAACCGATTACATTCGCCACGTACAACATGTACGCATTGCCGAGAAACGGCAAAGCAAGAAGAAATAAGGCCAGAACCCCAAGCCAGCATTTCACGAAGACGGTTTGGAATATCTTTTCGTCTTCCAAATACGATTCTCTTAGATCCCCACAGCGCATGACCCACTCTTCGTATACGGAGGGGGAACGCCTCGCCGGGCAAAGCGAAACTGCGACCGTTCCCTCTATTTATACTCGTTCGATGGTTATTCGTCCGAAAATCCCATACGGCCGAATCATAATGATGATCACGAGGATCATGAAAGGCACCACTTCCTTGATCCCTCCGCCCACAAGGGAATCCAGATAGACACCGGCGAAGTTTTCCAGGATACCGATGATGAAGCCTCCCACGATGGCTCCGATAATGCTGTCAAGCCCGCCCAGTATAATAACTGCAAGCACCTTCAAGCCGATGTGCCCCAGATGAATGCTGATGCCGCTGATGTTGCCGATTATGATTCCGCCCACCGCAGCAGTGAGCGCGGCGAATATCCACGACAAGGCGAACACCCGCTTCACGCTGATTCCCATGGAAAGAGCAGCCTGCTGGTTACCCGCCGTGGCCCTCATCGCCAGGCCCGTACGGGTATACTTGAAAATCGCGGTAAAGAAAGCCGTACAAATCACTGCGAAGACAAACCCCCACAACAGACCCGACGGAACGATGGCAAATCCGAGATCCAGAGGCTGCGGCGGGAAAATAGGGGGAAAAGATCTGTACTGGGGCGACCATATCATGTGCGTCAAACCCTTGAGAATGCTCCCAAGACCTATAGTCACCATGATCACCGAAATAACGGGTTCTCCTATGAGCGGCCGAAGGACGATGCGCTCGACAACAAGCCCTAGAACAGCCGCCGCCGCGAGGGTGAGTACAAACGAAATGTAGAAGGGAACGGACAATTGAGTCATTGCGCTGAAGCACACAAATGCACCCAGCGTCATGAACTCACCTGTGGCGAGGTTCAGCACGCTCGTAGCTTTGTAAATGAGCACAAAACCCAGAGCTATCAGCCCGTAGACACCGCCGGCAGCAATACCGCTCACCAGAATCTGGGGGATGATGTCCACACTCTCCTCCGCAGGAAACCGCCTACCTTATGCGGGACAGAACCACATGTTCATTTGTTGGGAGCCGCACGAATATCTTGCCGGTTCAGCAAAACCGTTTGAATATAGATGAGTCTGCAAAGGAAGTAAACATTATAACTTTCCCGTGCGTAGCCATACAGTGACGGGTGGGAAAAGGCTGTCATTGCGAGCGCAGCGAAGCAATCTCGGCCTTTAAGTATCCTGATTGCTTCGTCGTTACACTCCTCGCAAGGACACAGCCCAGGCAGTTCCCCCGAGTAACTGCATGATTACTCCCGTGCCTCCACCGCGGCCCGTGATTATTGTTCGTCCGGCTGCAATAACTTTTGCGCACATGACCAAAATGTGAAATGCCACAGGGTACGGCAACACGTGTCGAGCTTTGCATAGCAAGCCGATTGCATGACTTCACAAAAAACATGAGGCACATGTTATCGCCTCGGTAACCGACCCTCCGTTAGCGGGCCCGCCCCGAGAGACATGTCTAACCTTTCAGAAAGTCGATGACAAAAAAAGCTAACAGAGCCAAAGAACACACCACTGCCGTCACGCTGGTCCATAACAGACCCTTGGAGGATTCTCTCCCTTCAGTAGACGGTGCCTTGGATGTAAGAGCCAGAACGACCAAAAAGATCACGACGGACAGAATATTCTTGGTGACCCAGTGGTGGTAGGCCACATACGTGAAAAACTTCATCAAAGCCGGTACCAGCTCTCCCAAGATCGTAATCACGGTCATTACTACTATCGTCACAATCCCTGCATATGAAACCGACCGATACGAAACGCTCATCACACACCTCTCCCCACCGCCACGCGAACGGCTGTTGCAATTATGAACCCCATTCCCGCCATCATGAATACCATCACGACAATGACGCCACACATGAAACCGATGTAACGGTAGACCGAGGACAGGGCTCCGTCACGTTTGGCCAGGTGCAGAGAAATTGTCACGCACAAGGCCAGTATCGGAATGAACATAAAGATATGCTCCTTCGCTTCCATGACAACTTCATGGCCCCATGGCATGGGCCCCGCCTTGATGGCAGGTTTTGCCAAAGGTCCATAATGAACGAGATAGGGATATCCTGCAGCAAACAAGCTGGCAAAGAGGAGCACGACCCCCAAGCAGCCTGCAAACCTTGCGCGAGCAAGGCTTGCCTCACTTCGGTTGATAATTTCCACCAAAGCCCAGAGAAAACAGAGAGCCCCTATTTCCCCGAGGAACGCATGTGCTCCCGCGAAAAGATGAATTCCCGACATGGCACGCTCCTTTGTCTCAGATGGATTCGTTTTCAAAAAAGCAAGATTGGGGGGACCCTCTTTAGTAAAGAGTGTCCCGCCCGATTTCACGTATTTGAAAACGCATTGGTATTAGATGGTTCAATTCGACAAATTACGCCCACAACGCCAATAGCCGGCACATACGGAAAACCGCCTTTTATTCGACGCAAACTTACCCCGGGTTTTCGGAGACGTCACACGGAATCGGTATTTCTAAGACATTGAACTTATTACTAACTTGTGTTACTCACTACTGGGCGAGTCAATGCATCTTTCGGAAAAAGACAAATATGTTTCGTCAAATCGCAAACGCGGAAACGGGTAGGCCGTCCGTCCAATTATTTGAGCCTGAACCTACCGTCTGACCAATGGACAACCTTGATTGGTGAAATTGCCTTTCGTTAAATAAAGTACATGAATTTATGGTCCAAATCGCGCGGAACCCGTTGCTTGCGAGCAAGAGCGCACAGATCCGCTATGGATACGGAATCCAAATAGTCCACTAAAATCTTCTGGGTTTCTTTCCATACGTGCCGGGTTATGCACGAAGTATAAATATCGCAATGCCTTTTTTTGTCGTTCAGGCATGAAACAGGAACAATTGGTCCTTGGGCTGCCGTAACAATATCCCCTACAGTAATTTCGGATGCGTCTCGTGAAAGCAGATAGCCTCCTCGCGGGCCTCGCCTGCTTTTGAGCAATCCCGCTTTCAGGAGCTTGTTGAAAATTTGTTCCAGATATCGCTGCGATATCTTCTGGCGTTTGCAGATGTCCTTTATCTGGGTAGGCTGTCCGCCCCCATGATACGCTACGTCGAACACTGCTCGAAGCCCATAGCGGCTGGATGTGGCAATGCGCATATTTTGTCCTTTGACTTCTTTAATATGAAATCATTATGCTGAACCCTACTAATGTTGTCAAGAACAAACCGGCAATCTTCCCGCACCCCTTGTTTCGCCACCTGCAAATCTCTTCATCGACCAGGACTAGAGCAGTTCTTGAAAGTTCTGTCGGATCCGTTCATGGCTCTCGCCCACATTCGAACGATCCGGTCATGTCATTGCGAGGAGTGGAGCGACGAAGCAATCTCTGTTTTGGTTAATTGGAGATTGCTTCGGGCTTCGCCCTCGCAATGACAGCTTTCGAATCTTTTCGCGTAATCAAAGCCGACACTACTTTTGAGAATCGCCAATTTTCCGACGCCGCGAACCTCGTTTGGGCAACCCCCGGGATTCGGGAATTTTTCTGATGATGGTGATGGCGCCGTCCGGTTCGAACAGCACCTTGCGTATGTTGGGTAATTCTTCGTCCAGGTCCACCTGATTCTTTCTCAGAGCGTGCCTGAGATCCTCCACGGTCAACAATTCTTTATCGAGGTTTTCTTTTAAGATTTTTCCGTTTTCCACGAGAGTGGTGACCTGACTCTGCACCAGGTTCCCCGCTGCGGGGAAATAGAACACCAGCCTGTCAAACAGCGCATTGGCTCCGAACAGGGCTCCCGCGCCGATCAGTCCGCCTGTCAACGAATTGTCCGCTCCGATCATGGCATTCTGCAGCACGTTTGAAATCGTAAGAAGAATTACCAGATCAAACGGGCTGATGGAGCTCAATTCTCTTTTTCCAAAAAACCGGAAAGCCAACAGCAAGAAAACGTAAACCACCAGAGGACGTATGATCTTCTCCAATATAGGAAGTTCAGGGGTGAGCAAATTCCACGGCATGTGTGTACCTCCGGAAGAATCGTATGAATTGTGGGCAGACCAATCGCCGGGTGAAACTGTATGCGAAGTGAAACTGGAATTCCAGATGTTCTGGTCTGTTCGAACTCTCAGTATTGCTTTTCGTACGTTCGGTGTTGGATTTCATGACCAAGAGAGATTGCTTCGTCGCTGCGCTCCTCGCAATGACAGGGCCGAGCAGTGTCATTGCGAGCGAAGCGAAGCAATCTGCTCCGACAAAAATGTGCGACCTGATTTACGACAACCTGTACTTAGTTCGGGCCACTCGGTTTTATGCTGGAATGTTGGCACAGATTCTTGAAGCGAGACAATCCGGCATGCGCTGAATTGCATTGCTCATGGCCGCACTGTCACTCGACTTGACCGCCAAACGTTCGGCATGTTAGCCTTTGATTGAATGAATTGTGCGAACTGGTTCACAATTATAAACCCGATGTGTTGTAATTGAGCAAAGGGGGCAGCGTACATGCGCAAGAAATCACGTCAAGACAAGCCCTATGGTGGACCCGAAGTGAGCAGGCGCGGATTCCTTGCCACCATGGGCGTAGGAGCGGCAGCTGCGGCAGGAATTGGGTTGAGTCACGCGGACACACCGTCCGTGGTAATAGGCCCCGACTCAATTACTACAGTCTCCCTGCTTATCAACAACCGTGAGCATCGACTCCTGGTTGAACCTCGCTGGACTCTCCTCTTCGTACTCAGGGAAAAATTGGGTTTCACAGGGACGAAGGTTGGCTGCGAACGCGGTGAATGCGGAGCTTGCACGGTCCTGATCGACGGCATACCCCGGTACTCATGTCTCGTGTTGGCTCTTGAAGCGGAAGGCACACGCATCACAACCCTGGAAGGCCTGATGAACGGCGAAGAGCTTGGTTCCGTCCAACAGGCCTTTCTTGAAAAAGACGCCTTTCAGTGCGGGTACTGTACCCCGGGGCAGATCATGGCGGTGGAGGGCCTGTTGGAGGCCATTCCCGAGCCGACCCTGGATGAAATTCGACGGGGCGTCAGCGGGAATCTGTGCCGTTGCGGCGCATATGTCAACATATTCAAGGCCGTCCCCAGAGCCGCCGAGTTGAAACGCGGGCAAGGGGGCAAACCATGACGGAAGAGAGACCCTATTACGTCACAGGCATTGCTTTACCGGACACTCCGGATCCCGGGCACGAACAACCCTGGAAACAAACACAGATTGTCGGGAAACCGATGTGCAGAGTCGATGCGTACGAGCGAGTTAGCGGCTCGGCAGTGTATCCTTCGGATATCATTTTGCCGGACATGTTGTACGGAGCCATTCTGGGATGTCCTCACCCGCATGCGTTGGTAAAGACCGTGAATGTAGCCGAGGCGGAAAAATTGAAAGGCGTCCGTTGTATCATCTCCCAGTCGACTCCCGGAACCGATTTGAAGTGGTCGTACCAAAATGCGAAAACGAAACTGTTCGATCCCCACTGCCGCTTCGAAGGGGAAGCGGTTGCAGCAGTTGCTGCTGAAACGCCGTACCAGGCCTGGGATGCGGTGAATGCCATCGAGGTGGGTTATCAGGTGCTTCCCTTTGTTGCGGACGAGCGAAAAGCACTGGAACCCAAGGCTGCCCTGGTCCACGGGAAAAGCAATCGTGTGGGCGATGTTCAGAAGTACCAGCGGGGAGATGTGGAGGCAGGATTCAGCCAGGCAGACGTGGTCCTGGAACAGGAATACAGGACTGAGTGCGAGATTCACACTCCCCTGGAGTTGCACGGATGCGTGGCTAAATGGGATGGCGATCTTCTCACCGTGTGGGAATCGACCCAGGGCGTGTATGCAGTTCAGACGGTAATTGCCCGGGTGCTTGGTCTGCCCATGGCGAAGGTTCGGGTCATCGGGAACTACGTGGGAGGAGGCTTCGGATCGAAGCTACAGACCAGGAAGTATTCCATAATAGCGGCTCTCCTTGCCAAAAAAACGGCACGCCCCGTAAAGCTGTTCCTGTCCAGGGAGGAAACGTATCTCACCGTGGGTAATCGTCCGGCGGGCAATATGAGACTCAAGGCAGGCATAAAAAAGAACGGAACGCTCACGGCCCTGGACTTCTCGTGTATCGGAACCGGCGGAGCGTACCCGGGCGGCGGAGTGCAACTGGTGGACTGGCTGATCCGCGACCTGTACGCTTGCCCGAACGTTCGGACCGAATGTACAGACGTATACACAAACGCGGGAGTGTCCTGTCCGTTTCGAGCGCCCGGCCATCCGCAAGGCTCGTGGGCGTTGGAACAGATGATCGATGCATTGGCGATAAAAATAGGCATGGATCCCCTGGACGTGCGCCTGAAGAATATTCCCCTTTACAGTCAGGGCAGGGACGGCAATCCGCCGTACACCACAACAGGATTCAAAGAGTGCCTGGAACAGGGTGCAAAGGCATTCGGTTGGATAGAGAAGAAAAAAAGGGCCAAGACGGTTCCGGGAGATAACGAACATGTCCGACGCGGAATCGGAATGGCTGGATGCTTGTGGTTTGCGGGCGGCGGGGGGAAACCCTCCACCGTGATCGTAAAGCTGTTCTCGGACGGCAGTGCGAATCTCAACATGGGTGCAAGCGACATTGGCACGGGAACCAAGACCGTCATGGCTATGGTGGTGGCCGAAGAGCTTGGTGTCAAACTGGACGACATTCAAATAGAAAACGCTGATACGGGAACCACACAGTTCGCGACGCCCAGCGGCGGGAGTAAGACCGTGCCCACAGAGGCGCCAACCGTACGAGCGGCAGCGCTTCAGATCAAGAAGCAGCTTCTGAAGATGGCGTCGAAGGATCTGAAAGTCGCCAGGTTGATGATCAAGGACGGCAGAGTCCTGTCCGTTGACGATCCATCAAAATCGTTAAAAATAACGGAAATTTCCGAACTGAAAAGCCAGGGAGTCATCGTAGGAGTGGGGTATCGCGGGCCAAACCCTAAGGACAAGGCGATCAGCCCGTTTGCCGCACATTTTTGTGAGGTCAACGTGAACATGAATACCGGCGAGACGGAAATCGTTCGATTCGTAGCTGCTCAAGAGAGCGGGCGGGTCATGAACCGCCTCACGTTCGACAACCAGGTTTACGGCGGAGTAACCATGGGAATCGGTTTTGCCACAACGGAAGCCCGTATTCTCGATGTGAACGAAACAGGCAAGCTGTGTAACCGAAACTGGCATGACTACAAGCTTCCCACAGCCCTGGACGTGCCGGCGGATATGCTGTCGGTACCCATTGACAGACCCGATCCTGAAGCGAACTCCACTGGAGCCAAAGGTTTGGGCGAACCCGCCAATATAGCGGCGGGGGCTGCCATTGCCAATGCAATTTACGACGCGACGGGCATTCGCGTTGCCGATACACCGATCAACCCCGTTCAATTGAGCCGCCTGCTCGCGGAAAAAAGGAAGGAGCGGTGAACCGATGTTTCCGAATTTCTCCTACGTCCGCGCACATTCGCTGGAAGAGGCTATCCAGCATCTTTCCGAAAAAGACGCACGATTGCATGCCGGCGGCACGGATCTGCTAACCTGCCTGCGTGACGACATTTTCGGGGCCAGCACATTGGTGAGCATAACCAAGCTGAAACAATTGCACGGAATATCCGAGACCCCTGACGGAGGACTCCGAATCGGAGCCCTGACGACAATTTCCGAGGTGGCAAACAGCTCGATCATCGGCCAACGCTATCCCGGACTGGCCAGAGGCGCGGCCGAAGTGGGAAGTCCTCAACTCCGTAATCAAGGAACCATCGGTGGCAATATGTGCCAAAAGCCGAGGTGCTGGTATTACCGCGGGGACTTTCATTGTCTGCGCAAAGGCGGTGAAATGTGCTTTGCGCTTGGAGGAGAAAATTATTTCCACTGCATATTCGGATCGGACAATACATGCTGCATTGTTCACCCTTCAGATACAGCTCCTCCTCTCGTCGCACTGGATGCCCAGGTGAAAATTGTGGGACCCGAAGGAAACAGAGTCGTTCCCGCAGGAAAATTCCACGTGCTTCCTGAAGAAAATGTCGAAAAAGAAACGGTCCTGCAGCCGGGTGAGATCGTGACGGAAATCATTCTGCCACCCCCGGTACCGGATATGCGCAGTTCGTACAGGAAGGTCAGGGCGCGCAGATCGTGGGATTTCGCCCTCGCGGGAGTTGCGTTGGCATTGGTTATCAAGAACAATAAGGTTGAACGCCCTCGAGTGGTGCTCAGCGGAGCAGCTCCCATTCCGTGGCGGTCACAGGAGGTCGAAGAGGTCATCGCAGGCCGGAGCTTGAATTCAGCAATCGTCGAACAGGCGGCGGAGGCGGTCGTGAAGAATGCCCAGCCCCTACAGCACAACGAATATAAGGTTCCACTCTTCAAGGCAGTAATCAGGGAGGAACTGAGCGCCATAGCGAATGGTTGATAGCGGCTCGCACAGAAGATATGCGGAATCGGGGAGGCACCTCTCGCATCCCCGATTCTCGCGAGACCCCGAATTCCCACATACGATTACGTACACGAGCCAAATTTTTCGGAGTCATAAAGGGATTTTCAAAAGCAGTGTCGGTTTTGATCACGCGAAAAGATTCGAAGACTGTCGTTGCGAGGGCGAATCCCGAAGGAATCTCCAATTAACGAAAACAGAGATTGCTTCGCTTCGCTCGCAATGACAACCTTTTTCCCACCCATAACTGAATGGATGCGGGCAAGATAGATCTTATTCAAGACTCTTTCCTGTATTCTCCCTGTGTGCTAGACAAGTCAATGAATCGCAAGCCGAGTCTTGTGCGTTTATGAAACGAAATCGGGGACCAACGGTTTTTCGGATGCGTCATGGTTGAGACGAAGCGAGGAATTGCGCGGGAATCGGATAGCGTTGAGATACGATCACAGATGATTACTCAACTCATACCGAAAGTTCAGAGGTTGCTTGTACTGAGCGTTGGAGCCACCGTGCTCCTGAATGCCATTGGAGCGAGTCTCCTCTTCGTGTACTTCACGTTCATCGAATCGGGTCTCTTCAATGAGGCCCCTCTTGACATCACCACGCGGCTTACCGGCTTCATCGTGCGATTGAGCATAATCATGTGTGCGGTGACCGCTTTGTCAGCCAAGCCCATGCGCGTCATCAGAAGGAAAATGAGGGAGATTTCTTCGGATGACGACGGGAAAAAACTTGGATCTCTCGTCGGCGACCTCATGAACCTGCCGTACCACATGGCCTTCCTGAGTACAGCAGGATGGTTAACCGCTGTGGTGCTGTTCGGATTCCTGCCGTCACTTTTTCAGGCCTCCCAAGTGGAGAAATGGCATATGGGCATACATCCGATGGTTGGAATCATTTTCGTCGGAGCTCCCTTTACGGTGATATCGGTCTACTTCACCCTGGAGTGGATTCTCGGCGAGGAGATACGGAGGTCGTTTCCGCCGGCGAGTCTTCTTTTTGCGCCGTCTTGCCGTACCATCAGCGTTCTTCCCAAGATGATGGTGGTCAGCCTCGTGATGGGAGTGGTCCCGGTGTCAGCTGTCAGCTATATAACTCTAAGCCAGATTCATGCTATTCATGCGGGTCGCCAGGAGATTGGCAGTTTTTTTTCCCAGATGCCGCTCGTAATCGGCTTTGTTCTCCTTGTGGTCGTGACGGCTGCTGTAGGGCTTTCCGTACTTCTTGCCAGAAGCGTGTCCCGACCGCTCCGGAGAACGGCTTCGGCAATGGACAGCGTGCGCAGCGGCGAGCTGGATGTGAATATTCCGGTGGTGTCGAACGATGAAATAGGGCTCATGGGCGAAGGGTTCAACCGCATGATGAATGGACTACGAGAACGTGATTTCATCCGGCAGACCTTCGGCAGTTATCTGAGCCCCGAAGTGGTGGCTAACATACTCCGGTCACCCGACGGAGTGAATTTGGGAGGAGAACTCAGGGAAATCACCATCCTTGTTTCCGATTTGCGGGGATTCACATCGCTTACTTCAACTCTGGGACCGGAGGTAGTGCTCAAGGTAGTAAATCACTACCTGGAATCCATGGTGGACGTCATCATGAGTCATGGAGGCACGATTGACGAATTCACGGGCGACGGGATACTGGCATTTTTCGGCGCGCCTCGCCACATGGATAACTCGCAGGAGACCGCGGTCCGCTGCGCCCTGGACATGCAGAACCGCATGCCGGATCTCAATGCTCAATTGGCCGAAATAGTGTCTCCCGAGGCAGCCAGTGAAGGAGAATTGTTGAAGATGGGAATTGCCGTCAACAGCGGCGAGCTCATCGTGGGGAATTTGGGATCTGAGAAACGAAAGAAATACGGTGCAGTCGGAATCGCAATCAATGTTGCCTTTCGCATGGAACGCCACGCGGCTGCGGGAGAAATTGTCATTTCAAGCGATATCTACGAAAAGATCCGATCCCATATTACTGCGCAACCGGTTCACGGAGTGGAATTGAAAGGAATAGACGTTCCCCTGACGCTATATAAGGTTACAAGCGGGGATTTCCGTGATTGACTGAGCTCTGAGGGGCCACGTATGCATGAGTCAGAGACGTCAAACCGCGATTCATTGTTCATCGTCGCTTTCAGCACACCGCTTGCAGCCTGCATCTGCCCGTAGTCCCGGATTCAGACTATCGTACAACGCTATTTGCTCCTGAATCGAGAGCGTACGTTTCCGGAAACCGCATTTCCGGCATGCGCTGCATCGGCTGTCGGAGCAGTTCTGACACATAGAGCAGTCAGGGCATGGATTTTTATGAGGATTACCCTCATCAAGAGTCGATTGCATCATGTCACCCGTCGTGCTAGTTTAAGTCTTCTTTTTGCATTGTCAAACATCTGCTGACCGAATTACGTGGAAAAACTATGAACTCAACCGTCGTAAGAGAAACAGATCTGTCCCCGCTCGTCCTTGCCGGTCGCGGCAAAGTGCGGGACGTATACCGCTTGGAAGACAAACTTCTCATCGTTGCCACTGACAGACTATCTGCGTTTGACGTGATCCTGCCGGACCCGATTCCCTCGAAGGGAAAAGTCTTGAACAGCCTCAGCCTGTTCTGGATGAACAAGTTGAGCCATATCGTGCCGAATCATGTCATCAGTGCTGATATACAAGATTTCCCGCGTGAGTGCGAAAAATATGCGGATATCCTCGCAGGCCGCAGTGTTCTCGTGAAAAAAGCGGAAGTATTCCCTGTGGAGTGCGTAGTGAGGGGATACATTATCGGTAGTGGCTGGAAAGATTATCAGACGAGTGGACAAATCTGCGGCATTCCCATTCCTGCCGGCCTGAGGCAGGCGGATAAATTGTCCGAACCTATCTTCACTCCTTCGACAAAGGCGGCAATAGGTCTCCATGACGAGAATATTTCCTTCAGCCGCGTCGTGGATATTGTCGGAAAAGAGACAGCTTCCTGGTTGCGCGATAAGGCTGTGGAACTCTACCTGAATGGCTCCCGCTGGGCCGAACATCACGGAATCATTATAGCAGACACCAAATTCGAATTCGGTGTCGCGAATGGTGAGCGAATCCTCGTGGATGAGATTCTGACCCCGGATTCTTCACGTTTTTGGCCGATGAATCAATACAGGCCCGGAATATCGCCCCCTTCTCTGGACAAGCAATTCGTGCGGGACTATCTGGAAGGCCTCGCCTGGGATAAGAAGCCGCCCGCGCCGTCGCTGCCGCTCGAAATCATCTCGAAAACAAGTGAAAAATACCGGGAGATATTCACGATCCTGACCGGCTCGCCATTGTAGCGGGATTCTCAAGAGTTGTGTCGGTTTTGATTACGCGAAAGGATTCGAAGACTGTCATTGCGAGGCCGAACCCCGAAGCAATCTTCAACTAACCAAAACTGAGATTGCTTCGTCGTTCCACTCCTCGCAATGACATGATTGGCTGGTCGGCATGCGGGAGAAAGTCTTGAACTAATTCGACAGAATTTTCGTGCTACAGCGAGCGCACAAGGCCACCCCTCGAATCGCAGTTTTCACGGGAGGTTATTGCAACGGCCTTTCTGCGGCACCTTTCAAGATGATCTTGTGCAGGACTTCGCTGAGTTGTTCTGCGTCATAGGGTTTGGCCACCACCCCGCAAAAACCGTATTTCCGAAAATCGGCCATAACCGGATCGTCGGAGTAGCCGCTGGACACAATTGCCTTCACGTTGGGATCCAGCTCTTTCAACTTCTGGATGGTCTCTTTCCCTCCCAATCCGCCTGGTATGGTCAAGTCCATGAGCACGCAATCAAACGGCTGGCCTTCTTCTCGAGCACGCGAATAAGCGGTAATTGTTTCCACACCGTCGCAGGCGAAATTCACGTCATACCCGAGTAATTCCAGGAGTTCACCCACGAAATCCCTTAGAATTTCTTCGTCGTCCATGACGAGAATTCGCCCGTGGCCGGGTATTGGCCTTTCTTTAGCACTTTTCTTTTCCAGTTCCGTTTTCGCGGAAACCGGGAGATAAATGCGAAACGTCGCACCTGCGCCCAGGTCGGAATCCACGGTAAGCAGGCCGTCATGATTCTTGAGAATGGAGTAGGAAGTTGCAAGACCCAATCCGCTGCCTTTCATTTTGGTCGTAAAATACGGATCGAATATCTTGGATAAAAGATGGGACTGAATTCCGTGTCCCTCATCGGCCACCGCCAAGCATACGTATTTTCCGAAATTCAACGTCAGGCTCAGATCGTGGTCCGGGCCAAGGAGGACGTTTTCAGCGCTCACCCGTATGGTGCCTCCGGACGGCATGGCCTGGCACGCGTTGATGATCAAATTGTGAATAACCTGGCTTATCTGTCCTTCATCGATTTCAACCGGCCACAGGTTATCGGGTATCGAGAACATGCAGCGGATATTGGAACCTCTCAGAGCAAATTTGACCGAATCTGTCAGAATGTCGCTAATGGAAGTGGTTTTCTTCACGGGCGCGCCGCCTTTGGAGAAGGTCAATAGCTGCTGCGTCAGATCTTTTGCCCGCAAAGAAGCTTTTTCCGCTTCCTCCAGCCTGGTCGTCACCTTGTCTCCCGGACGGACATACATTCTGGCGAGATTGACATTGCCGAGAATTGCGGTGAGCAAGTTGTTGAAGTCGTGAGCAATTCCCCCAGCCAACACGCCCAGACTCTCCAGCTTTTGGGCTTTTATCAGTTCCTCTTCTATTTTCTTGCTTTCGGTAATGTCCCGAAAAACAAGGATCATTCCGATGATGATGTTGGTCTGGTCGAAAATCGGCGTGCCGCTCACGGAGACTATGTGCTCGGAGCCGGTTCTGGAAAGGAGAGTCATCTGATCACCCGGCCCGAATAGGCCGCCGCTCTTGAGAATGTTCTCTACTACTGTTTCGCCCCCTTCTCTGGTCTTCGTCTTGATGAGGTTGATCACGGAAGTAAGTGCCTTGCCGATTGCATCCTCCTGAGGCCACCCGGTGAGTTCCTCAGCAGCCCTGTTCATCAGAATGATTCTGCCTTCGGTATTGGTGGTGATGACTCCGTCGCCGATCGAACGGAGGGTCACCGAAAGGCGCTCTTTCTCAGATGCCAGGGCTTCTTCGATTCGCTTGCGCTCTTCGATTTCATCTTTCAGCTGTGTGGTCCGTTCAGCTACAAGCTGCTGGAGTTGTTCATTGACCATCACCAGCTTTGTGCGCATTTCCCTCAAATTACGGTTCTGCTCCACCGCGTCCTGGTACGTTGACAACAGGAGATTAAGAATTTGTCTCCTGCTGGATTTAATGAGGTATTTCTTCGTGCCGATACTGACTTCAAGGTCGTCGGTATGGTCGTTAGCCATCCTGCGCGCGGCGAGCAGTACCGATTCGATTCTGGAAAGCAGCACGTTGCCGTCGTACGGCTTGCATATGTAGCTGTCCGCACCCGATTCGAGTCCGAGGAAAACGTCTTCCGGGTTCGATAACGACGTGAGTAGGATGACGGGAATATGCTTGAGGACTGTATCCTGTTTCATAGAGCGGCACATCTCGTACCCGTCCATGACGGGCATGATGACGTCGCTCACCACAATGGAGATGGTAGTTTGTCGCCGAACCGTATTCAGGCCTTCTCGTCCGTCATGGGCAACAATTACCTGATAACCGTGTTGCTCAAGGAACAACCTGAGCCTCTTGGCCTGCATAGGGCTGTCTTCGACGATGAGAATCTCGTCGGCGGTTTTCATGCCCTGCGGGTTACCCCTTTCACGCATCGTTCGGTGCAGCCCCGCGGACAATTGTCCGCTATCCTCGGGGCAGAAGCGCTGCGGAATAGTACTTCCTCAGGTACTGTTACATACCGTCGCTCTAGGAAACTGGGTTAAAGCGGGCTATTGAATTCGGGCTGTAAAAAAGACGCAACCAGCCTACCCCAAGAAGAGATCGCATGGCAAGCACAAAACGAAGCACACTGCATCCATTTGTTCCGTGACAGGCCGGAAAAAGGCTGTCATTGCCAGCGAAGCCAAGCAATCTCTGCTCTAATACAAAGCGCTTTCAAAAGAGTAACATTGAAAGGCTGGTTCACGGCCTGTCCTGCCAGATCTCCTTCGCTACGAACGGCGAGGCCTGACTCCGCTTTGGAGAACCGCCAGGACAGGTTTCATCCATCGTCACTTGTCTGATCGCGCATTGGTATGATAGGGATTCTCAAAGGCAATGGCGGTTTTGATTGAGCGTAAAGATTGGGAGATTGTCATTGCGAAGGCAAAGCCCGAAGCAATCTCCCGACCAAAAATGAGCTTGCTTCGTCGCTCAGCTCCTCGCAATGAAAGCCTCGAGCAGTGTCGTTGCGAACGAAGCGAAGCAATCTGCTCCGACAAAAAAATGTGCGGCCTGATTTAAGAAAACCCGTACTCAGTTCAT
>Ga0187785_10000191_pt1 | contig 23816 bp, 22 predicted proteins | sample 0815_BV2_4_20_MG_FD_132466 | JGI IMG/M metagenome (GOLD analysis project Ga0187785, IMG submission 132466) | Tropical peat soil microbial communities from peatlands in Department of Meta, Colombia - 0815_BV2_4_20_MG | ecosystem: Environmental > Terrestrial > Soil > Wetlands > Peat | place...
GTCATTGCGAGGGCGTAAGCCAGTGGCAATCTCCTGACCGTTAAGAACAGATTGCTTCGTCGTTTCACTCCTCGCAATGACACTGGTTCTGTGAACCGATTCTTTGGCAAAGGCATAATTCCGTTGTAAGAAGTTCCTCCCCGATTTCAAGTCCTTGAAAACGCATTGCTTTCAGTCACTCGGGGGAACTGCCTGGCCTCTGTCATTGCGAGGAGGGAAACGACGAAGCAATCTCGGCACTCAAAGGAGGAGATTGCTGGGCTCGCAGTGACATCCTCTTCCCACCCATAACTGAATGGATACCCGCGCGTACTGATTTGAAAGCCTTCGGGGAAACCGCGAGGTCCAGGTATCCCCGAGCACATGAAAAGCCCGTCAGTAGGAATTTCTCTTCAACACGGTTTCGATTTCGTGAACCTTCGCCCCAAGTTCCAGCAAGTATGCCTTCTGTGAAGTGACGATCTCCTCCAAATCCCTGAGTCTCTTCGTCAATCCGGATGTATCTCTGCCACCTTCCATCGGTTGCTGCTGCTGAGTCTTCATGGATGCCAGGACCTTGCGGTCGTTATCAGCGGCGTTTTTCAAGGCGGCCAGGCCCTGCTCGAGCGGCGCCATTTGGCCTTTCAACTCTGCAATCGCCATCTCTTTCACTTTGGGCAGCGTATTCTTCACGGCGGTTACGATTTTCTGATTGTTGTCAGCGGCCTCTTTTCGTATGTCCGTCAGACCCTTGGTGACATCTTCAACGCTCTTGGAGACCGCTGCGAGAGTTTTCTTGGTGGCGGCAAGTTCTTTGCTCAGTTGCTTTGATTCACGACCTTCGGCATCCGCCTTCTTTTGAGCCTCCAGGGCGGTCAGTTCGAGGCTCTTCATCTTCTTTGCCACGACATCGCGGTCTTTTTGCGCGTCCTGGGCCCAATCCCGGAATTCTTCCAACTTGCTGTTTACCGGGTCCAGCTTCGTTTTGAGAACCTGGGAAATCTTTTCTTGCTGATCTTCGATTCGTTGGATATCAGCACTAAAGTCCTTGGGCGGAGAAAATTTTCCGGCGAATTCCCGCAAGTCCTTCTCCTGCTTTTGCATGTTTTTTTCGAGATCGGCTATTTTCTGTTTCAGATCGGCTGTTTCTTCGGCACAACCGAACAGGGCAACCACCGCCGCAATCAGTATCAGAGACATAAAAGTGCGTTGGGGGCTCATGGGAAAACCTCCCGGCCGTTTAGTGGGATTGCATTGTATCAAATCACGAATGAAAAGCAAGTATTAACCGCAAAATTCCGTACCTTAAATGAGCCTTTAGCTTCTGAGAGCCTGCGGTGAAAGGATTTTTCCGTGTTCTCACCTTTTTGGTGTACAAACGAATATGCAAAAAGGTGCTTCGCACCGGGGCCGCGACCGATCGTGCTCCATCAAGCGTGGGCGCTGCCCGGCATGCCTGCGCTCAGAACAGCATGGCCTGACTCAGCTGGGGAGGCAACCTTATCTCCTGGAGCCCGTCACTTTATGAGACGGACAGTGGTATCAGCATGCTCCCTGGATGGAACTCGTTTCGCCTCCGCGTTCATATCCTTCAATCCCACTCTGGCACAGGACTCCTGAACGCAGGGGGCGTTGACACCGGTCCCGGCGTGTGCTAGAGATTTTTCCGTTCGTGCAGCGGAAGCAGATCCAGGGCCGATAACAATCGATCCAACCGCCTCGTCGTACTTATTGATACCCGTGAACCTTATGGCCCGTGTCTTGTCTTTTGAGATGAGGTTGTCTGCTTCTGACAGAGTCAGCATACGGACGAACCAACGGGATTGCTTGTTTGTCTCTGCGGTAGATTACGAGGGGAATCAATATGTTTGGCGGTATTGCAAGAAGAATTTTCGGAAGTAAGAACGAACGAGACCTGAAAAAGCTGGATCCCATTATCCGATCGATCAATGAATGTGAAGAGGCAATGAAGGCCCTTTCAGACGAACAGATGAGGGCCAAAACGGATGAATTCAGAGCTCGTGTCGATGAGGGCGAATCGTTGGACGATCTCCTCCCCGAGGCTTTTGCCCTTGTTCGGGAGGCTTCCATCCGAACTCTGGGAATGCGGCACTTCGACGTCCAGCTTATCGGTGGATTGGTTCTGCACCAGGGCAAGATTGCAGAAATGAAAACGGGCGAAGGAAAGACTCTCGCGGCAACCCTGCCCGTGTACTTGAACAGCGTCAGCGGTAACGGCGTTCACGTGGTAACGGTGAATGACTACCTCGCTCAACGTGATGCAGAGTGGATGGGGGCAATCTACCGGTTTCTGGGATTGACCGTCGGCGTGATTGTTCACGATCTCGACGACGACGAACGGAGGATAGCCTATAATTCAGACGTAACCTATGGAACAAACAATGAATTCGGTTTCGATTACCTCCGGGACAATATGAAATTCTCCCTGAGCGATTATGTTCAGCGAGAACTGAATTACGCGATAGTGGACGAGGTGGACAGCATACTCATAGACGAGGCGAGAACGCCGCTGATCATTTCCGGACCAACTCACGAAAATACTGATAAATATTATAAGATTAACCGGATAATTCCCGGACTGCAGAAAGAACAGCATTACACTATCGACGAAAAGGCCCGCAGCGTAGTTCTTACGGAAGAGGGCGTCGCTAAAGTCGAAAAATCTCTGACTGTTACTAATCTGTTCGATCCTTCGCAGATAGAGACACTTCATCACGTGAATCAGGCTCTTAAATCCCATACGCTGTTCAAGAAAGATGTCGACTACATCGTGAAAGACGGGCAGGTAATCATAGTCGATGAGTTTACCGGCCGCCTCATGCCCGGCAGGCGGTATTCCGATGGACTGCACCAGGCTTTGGAAGCCAAAGAGGGCGTCAAGATAGAAAATGAGAACCAGACCCTTGCCACTATCACGTTTCAAAACTATTTCCGCATGTACAACAAACTGGCAGGAATGACCGGAACAGCGGACACCGAAGCTGCAGAATTCAAGAAGATCTATAATCTGGACGTCGTAGTGATACCGACGAATGTGCCTATGGTCAGGAACGACACCTCCGATCTTATCTACAAGACGGAGGGAGAAAAATTCGATGCCGTGGTGGAAGAGATAAAGGACTTGCACAAGCGAGGGCAGCCGGTCCTGGTGGGCACCATTTCCATCGAGAAATCGGAGCACCTTGCCAGGCGTCTCAAGAAGCTCGGCATTCCCCACAACATCCTGAACGCAAAAAATCACGCACTGGAAGCGGAAATCGTCGCCCAAGCGGGAAGATACAAAGGAGTGACTATTTCCACGAATATGGCGGGCCGTGGAACGGACATCATTCTCGGCGGCAATCCGCTTTTCCTGGCACGCGCGAGATCCAAGAAACAGGAGAATACAGAAGAATTTAAGGCTGCGGTGGAAGAATTCAAACGACAGTGCGAACTGGAAAAGCAGAAAGTCATCGAAGCCGGCGGGCTCCACATCCTTGGAACGGAGCGTCACGAGTCCAGGCGAATCGACAACCAGTTGCGCGGGCGTTCCGGGCGTCAGGGAGACCCGGGTTCCAGCCGGTTTTATCTGAGCCTGGAAGACGATCTGATGCGAATTTTCGGCGGCGAACGTGTCAAGATGATCATGGAGCGTGTGGGCATGCAAGAGGGCGAGCCCATTGAACACAAATACACCACCAGGGCCATCGAAAACGCCCAAAAGAAGGTGGAAGGCCACAATTTCGACATTCGGAAACACCTCCTGGAATTTGACGACGTGATGAACAAACAGCGGGAGGTCGTCTATGCTCAGCGGCGCTTCATTCTTGGCGGAGAAGAGCTCAAGGACAACATCCAGGACATGATCGAAGATATCGTGGAGGACCTTGTCGGTCGTTTTACCGACGAACGGACGCATTTCGATGATTGGGATCTGAATGCTCTCGCTGAGGGTCTCTATGGGCAGTTCGGCGTTCGTTTTCGGTTCGACGGTCTGTCCGAGACCGAAAGGACCCTCGATGGCGTCAAGGAATACATTCTCGCCGAAGTTCACAAGGCATACGACAAGAAAGAGGCCGAGGTCACTCCCGGTATCATGCGGGAGCTGGAAAAATACGTGATGCTCCAGGCCGTTGACAACCAGTGGAAAGACCACCTGCTCAGCATGGATCACCTGAAAGACGGCATCGGCCTGCGCGGATACGCACAGCGCGACCCTCTGAAAGAGTACCAGAAGGAGGGATACGAAATCTTCCTCGACATGAGTCATCGCATCAAAGAAGAAACCGTGAGAAATCTCTTTCTGGTGCGGATCGCCGGGAACGAGGAAATGGAGGAACTGAGCGCCCAACGCGAACAGGACATGCAACTGTCGTACGGTGATTCACCTGGAGGCGGAGACGGCAAGCCCAAGACCGTCAGACGGCAGGCAGACAAGATAGGCAGAAATGATCCTTGCCCGTGCGGATCAGGCAAGAAATACAAGAAATGTTGTGGAAAAGCAGCATGACACCATTCGGTTTCTGCGGCAAACCGGCAACATCCTGTAGTGCCGGGAACCGATGTTCGGTTTTGGCCCTATTCTGAGCGGAGGTACACGAAAATTTTTTCCTATCAACGCGATCATTTTGTTGCAACTACGGATCTGGTTCTGCCCTTCATAGATGATATCAGCGGAACTATTCGGGGATATAGAATCTTTACCGCGTGCCGGACGGTAAGAGGCAAGATATTCCGTCTGGAGGATCATCTCGACAGATTGTACTATTCCGCTTCTGCGATTCACATGCTTCCCCCCATGGACAGAGATCGGCTTCGAGACCTTCTTGCCGAGGTGGTTCAAAAGAATCGGGAAGGCGGATTCAGCGACGATCTGTTGATAGACGTCATATTCAGCGGAGGCCTTGCAGGATCGACAATGATGCAATCAGGGCAGGGGGCCCATCTGTACGTCGCGGTTCAGGAGCTCGTGCCTCCCCCCCCGGAAGCGTACGAACAGGGAGTTGCCTTGGCGACCTTCGTTCATCAGAGACTGTGCCCCGACGTGAAGCTCCTCAGCTATATTGGTGCGATTCTTGCGCACCAGACGGTCGTGACAGGTCACGATGCCTATGATGCGGTATTTGTGTGCCCTCCGGACGGCAAGATTATTCTGGAAGGCTCCACCTTCACCGTTTTTTTCGTGAACCGGGAAGGTGAAATTTTGACGCCCCCTCTTGACGGCCGGATACTGGACAGCATTACTCGTCGAGTAGTATTGGAGGTGGTTTCCGGGAACGGCAGTCTGACCATCAGGGAAGCTCCAGTCCATTTGAACGAGCTTCCCCGGTTTTCGGAGGCGTTTCTTGCGTCCACTACTCGGAACGTGGTTCCCGTGATCCGTATCGACGGGGAAGTGGTGGGCAGCGGTGTACCCGGCCCGGTGACCAGAAGAGTCATGAAATTGGTGGACGACTATATCAGGGGATATTGAGTAGATTCTCTATTCTGAACAACCGGATGCTCTGACGCACTGCTCCGTGATTCATGATTGTACTCTCTAATTAACATTTTGTGCACTATAGTCAATCGTCAAACGAAATCCAACAATTCCCTTGACAGGAGACGGGCATTACACTATGGTGAACCCGTGTATTCTCGTTCAAAACCACATCTTTCCGAAATCGTTCTCAATACGGGCAATGCTCTTGCATCAATCAACAGGAGGAAAAGCGGTGAGCGTTCCAAACAAGATTCAGACGTGGCAAATGGTAAGCGGCCCCACGTATGACAAGGAGGCCAAGAAGGTTACAGCTCCGGGAGTATTGGAAAAAACGGAAATCCCTGTTCCTGAATTGAGTACAGGCGAAGTCCTCGTGAAAATAGCCGGGTGTGGTGTGTGCCACACCGACATGTCGTACTTCTACGACGGCGTGCCCACTGTGACGAAACCGCCTCTGACACTGGGACACGAAATATCGGGAACCGTCATTGCGGCAGGTTCCGGTGCAGAATCGTGGATCGGCAAGCACGTGATCGTTCCCGCTGTCATGCCGTGCAATGGGTGCGCCATCTGCGCTCAAGGACGCAACAACCGGTGCCTTGCTCAGAAAATGCCCGGTAATTCGCTGGGGATTTACGGAGGCTTTTCGGACCATATTCCCGTTCCGGCGGAGGACTTGTGCGTGATCGACGATTTGAAGGGCCGACCCTTGGAAAACTATGCCGTCATCGCGGATGCGGCCACCACTCCCTATCAAGCGGCCATGCGTGCGGACCTCAAAGAAGGAGATCCGGTTCTGATCACCGGCATAACCGGTGGGGTGGGAGTGTACATGGCCCAGGTGGCCAAGGCACTCGGAGCAAAACCCATAGTGGGCATGGCGAGGCATGAAGAAAAACTCAAGAGGGCGCTCGCTCTCGGTGCGGATTACGTCATTAACACTAAGGACAAGGACTTCAAGGCCATACAGGAAGAATTCAGAGGAATCGCAAAACAGGCGGGTGCGAAGCACAATGTCGGATGGAAGATATTCGAGTGCACCGGAGTCGGTTCCGCTCAGGACATAGCGTTGGGTCTCCTTGGCTTTGTCGGGAAACTCGTGATTGTGGGATTCGGCATGCAGAAGAACTCGTACAGCATGTCACGTCTCATGGCATTTGATGCGGATATTATCGGAACCTGGGGATGCCTACCGAAGTACTATCCCAAAGTTCTCGAAATGGTTCAGTCAGGTAAAATTCAGATCGATCCCTTGCTGGAAACCCGTCCGATGTCGTCTATCAAGCAGGCCTTCCAGGAGGCTCACAGCGGCGGTCTGACCAAACGAATCGTGCTGACGCCGGATTTCTGAATCGAGCAAGGATAGTGTCCGGCAAATAGCTTTCAAATCGCTGATCTGACCACCACGCGAATCAGTGTCATTGCGAGGAGCGACGCGACGAAGCAATCTCCAGCCCATATACTGCAATTACGCGAGATTGCTTCGCTGCGCTCGCAAAGACAAAGCCGGGCTCCACAGCTCAATGAAGACTTCGGGAGGTCCCTGGCAGGTTTGGGGAAAGAAAAAAACAACCGAGTGGCAGAGCAGACCTGAAACAGACTCGCTTTTTTACAGGTAACTCGATTCTGGGCACAGGCTGGGGTCACTCCTTCGCTGCGGAGTACGCAGAGCCGCCTCATCACTTCTCTCCGGAGAGTCCCCAGCCCTCACATCTCATAAATCTTGTGGCGAATGCGTACGAGGTGTGGACAAAGACAAACCCCCTGTCATCGGACTGATTCAGGGGGTTTGTTGGTTCCGGAGCGTCGACTTCCGTTATTCGGGCTTGCGAGCCAGGGCAATGCGGTAAATGTCGAAAAGATCATGCAGTTCGATATCTGCGAATCCTGCTCTCGTGAGATTCGATTCTATTTCTTCACGCGTTTCGTACACGTCGCATACCTCTCCCCGCGAAGCAAACAATCCCACGAGGCCGCCGGGCTTGAGGAAGTTGAACATGCAGGAATAGATGGACGGACGCAAGTGCGGTTTCACGTGAGGAATCATGAATGAACTGATAACTTTATCGAACTGTCCGGAGGGAGAATAGTCTTCGACGGATGTTGTATACAGACGAGTATTGCGAAGGCCGTTCTTCAGGACTTTTTCTTCGGCCAGTTCGATCATGTCTGGGGAAAGGTCAATTCCCACGACTTCGATTGCTTTCAATGCAGCAACCACGGTTGCGGATCCGGTACCACAGCCGACGTCCAAAACTCGGTCGTTTTCCGTCACTGTCAAGTCGATGAGACGACTAAGGCCCTTCTTGTAGCCTGGATCCATCGCCCACTGAAGATCATAGCTCTTGCGGCGATACTTGTAGTAGAGTTGGATGGCTCTTTCCGACGGCATCAGCTTCACCACGGTGGTACCCTGAATGTAAGCAGTTCTCAGGGCTCTGATCACCGGGCGTAAAAGTTTTCGGAATGGAGCATTATCCTCACTCACCATGGTTCCGTTCATTTACATACCCCCTGGGTAGAAGTTGCTCAAGCAAATAGACACGCCACCTTATTGTACCCGCGAAAAATACGCAAGGGAAAAACCGCTTCTAAATTGTCGCCGTGGCTGAAACAGCCGTTATTTTTGTCGAATGCAGACACTGTTGCGCATGTTCGATCCCTCCGGAGATGATCATACCTATTGCATTGCACCCCGTGCTTATCAGTTCTTTCTTGATCTGTTCTTCGTCGGTGTCAAATGGCATAAGTACAAACTCTTCGGGGGTCACACCCGCCGGCGGCCTGCCTATTCCGAGCCTGATTCTTATGAAATCGCGAAAGCGCAAAGAATCTGCGATGGATCGGACTCCGCGGTGACCGCCATCGCCGCCTCCGATTTTTATCCGCACTTTGCCGGGAGTCAGATCCAAGTCATCGTGGATCACGATCATTCGAGCGGGATCCGAATTAAGACGATCCAAAGCCGGCCACGCTGCGCTTCCGCTACGGTTCATATATGTCTGCGGCTTGAGAAGGCACACCTTCTCACCCTCCACTTCAACTTCGCATACCAGGTTCTTTTCCCGATTTATGCTCCACCCGGATGCTCCGGCAAGGTGATCGACGACCATGAACCCAAGATTGTGCCTGTGGCGTTCGTAGTTTCTGCCTGGATTTCCGAGCCCAACAATTAATCTCTGTTTACCCGCAGAAAAACCGCGCACCTTTCAATTTCTCCTTAATTCTGGTACAAAATTTTTATGCGCGCAAACAGCCGCAACTGTCAAGCGATCGCATCCCGCTGCACATAATGTAAGACAACCGCTTGGAATGTGCATCACTACGAAATGTGAAACAGCACGGTGAATCCTGAAGCATTCAAAAAACAGGTGGCCAGAGCCTTGGATGATCTTCCCGAAGAGTTTCGCAGGAAGATGGAAAACGTCGAGGTCCTTGTGGAGGATTTCGCCGACCGGGAAATGCTGGATTCTGTAGGGATAGAATCGCCGTGGGAATTACTCGGACTGTACGTGGGAGTGCCTCTACCGCAACAAAGCGTTTTCGCCATGACATTGCTCCCGGAACGTGTATATCTGTTTCGGAGGCCGATCCTCAGGGCGGCCGGATACAGCTTGAGTCGGGTGGTGGAGACGGTGCGAGAAGTCGTGATTCACGAGATCGGGCACCATTTCGGATTCGATGATGAAGAACTCGACCGCATGATGGGAGACGAATGAAAGAGCCCATTCCGGTGGAATTCGAACGGAAGAAACGGAGACGGGAACTTATCGTCGCTCTTTTCGCGGCGATTGTAGTGGGCATCATCTTCTACGCGGAATCTGAAATCGCCAGGTCGGCCGAAGAAATCCCCTTTGCGGGTCATCTCCTTCTCTTTGGGCTGTTGACCGTAGTAACGCTTCTGCTGATCCTGATCGTTTTTTTTCTCATTCGCAATTTATTCAAACTCATTTTTGAGCGACGTCGTCGCGTTCTGGGCTCGCACCTAAAAACCCGTCTCACTCTAGCTTTCGTCGCTCTAACCCTTGTGCCCACTGTTGTTCTTTTCATAGCCAGCGCGGGTGTACTGCATACCACTATCGAGAGCTGGTTCACGGCTCAAGTGGAGGAATCGCTCCAGTCCTCCCTGGTGGTGGCGCAAGCCTTTTATCAGAACGCGTCTGAAAAGGTGCTCAACACGGGAACGAGACTGGCAACCATCATCGCGTCCGATTCGTTATTGGACGCTTCCGCAGCCAATGCACTAGCGGATTCCCTCGAATCCTGGCGTCGGACCGACGGCATAAGCTCGATTCAATTGTACTATCAGGACGGATCGGTCCCTCTCCTGTTGAAAGACCCGGCCCTCAAAGAGGTCCCCATTCCTCCTCCTGTTCCGAGTTTTCTCAAGATTGCGTTTCAAGGGGAAAAGACATCCAAGATCATACCTGTGGACGGCGGCGGGGACCTGATCAGCGGGATCGTACCCGTGCGATCGAAGAATTCCGGGACCGTTGTTGCGGCGATGGTAATTGATTATTACATCCCCACGTCTTTGGCAGGGAGGCTCTTCTCCATATCCAGCGCTTTCGGCGACTACCAGGAATCCAAGAGAATGAAGGGACCGGTGAAAACGATCTACGTCCTCATTCTCCTCATGGTCGCTCTCCTCGCTATTTTTATCGGCTTCTGGTTTGGGATCACCATGGCTCGGGATATTACCGATCCGATTCTGGGGCTCGCTGAGGGCACAGACAAAATAGCCGCGGGCGACCTCGAAGTGTACATCGAGCCCGCCGCAGACGACGAACTGGGCGTGCTCGTGCGGTCGTTCAATAAGATGACCGCGGATCTCAGGAAAGCCCGCGACGAGTTGGTCAAGGTCAATATCGACCTGGAAAATCGCCGAACGTACATGGAAACGGTCCTGAAAAATGTCGCCGCAGGAGTACTCTCCCTGGATTCGGAGGGGATGGTCACCACGATGAACAACTCAGCCCGCCGTTTGCTGGGCATTGCCGAACACAATCCGGTTGGCAAGCCATTCCTGGAAGTTCTCCCTGAAGTGTCCGCATCTGCAGTGGGAGAAATAGTGGATGACCTGCGCAATGCACCGGAAGCAGTGGAGCGCCAGATTACCATTTCTTTTCCGGAACGATCCATTTCTCTGCTGTGCTTCGGCAACGGATTGCGGGACGATGAAGGCCGCGATCTGGGTTTGGTGCTCGTGTTCGAAGACATGACCTACCTGGTGAGGGCGCAGCGAATGGCCGCATGGCGAGAGGTGGCCCGCAGGATCGCCCACGAAATAAAGAATCCGCTGACTCCCATTCAGCTCAACGCACAACGATTGAGACGCAAGTACTCGGCGATACTGGCGGACGATTCGGCAGTACTGGACAATTGCACCCGTACGATTATCGACCAGGTCGAGCAGCTCAAGACGATGGTGAACGAATTCTCCAAGTTTGCGCGGATGCCTTCGGCCAATCCTGTGCCGAACAACGTGAACACCATGATTCGGGAAGTACTGGATCTGTATGTTCAGGGAAACGACCGTGTACGGTTCGAATTCGAATCCGATGATTCCATTCCGCTCTTGGACCTGGACAAGGAACAGATCAAGCGGGCAATGGTAAACCTGTTGGAAAATGCTGTCGCTGCGACAGACACGAACGGCCGAGTGGGAATCAAGACAAAATTTGACAGGGTACTCTCCATAGCCTCCATCGAGGTCGCGGACAATGGTGCGGGAGTCGACCCGCGCGACATGGATCGCCTGTTTGAGCCGTACTTTTCACGGAAACCCGGAGGAACAGGCCTTGGGCTCACCATCGTGAGCACCATTGTTTCCGACCACAACGGTTTCATACGGGTGAAGGCGAATCCGGGCGGGGGAGCGCGATTTATTGTGGAACTCCCTGTCCCCAAACGATAGCGAGAAATGTCTGAGACGCACGACGCCATCACGAGAGCCGGCAAGATAATCAGGTCAGGTGGTGTTGTTCTTGTTCCCACTGAAACTTTTTACGCTTTGGCAGCCGATCCGTTTCGGGAAAAGGCTGTCGCGCGGATTTTTCGCATAAAATGTCGAGATGAGAAAAAACCGCTTCCGTTGATCGCGTCCCGCAGATCGGTCGCAGAACCCCTGATTCACAACCCGGGCAAGACGGCGCTGCTTCTCATGGATGGCTTCTGGCCCGGAAGTCTCACCATGGTTTTCGATCCTGCTGTGGACGTTCCCAAGTGGCTGAAAGGACCCGGGGGCAAGATCGGGGTAAGGGTTCCGCCTGATTGCCCGGCACGAGATCTCGCTGAAGAATCCGGCGGCTGGATCACGGCCACGAGCGCGAATCTGTCCGGCGGTCCGGATCCCCAGGAGATCGCATCCATAGCGAGGCAAGTTGTGGCCGCCGTTGACGCCGTGATTGACCTGGGACCCACTCCCGGCGGCGCCCCCTCGACAGTAGTGGAACTCCTGAATTCGGACATCCGCATCATTCGCCACGGAGCTGTCACTGAATCCGCACTGCGTGAACTGGTCGGTGCCCATCTTACCTGAAGTGTCCATTCAGTTACGAGCGGGAAGAGGCTGTCATTGCGAGCGCAGCGAAGCAATCTCCGCCTTTCAGTATCGAGATTGCTTCGTCGTTTCACTCCTCGCAATGACAGAGGTTAGGCACTTCCCCCGAGTAACTGGATGATTACATCTGAACGGTTTTTGATGTTGACAGGGACGGTGCCGAACGGTATTCTAATGTTTTACCTTATTCTGGCCGGGAGTAGGACAGTGAAAGGCCGCATTGAAATCGATAGAGAGCGGTGCAAAGGATGTGGTCTGTGCATCGTCGTTTGCCCCAAAAAACAGATCGAGATCTCCGACACGCTGAATACGAAAGGGTACTATCCCGCAACGTTTCAGGAAGCTGAAGGTAGCGATGCTGAAATAAAGAAATGCACCGGATGCGCACTCTGTGCCGTCACGTGCCCTGATATCGCCATAGAAGTGTACCGTCAGGAAAAAGACCAAGCAAAAGAAACAAAAGAAGAACCAAAGGAAGACTGAAATGGCGGACAAAGTCCTCATGAGAGGGACTCACGTCCTGGGAGAAGCCGCAATCCGTGCTGGTTGCAGGGCCTATTTCGGGTATCCGATAACCCCTCAAAACGAACTGCCTGAATATATGGCGGCCGCTTTTGCCAAAATGAAACAAGGAGTGTTCATTCAGGCTGAAAGCGAACTGGCTTCCATCAATATGGTGATGGGCGCGAGCATTGCCGGCGCCAGGGTCATGACCTCGTCTTCCAGTCCCGGAATAAGTCTGAAACAGGAAGGCATCTCGTATCTCGCAGGTATGGAATTGCCTGCGGTGATCGTGAACATGATGCGCGGGGGACCTGGTCTGGGAAACATCGCCCCTTCCCAAGGGGACTACTTCCAGGCCACCAAAGGCGGCGGTCACGGCGATTACCGGGTAATTGTCCTTGCTCCGGCTTATGGGCAGGAGATAGCCGACATGACCCGGTCTGCCTTCCATCTTGCAGACAAGTTCAGGACACCGGTCATGATCCTCGGTGACGGAATGATGGGCCAGATGATGGAACCCGTGGAATTTCCCGAACCGGTGGATCTCTCGTTACGTACAAAGAGCGACTGGATTCTGGACGGCGCCAGGAACAGGCCGAGTCGGATCATTCGTTCGCTGTGGCTTGACACAGCACTGGAAGAAGAACTCAACTGGAAGCTGGTGCGCAAGTACGAAGCCATTACCCGGGAAATCACGGACCAGGAAATGTACCTTGTGGAGGATGCGGAACTGATCGTCGTGGCATACGGCACCGCTGCGCGAATCGCAAAAGGCGGAGTTCACAGGGTGCGAGAGATGGGCCTGAAAGTAGGGCTCTACAGACCCAAGACCCTGTGGCCGTTTCCCTCGGAACCACTGGCAAAGCTCAGCAGGAATGCAAAGCACATCGTTGTTTTCGAAATGAACACCGGACAAATGGTGGAAGACGTCCGGCTGGCAGTGGAAGGCCGATGCGCAGTTTCCTTCTACGGTCGCCCGGGAGGCGTGGTGTCGACTCCCGAAGAAGTGGCCAGGGTCTTTTCAAGCACCTATCATAAGGTTGAATCCGGCGAGACGGGCATCGGCTCCAGTTATCAGGACGAAATGAGAGCGGTTTCCTAGAAAATCCCCGACGTGCTTTTCATACGAATCCGATTCTCCGTAGATCGAGCAGGGAGAAATCCAAGTGAAGAAAATCTTTTCAAGACCGGCATCTCTCAAAGACGCCCAGTTTCATTATTGTCCGGGCTGCGGTCACAGCATCATCCACCGGCTCGTGGCAGAGGTAATAGACGAGCTGGGAATTCGAGAGCGTACCATAGGCGTGCCTCCCGCGGGATGCGCTGTTCTCGCATACAATTATTTTGACGTGGACATGGCTGAAGCACCGCACGGTCGGGCTGCGGCCGTAGCTACGGGCATCAAGAGAGTCCTGCCCGATCGCGTGGTTTTCACGTACCAGGGAGACGGAGACATAGCGGCAATCGGCACTGCCGAAACCATCCACGCTGCCAACAGGGGAGAGCGGGTTACATCCATATTCGTCAATAACGCGGTCTACGGAATGACCGGCGGCCAGATGGCCCCGACTACGGTTCCGGGACAGGTGACGACAACGTCTCCGGGAGGCAGGGTACCCTTGAGAGACGGCTATCCGCTCGATCTTAGCCAGATGTTGGCTGTCGCAGCAGGAAGCGTGTACATAGAGCGAACGACCGTTTCGAACCCCAAGGGCATCATTAAGACGAAGAAGGCCATCATGAAGGCGTTTCGTGTTCAACTCGAGAACAAGGGGTTTGCTCTTGTGGAAATTCTTTCGCCTTGTCCCACAAACTGGAAGATGTCTCCCAAGGATTCGGTCAGGTGGGTGGAGGAGGAAATGACGAAATTTTTCCCGCTGAAGGTGATCAAGGATGTTGCTTAAGATAGTTTTTTCCGGATTCGGTGGTCAGGGTGTGCTCATGATGGGCTACGTCCTGGCGGTTGCGGGAATGAAAGAGGACAAACACGTTACCTTCCTTCCTGCATACGGCGCGGAAGTACGCGGGGGTACGGCGAACTGCACGGTCGTTGTTTCAGACGAAGAAATTGCCTCTCCCATCGCGTCGTCTCCTGAGTTCGTCGTAGCCATGAATTATCCTTCCATGGTGAAATATCAAAATATGGTGAAATCCGGCGGGTCCATGTTCCTCAACAGTGATCTGATTTCTGAAATCCCTGGCAGGCAAGATATACAGATAAGCCTGGTACCCGCGAATTCGCTCGCGCACGAGATGGGTACGGATCGAGCCTTGAATATGATCATGCTGGGTGTGGTGACCGCGCAGACCGGCATCGTTTCCGAAAAAGCCCTCATGGCCGCGGTGGAAACCGTAATGGTCGGCAAGAAGAAGACTTTGATAGAAATCAATCAGAAGGCGCTAGCCAGAGGCCGAGAATACGGTCTGGCAGGCCGCTGAGGCTTGCTCGGGAGTTCGTCGCCGCCCTATTTGCCTTTTGGACAACCGGAGGTCATTGATGAAAACAGTCAAGGAAGTCGCGGTCAACTTGGAGAACAGGCCCGGCAAACTTTCTGAAATAAGCGAACTTCTCGGTGCAAATGGAATAAACATTCTCGGATTGACCGTGAGGACTGAAGGCGCCGTCGGTACCCTCAACATCGTGGTCACCGATCCCGCTCGCGTAGTCAACATTCTTGAAAGCGCCGGATACTCTCCCAGTATTCAAGAAATCCTTGCTGCAGAAGCACCTCACCATCCGGGAGGCCTCAATGCGCTCCTGAAACCTCTTAAATTGGCTGGCATAAACGTGGGATACCTGTATTCCTGTATTGGTTCGCACGGCGCGGGTGATGAAACCATCATCCTCCTTGGCGTGGACGATCTGGCCAAAGCGCACGACGTTCTCTCGCGGGAGTGGATTCGACTCTACGGAGAAGAATTGTACAACTTCTGATGCATGTTCGCTGGTGGTTTGTCTGCGTCCGCGGCGGGCTCCGCCTCATTCGGCGCAGTCGCAGGCTGTGTCGAATTCGGACTTGGAAACATGGGAGAAACCCGGAGCCCGGGGACAACAATCGATCTTCTTCAATGGACAGAAGGAACTCTTTCGCGGGAAGTTCCTTTTTTCATTCTCAGATCCTCGTTATGATCTCGTCAATCCTGTTCGAATGTTCGTGAAATATCGTCAAGCAGCTCAATTGCCTGTGAAGTCGACGCCTTGGCTGCACCAACCGCTCTGATTCCCCTCTGGAGGCTGATGTCGCAGGCTTCCATGACCGCGTGTGCGGCTTTCACGAAAGTTTGCAGTCTCAGAACCACTTCGCGGTCAATTTCGATTTTCCGATTATCATCCATGAACGCTCCCCATTTGAACCACATAAGCACCCATCACGATTCAGAATCGCGCGCCTTTCGGAGAATCTCAGTTTGCCAGCGGACACATGTGTCGTGATCACGTCGCTGCACCAGTGTTGCCGGCCCACTTAGCACGTGCTACATTTGTGCCCATTCAATTCCCTGAAACCAGAAGGAACAGGCACCTTTATGCCTTCAGTGCTCGAACCGGATAGTTGGTCTCTCTGGCCCGCTCTCATCATCCTGAAAGCAGGACGGGAGAAGGAGTCCGTGCAATCGATAACGGGCCGCGTCAGGAGCTGTTGGCGTCTTCACAGGTTTCTTTCGGACAGACAAATTTCGCTCGATCGGCTGCGAAGTCCGGCTGATGCCACAGATGTGCTGGACTGGCTCTCACTGTTGTGGAAGAGACTCGCATCTCTCACCATGTCTCAGCTTTTGACGCATCGCCAGGCAGTGACGCTGGAGATTTCACAGTCGCGACTTTCCGCCAAAGACCAGGCTGTGCTCTGCTCTGCTACGAATTATCTCTTCAGATTGTCTGCTGCCGAGAAAACAACTCGCGTGGCATCCGGAGGCAGTAAACCCATTATGCCGGTCACCTTCAGCTCTCACATGCAATCAGCGTACCGCAGGCTGGCGGAACTCGCTGCCACGGACCTCCCTGTATGGCTCGTCGGAGAAAAAGGAACTGAAATTGAGCCCTTGGCGCGTCTCGTGCATACGTTGAGAGGATTTTCTGAAAACACCTTTTTCCGCGTGAAAACAGACGAGGAGATATCGCTCGAATACTTGAAGGAAATAGCTTCCCACCGTCCTGATACTACGTTCTTCTTCCAGTGGATTGACGAAGCGCCGCTGCGGCTTCAGGAAACACTCTACGCCCGAATGGTTTCGGACACCGAACGCCTGGCGTCGGCCATGCGGATCATCGTCGCCTCGGAGCCCCGAAACCAGGAAACAAGCGGACCATCACACGTGTTCCACAGTCTTGCCGCGTTTCTGGCTCCGATGCGTGTCGCTGTTCCGCCTCTGAGAAGCAGAGTTCGGGATATTGAGGAACTCGTCAAGTTTTCTGCTGCCTCGCGAAACATCCCCGATCCTACGCCAAGATTTAATCCGGATGTGTGGGAAGCGTTCGGCACATATCACTGGCCGGGAAACACCGAGGAACTCCAGCGCGTTGTTGCGTTCGTTGTGCACAAGAGGCCTGCGGGAACGATTTCGGCTGCTGATCTGCCGGACAGCGTCAAGCCTTACGCGATGGGCGAGGATGTGCTGCGTGACCTGCAAAAGATAGCTGAAGAGCAAAAATTCCGGGTAGTCAAGACCCGGGAAGGCCGCCGCAAAGTAGCTCATTTCCTGACGGAACGAACTTCGGGAACATTTACCGCCGGTGACATCCAGAGCGCTTTTTCTTTGGGAAGGGAGACCGCAAGGCGCTTCTTGAGTGCGCTCCATGCGAGCGGATTGATTGAGGGCATCCGGGGTGCCCAGAACAAGAGGATAACTCGGTACAGAAGGCGGACCCCATCAAAATAGGCCTTATTGTGATTCCTCCTTCACGAAATAGGCTAATGTGGGCCGCGGCCTCATGCCCCAGGCGCAACGCCCACGGGTCGCGTGTCGCCTTCTCGCACCGACGACATGCTCACCGCGGTCTTCGTGAAGGCGGGGAAGCGGGGGGAGGAATGCACAGGATCCTGTTGAGAAAAGAGACGAGGCGTTCGAAGCTCTCCAGGATCACCGGTTTCATGAAGCGGTTTTCCGTGAACAGATCGTAATACACGTTAAACATGTGTTTCTGGTGGGGATAGATATTCAGTTCGTAATACTTGGCGTTGGTGTGGAGATCGAACGCGAGTTTTCTCGCATACTTGACGTCGTATACGTCGTCGTCTTCGCCGTGGAATATACAGATGGGCGGTAATTTGAATACGTTGTAGGGCAAGACCCAGGGAGACCCCCCGTAATTCCAGACTATCGCCTTTATACGAGGATCCTGTCCGGCATAGGTCAACGCAGCGTTGGCCGGTTGTGAATGGCCTGATATTACGAGCCTCGTCCGGTCCACGAAGGGAGAACAGCACAGATAGTCGACCGCTGCTCGTATCGAACGCAGGTACCAGCTGTGGGTTACGGCCAGCTTGGCGGCCACGACTCCCTGATTCACGCTTCCGATGGCGTATCCGAGCCCGCGGTCCCAGGAAAACGGCCCGGGAACAAGGTTCTCAGGATAATTCGACGGATCGATGAGGAGAACCGCGAAATTTCTATCTGCAAGGTTTTGGCAATGGTCCTGATATTGAGGAATCTCCTGAGATCCCACGCCGACTCCCACGATGACTCCCGGCAGCGGTCCTCTCATACCATGCCGCGGAAAAAAGGCGTAAGCCGGCATCACTCCGCCGTCCGGTAAGGGAATGGCGACCTTTGTTCCGTATCCGTAGGCAGTTAAGGACCCGAGACACAACAACGGCACAAGAACTGCGCATATTCGCAATAATTCCAAGGACCTCTTCAAAAAAATGACTCCATCACCTGTTCACTGTATTTGGGGCTGTACATGTAACAGCTTCACTAAGAAAAGTCAAGAAAATGCAGTACATGCATCACAATCATTCAGTCACTCGGGGGAAGTGCCTGTCTTCTGTCATTGCGAGGAGTGAAACGACGCAGCAATCTCGACAGTCAATGGCGGAGATTGCTTCGCTGTGCTCCCAATGACAGCCTTTTTCTCTCCCATAACTGAACGGAGATACATGCGTCGAAAACAGAGAGTCGACCATTGTCAACCGACTCAGGACGATCCAACGCCGAAGCAGAACCGGAATCAACGTCCCTTACTCCGTGCGTTCAGCACGGACCGTTGAAAGTCTTTGAAACGTATTCTCATGAAGAAATTGAACCAGCGCTCGTAGTTCAGCTTACCCCCGTGCGGACGAACAGTGTGGTCCCGGTCGCTAGGACACTCCCGGTAGGGCTCGCCGACGTTCCTGAGGCTGTTTTTAGACGATGCGAGACGTGCAGGAATCATGTACATCCACTGGCTCGCGGCATATATCCGCATCATCTTGTATTTGCAGAGTATTGCATCATCGGCCAAGGGATTGTGCAGGACGTGAACGCCATCGTCCGGAAAACGATTGATCCGCCACCACCAGTAATAGAAAGGCCCCGAACCGTTGTAAACCGGGAATTCGTATAGGCTCGAAGACATCCCAGCCCTCGCGCAACCTTCGTACGCCAGGAAATTCACCGAATCATGATCCGGATGTCCTCCTTCAAATGCATTTGCGAAAACGATGTCCGGACGGACCAATTCCATAAGTGCTGCCACTGCGTCTGCAGCCTGGTCCAACCTGGAGACGAGTCCCAGGTCCGGGTATCTCAGGAGATGGATGGACTCCTTTCCAAGTCCTAGAATGCGCATGGCTCCGGCGAGTTCTTCTTCCCGCTGTCCTTGCTGACCGAAATAATCTCCCGAAGTCACCCATGCGCAGTGAATATCGGCCCCGCGATCCAGCAGGAGCTTCATGGTCCCTGCCACAAATACGTCATCGTCCGGGTGCGCGAACAAGAACAGGTACGCCGACCCATCGAGGCACGTGCTCTTATCGGATTGCATGGCAACACCTTTCGCCAATCGGTCGCGTTCAAAGCAATTGTTGGATCGATCTGTAGACCATATGAACCGTTTTTCGTATGATTGCAATCGAATGGCGTGAGCGCAGGCTGTGTCGTGCTGGGATCAGTGGATGAGATGGGCTCGTCCGAGTTCAGGAGAGGCCTCGCTGGACAAATGAGAGTAGATGTCTTGCATAAATGCTTCCTTACACGCCGGACACATGATGAAAATGTCGTCCTCGTACACTTGTCGCTCCAGTTCTTCTTCCGTGTACGGTTCCATGTGCTGTAAGATCTTGGCAAGCTCCCCTTCCGGCGGTTCTACATCAGATTCCGCCAGCGCGCCGTCGAACAAAGAGCGAACACGCAATGCGACCTGATACTTCAGACTCCCTTCAGGAAGAGAACTTCCACATCTTTGGCAGCGGCTCATGGCGTTGACAGAACCCCCTCGTCCGATTATAAGAGAAACAAAGCCCGCGTGCCACAAAAAACATTGGAGAACAGATGCACTTTCCGGAATATAGGGCCAGACGGCTCAGGAGAACAGAGGTTCTTCGCAGCATGGTCAGGGAAGTCCGCTTGGACCCCCAGGATTTTATTTTCCCCTTTTTCGTGCGTCACGGAAGAGGAATCAAGAAGCCTGTGGCGAGTATGCCCGGACAATTTCAGCTATCGCCGGATATGCTGCTCAAAGAATTGAAAGAACCTGTGGAACGAGGAATACCGGCCATCCTTCTTTTCGGGATTCCCGAGAAGAAGGATCCGAACGGGTCTGAAGCATACGCCAAGAATGGGATCATTCAGCAAACGGTTCGTCAGGTGAAGGACGCTTATCCGGAACTTGTCGTCGTAACTGACGTGTGCTTGTGCGAATACACGGATCACGGTCATTGCGGAGTCATCCAGGGCAAGGATGTGGACAACGACATGACCCTGGAATTGCTGGCTAAAATGGCTGTCTCCCACGCACAGGCCGGTGCGGACATTGTTGCACCCAGTGATATGATGGACGGCAGAGTTGCGGCAATCAGGGAAGCCCTCGACGAAAGCGGCGCGGATATGACTCCCATTATGGCCTATTCCGCAAAGTACGCATCCGCCTTCTACGGACCCTTTCGGGACGCCGCAGAATCGCCCCCGAAATTTGGGGATCGCCGGTCCTATCAAATGGATCCGGCAAATTCGGATGAGGCGCTTCGTGAAGTAGCTCTGGACGTGGACGAGGGAGCGGACATCATCATGGTGAAACCTGCCTTGCCCTATCTGGATGTGATCTGGCGTGTCCGGAACACGTTCGACTTGCCTCTTGCAGCGTACAACGTGAGCGGCGAGTTCGCCATGATAAAAGCGGCTGCGCAGAATGGGTGGATAGATGGGGATCGGTGTATGATGGAAGCGCTCACGTCCATAAAAAGGGCCGGCGCTGACCTGATCATTTCGTATCACGCTCTGGAGGCTGTGCGCATTCTCCAAGGAAACGCGAAGGCGTCGAGGAAAAAGTGAACGGTCTCACCTTGCGACTTGTTGCCTGGGAAATGACTCGGGCCTGCAACCTGGCTTGCGTGCATTGTCGGGCAGGAGCCTGTGCAGATCCCGATCCCGAAGAATTGACCACCGACGAAGGCAGGCTCTTGATCGACGGGATTGCCCGGGTCGGCAAACCCATTTTGATCATGACCGGAGGCGAGCCGCTCTTGCGTCCGGATTTCTTCGAACTGGCACGATACGCGTCTGCGTCGGGATTGAGGGCCGTGCTCGCGACCAACGGAGTCCTGGTGACGGCTGAAACAGCTCGAGAAATTGCGTCGGTCGGCATACCCCGGGTAAGTATCAGCATCGATGGTCCCACTGCAGAAGAGCACGATTCCTTCAGAAGAGTTCCAGGCGCCTTCGACGCGTCGTTACAAGGCATAGCCAACCTGAAGAGCGCGGGCGTATCCGTTCAAATAAACACCACGCTTACCCGCCGCAATCGCGGGTGTCTCGCCGGAATCATGAAGCTTGCCGAAAGCATAGGTGCCGATGCGTTTCACGTATTCCTCCTGGTCCCTACGGGCCGAGCTCGGGACATGGCCGGAGAGGAGATGGGGCCCGAAGAATACGAAGAAAGCCTCTTGGAATTCTATCGCCTGGGCAGAAATTCCAGACTGGAAACCAAGGCCACGTGTGCACCGCAGTATTACAGGATTATGCGGCAACAGGCCGCGGTCGAGGGCGTGGAAGTCTCCGAACAAACCTTCGGCCTGAACGCACGCACCAGGGGATGTCTCGGCGGGCTTTCCTTCGTGTTTGTTTCCCACAAAGGAGAATTGCAGCCCTGCGGATATTTCGATGTGCAGGCAGGAAGCATCAGGACTGCCGCATTTGCGGATTTGTGGGAGAATGCCCCTCTCTTCACGGACCTCCGAAAATTCAGCTTACTCGAGGGCAAGTGCGGCAAATGCGATTATCTGAGATTCTGCGGAGGTTGCCGTGCCAGAGCGTTCGAGCGCACCGGCCGCTACATGTCCGAAGAACCGTATTGTGCCTATGAACCGCCGGCTGCCCGGAGAGCTCGGGAAGGCTGACGTGGACCTCCGTGCTCGCGCGGGCGAATAGCTTGACGTGCAATGATCCGGCGGCAATCCGGACGTCGGCAAGACCCTTTGCCGCAACGGCGTGCCGCGGTCGATGGTAGGGGAGGAAGAAAGAACGATGATCATAGAACAGATACTCATCAGCGGATTCGACGTATTTTGCTACGTCCTGGGGGATGAGGAATCGGGAGAGGGAATCGTGGTTGACCCGGGAGGCCCTGCAGAGCCCATACTCCAGAAGGCGCGAGCTAGAGGAGTGACCAACATCAAATTGATCGTGGACACGCACAGTCACGTGGACCATGTTGCAGGAAACCAGGCCATGCAGCAGGCTACAGGCGCTGCAATTGCGGTCCATGAAGCGGAAGCGGACTATCTCGCCAACCCGAACAAAGCCATGCTTGCAATGTTCAACGCCACCGCGTCGCCCCCCGCGACCGTTATGCTGAAAGACGGCGACAAGATTTCGTTCGGAAAGGAAGCCGTTGAGGTGATTCATACTCCCGGCCACACGCCAGGAGGTATCTGCCTGTATTTTCCCGGGTATGTCGTTACGGGAGACACTCTCTTCGTCGGAGGGGTAGGGCGGACAGACTTGCCGGGCGGCTCCTATGAAGTGTTGCAATCGTCTATACGCAATCGCCTGTTTACTCTGCCTGACGACACCATAGTGCTTCCGGGCCACCATTACGGTTCCACTCCGACATCCACCATCGGGCGGGAAAAGGTCGAAAACATGTACTTGTAATTGGGCGACGAGTACATCTTGTCTGGAAGGTAATATTAAGTTACTGGGGGGAAGTGCCCAACCTCTGTCATTGCGAGGAGTGAAACGACGGAGCAATCTCCGCCTTCAAGTATCCAGATTGCTTCGTCGTTTCACTCCTCGCAATGAAGACCTTTTCCCACCCGCAAATGAATGGACACCCGGACGGCATGTCTCATAACGGGCGTTTCGCAGAAGGGCAGATCGTGTACAGAGATGCACGCGCTTTTTCTGACTCGCTGGTTTTGACCCTGTCTTTCCCCTCATTCGGCTTTGGTGTCCCTGTCCCCTCTCTTGAGCAGGTTCAGCATGGAATACATTTCTCTGCACCGCAGAAGGTAAGCCGCTGCCGTAAAGGTCACCAGCCCCGCAAGTATGGAGGCTGCCAGGACAAGTCCGTTGAGCATCGTGAATCCCAATTCCCAACGGCCGAATCGTTCCAGGTACAGCAACGGCACAGCCATGATCACAGAAGCGCCGGAGATTCGCGCGAGTGACAAGAGCAGGATTCTCGAGGGAAAATCACCGAGCCTCGGCACCAGAATTGCGAAGAGCACCACCAGATTACATGCGGCGGCCAGCGAAGTGGCCAGAGCCAGGCCTCCGTGGGCCATGGGACCCATGAGGAGCAGCCCCGAAACCAGGTTCACAATGACCGCTCCAATGGAAACCCACACGGGAGTGCGTGTATCCTTGAGGGAAAAGAATGCCTGGGTCACCACCTTGAGACCGGAAAACGCCCAGAGGCCAACCGTGTACCACAGAAGCGCCGATGCAGTCTGTTGCGTGTCCACTGCACTGAACAGGCCTCGCTGGAAGAGCACGGCAATGATGGGAACCCTGAGCACAATCAGAGCCACGGACGCGGGGATCGTAAAAAACGCTATGAGCCTGAGCGCAAAAGAAACCGAATGGGTTAGAGCAGCTATGTCTCCGTTTGCCGCCTGGCGGGACATGGAAGGCAACACGGCAGTTCCCAGA
>Ga0187785_10000192_pt1 | contig 23808 bp, 23 predicted proteins | sample 0815_BV2_4_20_MG_FD_132466 | JGI IMG/M metagenome (GOLD analysis project Ga0187785, IMG submission 132466) | Tropical peat soil microbial communities from peatlands in Department of Meta, Colombia - 0815_BV2_4_20_MG | ecosystem: Environmental > Terrestrial > Soil > Wetlands > Peat | place...
ATGTTGGCGTTGAGCGTTTCCACATCGAGCGGCGTGAACAGATAACTTCCCAAGAGATTGTCGCCTTCGAGATTGGATGCATAGATGCGCCAGTAATCGAGAACGCGTTGCGTATAGTCGGCGCGGTTGCGCTCCCACTCCTGCGGCCCGCCATCGACCGAATAGGGTGCAAACGGCCACCAGAACGCGGCGTGTCTGCCGGCCGGAGCATAGCTCGGGTCGAACAGGCTGTTGCAGGCGCCGTTGCCCATCAGAACCCTGGGAAATTTTTTCGCCGCGCAATCATCGAAGCAGCTGGCAACGTCATCGATGTGGTCCATGCCAAAAAAGATATTGTAGGCACGCGCGACATCGGGATCGAAAGCGGCGGCGCGATAGGCCGGTGGATCCTTGAGCGCCAGGTGCAAGGTCACCAGGCTGTGGTTACCCCAGTGCCAGGATTTCGCTTTTTCGCGCACCGGCTCGGGAAAAAGCTCCTCGCCGGTCATTTGCAAGGTCGTCGGAAAATCAATCGCGCTGGCAACGAATTTGTCGCCGCTGATCGTGCGGCCGTCGGCAAGCTTTACGCCGGTGGCGCGGCCGCCTTTGACGACTATCTCCTTCACGTCGGCGCCAGTGACAATCTCGCCACCGCCCGCCTCCACAACCCGCGCCAGCGCCAGCGGCAAGGATGCTGCGCCGCCAACCGGCAGCGTGAAGCTCGCGATATTGGCGAAGATGGCCGGGAACACGATGCCGGCGCCGGGCACGTTTTCCGTCGTGATCACGTGCATGTACGACGTGAATAACGTGCGGATCCGCTCGTCGACAAAATGCTTGCGCACGACACTGAATAGATCGTGCTGGGCGTGCGACAGCAACTCTTTTGCCTTTGGCCCGCTCAGCCGCTCGACAAGCTGCTCGCGCGGCATCGGTGCGTTGTACAAAAGCGACACAAGTAGCGGCCGCATTTCTTCGCAGTAGGTATGCCAGAGAGTGCGGAAAGTCTCGGCATCTTGTTTGGAGAAACGCGCCAGCGATGCACAGCTCTTGTCAAGATCCTTGTAGACGACGATGGCGGTGCCGTCGCGGAAGACGGCTGCCTGCTGCACGGGCGGCTCAATATAGGAAAACCCGTAGCGATAAAGCTCGAGATCCCTGAGCAAGGGACAAAGCCCCATCCCCATATAGAAATTGGCATGCAGGTTGAGTCTGTAACCGGGAAGAATGCGTTCTTCGGTGCTGGAGCCGCCGCCGATACGACCGTTGCGATCGAGCACAGCAATGCGCATTCCGGCACGCGACAGGTAAGCGGCGAGCGTCAGGCCGTTGTGGCCTGCACCAATCACAACTCCATCGAAACTCGCCATGCTGCCCCCGACGGCTGTTCCAAGCGTAGCCGTTGGTGCCGACCCAAACAACGACGCAGAAATTGTCCCTTCCGGCTTTCGCCATGATGAAAAGTAGGCTCTCTCCCACACCCGCACTTGCCAACCCGTAGACGCGATGGTCGAGTAGTCGCACGGCTGCGAAGGCACGGGGTGGTGCATGGCGTCGGGATATCGGCTGTTGAGTTACGCAGACGGCGGCAAGCCCCGAGCTGGCGTACTGATCGGCGAACGAATAGTGCCGGCAACCAAGCTGCTGAAAGGTGACGACATCGACGCCACCTCGGTGCTCGGCCTGCTCCGTGCATGGGACACGGTGCACCCGCGCCTGCACGAAGCAGCGCAAAAATCAAACGCGGACGAGGGAATTCTGCTCACGCAAGCAAAGGTTCTGGCGCCAATTCTCTATCCGGGGGCGCTGTTCTGCGCCGGCGCCAACTATTGGGACCACCTCGAAGAAATGGCCGAAATCGCCAAACGCGTGACCGGCAAAGCGCCCTCGATGACCAAGGCGAAAGACCCGTACTTCTTCATGAAGACGACCGCGGGCTCGATCATCGGCAGCGGTTCGCCGGCGCGGCTGCCGCCCTTCTCACAACAGGTGGACTGGGAAGCGGAGCTCGGCGTCGTGATCGCGCGCCCAACCCGCAACATTTCGGAGGAACAGGCGCTCAATGCAGTTGCCGGCTATCTGATCGTCAACGATCTCTCCGCCCGCGACCTCATGAAGCGCGAAGGCTCGCCGTTCGGCATGGACTGGGTCGGGCAGAAATGTTTCGAGGATGCCGCGCCGATGGGCCCGTGGCTTACTCCCGCGGCCTACGTGTCCGATCCGAATAACCTCGCCGTCAAATTGTGGGTCAATGGCGTGCTCAAGCAAAACTCGAATACCGCGCGGCTCGTGCACAATATCGCTGAGCAGATCGCCTATCTTTCGCGACATTTCACGCTCAACGCGGGCGATGTGATCGCGACCGGCACACCGGCTGGCGTCGGCATGCCGCGCGGCGAGTTCCTCAAAGTCGGCGATGAGGTGCGCATTTCGATTGATTGTTGCGGCGAACTCTCCAATACGATGATTGCCGGCTAGCTGGAGTCGGCGGGGCGCAAGTGACAGATGACCCCTTTTCCGTTAAAAAATGACGGGGAACGGCTCATCAAGAGGCCGGACGGCTGAGGGAGGAAAATCATGTTGGTGCGGAAATCCGTCAGGGCATTTGCCTTGGCTGCTGCTCTGGCGTTCGGCGCGGGATCGGCACAAGCCCAAGACGTCATTACACTCAAGCTTTCGCATTTCGTTCCGCCGCAACACGCGTTTCACAAATGGGTGGTGGGTTGGACCGAGAAGATCGAAAAGGAATCCGGCGGCCGGCTGAAGTTCGAGATTTATCCGAACGGCCAGCTTGTCGGGCCGCCGAACCGGCAATTCGATGCGGCGCGCAATGGCATCACCGACATCGCCTTTTGCCTGCACGGGGTCACACCCGGCCGCTACCCGATGACCGAACTGGCCAACTTGCCGTTCACCTGGCCTTCGAGCGGTGTTGATCTGCCGGAAATGGCAAAGCGCATGACCGAGCTCGCGCCAAAATATCTCGCGGCCGAGCACCAGGGCCTGCACATTCTTTTCATGTCGATGGCAAATCCCGTCGTCATCTATTCAAAGACACCGATCAAGACGCTCGATGACTTCAAGGGCAAAAAGATCCGCTACGCCTCGATCACCAACAAATTCCTGCTCGAGGCGCTCGGCGCCGCTCCGTTGCTGGTGCCGCCGCAGGAAGCGCAGGACGCGTTAGCCAAGGGTGTCGTCGACGGCGCCGGTTTCCCGCACGAGGCGGGTTTTGCATACGATCTCGTCTCGGTCTCGCCTTATTCGGTCGATCCCCCGCTCGCTTCGGCCACCTTTGCGTTCGTGATGAATCCGGCCAAGTACAATTCCCTCCCTCCCGACTTACGCGCCATCCTCGACAAGGAAGCCGGCGTGGCCGGCGCCATGAGCTTTGGCAAGGCCTGGCAGGATTTCGAGAAATTCGCACGCGAGACCGAAGTCAAGAAAGGCCTGCAAATCACGACGCTTTCACCGGCCGACGTTGCCAAGATGAAAGAGCTGTCCAAGCCGATCATTGCAAAGGCGTTGGACGAGCAGGAAAAGGCGGGCCATCCGGCACGCGAATTCTTCGCGGCCTATACCAAATAGCTGACCTACGGGCGCGCCGCGGTCATCCCGGCGCGCCTGGTCCTCAGAACCGCATGAATCGCGACCAGGCCCTCGCGCTCCTTGAACGATTGCGCATCGCGCAGCTTCGGCTCGCTGCGGTCGCTTTGGTCGTGATGATGTGCGTCACGGTCGTCGACGTCTTCTTTCGCTACGTATTCAACAGCCCGATCCGCAGCTCCTACGAAATGGTCGAGGCAGCGATGGTGCTGTTTGTGTTCAACGGCTTGTCCACCTCTTTTCTCCAGCGCCGCAACATCGTCATCGATCTCGTCGATTCCTTTGCGGGCCGGCACGTCGTCAGAGCGCTGGTCCGTCTGTCCGATGTGCTCACGGTCGCGGTGCTGGCGCTGTTCATCTATGCGATGCTCACTCCGGCGTTGCAATCGTACGGGTATGGCGAACGCAAGCTTGAGTTGGGCCTGCCTATCTACATCGAATGGATAGCGGCGCTGATCGGCATCGCCGGAGCGATCCTTTGCGCGATCGGCGCCTTCCTGATGCCGGCCACCCCGCATCATGACGAGTCAGTCGAATGAGCTCTTCGACACTCGGCGCCGTCGGCGTGCTCGCACTGTTTGTGATGCTGTTCCTGCGCGTGCCAGTCTGGATCGCGCTGACCCTCGTCGGATTCATCGGCAACGCGATCCTGTCCGGGCTGCGGCCGACCTTCGCCCTCGCCGGCACCGTGCCGTTCGACGTCGGTTCCGCCTATACGCTGTCGGTTGTGCCGCTGTTCGTATTGATGGGCGAAGTGGCGTCGGAATCGCGGCTGTCGGGAGAATTGTTTAAAGGCGCGCGGATCATTTTATCGGGCTTCCGCGGCGGATTAGCCGTCGCAACACTCGCCGCCTCTGCCTTGTTCGGCGCGGTCTCCGGGTCTTCCCTGGCAAACGCGGCAACCATGACACGCATGGCGCTGCCGGAGCTGCGCAAGGCCGGTTATGACGACGGTTTCGCAACCGGCTGCATCGCCGCCGGGGGCAGCACCGACATCCTTATCCCGCCGTCGATCATCCTGGTGATATACGCAGCGATCGCCGAACTTTCCTTGCCAAAACTGCTGGCCGCCGGCCTCGTCCCCGGCCTGGTGCTGACCGCGCTTTATATGGGCGTTGCGCTGATCGTCGCTTACGTCAAGCCGCAATACGCCCCCGACGTCGAAAACTACTCTTTGCGCGAACGGATCGCTGCGCTGCGCGAGCCCTGGCAGTTCATGGCACTGTTCGTTGTGACCATCGGCGGCATCTACGCCGGCGTCTTCAGCCCGACCGAGGCTGCCTCGATCGGGGCATTCGGGGCGATCCTGCTGGGCGTCATCGGCCGCCGCCTCGGCATCAAGGATATCCTGCGTGCCATCGAGAATTCGGTCGTGGTCAGCGGCATCCTGCTTGTCATTGTCATGGGCGCCAACCTGTTTTCATTTTTCATCGTGCAAACTCATTTGCCCGAGCTGCTGCTCGACACTGCGCGCGCCTTCAATCTGTCGGGTGTCGCCGTGATGCTGATGATCATCTTCGGCTACATCGTCCTCGGGTGCTTCCTTGAGGGCATCGGCATGGTGCTCATCACGGTCCCGGTGTTCCAGCCGATTATCGTCAAGTTCGGCTACGATCCGATCTGGTTTGCGATCATTGTCGTGATCATGGTGGAGGTTGGGCTTATCCACCCGCCGGTGGGAATGAATCTGTTCGTCATCCAGGCGCAGGCGCCGGACGTGAAGATTGGCGCCATCTATCGCGGCATCGTGCCGTTCCTGATAGCGCCTTTCATCCTGATCGTGCTGTTGTTTATGTTCCCCGGTATCGCGCTTTGGCTGCCGAAACTGTTCTACGGGTGACCGTCAGCGCCCCGAGTTCCCAACTTCCGCTCGTCCCCGCGAAACCGGGGACCGAGGGCAACAATGTTGGAGTTGGCTGCTCTGGATTCCCGCTTGCGCGGGAATGAGCGGTTGAAAGTCTGGCATGGCGGGGCCATCCACGTCTCTAAACGTCGATGACGACCTACTTCATCATCTCTTCCGGGGGTCCGGGGCCCCAGAGATTCGAGGCTGAGGGATCCTTGGCCCACACTTTCGGGCGCTGCGGATTGTCGCGGTGCCAGGGACGCGGCTCGAAGTAGCCGAGCTCTTCATCCTTCATCAGATCGAGCTCGCAGAACAGTTCGGTGATCAAACCATTCGGGCTGCGGTGGTAGGCGAAGAGATTGTGACCGATGCCGTGACGGCCAGGTCCCCATAGCGTCTTGTAGCCGTTGAGGCTGAGGAAATCGCATGCCTCTTGCAGCTGACCCCAATTGCGTACTTCGAACGCCGTGTGAAAATGCCGGTTCGAGCCGGTGCCCATCAGATTGATGGTGTGGTGATCCGGGCCGCAGCGCAGGAACACGAAAAAGTCCGCCATCCAGTCAGATTCGCGAAAGCCGAGCACGTCGACATAGAACTTGCTGACTGTCTTCACATCCTCGCAGTGGAACGCGACGTGCCCGAGCTTGTGCGGTATCACGCCTTTCGTAGGAAATTTCTGGTGCGCAAAATCCGGGCGCTTGAAAACCTCGATCGTGGTGCCCTTCGGATCTTCGAAAACGAGCATGTCGGAGATCGACGGCTCGGGATCCTTCTTGCGCGAGGTCTTCACCCCGTGCTTCTGGGTCTGTTTGTCGAACTCGTTGAGATCCTCTTGCGGGCCAATCTGAAAACCGATGCGCGTGCACTTGGGCTGCTCGCCTTTGCGCAGCACAACGGAATGGTGATCGACGGTGTTGGCGAGGTAGACCGCGTCCTTTTCCCTGGCGATCAGGTTAAGCCCGAGGATATCGGTGTAATATGAGGTCTGCTTGTCGATATCGGGCATCTCGTAACTGGCATGCGCGATTTTTCGGACCCGGATCATACTCATCTCCTTCGCTTCGATTTCCCAGCGGCCCTTTTCGGGGGCTTGTTTTTAGTTTTCGGCTTCTTGGCCTTCTTGGTTTTGCCCTTACCTGACTTGGTCCGCGGCATCTTGGCGACAACGTCGATAAGTACAGCGTTATCCAGCTCGCCAAGCCCCAATTCGATCACACGTTGGTGTACCTCGATGGCGCGGTCGAGCATCGGCGTGGCAACGCCAACACGATCGGCGAGATCCGCGATCAATTCGAAATAATGCGAGATCCCGTAACCGGTACCGTGCGCCGGAAGGAAGCGCCGCTGCGCCATCCACGGAGCGCGAAGACCGAATTGCATCGAACCGCCACTCCCCGACGCAACCGCCTTGATCAACAAATCGATGTCGACGCCCGTTTTTAACGCAAGCGCCACAGCCTCGGCTGTGGCCACCTGATGGACCGCGACTAGCAGATTGTTGATCAATTTGACCTTACTGGCGGCGCCGAACGGCCCGAAGTAGACGCAGATATCACTGAAGCCGCGAACGATTTCCTCGGCCTTCTTTGCCGCTGCCGCATCGCCGGCGAGATAGACAACCGCTTTGCGCGCCGTGACCATGGTGGGCGTGCCGCCCACCTCGCCGTCGAGAAAGACAGCGCCCTTGGCGGCGAGTGGCGCGATCTGCCGTTCCTTGTCGGGGATGAGATGCGACCCGAGTTCGACCACGATCTGGCCCGGCCGCGCCGAATGCGCCAAGCCTTGCTTGCCTTGCACAACGTCATCAAGCGCTTCGGCCGATGGAAGGCAGGTCAGCACGATGTCGGTCTGCGCACCAATGTCTGCCGCCGAACGCGCGGGAATGCCCCCGATCTTTTCAAATTCGGCAAGCGAGCTGCGCCGGTAACCCAGCACGCGATACCCGCTTTTGATGAGATTTTCCGCGATCGGCAGCCCGATCTTTCCCACGCCAACGAGACCTACAGTCTGCATTCGTACTCCCTCAGGATACTGCATCGCCCTTGACGCCAAGCCCGCGCATGAAACGTTCGCGGATCTGCACCGGATCGCGGTCGGTCGTCGCGGTTCCCGGCTTGCCATCGATGCGCGCGGCGATGAGGCTTGGCCCCTCGCTTTTCAGCGCTGACGCCGCCAGGCGATCAAAGTCGGCCTCATCGGCGGCCCAGGCGCTGTTGGCGATGCCGGCGGCGCGCGAGATCGCGACAAGGTCGGCGACTGACGCACTGGCCGTCGGTTGCGAGCCGGTAATCTGATAAATTCCGTTGTCCCACACGACGACCGTGAGATTCTTCGGCGCCCGCTCGGCAACCGTTGCGAGGCAGCCGAGCTGCATCAGGAGAGAGCCGTCGCCTTCCAGCGCAATGACGTGGCGGCGCGGCTGCGCGAGAGCGACGCCGAGCGCAATCGGAATGGCAAGGCCCATACTGCCGAGCATGTAAAAATTCTGCGGGCGCCGCCCGCTCGCCCATAAGTCGAAATTGGCGTTGCCGATGCCGCCGATCACCGCTTCGTCGCGCTTGAGCTGGCCGACCAGCCGCTTGGTCAACTCGAATCGGTTCATCACTTTGGCATTGTGCGCGCCGATGGCTCCCGACGATTTTGCGGTCATGACCACCTCACCCCTCGAACGCTTTGCCGCCGGTGAGCAGCGGCGAAAGGATGAACGTGACTGGCGCCTGGGTTGCCACGGCCTGTTTGATCGATCGGTCGACCATGAACGCAAGTTCATCCTGCCGCGTGATGGTGATATTTTCGACCGCTAGCGAATTGAGCACCGGCCGCATGGTCTTGCACACAAGCGCCTGGCCGAGGTTGAACTCGCCAAGCGTTCCGCGTTCCGACACGAATATCAGCGCCGGAATCTGGCAGGGCACGACCAGCGAAGCGAGCGCATTCGGAATTGTGCCAAAGCCGCTGGTCTGCATCAGGACGGCGCCGCGCAACCCGCCCATCCATGCGCCGGTGATGATGCCAAGCGCCTCCTCTTCACGCGTCGCAGCAAAAGTGGTGAAGGACGGGTCTGCGTGAAGGGCCTTGATCAATGGCGTAAAGACCCGGTCGGGGACGTAGACAGCAAGCTTGACGTTGTTCGCCTTCAGGGTTGCGAGCACGATCTCGTGCCAGGTGGTTGCTCGCGTTTGGCTATCTGTCATGGCTGGAAGGACCGGGACCGCTGCTATTTGAATATCGTGAAATGGTGAACTCGACCAAAGCCCGACGACGTCCAAATTCGAGACCATTGCTCCAATAATCGCAAAAGCTTAGCCTAAGACAAAATTCGGCGCTAATCAGAAAATTCTAAATTCAAGGGGAGGACAATGACAGACCCAATCGCACACTCGCCGACACGACGTAGCATTATCAAGGGCGCGCTGGCTGCCGGTGTCGCGGCACCTGTATTCCTGAGGGCACGTTCCGCCTATGCCGCCTATCCCGACCGGCCGGTGAAAATCATCGTCGCCAATACGCCGGGCGGGCCCTCGGACATTGTCGGCCGAATCACCGCCGCGGCACTCCAGCAATCGACCGGCAAGACCTTCATCATCGAGAATATCGGCGGCGCCGGCGGCAATATCGGATTCAGCAATGCCGCACGCGCCGAACCGGACGGTTACACTATTTTGCTCGCCACCAATGCCCTTTCGGTCAATGTCAGCCTGTACAACAAGATTCCCTTTGACCCGCTCAAGGACTTCGTGGGCGTGAGCGAACTGGCGACCTCGCCCAATACCTTCGTGGTCAAGTCTGACCTGCCGGCGAAGACGATCAAGGAATTCGTCGCGCTTGCCCGCGCCAATCCGGAGAAGTTCAACTGCGCGACACCGCCGATCGGCACCACGCCGCAGATCCAGCTCGAGGTTCTCAAGCTCCGCGAGAAGCTGCCGAAGCTGGAAGACGTGGTCTACAAGGGCGGTGGTGACGCTATTCAGGCTCTGCTGAGCGGCACCGCACAGCTGAGTTCCGGTTCGCTGCCGCCGGCGGCTCAGCACATCAAGGCAGGTACGCTGCGCTGTCTGGCGGTCACCGGCGAAACCCGTTGGCCCGACCTGCCCGACGTTCCGACCATGGTGGAGTCCGGCTACAAGGATTTCGTTTTCGCGACCGACACCGTGCTGCTTGCGCCGGCCAAGACGCCGCCGGAGATCATAAAATGGCTCGAAACAGAAACGCTCAAGGTTCTGGGCACCCCCGAAATGAAGGAAAAACTGTATGCATCCGGTTTCCAGGTGCGGCCCAAGGGAGCCGACGCGGCCTGGACGCGCGTGACCAAGGAAATCGACGTGTTCCGGAGCATCATCGACCAAGCCGGAATTCAGAAGTTATAACGACACCAGCCATTCCGGGGCGCGAGCGAAGCTCGCTAACCCGGAATCCAGATGCAACCGCAATGCCTCCATCTGGATTCCGGGTTCCGGCCTTCGGCCGGTCCCGGAATGACGACGTCCAGCGGAGCACGATCGTGCACATCAAAACCATCGAGCCGATCGCGGTCAGCCTGCCAATGCTCAAGCCTGTCATCATGGCGGGCGAGGAAGTCCGGCGCGCCGACAATGTGCTTGTACGTATCGAAGCCGATAACGGCGTCGTCGGCTGGGGTGAAGCTGCTTCCGCGCCGGTGATGACCGGCGATACGCTCGAGAGCATCGTCTCTGCCGTCCAGTATCTGAGCGTGGCGTTGCACGGTCGCGACGCCGCGGATATTTCCGGTGCGCTTACCGCCATGGATGCTCGCATGTACGGCAATCACGGCGCCAAGGCGGCAATTGAAATTGCCCTACACGACCTTGTCGGCCGTGCCAGCAGGAAGCCGGTACATGCATTGCTTGGCGCGAAAAAGCGCAGCCGCATGCCTTTGCTCGGCGTCATCGGCGGTGGCAATCACCAGGGTGATCTACGCGACGCGGAGACGAAAAAGGCGGCCGGGGTAACCGCCTACAAGGTCAAGGTCGGCATCGATACGCCGGAAAATGACGCCGCGCGCACACGCGACATCTGCAAGATCCTGGGCAATGGTATGCTGGTCTCCGCCGATGCCAACCAGGGTTACACCACCGAAGAGGCCGTTACTTATGTGCGGGCGGTGAACGGATCGGGGCTCGATTTCTTCGAGCAACCAGTGGCGGCCGCCGACCTCGCCGGCATGGCGGCGGTGGCAGCGGCGACTGACATCGCGATCGGCGCGGATGAAGGCATTCACTCGTTTGACGACATCAAGCGACACCATGAGTGCAAGGCCGCCCGCGGTGTCAGCCTAAAGGCGATAAAGCTGGGCGGCATCCGGGGCGTAACGGAAGCCGGAGGCCTGTGCGACCGCCTCGGCATGAGCGTGAATATTTCATGCAAGACGGGAGAATCCAGCGTTGCCTGTGCGGCCGCGCTCCACGCCGCCTCTGTCGTCCCCAATATCGCCTGGGGGCTGACGCTGACACATATAGGACTTGCGGAAGACGTTGTCGTTTCGCCGATCCCTACTCTCAAAGGTTACGTAGACAGCCTCGACCGTCCGGGCCTGGGCATCGATGTCGACGAAAATTATGTTCGCCGGCACCGTTTAGCGATTGCTGCACGAAATGTTGCCTAATGTGCACGAATTGCGAATTTATGGGCTTCCCAATCCGACTTTGGCGTAGGTAACACTAGTTATCTGGCCACGTTTTCAATTGGTCAGAGTTCCTTAAGTGGCGTTTAAAGCCAACTTAATTGCGTTTCTGTCCAAGAAATATATCCCCCATTTGGCGTATTGGCAGCGGCGCATTGCGGTACGGCCCGTCCAGAGCAACGAAAAAGGGCGTCAGCGGCCGGCCGATTCTTTTATCGGCGTTCGAGATGGAAAAAGATCAAGACCTCACTCAGCTTATCGGTGAAATCTACGATGCAGCGCTCGACTCGTCGCGATGGACCAGCGTACTTGCGAAGATTGCTGTCTATGCCGGCGGTCAGGCCGCCGGGCTTCTCTCGAAGGACTCAGTCAGTAAATCCGGCAGCGTCCACTATCAGGTCGGTGTCGACCCGTACTTCGTACGGCTTTATTCGGAAACGTACTGGAAATTCGATCCGGTGTCGGGTTTGCCCGATTGCGGTGTCGAACAGATTGTGAGCATTCCTGACCTCGTATGCTACGAGGAATTTCGCGCCGGCCGTTTCTACCTCGAATGGGCACAGCCACAAGGCTGGATTGATGCGGCAATGGCAGTGCTAGAGAAAACAGTTACCAGTTGCGCTTATCTTTCGGTCGTCCGTGACGAGGCGAGTGGTATGGTGGATGACGAAATGCGGCGGCGCATGGGGCTCATCGTGCCGCACGTCGGCCGAGCCGTGCGTACTGGCAAAGTCATCGATCTCAGCCAAGCCGAAGCTGCCACCTTCGCCAATATTCTCGACGGACTGAGCCCGGCAATCTTTCTCGTCGATGCCGATGGTCAGATTATCCACAATAACGCCGCAAGCCGTTCGCTCCTGGAAAAGGGAGATCTACTACGTGTGATCCACGGCAGACTTACCGCTAGCGATACGCAGGTCGACGAGGTCCTGCATGAGGCAATCGTTGCGGCTGCCGCATGTGAGTACGATATCGGCTCCAAAGGCAACGCAATCCCACTTAGTGGACGCGCAGGTGAACGGTATGTCGGGCACGTTTTACCGTTGTGTGCGCGACGCAAGAGTGGCGTAACCTCAACAGCCGTTGCGGCACTCTTTGTCCGCAAAGCCGAGCTGGAGACCGCTCCATCTTCCGAAGTAATCGGAAAAACCTACAAGTTGACACCGACCGAGTTGCGAGTCCTGCTAGCGATCGTCAATGTCGGTGGCGTTCGTCAGGTTGCCGGCAACCTCGGCGTTGCAGACACAACGATCAAGACCCATCTTGGGCGCCTTTTTGAAAAGACCGGAGTCAGCCGGCAAGCTGACCTCGTCAAGCTCGTTGCCGGATATTCCAGTATGTTGGTCGATTAAAGAGGGAATTTCTACGACAGCTTCGTTAGCTCGTGGCGCCATTGGCCAGGCGTCATATTAAACCGTGCGCGGAATACCCTATTGAAGTGCGACAGATCGTTGAACCCGCGGCTATATGCGATCTCAGATATATTACGAGTCCGCTGATACGGATCTCTTAACGCTTTGCTGCACCCGTCCAGTCTCGCCTCGAGCAACCACCGACCAAACGTTTGCTCAATTTTTTGGAAGCGTAAATGCAGCGTACGGACCGAGATGCCAAAATGCTCGGCAACAGATCGCGGAGATAACTCAGGGTCGTCAAGGTTCTGTTGGCAATACGCAAGCAATCCTTCAAGCTGGAGTTCGGATTGCAAACGGTTTAGCGGGACGTCGGTACTACTGGCGAGTGCCAATAAATTACAGAGGTTTTCTGTTAGCAGGCCCGATTCGTTTTCGTTCAGATCATCAGAAACGAGCCGCATCATGTGTCGTCGCGCCAGATCGAGAAAGTGCGAGTTCGCAAACTTGTAAACGGCCCGACGGTGCAGCCAGGGTGCTCGCGAATTAATCATTGCGCGCGGAACGACCGCGATTGCACGGTATCCATCATTTGAAAGCGTCGCGCGGAACGGTCGGCGGCAGTCAGAAATGACGATGTCATTACTACGAAACGTAATGTTCTCATTGCATTGATCAATTGCAGTTTGCCCGCGCACCTGCAGATAGACGGTGTAGTGATCTGCAGACGCTCTGGCGATATCGCGCGCGGTGCGGATAATTTCGTAGCTTGTAGATTCGCATGTAGCGAATCGAAGTGGGCCAGCGCTGCGCACGTTTAGGCGAGCAGAAAAGTGCTCTGATGGCGCTTCAGGCGAAATACTGAAGAGCGTACTGCAAATCATTTCGCGCCAGTACGCGAAGCGATCACGCTCATTAATCGTATCAGTCGACCACGAAACCATGCCAGCCTCCGCCACGCGGCAAATTCCAGGAAGTACCCTTAAAAAAGCCGTCTGCGCTCTCTCGGCCAATTCACCTGCGCGGTGGGCCAAGACCGCTTGCGGCGACGTGCGTATACAACCGCGCCGCTATTAGCCGCAAGATCAGCCACGCCTGCGAACACCGGAAACAAGCTTTTTTATGCGCCTTGCACTCTCAGCCAAGTCAAATGTGCTTCCGACGAACGGGATGCGGAACACGCACATTGGCACGCCTTATCGGCATCGATGGTATCAGGCGGCCCAATACCGCCGATGGTATTTTCAGAATGCCAAATATGACAAAGAACTAATTTCGTTTTTTTCCTCCGATCGGATGACGCGCAATAGTTCGTTTGCTGCCACGTTTCCACTAATGATAGCGCGACAATTACGCTTCAAAATAAGGATCCCGATTGCTCAAGGCCCACCGTGGCTCAGAGGTGCGGCCCTGGGTGATTCGCGCGGAGCGTAAGTAACGCTGTTGGCTACCGCCCAAATATTGACCTCTTACATTCTGCCAAGACGCCTTCCCCCGTAAGGGGACGCCACAGGTTGCCGACCGGCCTACACCGGTGCGGCTTTAGACAGGACGACTCTGATGACTTTGGATGGCTGCCCTACTGTCCGCTTTTCCACCGCTGACTTGCCGGAAAAAGACCGGATCGCAATGTGGCGCGACCACTACTGCCGCATGTCGATGAAACTCGATATCGAGCCCATCAATGGCGCTGCGTTGGAGTGCGCCATTCTGACCCGCACATTGCCTGGCGTACACATGATGCTAACGGCCATGTCACCGACACGCATTACGCGGACCCGTGAATTCCTCGCGGAAAGCAATGGAGATTTTGTCTTTGTCATCAATCAAACGGGCTTGGTCAACGTGCGGGCGCGCGACCGCGAAATCCTGCTGCACGAAGGCGATGCCCTGTTGATGAGCACCGCTGAAGTCAAGGTATTCGACCGACCGGTATACGGTGGTTCTCTTTCATTTCGAATATCGCGGTCAACTCTTGCGTCGGTTGTTCCTGATGTCGACGACATGGTGATGCAGCTCGTCCCGCAAAGTACTGAGGCGCTAAAATTACTCGCCAGCTACGCAGCTCCACTGTTCAATGACATCGCGCTCACGGCTCCAGAGTGCCGTCGTACCGCCGTCAATCATCTACACGATCTTATTGCGGTCGCGCTCGGGCAAGATTCATCCGGCATCTCTGGTGGACGCGGGTTACCGGCTGCGCGCCTTCGAATGGCCAAAGCCTTCATCGTCGAGAATAGCCACCGGCGGGACCTTTCTGTCGGGGGCGTCGCTACGCGAGTTGGTTTAACGCCGCGCAACTTGCAGCGGCTGTTTGAAAGCGATGGCACCACGTTTTCTGAATTCTTGCTCGCCCAGCGCCTAAGCCGTGCTCATCGCATGCTCACTGAACCGCGCCTCGCCCAAAGCGCAGTCGCTACGATTGCGTACGATGCGGGTTTTGGTGATTTGTCTTATTTCAATCGATCCTTCAAACGCCATTATGGGGCGACCCCACGCGACGTCAGAAAGGACGTGGTGAGATCGGCTGATTTCAACATCGGATATTTGCGGCCCTATGGCGTATCAGGAAACCATTAGACCGCCCTTCCAGCTCGTGTTTTTCGTTTCTGTCCAAGTTTCTGTCGCATACGACCAAGTTTTTTTGGTCGCTAACACTTAAAAGGATGGCGAGGCGGCGGATGTTTCGAAAGCGCAGGTCATGAACTTCACCTCCACGCGGCGACTACGCCGACGCAGCGTTCGCCGCCGCTTCGTGCATTAGCTGCGCTGTAAACAAATGCAGTGCGTTGTCCTCCTTTTTTTGCATTACCGCAGTCGGAGTGAACCAGATGACGAGATCGACCAGGGATATCAGCGCCGGTCAACAAGGGATGTTTGCGACCGGGTACCTCAGCAGCGTATGGACATTTCTGGGTGCTTTATTCTTCGAGCTATGGGCGGTTATCAGCGCATTGATTGTCCGATTCGTTGAAAGCCTGCACGAAACACGGCAACGACAGGCCGCTGAAATAATTCGGCGCAATCGCGACCTGATATGTGACCCCGGCAGCAATACTCACAAAGACTGTAATGTGCAAAAAAACGTAGGCAATGACCTCGTAAGTTGTCGCGGCACTCATATTAAATGACGTTCCTGCCCAAGCTCACGCCGAGCGCTTGATTTAACGTCCAATATTGACCGTTTGACAGGAGGCGTCCCTTGGCAGCAATCGGCATCGATATCGCGTTCATTGTCGTAGTTTTTGCCTGCATGTTCTTCGTGCGGCCAGAACTCAGTAAAGAGAATGACCGGTCACTTCTCAAGTTTCGTGATCCATTATCGCTGAGGTCCAATAATCCTGACGCCGGTAAAGACAAAATTTGACAATTACCAAATCAAACGACGCCTAGGTAACAAAGGGCGGCCACAAAACGTGTCGGTGCTTTGCCATTGTGCCTCTTAAGTGGAAACGTCTCTCATCGGCACCAAAAATTTCGCGCGAGCCGCGATTTATCGAATTGAGCAGTAATATTGTCTGTATAGCTTGTCGCCAAAGCCTCATTTCATAGCGGCCGAGTCGCTCAAAAACATCCTTATCGACGCGCATAAATGGTCGCGCAATATTGATTTTCGAGGCTCGTTTTACAAAATGCCGATCATCGTTTTCCCTACCATTTAGGTTTGCGGCCAACTGACACGAAGGCATAAGGCTAGGGCTAGCAGTGTAGAACACGCCAAATCTGCGTGTGTGCGCATCCTCCATTCGCCGCTCCCGCAGACTTTTCCTCTGGATGCTTATTAATCCGCTCTCAATCGCAATCGCACGGCGGAGTCTCCAAAGCAGCGAGATGAGTCTAGCGACAAGCTCAAGTTCGAAGTTGGTAGCAGGCCTGTAATCAGCATTGATTGCCGCTGCGAAGGCTTCATAGTCAGCGGCGTTCTCGAGAACATCAATGATCGTTTCGGCGGTTAGGCCATGCCGAAAGGCATTAGATCTTGAGCGACGCTTGCCGCATTCGGTTCGCGGACCAGTGCTATGTTTGGCGTTTTCGCGGTTGGCGGTAATCTGCTTATCGGTCGCCATAGGTTTCGGCCGTCTTTTCGATGGTTTCGGCAGTGCTAGCTGGCGCGTTGCCTTCCCGATGAGCTTGCTCCCAAAGCTGTCGCGCAATCGGCATTGCGTCGATATTGAGATTTTTCCACCAGGCAATTTCATTGCCAGCTTGGTGCAGTTGCCGATGGTGCCCGCGGCAGAGCGGTACCGTGAATTCATCGCTCACTTTGAGGCCAATCGCCCGTGGCTGCGCGAAGCGCAAATGGTGTGGATCGGACGGTTGCCGGCCGCAGACGAGACACGGCTGTGAGGCAACGAATTTAAGGTGTGCTTTGTCACGCAAGCGCTTGGGCTCGGCGATTGTGAGTTGGCTTTTATCGATTTTGGCTTCAGGCGCTGCCGTCGGCGCTATCGTATTTTCTTCTTGCTGCCTTGTTCTTTGCTGATCGCGTCGAAGCAATTCGGTCATCGAGTTCTGGTGTCGCCCGCCGTAGTAATGCGATGGCCGCGGGATGGGTGTCGTATCGTCTGGGTGAGAGCCTAAACGCGGCTGAATTGGCGGACCGGCTGGCACAGATTGTTGCATTGGCAGGCTTTGTACCGATGCAATCTTGTCTTTGCGGTAAAGCTCCAGTCCAAACGGCTTGCCGAACGTTGCCAATGCCCGCTTGGTCGCATCAGTTTCGGCAGCTTTGAGCGCAATGTCGTGAACTTCCGCGGGAGAGTTACCACGGCCTTCGCCTGAGCCATGATCCTCGCGGACAATAGTTACTCCGTCGGTGTGAATGGTAATACGCACTTTGGCGATATATACGGCGAGAAATGACCCCCGGGTTTCCCGCGCGAAAACACAGCGGGAATCCAGTGTCTCCCGGTTCCAGGCATCAAAGCCAAAGATCCGGTTAGCTTCGGAGATTGCGTACCACCCCTCGATGTAGGAAAGCTCGCGGCCATTAGCTTCACGCGTCTTAATGTGCCGGCTGTTGAGACGCCGCCGCAGCGCCTGCACTTGTTTTGCTGAGAAACCCATCACTTGGTCCTCACACTCAGGACCGGTTCCGGGTTGGAGAGGGTTACGCCCGTGATTTCCGCACCCTCTTTAAGCTCGTTCAACAAGCCCTGACGGTTCAATTTTGGAGCAGCGGGTTGCCAATAAATGCTCGGTACTGCTGTCTCATCGAGCACCAGCAGCGATGGCATCCCCGGGCGGATCGAGACGGTAAAGTCAGGCGCCGTGATCTTCTTGATATCGAGGTCAACCATCACGTCTTTGGCGATTTGTCGGCGCTTGGACGCACAGTCCTGCAGGCGATTGAGGCGATCCTGCATCTCGGCAATGCGGCCTTTCAGACCTGTTGCCAGGGCCTCATCGGAAAGCGCCGCACGCACGATGGCAGCAACAATCTCATGCAGGTCGGTCAGCCCTTCCACCGTATCGGCGAGGCTCTGCTCATCAATGTGGGGGTCTCCGGCTAGGATCCGGTTACGGATGGTGCGATAGGCAATGGCGGCAAATTCGAGACTCATGGCACAGACTCGCTGTATTTAAAAACATCATAAGTGATTATATTAGACAGATGGGCGATGTCCATCGTTTTTCGCTAGAATTGATGGAATTAGCGAGGCCGGTGCATACTGTATGGATGATCTCGCCGTCGCAGTGCCGGGCAGCAAGAGGGCTCCTCGATTGGAGCCAGCAAGACCTCGCCGACAAGGCGGGGGTCGGTGTCGTGACCGTGCGTCAGGTCGAGGCCGGCGCAACCGAACCGAGGCGGGCAACCTTGACCGTCTTGAAGCAGGCCTTCGAAAACGCCGGTGTGATGTTTATCGACGAAAATGGCGGGGGCCCAGGCGTACGAATGACCAAGCGGGGCCGGTCGAGAAAGGTCTAGTGATAGGATAATAGTCCCAAAGAGTCAAATATTTAGCTTTCTTCTACTTTAGAAAAAGTAGAAAACGGCGGCGCAACCAGTTTTGGCAAAACGAACCCAATGGGCGCGCAAAAACGTCTCGATAGCTCCTTCACGCGCCGCGCGGATTTACAATTACGTAGCCGTTGATTGACCGCACGTGATCGTGGGTCAAGCCACCGCCAGAATTGCCATCGTGCACCAACCAATTGTTGCCATCGACCGGGCTCACCAGAACCATCACATGATGATTGCGTACAGCCGCCATCCCCGGCGCCGGTGAAGTGCGTGGGAATTTCCTCATCCAGTTCGAAGCGAGATTGAGGTCGGCGCGGATATGCCCAAATAAATACAGGGATGCTTCGCAACCGCAAAAAGCGTGCGGACAACCGGCCGGCCTGTGGCCGACTATAGAGCCGTTCGCATCCGTTACAACACGCGCCTGATTGACGCGATCCGAGCAACCGCGCTCGTTGCAGTCGATCGAACGAGCGACCGTGCGATGCTGCTGCCCATGCCTGGGCTTCGCATCGGCGGCCGTAATGGCAATGATCGAAACAAGCGCTGCAGAGAATATCGTAGCGTATTTCAACACCGGTCCCTCCATTCAACAGAGACAGTCCGCACAACACGGCATTTCCGTCTGTCTCTTTCGAAGGCGGATACCTGTAGCCGCCGGCTTTTGCTGCTGCGATTGAATCCGGCGGGTAAGCACACTCGGTAACGTTAAGCGTTAAGCGCCTTCGTTCAGGCTTTCACGATTGGCAACGTTTTGGCGTCATTTTTGATCAGCAGCGATGCGGCCGGCCCGAGATGCGGATTAATTATCGCGCGCGGCACTCCCGAGCCTCGGCGCTCGTCCGGCCAACGGTATAACAACGAGCGCCGCAAGGGTTATCAATGCGACCATGGCCCAGGCGTCGTTAATGGCTTCGACAAAAGCCACCTTGTCGATGAGCGGAGCCAACATGGCCTGCTTTTCGGAATCCAGTAGCGCGGCCCCGAGAGCCTCTGCCGGAATGCCAAGCGTTCTCGCAGTATCCAGATCACCGGCAGCAAGGCGGCTGACGAGTGCCTGCGCATGTTCGGGTGCGCGCGTATAGATGACGGTGTCGATTAGCGCAATTCCGATTGCACCGCCGAGATTGCGCGTGAGATTGAACAAACTGCTGGCATCGTCGATCGCGCTCTTTGCCAAATGCCCGAGGGCAAGCTGGGTGGGTGGCAGAATACAAAACATGATGGCGCAACCGCGCACCAATTGAGGCCAAAACATCTCATCGAAATCTGTGGCTTTCGTCTGAAAGCCGCTCAAACCAAGCCCCACTCCAAAAAGCAGAAAGCCGAACGCGGTTAAAAGACGTTCGTCAACGCGACGTACCAAAGACACCGCAATTGGAGCAACGGCGAGCTGCGCCACTCCCGTCACCAACATGATCTTGCCGATCTCGAGCGCGTTATGCGCTCTCACATAGGCCAGAAAAACCGGCATGAGATAGATCGATCCGAAGAGCCCCGTCCCAAGCACAAAACTCAGCAGACAACCGACCGAGAAATTACGGTCACCAAAGGTTCTCAGGCTGACCAGCGGTCTTGGTGACCGCAGGGTTCTGCCGACGAATCCCAATGCGGTGATCAGGCAAAGACTGAGAAGGCCAGCAGCCACCGGTGACGTCCAGCCGCGTTTCGGAGCTTCCTTAATTGCGATTTCCAACGCCGCGAGTGCTACGGCAACCAACACCAATGAGATCACATCCAGATGACGGATCTGGTCAAAGGATGGTTGCTCTTTGGGTAACGACAGCGACGCTGTCAAGGCGGCGGCAATTCCCGGCAGAACGTTGATCAGGAAAAGCCAGTGCCAGGAATAAGTCTCGGTTATCCACCCTCCCACAACTGGTCCCGCGGTCGGGGCGAGGACGGCCAAGACCCCGGCGATCGTTGTTGCAAGCGGCTGGAGCCGAACTGGAAACAGCAGAAATACCGCCGAGAAGACGACGGGGATCAGCGTACCCCCGGAAAACCCCTGCAATACGCGAAATGCGATCAATGACCAGAAACCTTCGCTGGCGGCGCAAGCGATCGAGGCAAGCGTAAACATAGAAACGGCCGCAACGAACAACCCTCGCATCGTCAGCAGGCGCGTCAGAAATCCGGTGAGCGGAATTGATATGATTTCCGCAATCAAATATGCAGTCTGGATCCAGCTCATTTGATCTTGGGCAATATTCAGCGCTTGTTGAATGGTCGGCAGCGATGTGGCGACGACTTGCACATCAAGAATCGCCATAAACATGCCGATGCACATGACGCCAAAGCCAATCCAGACCGCAGGCGTGACGGATTGGATCGCCTGATTTTCAGTCGTAGAGGTCATCGCTATTCCTGACGCTAGCCTGAAGGAATCGTCCTACTCCGGATAGAGTGTGAGCATCATGCAAAAACGCCCACTCGGTAAACTACCTGCCGACGCCATCGGGATGCTGGCTCTTCCGGCCTTTGCTTCTGAGATTCTCGATGGATTCCGCGCACTACCCGATCTCACGGGCATGTCGTCTGACGCTATGGACGAGCTTGGCATTGTCGGGGTGATCCCTGCCAGTGTGCTGAAGTCCACGGATCCAAAAGCGCGCCTGGTAGGCCGGGCTCTGACCGTCATGAACGTCGCAACGAATGCCGCCGTTCCCGAGGCTGTCGCCGCCGGTATCTCCAGGCTTGGAGAAATCGAGGCGCACAATCTTGCCGAACAAGGTGATGTGCTCGTGCTTCAGGGTGTCGATCAGATTTCCAACATGGGCGCTATCTCTGCCAGCATCGGGCACCGTCAGGGCGAACTTGGCGCCATTGTCGATGGCGCAGTCCGCGATATCGATCACTCCCGGGCTATCGGCTATCCGATCTGGTCACGCAGTGTCAGCCCAATTACCGGTAAATGGCGCATCGAGACAATCGCGATCAACAAGCCTATTACGATTTGCGCAATTCGCGTCAATCCCGGTGATCTTGTCCTTGCCGACGAAGCCGGCATTTGTTTCATACCGCATAGCCGCACCACAGACGTTCTCGCGCGCGCACGCCGCATCGCGGCCAATGAGACGCTTCGCCATTCCAAGATCGCATCAGGCGCGCCAGTGCTGGAGCTCCTGCCGAAATCAAAATGAGCCGAGATGCTGGGGTTGTCAGGCTGCTATTCCGCCGTAATGCCGAGCTTCTTTATTGTGTCCTGCCAATAGGCAAATTCCTTTGTCAGCCTGGTCTTGAAAGCTTCGCTGCCAAGCGTGCCGTGCATGCCGTTGGCTGCAAGGCGCTCCTTGACCGAGGGCACTTCAAGAACGGCGAATAATGCCTTTTCCAGCTTTTCGCGTACCGGCGGCGGCGTACCGGCCGGGAGAAAGACACCGTACCAGTTTTCCATCACAACACTGGGAAAGCCGAGTTCCGCGGTCGTTGGAACATCCGGCAGCAACGGCGATCGCTCAGCCCCGAACAGCGCCAAAGCTTTGACTGAGTTGGATTGAACAAGGGGCAGCAGCACGGGAAAGTCGGCATTCAACATATCGACATGGCCGCCCAGCAGATCATTGATCGCGGGCGCGGCGCCACGATACGGGACATGCGAGATTTTCAAACCGGCGCCTGCGTTGAGCAGCTCACCGGCGATATTCATCGTGGTGCCCGGGCCAGCCGAGCCATAGGTCATGGTCTGGTTCTTCGCCTTGGCAATCAATTCATTGAGACTTGAGACGCCGAGCCTGGGGCTCACCACGAGCAACGACGGCACCGAGCCGACCAGCATCACCGGGTCGAAACTTTTTACCGGATCATAGCCGCTCGGCGTTCGTAACGTGGGGCTGATCACCTGCGAACCGAGACTGGCGAGCAGCACGGTGCGGCCATCCGGTGCAGCACGGGCCACCGTTTCCGAGCCGATCGCGCCCCCGGCGCCACCCTTGTCTTCTACAATGACATCGGCGCCGAGCTGCGGGCCCAAACCATTGGCGAGAATTCGCGCAAGCTAATCGACTGGCCCGCCGGCAGCGAACGGCACAACAATCTTGACCGATTCCGCCGAAGCCGGTGCGGCAAATAATGCAAAAGCGGCACACGCTGAAATCGCTAAACGGTTCATATCGGTCACTCCACGTCGTAGAATAAATTCTTGGTAAGGCGCAGATCTTTGCCTGGAAGTATTGTCGCCCAACACGGACGAAAGAGCTAGCTGCAACGCCTGAATTGAGCGCGACGAAACTGCGCCGCGCCGGTGGCAAACCCGGATCACCTCCTTGCAAGATTGTCCCCGCTGCTACAAAACTCCTGAAAGTAACGTAAGGGGGTGGCAGTGCCTGAAGCCGTCGTTCGGGGCGTTTGCATCAATTACGAGATCATCGGCACGAGCGGCCCGTGGATTGCTCTCACGCCCGGCAGTCGTCGGTCCTACGGCGAATTGATCGACCTGTCGAAAGCCATCGCTGCATCCGGCTATCGCATTCTGCTGCATGACCGGCGCAATTGCGGCGCCTCCGACGTTGCGTTCGACCGTTCCGGGTCCGAGCACGAAGTGTGGGCCGATGACCTTTACGCACTCGGCAAAGAGCTCGGCGCATTGCCGATGTATGTCGGCGGCTCCTCAGCAGGCGCACGCCTGGCGATCCTCTTTGCCATGCGGCACGCTGACGGCTTACGCGGCTTGCTCCTCTGGCGCGTTACCGGCGGCCAGGAGGCGGTTGAACGACTGGCGGAGAACTACTACGGGCAATTCATCAAGATAGCGCGCGCCGGCGGTATGCAGGCCGTGTGTGATAGCGAGCACTTCAGCGAGTGTATCAAGGCTCGGCCATCGAATCGCGATCGGTTATTGAAAACCGATGCCGGACAGTTCATCGACGTCATGACGTATTGGCGCAAGTGTTTTGAGCAATCGGCAAATTTGCCGATTGTCGGCGCCGCCGAGGCCGATCTACAGGCAATCAAAGTGCCGGCATGCCTGATTGCCGGCAATGACGTGATCCACACACCGGCGACCGCACGCACGGCAGCAAGTCTCATACCTCACAGCGAGTTGCACGAAGACGTGGTCGAGAAGCGGCCGGATGACGATTTGCTGACGGAGTGGGACCGCAAGGAATGGCACGATGCAGAGCCACGAGTCGCCGCCATATTCACCGCATTCCTGGAGCGAGCCGCAAGCCAATAAGCCACGCTATTTTCGATCGAGAAGGAAACTCTGCATGAGTCTTCAGATTCGCCGCGTTGTCACCGGGCATAGTGCAAACGGCCGTGCCAAAGTTGAGGTCGACGAGATCGCCAGGAATGTCATCTCCAACCGGCCGGGTGCGTCGTCCTGTGTGGTGTGGTCGACCAAGGGTTTTCCGGTCGACAATGACGGTTTCAACGACCCCACGTCAGGATCGTTCAAGACCACGGTCGAAGGCGGCAC
>Ga0187785_10000193_pt1 | contig 23700 bp, 17 predicted proteins | sample 0815_BV2_4_20_MG_FD_132466 | JGI IMG/M metagenome (GOLD analysis project Ga0187785, IMG submission 132466) | Tropical peat soil microbial communities from peatlands in Department of Meta, Colombia - 0815_BV2_4_20_MG | ecosystem: Environmental > Terrestrial > Soil > Wetlands > Peat | place...
CATACGGGGACGAAGGCAAATCCCAAGCTGTTCCCGGAAGAAGCTGAGATTTGGGGCCCATCGGCAATTCCTGATCCGTTGACGGGGAATACTCCCAAGGAGATGACTCAACAAGAAATCATCCAGGTGGTTGAGGCATTTGCGGCAGCAGCTTCCCGAGCCAGGAGAGCAGGCTTTGACGGAATACAGCTACACGGCGCTCACGGTTACGGTATCAACCAGTTCCTGTCAGGCGCAATGAACAGGCGATCCGATTCATACGGAGGGGACATAGACAAACGATACCGCTTCCTCGGGGAAGTCATGGAATCGGTAAGAGGAGCGGTCGGCAGCGATTATCCGGTGTTCATAAAATTGAGCGCTCACGACCACTTCGATGGCGGGCTCGTGCTCGAAGAATCCCTGCACGTTGCCCGGCGGCTGGTAGCGGATGGAGTGGACTGCATAGAAGTCAGCGCGGGCAGCAGAGCTTCAGCTGACGGGATGATCCCTTCCCGCACGAAGATTCGAAAGGCAGCGGATGAGGCATACCTGGCGGAATTCGCTCGTAGTTTCAAAGAGGCCCTCCAAGTCCCCATCATCACGGTTGGGGGAATACGGTCCCCTGAAGTGATTTCTCGGATACTTTCCCAGGGTTATGCGGATTACGCAGCGTTGTGCCGCCCGCTGATCCGCGAGCCCAATCTGATAAACCGCTGGCAGAGGGGAGATCTCAGAAAGGCCACGTGCATCTCGTGCAACGGATGCTTCGAGACGGCCTTGGAAGGATCGGGCGTCACCTGTAAGATCGAGAGAGAACGCAATAAGAAGAAACGCGATTAGGATGTGTTATACGAATGCGCTTTCAAAAAAGTAAGATTGGGGGGACCCTCTTTGTAAAGAGTGTCCCGCCCAAACCCCCTTTCAGAAACTTCTATCATGCGCCGGCATCTGCATTTCCTCAGCGGAAATGCAGATGCCGGCGAGTGCTAAGAGCACTTGAGGTGGGGTTCGGGGAGGAACGTCTTACAAGAAGTTCCTCCCCGATGTCACGTATTTGAAAACGCATTGGTATTACTCCTCACGTCACGCGGGGAAATCGCGTGTCGTGTGTCATTGCGAGGAGTGAACCGACGAAGCAGTCTCAACTTTGGGAATGCAGGAGATTGCTTCGCTTCGCTCGCAATGACAGCCTCTTCCCAGCCGCAACTGAGTAGATACCTTAGGACGACGTAAAAGGACCGCGACGACGGCTTGGATGTTGATGGGCTCGATTCCCTCGACGGAAAACGGGTATACGTCTGTCGTTCAGGAAATGGGCGCCGTTCTTGTCCTGTTTCACATCATTTTTTTTTCCTTGATCAAGTCTTCGAGTCCGAACTTTCTTACCCTGTATCCCATCTGTCTCAAGGTAATTCCGAGTTCCCTGGCTGCATAGGACTGGATCCAGTTGTGACGGTGCAGAGAATCGATGATGTCCTGTCGCTCCCTTTCTCTCAGGGCCCCGAGTGTCTGCCGGTCCTGAAGAATATCGGAACGTCTGTCGACGTGGGCCAGGTACGGGGTTAGATCCGGGAGGTCTATCGTTGTTTCGTCAAAAATAATGGCGAATCTTTCCAAGAGATTCTCCATTTCCCGGACGTTTCCGGGCCAGGAGTAACTGACGAGGACTTCCATTGCCGATTCCGTGAATCGGAGTTCACATCCGTACTCCCGGCCGATTTTGGAACAAAAAAATTTGATAAGAGGTTTGATGTCCTCCCTTCTTTCCCGCAATGCAGGTACTCTGATGGGAAAAACATTCAGCCTGTAATACAAGTCCTCGCGAAACGAGCCTTCGGCGGCAGCTTTCCCCAGGTCCCTGTTGGTAGCGGCTACTATTCTCACGTCCACGGTTCTCGTCTTGGTGCTGCCGAGTCTCTCGAATTCCCTTTCCTGAAGAAACCTCAAGAGCTTGACTTGAAGCGATACGGGGAGTTCGCCTATCTCATCGAGAAAAATGCTTCCACCGTCGGCTTCTTCGAATCGGCCCACTTTTGACTCCGCAGCGCCTGTGAAGGCTCCCTTTTCGTATCCGAACAGTTCTGACTCCAAGAGATTTTCAGGCAGTGCAGCACAATTGACTTTCACAAAAGCAGACCGTGCCCGGCTGCTCAATTCATGGATGATTCTGGCAACTAGGGTCTTGCCTGTGCCTGATTCGCCCAGGAGTAGAACAGTGGCTTTCGTAGAAGCCACTTTCCTGATCAGCTGCTGGGAGTTGAACATGGATGGACTGGTTGCTACCTCAAAGAAATTCTTACTTTTTTCCGACAGGTCCGATTTGAGGGAAATGTTGGCTTTTATCAGGTGTTCCTCCCTTGCCTTCACCTGATGATTCAAACTCACCAGCTGCCCGACCAAGGCAGCCAGAATACTGAGAAATCGAATATCCTCCTCGAACGAAACGTCTTCGTCGAAAAGGCGATCTACGCTGAGGACTCCCAGCGGTGCGCCGTACAACATAATGGGGACCCCGATGAAGGATATTTGGCCCTTGTCGATATTCCTTGAACCCGTCTTGTTGAGAAACAGCGGCTCTTTGCTGATATCCGGCACAACAAAAGGCTCCGCGGTTTGGAATATGAGTCCGGTCACACCTTCGTCGATACGATACACACCCTTTTTCTTTTCCCTGGGGCGAAGACCGTGAGAAGCTCTGATGGAAAGAACGCCCTCCTCGTCGCTCTTGAGAGTGATTGTGGCTCTTTTCATGGACAAATATTCGGAAAGTATACCGAGAATGATCTCAAGGGTTTCGTCCAGGTTCAGTGCCTGCCCGATTATCTGGCTTATGTCGTACAACACTTTGAGTTCAAGTTGATTAATTCGTGCATCCATTTGATTCTCCGTTACATTAGGAACAACTGTGCTCACCCTCAATAGTTCAGAAAGGCGCCCGTTTCGCAAAGCTCGGTCAAGTCCGCGTCGGAGAGCTCACGTTTCGCCAGCACGCTGAATCTCCGAACTTTTCGGACCAGTTCACTCAAGTCGTGGCAGCCTCCTATTCCCAGACGGCGTAATCGATAAGAAACCGCGCGACGGCCGGAATGTTTTCCAAGAGCGATTCGCCTCTTCAGACCCACTTTTTCGGGCGGATAGGGTTCATAGTTGTCGGGATTCTTGATCACTGCAGCCGCGTGAATCTCGGATTCGTGGGAAAAGATCTTGTCTCCCACAACAGGCTTGCCCGGAGAAATGGATCTTCCGGAAGCGCGGGACACAAACCTGCACAGCGCGGGCAAAAAAGTGAAGCGCAGGTGCGTGTCCACCCCGTACAACCGGTCCAGCGCCATGGCCACTTCTTCCAGAGCGGCATTACCCGCTCTTTCGCCGAGCCCCAACACGGTTGTGCTCACAAAATCAGCCCCCGCGTGTATCCCTGCCAAAGTGTTGGCAGTGGCCAATCCGAAATCGTTGTGTGCATGAATCTCTATGGGCAGATTTGTCCGAGACTTCAGAGCGGAAATGTGCTCGTAAACGCGGAAGGGATCCAATTGCCCGAGCGTGTCCGAAAATCTTAGACGATCTGCTCCACAGGCTTCCACTACTTCCGCGAATCGGGCCAGAAACCGGGGATCCGCCCGAGAAGCGTCTTCCGCGCCTGCACAGACATATGTTCCCTTACTTTTTGCGAATGCCACAGCTTTTTCCATGGTCCTAAGCACCCAATCACGGCTCTTGAGAAGCTTGTTCCATATGTGGAAATCGGACACCGGGATGGATATGGCTACCGCGTCAATTCCGCAACGAATAGACGCCTCGATATCCGAGGCAACGGCCCGGTTCCAGGTGATCAAGCGTGCACCAAGCCCGAGTTGAACCATGTTGGTTATGACATTGCGTTCATCAGGACCCATTGCCGGAATACCGCATTCGATCTCCCGGACCCCGAATCGGTCGAGCATTCTGGCGATGATCATTTTTTCACGATCGGAAAACGAGACACCAGGCGTCTGCTCGCCGTCGCGAAGTGTGGTGTCCGTGATGTGAATACTTTCCATAACAACCAATCCAATCTTTATGTAACAATCGCTTGTAACAAGTTAGAATTACGTGATTAACCGTGCGAATCGCAAAACACGTGGCATCGTGCCGCGTTTCTTCAATTCCGACGCATCTCGTTCAGTACGAAGTGCCAAAACCGTGCCAGCCTTCAGTTAAATACTATTTGTAATATCGCGAGCTTGGTCTGCCGGTCTGTTTTTCATTCTCGACAATTTGGTAAGATTTTGATTCAATTGATACAAAAATGGAGGTTTTCGTACGGCGGGGTTGCTGTGCCCTGATTTCAAAATTGGGAACGTATCTTTTCTCATCAACCGCACGATATCGCCCGGAGTATCTCACGTCAGCAGGACGAGTGCTCGACAGGAATCATTCAGTGTCGCGAGGCTACTATCGTTTCCTGGTCATTGCGAGGGGTGCAACGACGAAGCAATCTTGGAATGTTGGGCAGAGATTGCTCCGCTTCGCTGGCAACGACAGCCATGTCGTCAACCCGTACACGGATACGCTCTACAGGCAGAAAAGCGATTGACTGAGGAAACTCCGTGGGGTACGCTTCCGGGTCTGACGTCGCAACGCAGAACGGTGTTCCGGTGCAGCGGAAGACCTCTGAAGCGCTCGGGCCTGAAAATACCGTCAGAAGCAGGTGCGAAGGCACTGAGACTGGGGAAATCGAAAGGGAGGCGACTATGATAGCCATGAAAACCGATGAGGTGGAAGAGCAGAAGGTAGGGGCAGTTCACTTCAGAGGCAATTCTTCGGAGGCGAAGAACGTGAGCGTGCGTTGGTTATCCAAAGTGGGCAAGGACCCGGATGGCGGTCCGGCCTACGGCTTGCGACTGTTCACCATCGGCCCCGGAGGCGAAATTCCCGTTCACAATCATGCGTACGTTCAGACGATGTATATTGTTTCCGGCGAGTTCGAGTGTTGGGAACTCAAATCCGATACGGAGGAAGTCGTCAAGACAGTGTGCGGACCGGGAGACATGGTTTATGTGCCGAGCATGGAACCGCATGGCATGCGCAATACGAGCGGCACCCGGCCGGGTCAGTTCTTGTGCTGCATTTGCACCCTGGACGGTTCTCAGGCATGTCCGGGATAGGTTGTACAGGCCCCAAAACCGACATGAAGTCGGATGAGATTCAACCGGGGAGGACATCAGATGGAAGAATCCATGAATGACGTGCAGTCCACGTCTGAATCGAAGCCTCAGGCTACGTGCCATCGATGCGGCTCGGCGATTTCTCGCGGGGACGAGCGTGATTATTACGGGCGCTCCCTGTGTGAAGATTGTTACATGGATGCGCTCTCTCCCGTTCGTACCTGCGATCCCTGGGCTGTTCACAGCGCGAAGCAGTTGGGAGACAAGACAGGCGGATTGCACGTCAATCCCTTGCAAGAAGGTATCCTGAAGATTCTGCGTGAAACGGGAGGAATCGAACCCGGCGATCTGGCTGTACGCCTGTGTTTGAAACCTCTTGAACTGGAGCGAGAAATTGCTGCCTTGCGACACATGGAAAAGTTGCGCGGAGAGCTGAGAAACGGCAGGAAATACGTCGTCCTCTGGTAATCCTCATTCACTTCTCAGATTGGGCCCTGGGAGGCTAGTTCGCGAAAATCCCTCGCGAACCGGGCCGACCCGATCGGTTCATTTCAAGGTTATTTTTCAGACAATTGAAAAAATGCGTAAGATGTGACACCATATGCGAGGTTGCAATGTGGGCAACCTCGGGCATAACCGGCACGGTCCGCGGTCACAGTGAGCCGGCACGCGTTTACCTTATCGCGAACGAACAGAGAGAGGAAACACCTGACGCCAGGTGGGAACTGCGCTGTTGCTGCCAATTGCCGTGCAGAGCACCGGCGGCAATCACCGACGAGTGCAATGTGTGCGTCCATGAACGCCGTGGACGAGTAACTTCCAACTGGTTATGACGACGACATGACCATCGAAACTCTCCTGCAAAACAACCGTGCTCAGATAATTGAAGAATGGTTGCATCGGCTTCAGCATGAGATAAGTCCGCGTTATGCCTCCCGGCCGAGAGAAGAACTTCTCCAGACCGTCACCGATGCATTGGATGCCAATTTTTCAGCACTCGTTCACGAGGATTTTTCGCGGCTCGACGGAGTTATCGAGTTCATCGGCAAACTCAGGGGTAAAGCCGGATTCCGCCAATCTGAAGTGCAAAAGGCTTTTGAGATTTTCCGCACCATTATGATTTCCATGCTGAAAAAGGAAATGCAATCCGGAATTGACGTACATATTCTGGAACGGCTGAACAGCTGCCTCGCGTACACCATCCACAAATTCAGCGACCACTTTCAGGAACTGCACGAAAGAGAAATCACCAGATATGCCCTGGATCTCGAGAAGACGGTGGAGCAGAGGACAGGGCAGCTGGCGGAATCGGAACGCAAATACCGCCAGCTCGTGGAAGACATACGTGACGGGTATTGGGTAAATCAGCACGGTAATGTCGTGTTCGCGAATCAAGCTTTTTGCGATATGCACGGGTATGAGCCTTCGGAAGTAATCGGGAAAGACTTCCGCGAATTTGTGGCACCGGAATCCCTGGAGGAACTGGGTGAACTGTATCGGGAATGGATGACGGGCCACCGGTCCGAAGGCCAATACATCTATTATCGACTGCACAAAAACGGAGACAGTCTTCCGACAGAAAACAAGTGCATTCTCACCCGGTATCAGGGTGCCATAGCGGTCATCGGGATCTGTCGGGACATTACGGAGCGCATGGAGATTGAGAAGCGCGTCCGGGAGGCTGAAAGACTGGCCCATATTGGGCAGCTCACCACATCCATTGCCCACGAAATCCGAAATCCCCTTTCATCTGCAGGGATGAGTATCCAGGACCTGCTCAGGAGCGTATCCGTCTCGGGAAACGATAAGCGGCGCATCGAAATCCTCGGGAGAGAATTGACCCGCGTGAACAGCATCGTGTCTGAAATGCTCGATTTCGCAAAACCCATCCAATTCGATTTCAAGTCGATGCCGCTTGAACCGCTCGTGAACTCGTGTCTGGATATATTGGAAGCCAAACTGCGAGAAAAGAATGTCGAAGTCCGCTCCGATTTTCCTGAAGATCTTCCGAAATTGCAGCTCGACCGGGAAAAGATGACCCAGGCAATCATCAACGTTCTGCTCAATTCCATCGAAGCCGTTGAAAGGGAACAGGGAAGGATTGAGATCCATGCCACACGTGTAGACAAGACGGTGCGCATAGAAATCCGCGACAATGGCCAGGGTGTCTCCGGAGAAGACCTGGACTACGTTTTCGATCCTTTTTTCAGCAGGAAAAAGAAGGGAACCGGGCTCGGTCTTGCAAACGCCAAGAAGGTGATCGAGGCGCATCATGGCCAACTCGATCTGCGATCTGTGGAATCCGGCACGTGCGTAAGCATCGTGCTGCCGTGTTCTGAAGAGAGGGCAGGCCACAGAAGCATCCCTTCCCGCAGAGGGCGGAAATAGCGCAGTCGTGGCGGCAGAGATCTTCTGCACACTCATAGCGGTCTCGCGGAGACGCTTTCGGGTTGGCCGCCGGCCCAGGCATGGCATCATTCAAAGAGCGAGGTCAGACCATCGTGTTGCGCCCCAGAATTCTTGTTGTGGACGACGAGCCTTCCGCGTTGGAGATCCTCGAAATGCACCTCACGGAAAGGGGATTCATCGTCAGCACTGCCCCGGACGCGAAAGGTCTGATTGAGACCATGCCTTCTTTCAGACCGGACATCATTATCCTCGATGTGAGGCTTCCCGACGCGGACGGGCTGGACTTGCTCAAAACGATTCGGGAATCAGGAGACGATCCGCACGTCATCGTCGTCACGGCTTTTCACGACATGGCCACCACGATCGAGGCGATCAAGCGTGGTGCTTTCGAATATATCCCCAAACCCATAGACCTGGACGATCTGGACGCCGCGATCGAGAGAGCCATAGAACTTTCTACTGCACGCGACAGCACTGACGGCCTTGTCATCGGCCCTTCCACTGATTTCGCACCCATGGAGATCATCGGGAAAACAAAAGGGATGAAGGAAATTTTCAAGGCGATAGGTGCTTTGTCCAACAACCGTGTGACCGTTCTCATCGAAGGAGAAACGGGAACCGGCAAGGAACTCGTGGCTCGTGCCATCCACTACCACAGTCCGTACAGGGACGAGCCGTTCGTAGCCATCAATTGTTCCGCAGTGGTGGAAAATCTGTTCGAGAGTGAGTTGTTCGGTCACGAAAAAGGGGCGTTCACCGGCGCTGTATCTCTAAAAAAAGGAAGGTTCGAAATAGCCGCAAACGGATCGATACTTCTCGATGAAATCAGTGAGATGCCCCTCGAGTTTCAAGCGAAGTTGCTGCGCTTTTTGCAAGACAAGGAATTCCAGCGTGTGGGCTCTGAAAAGACTATGTGTTCCGATGCCAGAGTCATAGCGTCCACCAACCGGGATCTGTTTCAAATGGTGAAAACCGGTAGGTTCCGGGAAGATCTCTACTATCGCCTTCATGTGGCGACGATAAAGATACCGGCCCTGAGGGATCGTTTGGCAGATGTCCCGCTCATCGTGGAATTCCTCCTGAAAAAAATCAATCGCAACCTGAACAAGCACGTTCAACGGATCGAAGCACGTGCTCTGCGCAGAATGGGGGAGTACCATTGGCCGGGGAACGTGCGAGAACTTGAAAATCTTCTCACCCGTGCGGTAATCAACACTCATGGGAAAACGATTTGCGACGAAGCGATCTCTCGGCTGCTCAATCGCCGTGAGGAAGGAGAAGAAACGATTGCCGAAGAAACGGGCTCTGTGAACACTCGCGGGGGATCGCGAAACGCTGACAAAGATCATGTTCTGGCCGTGTTACAGACCACGAAATGGCATTACGGAGACGCCTGCAAGATACTCGGCATATCGTATCCGACACTCAAAAAAAGAATAAAGGAATACGGAATCGTTCCGAAACCCCGCAACACACCCGCCTAGTGTTGTGTCCCGCACATAACTTTCAAATCACCGACTTGGTCGGGACGCGAATCAGTATCATTGCGAGGAGCGACGCGACGAAGCAATCTCCAGCCCTTATTCTGCAACTACGCGAGATTGCTTCGCTTCGCTCGCAATGACAAAACCGGCGTCCCTTGCTCGATGAAAACTTCGGTGGAGGCTCAGATGGCCGGTTACGTAAGTTACTTGTGGGACAGAATACTAGTTCCGGTTATTTTTTCGAGAATCGAAACGAACCTGAGAAAATGTCAAAAGGCATCGATTCTCGTAACCGGTCCTCAGATTGCAACACGTTGGAATAATTGATTATTATAAGCTCAAATCGTGGGCACGCTCTTTGCATCTCCCCTGCAGCACGCCATTCGAAAGGAGTCAAAGGGCATGGTCGCAATCGGTACGAGCAAGATGAATCTTGCGCACGAACTCATTGGAAATAGTACCCCTGACGAAGAAAAGACCGCTTTTTTCTGCGGTGACGTAACGGTCTCCTACAAGGAGCTCAGAGAGAGCGTACACAAATTCGCAAACGTTCTGAGAAAATCCGGGGTGAAGCCTACAGAAAGGGTGATGATTTTACTTCCGGACTCTCCGATGTTCATTTACGCATTCCTGGGCAGCATTCTCTGTGGAGCTTGGCCGGTTCCGATCAATACCATGCTGGGCGAGGATGACTATCGATATCTGCTGAACGACAGCGAGGCACGGGTTCTGGTTACCACCGAGGACAGCAAGGCGGCAGGGATCACCACTGAACACGTCTGTGAGAGAATCTTTCCCGACAAGCGCTTCGACGCCGATATGGCTGCCGCATCCGCCGAAGCCGATCCGCACATGGTCAATCCGGAAGACATTGCTTTCTGGCTGTACAGCTCGGGAAGTACCGGTCGCCCCAAGCCTACACCGCACAAGCATGTCTCCATGCTTGTTACTGCCGATTCCTACGCTAAGAACGTGCTGAAGGTTTCCCGGCAGGACGTGTGCTTTTCCGTGAGCAAACTTTTCTTTGCGTACGGTCTTGGCAACAGTCTGACCTTTCCCCTTCGGTTTGGTGCCTCGGCAGTGCTCCTTTCCGATCCTCCGTCCCCCGAAAAGGTGATCGATACTCTGGTCAGATTCCGGCCCAATATCTTTTTCGGGGTGCCGACGATGTACAATTCGCTCCTGAAAAAAATGAACGGAGAGCAGTTTCCCGGGCTGCGGTTATGTGCATCGGCCGGTGAAGCGCTTCCTCCGGAAATTTACAAGCAGTGGAAGGAGAGAACCGGGCTGGAAATCATCGACGGTATTGGTTCCACCGAAGCACTCCACATCTTCATATCGAACCGGCCGGGAGAGGTGAAGGAAGGTGCGTCGGGCAGCCTGGTACCCGGATACGAGGCCAAAATCGTAGACGACGAGGGACGCGACATTACGTCGGGCGAAACCGGCCATCTCCTGATCCGAGGCGAGAGTATTACTCCGGGGTACTGGAATAGGCCGGAACAGAATGAGCTCAGAATGCTCGAAGACGGGTGGTTTCGAACCGGCGACATGTACAGTTGCGAGAACGGCTGTTTCGTATATCAGGGCCGTGGGGATGACATGCTCAAAGTGGGTGGTATTTGGGTTTCCCCCATGGAGATCGAATACGTGCTCATCGAGCATGCAGCGGTGAGTGAGTGTGCAGTCGTGGGCCATGAGGTGGAAGGTCTCATAAAACCGTTCGCCTACGTTGTCTTGAATCAGGGCGCAAAAGAAAGCGATCCGGAGCTCCTGACCAAAGAACTCGTCGATTTCGTTGCTAAACGATTGCCGAGATTCAAGCGTCCATGGGACATCCACTTTGTCGACGACCTGCCGAAAACAGCCACGGGAAAAATACAGAGGTTCAAGTTGAGGCAGAGCAGGTGAGACCAGTCATAAGCGAATGCGCATGCAATAAGCAAGATTGGGGGGACCTTTGCAAAAAGTGTCCCTCCAAAGCTCCTCCCAGAGCCTTCTTATCATGTACGCCAGGGCATGAGAATCGTGCGGTGGTGCGGCCGGTCCGTCAAGTCCGGGACGATTGCGGGGCGGAGGACAGGAGGTGTCGAAGGAGTTTGTATGCGGCCAGAGACACCGACGTAAAACGAACAACGGCTTCCATTCCATCATCTAAATAGCCTACTGAAATGATTTTACCGTAGATTTCTGCTCCGGAAGTTTGTTCTTCACTCGCGGTGATGAGAATTCTCACGTCTTCCCACTGAGCGATCTCCTCGGTCAACACCAGACGAGCGGATTTCAGCGACGCATCCGTGATCAAAGCCGGTCTTCCCGTGTTTTGGAGAATTTTGTGATCCATTCCAATAATGTGCGCTCCAATACCTGAAGTCAGAGGGACCAAAGATTCGTCCTTGAATTCGAGACGCGCCTCATAATCTCCCTTGATGCCTCGGACGTCGTACAACTCTACCTTTCCCGGCACCCCTTTCATCTCGACTTCCAGCTTATCCCCGATTTCCAGCTTGTCGCTAAGTCTCTCGTACGTGTTCCGACTTATTAACAACTGCCCTCCCACGGTAAACGCTTCCACTCTGCCGGTAAAATTGACTTGCGCTCCTACGGCTCCGTACTTGGCTCGTTTCTCGGAGCCGATATTCCCAACCACAACGTGCCCCGTGTTTACTGCCACTCCCATTTCCAGGTGAGGGAGTTCGTCAGCTTCATTTTGGGCATTAATGTCTTCCATAGCCAATTGCATCTTGAGTGCGCAGGCCACGGCCAATTCCGGATGATTTTCCAGGCTTTCCGGCGCGCCGAAAAAAGCCAGGATTCCGTCGCCGATAATCTCGTCGATAATGCCGCGATGGTCCAGGATTATCTCGACCATTTTACCCAGATAGCGATTCAGGAATCGTATGACCTGTTCCGGGCTCATGTTGGACGACAGCGCCGTGAATCCTCTGAGATCGGACATCATGATGGATATTTCACGAATCTCTCCGCCAAGCTTCAAGCCGTCTTTCGATTCCAGGAGCCGTTTCACCACTTCCTGTGTCAGGTAACGGCCGAAGGTGTCCTTTATTCGCTCCCTTTCCTTGAGGCCGTCAGTCATGCGGACAAAAGCTCGAGCCAGTTGCCCCACTTCGTCCCGGGAACGGATGCTTGACAGGTCTATATCAAGATTTCCTTCTGCCACTTTCACCGTTTCGCTCGCCATTCGGCGCACCGGCCGGCTGATCGATCTGGCCACGATGATTGCTGCCAGCGCGAGCAGAGCCAGCCCCAGGCCTGCAAGCAGGATCGTGTCCCTTCGTAAGGCATCCACCTTTGCGAAAAGCTCATGCTTGGGCAGGATCGCACCTATGGTCCAGCCGGGGGGATCCATGCGAGTGAACGCGAGATACGAATCCACGCCGGTAAACCCTGCCCCTATGTCGTAAAATCCCAATTGTTCCGTAAGCATCGCTTGGGCGATTTCCAGTGCCTTCGGATGCTTGCGCTGATCTGCCACATCGAAAATCGTGTCTTTGAGCACCCGATCAGGACGCCGATATGTAACGAACGTCCCCTTCTTGGAGAGCACGAAACAGAATCCCGTTGAATAGATTTTCTTTTCGTTCACCAGACTATTGAGACGTGCCAGAGATATGTCCGCCGTCACTATTGCCTTCAACGTTCTTGCGGACGAATCGGTTTCCCCTGTAAACATCGGACAACAATAGGTGGTCATGGCAATGTTCCCGCCACCCTCGTCAAAGTAAGGTTCCGTCCACAAGGCTTTCTTATCGGTTACAGGGATTCTGTACCAGTCCTTGTCGAAATAGTTGTAAGACTCGTCGCCCAATTGTACGAAATGGATCTGCTCACGGGACCGATAGAAATAGGGAGCATACCGCTCGAGCTCAGGACTGAACTCAAAAGGCAAAAAGGCCACGGACGAACCGTATATCTTCCTATTCTCCTGCACTGTTCTCTTGATACGATCGAGAAGAGGCTCCTCTTTCCAGATACCGGTGTTCAGAAATGAGGCAAGCTGATCGGTCGAGTGCTGCACCAAAAGAAATTCCTGTTCCGTATGTCTCGCCATTGAAGACACCAGATTTAACGCGGTATTCTCGGCTTCCTCTCGAATCAATCTGCGGGAGCTGTTGTACATGAGGTCCACAACCAGCGCGAATACCACGCAGGTGCTCCCGAGAACCAGAAGAACGATTTTGAGTGTAATGCTCTGACGCAATGAAATCATGGTCTGCCTTCACCGGGGTCGGCCTGACGATCTTATCGCGTTCATCCCGCGCATGCTCGGTCAATGCATGAAATAGGAACAACCCCCTGTTCTTTCAGTGTGATCTGTGAAAAGGCAACGAACGTCTGGGACGCCAGCCAGGTAGTACCAGATTTGTCGCAGACGTGCCGGTTTTCGATCAAACTCGAGTGCCGCAGATAGCGTACCTGACTCGGGCACTCCCGGTCAACCATCATTTTCCGGCACCCCGAATTTGCTTCCCGGAAATGGGGGTTCCGGCGGGTGTTAAAAGTTCTTGAGGTGGGGTTCGTGGATGAACTTCTTACAAGAAGTTCATCCACGATGCCAGCTATTTAAAAACGCATGGGGTGTGAAAAGCAGAGATTGCCTGTTGGTGGAGATGTTCCCTACGGATTTGTAGCTCGCATGCGATTTCCGTAGGGCAAATTTCCTCCGTTGGCCGCGGGGGTTACCCCGCAGTGTGCACGTCCAGATTCCTGCATATGGAACTGCATGCGTCCCCCTTGGCGGGGTCCCATTGAGCCGAAGCCATGCAGTCATTGTAGCAGCTTTCCAGTTCAGCGGTCTGATTTCCTGCGTCAGCGGCGCTTGAGGCTTCCGACCGACCGGAATATCGGTCATCGGACCAGGTGCGCGTTAGAATCAAATAACCCGCGATTCCGCCGACCAGGATGACGAGGATTGTAACGGTATCGGCATTCATGTCCAGCTCCTGTGCCATGGCGTCTCTGTACCCTTCGATGCAATTTCTTGCAGATATATTCTTCCTTCGAAGCCTGGCCGGTCCTTGTGCGCGAGGGATCCCTCGGTGCGAACTGCGATCTTGCGCTCATTGGCGATCTCACGAAGCCAACGAGTCCTGATCCGGCACACCAGATAGCTGCCCCCTTGTCCTCCAGCTCGCTTTGAGATAAACAGGTAACTATGAAAAAAGAGAGCAACAAGACATCCGATTCGGAGCCATCCGCATTACGAGCACGCGTAGAGGAGCAGGACGCGATGGCAGGCGGCAGTAAGGAACAGAGTCCTTTAGGGAAGCCGGCCAAACAGGGAATTTTTCATCGGTTCGTGTGGCCGCCGTTGAAGCAGTGCTTGTATGCCTTTTTTCTTGTGGCGGCCGTGCTGTGTATTTTTCTCGGTTTGGAACGACTGTCCGAATTTCTCCTCGGGAGAAGTCTCGGACCAGTCTATCCCCATAATCGAGCCATGATGCGCAGCGATTTCACGATGCCCGTATCTCATTACGATTACGATTTTGTCCCGGGAGTTTGTATCGAATACAACGTGTTGAAGGGGAATACCTACGAGTACGCGAACAATGCCGGATTCCGCGAGCCCAGGAACCTCGCCAAGGAAAAACCGCAGGATGAGTTTCGCATTTTCTTGACGGGCGGATCCACGACGTTCGGCATGGGCGCGATCGGAGAAGCTTCCACGGCGATGGGATATTACGGCATCGAATACCGTGAGACGATTTCCCATATGATGGAAATGATTCTCAATGCAACGGCACCAGTTCCGGGAAAGACCATCAGGGTATACAACGCCGGGGTATGGGGATATTCCTACCAGCACCTTCTCATGCGCTATTTGACCAAACTCAGGCAGTATAATCCGGACATGGTCATCAGTCTGGATGGAGCCAACGAGCTCCCCATAATCAGCAAGCTGACGCCCGACTGGAATTACTTTGACGAAGGGCAATTTCATGAAATTCTGAAAGGGATGTACGCATACAGCACGCCGGGATTGCAGTCGTATCTCACCTTGTGGCTCAAGAATAATAGCTACCTGGTATCCTATCTCTGGTCGGGCCGGGACCTTTTTCAGGAGCTGAACAAGGAAGTCCACGTCCATAAGGGTGCAGGAGACAACCGCGATATGGCTTCACCGGGCTCGCAGCCTTCCGTTGAAGAAAAGTCGCGACTGGTGGATCGCAATATCGCCGCCGTAGTCAAAGTCGTGGAAAACTACCACAGTGCCCTTCAGAATGACGGAGTTCATCACATTTTTGCTTTACAGCCTTGGTTTTATTCAAGTAAGAAGACTCACCACGAGAAGGAAAAAATTCTCGAAAAGTTGGAGGGGTACCGATTCTATTATGAAGCACCCTCGGATAAAATGTACAAACTTCTGACGAACAAGATGGAACAGAGCGCCACGAGCCAAGGGTATTTTCTAGTTGATTTTTCTGAATATTTCGACGATGTGTCCGAATGGGTTTTCACTGATTGGTGCCATTTGACTGCCGGAGCCAACTACCTCCTTGCCAAGGAGTTGTCAAACCTGGTAAAAGAGCACTTTTTAGGGCAAAAACTGGACAAGGGCGATCAAATAGACGATAAGAACAGTTTGTTTTGGGATCTCGCCGCAGGAGGAACGATTGCATATGCTCCTCGCGCACAAGGAGCGAACGTGCCGCAAAACGTGCTCGCGGGATATCCCAAAGAATCGCTTTATTCATCCGACCCAGCGGCTTCCGGCGAGAAACTCGAGATGGTGCTGGATTTGGGCGTGGAGCATCCGGTGAGCAGGGCACGAGTGGTGTGGGGAGACGCAAAGTCCGTTCCCCAGTCCTGGAGCATGGAAATCTCCGTCGACGGGCAAGAGTGGAAGCCATTCATTCAGGCCGACGGGAAGACCGACAATTTTTCGCGCTGGCCCGGTTACGAACATTATGCGGCTCAACCCGTTCAGGCTAGGTATCTGAAATACAGGCCAGAAAATAACGGCTCTCGTTCTATCCAACTGAGACAGTGGAGCGTATATCGGTAAGAAATCATGAACATCCTCGGAATATCTGCATATTATCACGACAGCGCGGCATGCCTGATCAAGGATGGAATCATAACGGCGGCTGCCCAGCAGGAACGTTTCTCCCGGGTGAAACACGACCACGCCTTCCCTCACGACGCGATTGTCTACTGCTTGAAACAAGGGCACATTTCTGCCCAGGATCTTGACTACGTGGTGTTTTACGACAAGCCTTTCATCAAGTTCGAGCGTCTGCTGGAGACCTATATCTCTTTTGCCCCTCGTGGATGGGCATCGTTTCTGATGGCAATGCCTTTGTGGCTCAAACAGAAGCTGCATATCCCGAGTCTCATCAAGAAAAGACTCGGGTACGACGGCAAAATACTCTTCCCGGAACATCATGAGTCCCATGCTGCCAGTGCGTTCTTCCCGTCGCCTTACAACAAGGCTGCGTTCCTCACCATGGACGGGGTAGGGGAGTGGACCACCACGAGTTTCGGAGTAGGAGAAGGCAACAAGATCCGAATCGAATCTGAAATAAAATTTCCTCATTCCCTCGGCCTGCTGTATTCCGCGTTCACGTATTTCACAGGTTTCAAAGTGAATTCCGGCGAGTACAAGGTCATGGGACTCGCTCCGTATGGGCGGCCCACGTACGTTGAACCAATACTCGAAAATCTCATCGATATAAAAGAAGACGGCTCCTTCAAGTTGAACATGGACTATTTTACCTATCCCTACGGGTTGACCATGACCGGCGCGGCTTTCGAACAACTATTCGACGGCCCGGCCCGCAAGCCCGAAAGCAAACTCACTCAAAGGGAAATGGACCTCGCGAAATCCGTGCAGGTGGTTACCGAAGAAGTGATGATGCGAACTGCCCGGCATATCCATAAGGTCACCGGCGAAAAATACCTCTGTCTTGCGGGCGGCGTTGCGCTCAATTGTGTAGGGAACGGCCGCATTCTCAGGGAAGGGCCGTTCGAGGACATATGGATTCAGCCCGCGGCAGGTGACGCGGGAGGAGCACTGGGAGCCGCGTTGTTCGCATGGTACCAGCTCTTGAACAACGAGAGAGTGGTGGACGAGGTTCATGACCTGCAGATGGGGACATATCTCGGACCTGAATATTCTGACGAGGAAATCGGAAAGTTCCTGGATTCAAACGGCTATCCATATCAATACATCTCGGACGGCAATCTGCCTTCAGCGGTTGCGGATATCATTGCTCAGGGCAAAGTGGTGGGATGGTTTCAGGGGCGAATGGAGTTCGGGCCGCGAGCCTTGGGTTCACGGTCGATTATCGGCGATGCCAGAAACTCCCAGATGCAATCTCAGATGAATCTGAAGATAAAATACCGCGAGAGCTTCAGGCCGTTTGCACCCTCGGTGCTCGCAGAAGAAGTGGAGAACTTCTTTGAGTTGGACAGGCCTTCCCCGTACATGCTGCTCGTGGCCAATGTGGATGAAAGAATCCGGCGAAAGATGACCGGCGAGGAAGAACAACTCTGGGGAATCGACAAGCTCAACGTGGTGCGCTCGGAAATTCCGGCCATAACGCACGTGGACTATTCGGCCCGTATCCAGACGGTTCACAAGGAAACGAATCCCATTTATCACGAAACGATTCGGGCTTTTCACGAAAAGACCGGCTGCCCGGTCATTGTGAACACCTCGTTCAACGTGCGAGGCGAACCCATTGTGATGAGCCCGCAACATGCATACCTCTGCTTTATGCGCACTGAAATGGATTATCTCGTGTTGGGTCGGTTCATTCTGGACAAGAAGAATCAACCTGCTCTAAAAGGAGACTCCGACTGGAGAAAAGAATATGAACTCGATTGAACCCGATCCTCACAGGGAGCAGATTTAAGGAGACAGATTCCGCAAAAATGGATATAATACGGGACATTAAAGAAGAAATACGAGCGGTGCGCCGCGAACCCACAAGCCGTGATCTGACGATTCTTGCGCTGTTGTTCTTCGTCATTCCCTCGGCGATCGGCGGGTTCATGCTGTGGAAAGGCGCAGCCAACGGTTGGATCTGGATTATTGCGGGCGCCTGCCTCGGAGTGTCCCGGGTGATCGGCCCTTTTTTCAAGGCACTGTATAAGCTATGGGTCACCCTATCGATAATTCTCGGGTATTTTGTCTCCAGAATTCTATTGACGATCATTTTTTTCATCGTCATAACACCCATGGGATTGATCATGCGTATTTTGGGAAAAGATCCCATGGACCGAAAGCTCGACCCGAATGCGGCTACCTACTGGAGCCCAAAGGAGCGGGAAGAGGATACGAGCGTAAACAGGTACGAAAAGCAGTTCTGAGTATTGCTTTTCGCAAGTTCGGTGCCGGATTTCATGACCGAGAGAGATTGCTTCGTCGTTTCGCTCCTTGCAAAGACAGGCCCGAGCAGTGTCATTGCGAGCGAAGCGAAGTAATCTGCTCCGACAAAAATATGCGACCTGATTTAAGAAAACATGTATTAAGTGATGTTTGAAGATTCATTCAGGAGGAAGCCATGTCCCTGGTGAAAGAATTCTGGGATTTCATGAAAGTTCGGAAGAAATTCTGGCTTGCGCCTATTCTGATCGTGCTGGTGATTCTATCGGCGTTCATAATTTTGGCGGCAAGCTCGCCCGTTGCGGCACCTTTCATTTATACCTTGTTCTAGATCTTCGAGATGCAAGGGGAGCACTGCGAGACAGGTTCCCCTTGCATGCCTCTTGTGCCGTTTCCCCAGTTCTCCAACCCGGCTTCTGCCGCTGGCCTGCACGCACACGGTGGAGCTTCGCTCTGCATCGACGGCCGGCTGCCTATCTTTTTCCGCTCTTCGCAAGCATGTACGTCATAAAACCGACTCCCACGACGATCGCGAACCACAATGTGCAGACGCGGATAAGTATCACAGCGGGCAGCCCGTTCGTATAAGAAATGCCCATGAAATTGAGCAGGCCGATCATTCCCGTTTCCGTGGTGCCGATACCGCCGGGAAGCATTGACAGTGCGCCGATCAGCGTAGAAAAACAATAGACGAAATTGGCCTGCAACAGATCGGTGGGAAGCTCGAACCCCCGCAGTATCAGATAGAGAGAAAAGGACTCCAATCCCCACGCGACCACCGATACCACGAGACCCACAAGAAAAATGCGCGGAGTCATAAGATCGCGACCGGTCGATAAGATACCCAGGATCTTTCCCGAGATCCAGGACATAAAAGAGAACCTGCCGGTCCACTCCAGAACCGGCCGATAGAGCCGTTCCATGCACAAGAATATGCCTCCGGCAATGACGACTCCGCCGCAGATCAGAAAAAGATGTTCCCATCCCTTGAACAGCAGCATCGAAAACGAACCCAGGACCAGCACACCCCACAAGTCCATGAGGCGCTCCACCATGACGATGCCCACCACCCTGGTCACAGGTATGCCAAAATCCTGTTTCAAAAATACGCCCTTGATTGCCTCGCCCAGCTTGCCGGGGGTCCCGGTAAGGGCAAACCCTGCCAAAAACGCGGAAATGGAATAACCCAGGGGCACGTCCCCGCAGACCTGGTGGAGATAATAAGAGAATCTCCATCCCCGGAGCAGCCAACCAACCGTGACCAGTGCCAGCACGAGACCGAGAACACTCGCGGGAAACCGCACGATCGCTCCCAGAATGGATCGGTAATCCGATGCCAGGGTCGCTGCACCGTACAAAACTACCCCTGCTACGGTAAAAATCAGGAGCGATCGGACAATCCGTTGAGAGCTGAACCGGGAATGCGTGGACTCCAGGTCTTCAGACGAAACTGAACGTATTTCTTGTGCATCGAGGACTGGTTGGGATTCTGGCATTCACGTGTTCTTCCGTGGCGCTCGGTTTACTTTTGACGGGGAAAATAGACGCATCTGCTGCTGAACGTGTCCCACGCGACATCCAGTTGCCGTTTGAGCCCCTGCAGATAAAGGGCCATCTGCTGATACTGTGCGTCCCGTGGATTCATCATACGAAAACGTTGGTATTCCTGTGCATACCTCTGCCACAGGGCTTTCCAGGTTTTTTCCAGGTTCAGGCACTCGCCGAACTGCGGGTTGGTGAGGTCGGGCCGAAATGCATATGCCGACGGTTGCTGAAACTGTTGCTGGGATTGTTGCTGCGGCCCGGGAGGCCGGCCCGGAATCGGCTGGCCCATGGGAGCGGGGGGCTGACCGTAGGGCACCTGAGCCGGGCAGGCAGGTGCAACAACCAGAAGCCCCAGAAGGGCTGCAAGGCAGAATTTCAACTGAGTTCCCATGGCACGTTCTTTCGAGCACGAAGCTTGTCCGGATCACTCCCGGAGTTCCCCATCCTAAATAAACCGATGCCGTGCCGTCAAGGTATAGGGACCGAGCTCTCGTGAAAACAATCCGATCGCTCCCCTATCTTCCCGGGTTGCAAGCACATGCGTATCACTGGTCGGGAATGCGTAATACCAGATAGTACAACCACGCCAATACCATCAGAACGATGCTCGCGGACCACAGGGCGTCGGTGGGAAAATGGCCTCCCTGGGCCATTCGTCCAATGCTCATGATCAGACCGTACGAGAGGCCGATTGCTGCGCAGCCCGCAGCGAACCCCGGGTGCAGTCGATAAAAGGCTGCCCCGGACACAACTGAAAATGCCATCGCGCAGTGTCCGCAGGTGAATGACTTACCGGAACCCGGTCCGCCGGGCTGCCAGACTTTTCGATACTCCGAGTTCCCCCCGAAAGCTTGAATGTCCGCCGGCCTGGGTCTTCCCCAGTACTCTTTCAGGAAACCGTTCACCAGAACCCCCGGGCCTATGGCTACGGTCAGAATCACGACCAGGCACGGCCTGGCGTACGCAGGATTGACCTTGCCCGCCTTGGATGCCACAAGTACCAGCAGCGCACACAAAGCGAAAAGAAGGGGCGGTATTTCTCCGTACCGGTACAGCTCAGCCCAGGGAAACTGGCGACCCAGGATCCACCCGGCGTTTTGGCCCCCTTCCGTAAAGAAGCGGCCGGTCCACGCGAGATCGAACGGATCGAGAACAATCGTTGCCGCCACACTGATAATAAATATTCCGCTGATGATGGTGAGTCCCCGGAAACGGGATTCTCGTGCGGACATCGGCCCTCCGAAACCTGAGATGGTGCTCTGCGGATAATACTCCTCCGGAACTGCCGATTCCACGTGTTTCGCGATTACGTGGTATCCATTCACTTGCGGATGGGGAAACGGCCGTCGTTGCGAGCGAAGCGCAGCAACCCCTGCCTTTAAATATCGAACTTCTGCGAAGAAGTGTCTCCTCGAATCTTCCTCTTTTTGAAAGCGCATTCCTATGAAATTCATCCGCCATGATCGCTGGAGGGCATCGGCACGATTCCCCGGAGTATCAGGTGGTTTTTCGAATCACATTCCGGTGATTTTGCATCACTTTTCTGTCCGGACGGAGTACCGCTCACGTATGGGGCTTGACAGCTATATTCTCCGTATGGTTTAATTTCTGAATCGATTGTGCTGCCGTCGATCCTGTGGATTTCCGTGCCGGAGTCTTCGGCAATCGCAAAGAACGGTTCGTCGCCTGGTATGAGCACGGCAATTGAAGTGTGAGCTTCTCTTGCCTGCCGGGGTTAAGGGCTGGATTTCCGGTTTTTTGTTTGCAGGAGGAAACGGAGTTGCTTTTCTCACGAAAACACAGACTCCGTACCCGTTTCGGAAACAGTCTTGAAGCTGTAAGGGCCGTTAACTCAGACGGTAGAGTATCTGCCTTTTAAGCAGAGAGTCGCTGGTTCGAGTCCAGCACGGCCCACCAGAGCAACCGAACAGGGAACCATGAAAAACTCCGATCATCCTGATCGGCGATCGCGTCCCCATCGTCTAGCCCGGCCTAGGACACCGGCCTTTCACGCCGGCGACAGGGGTTCGAATCCCCTTGGGGACGCCAAAATAAGACAATGATATGACAGGGAAGTTGGGAAGCACCGACTTCCCTGCTTTCGTTTAGGGCTGAATATAGTGCCCCCGGAGGGCCCAAAGGGATAGAGACCCCCACACCGAAACGAGAGGTAAAGGAATCATGGCACGACCTTTCAAGTTCTGAAATGCTAGCGAACGTTCGATCAAAGCTCCTGCGGTAATCTGTCCGTCCGATTTGCAGAGTACAACCCAGGATTCTGGAGAAAAGGCTGAGAAGATTTCGAAAAAACAGTCCAGGAAACTGGCTGGGCGGGGGTCGACTTCCTACCCGACGTCCAGACTAATGATGGTGCCGGGTGCGTTCTCCGGATTTCCGTGTCACGAGACACCGTGCACTTGAAAGCGGCAGATTTTGTCTTGGTGGACTCATCGGAGGCTGAGGACTAAAGAGTCATATGATGGGATTCCGGGGACTGCACACATATCTGTTATTTACAAGTCGGGATCCTTCGTATGCGTCTCTTTATGGGTCGTCTATCGGGCAACGTGGCCCTCGAGTATCCGCTCCAAGTCACGCGGCGCTGTGCTGCATGAGAGCTGCTTTATTCGGAAATTGGCCGCCGGGGTCTGGGCAAGAGACGATCCAGAAGGGCGTGAAAGCTGCTCTTATGGGAAATCGTATTAAGTTTCCGGAAATACATCAGAAACATCACAAAGCGGGTGTTTCGCCAATAGGACCAATAGTGTTGCTACGGTCGATCTTATAGGATGAGATACAAGGGCCTTTGCATGGCCAAGGGTCCCTCCCTTGATCGCTCAACGGCCTTGGGACACCCGAAGAAGCAAGACCGCCGTATAATTCCGGACAAGGCCGCGTGGCCTTTGTTCTGCAAGGAGGATTTAGCAGTGCCAGATCATGGTCGTGAACAGAAGACTGGTAACGTCGCTACGGAAAAGCCTTCTGATGTAAAGCTAGTATCAGCGGCTGCCACGGAATGGCTGGGGGGGTATTATGTGGCTGACCACAGCGCATGTGGCGTGGCCAACATCCCAAATACCTATGGGGACACTTGGGGGTGGATGAATGGGAGAGCCGACTGGCAGAAGAGGAATTTCGTGTATGCCAACGCCAACGTCTGGGCTTCGGACTTCCAGAGTGGCTCCGATTACTACCCTGCGGCCAGTCTTCCCGCTGGTTACGACGGAGTCGATTCAGTGGTCGTTGGGTACATCGCCTCACATGGGGTGACCGCTGGAAATACCTTTACCCTTAGCGCTGGAGGCACAGGGAATGGTGGTTGTACGGTTTCGTCGAATCAGATGTCGTTGGGCGAGAAGGTTCTGAGGTACATGTTCTTTTCAACTTGCCAATCGGTTCGGATGGTGCATCCTGGGGACGTGTGGTTCGGCCCGGCCAATGGTATTCGGGCCATTTTCGGTTATCACACCAACATGGTGGATTCCGATGCATATGGACGATACTTCTTTGAGAATTGGAAAAAGGCCGGAGCGAAAACCACTTATGCATTCCTCGACGCTAGTTGGCGAATCAGCCACGATCAAATACCCGTAGCGGCATGGTTCGGTCCCGACAAAGCCACTGCGGAGGGATTCCGGGAGAATGAAGAGTACTTTCAACACGGAGCCATATCCAATGCTTACATTGCGTGGCGCTGGTACGAAAAGCAGTCGTTGGCTCGACGCGGCTGGCTGATGAGGACTCCTGTCATGGTTCTTTATTTCAACGCACCGCCGGACTC
>Ga0187785_10000194_pt1 | contig 23658 bp, 25 predicted proteins | sample 0815_BV2_4_20_MG_FD_132466 | JGI IMG/M metagenome (GOLD analysis project Ga0187785, IMG submission 132466) | Tropical peat soil microbial communities from peatlands in Department of Meta, Colombia - 0815_BV2_4_20_MG | ecosystem: Environmental > Terrestrial > Soil > Wetlands > Peat | place...
CGACAGCTACGCCGAGCGCTACGGGATCGACGCAGATCCCGAGACCGAGATCTGCGTGACGTGCGGCTCCACCGAGGCCGTCGCCTCCGCGTTCCTCGGCCTGCTCGACGACGGCGACGAGGTCGTGCTCTTCGAGCCCTTCTACGAGAGCTACAACCCGGACTCCATCCTGGCCGGCGCCGCGCAGCGGTTCGTCACCTTGCATGCGCCGGACTGGTCGATCGACCCCGACGAGCTGCGGGCGGCGTTCGGGCCGGGAACCCGCGCGGTCGTCCTGAACTCCCCACACAACCCGACCGGCAAGGTGTTCACCCGCGAGGAGCTCGGCATGATCGCGGAGCTCTGCGTGGAGTTCGACGTGATCGCGATCACCGACGAGATCTACGAGCACATCCTGTATGACGGCCGCGAACACGTGCCGATCGCGACGCTTCCGGGGATGCGGCAGCGCACCGTGACGGTCGGGGCGCTGTCGAAGACGTACTCGGTCACCGGCTGGCGGGTGGGCTGGGCGGTGGCGCCGCCGGCGCTGATGGCCGGGATCCGTTCGACGCACGACTTCCTGACGGTCGCGGCCGCGGCGCCGCTCCAGATCGCCGGCATCACGGCGCTCGAGCTGCCGGCCTCGTACTACGTGACGATGGCCAAGGAGTACGACGAGCGCCGAGCGACGATCGTCCGGGTCCTCGAGGAGGCCGGCATCGCCGCGGCCCCGCCGGAGGGCGCCTACTACGTGATGGCGGACATCTCCCGGTTGGGCATCGGCGACGATGTCGCCGCCGCCGCGCACCTGGTCGAGCACGTCGGCGTGGCGGTCGTGCCCGGGTCGTCGTTCTTCTCCCGGCCGGAGTTGGGCCGCGACCTGGTGCGCTTCGCGTTCTGCAAGAAGCTCGGAACGCTCGAACGGGCCGGCGAGCTGCTCCGGTCCCGCCTCTAGCTCGACCAGGCGCGACCGGGGGCCAGGATCCCCGCGGGGTCGAGGGCGGCCTTGATCCGGCGCTGGACGTCCGGCGCCGGGACGTTGGCCTCGCCGAGGCCGCCGGAACCGCGGATCACCGGGGCGATCCCCCCCACGTCGCCGACCTTCGCACGCAGCGCCGCCAGGTCGTCGGGGTCGTCGGCCGGCACCCAGGCCAGGCCGACGCCCAGCATCGCGCGCCAGGCGTCACGGCCCTCGAGCGCGGCGGCCAGCCGTGAGGGCGGCACCGCGACCTCGGCCACGATCGGGGCATCGGGGAAGAGGGGCTCGGGGAAGGGGTCGTCCGCGTCGTCGAGCGCGACCACCGCGCGAGCCGCCGTGATCTGGTCCTCGACCTCCGGTCCCCATCCCTCCAGGCGCACGACGATCCGGTCCGGCTCGGCGAGGATCGCGGCCGGGAGGGGGACCTCCTCGAGGAGGCGGGTGCCGAGGTCGAGGCCCCCGTCGTGCGCGATCAAGCTGCTCGAGCGTTGCGGGAGAGGACGTAACTTCAACGCGACCCGCGTGATCACGCCGAGGGTGCCGAGCGAGCCGGTCAGGAGCCGGTGGACGTCGAAGCCGGTGACGTTCTTCACGGTCCGGGCGCCGCTGGTGACGAGGCGGCCGTCGCCGGTGGCGACCTGCATCTCGACGACCGTGTCGCGAAGCAGCCCGACCCTGAGCTGCCGCGGCGTCGCGACCCCGGCCGCGATCGCGCCCCCGACCGTGGCGTCCTCGGGCAGGTCGACCGGCCACTCCTGCCCGTGGGCCTCGAGTTCGGCGCGGAGCTCGCCGGCGCGCGTGCCCGCGCGGACCACGGCGAGCATCTCGGCCGGGTCGTAGGCCTCGATCCCGTCGAGCCGGGTGGTCCACAGCTCGGCGTCGACCTCGGCGGGGTTGCCCTTGTCGAGGTGGCGTCGGCCGCCCACCGGCAGCACGGTCGTGCCGGCGGCGCTGGCGTCCCGCAGTGCCTCCGCGACCGTGCCGGCGTCGTGCGGATGGATCAGATCCACGTGCCCTCCGGCAGGGCGCCACCCCGGGCCATCGCGGCCGCCGCGAAGTCGCCGCATCGCGCACCGTCGGGCAGGACCTTCCTCGGGTTCATCCGTCCCTCGGGATCGAACGCCGCCCGCAGGCACGCCTGCGCGTCCAGGTCGTCCTGCGAGAACACGAGCGGCATGAAGTCGCGCTTCTCCAGCCCGATCCCGTGCTCGCCGGAGAGCGCCCCGCCGGCGTCCACGCACAGGCGGACCAGCTCGTCGGAGGCGGCGAGCACCCGCTCGAGCGTCCCCGGAACGGTCCGGTCGAACGAGAACAACGGATGGAGGTTGCCGTCACCGGCGTGGAAGACGTTCGTGACGATCAGGTCGTGCTTGCGCGCGATCGCGTAGACGCCGGTCAGCATCGGCGCGAGCTTCGTGCGCGGCACCACGCAGTCGTGCAGGTGGTAGTGGGGCGCGATCCTCGCGACCGCGCCGAACGCGGACTTGCGGCCCTTCCACAGCAGGGTGCGCTCGGTCTCGTCTGCGGCGATCCGCACCGTGCGCACGCCGTGCGCCGTCGCCGCGGCCTCCACTTCGCGCGTCTGCGCCTCGACGCCGGCCTCGAGTCCATCGACCTCGACCAGCAGGATCGCCGCCGCGTCGGTGGGGTAGCCGGCGTGCGCGAAGTCCTCGGCGGCGCGGACGATGCCCTGATCCATCATCTCCATCGCGGCCGGCACGACACCGTTCGCGATGATCCGCGAAACGGTCCGCGCGCAGTCCTCCACCGTGGGGAAGTCCAGGAGCATCGTGCGGACCGCGGGCGCGATCGGCGTGAGCCGGATGCCGACCCCGACGACGATCCCGAGCGTCCCCTCCGAGCCGATCACGAACCCGCGCAGGTCGTAGCCGGGCGCCGCCGGGCCCTCGGACCCGAGCCGCACGAGGCGTCCGTCGGGCAGCACGACGTCGAGGGCCAGCACGTGGGCGCTCGTGACGCCGTACGCCAAGCAATGCGGGCCGCCGGCGTTCGTGTTCACGTTGCCGCCGATCGAGGAGACCTGCTGGCTGGACGGATCAGGCGCGTACGTGAACCCGGTCGGGCGCACGTGCGTCGAGACGTCGAGGTTGAACACCCCCGGCTCGATCCATGCCAGGCGGTCCCCGGTGCGCACCTCGACGATCCGGCGCATCTTGGAGGTGACCAGCACGAGCGCCTCGCCGATCGGCGTCGAGCCGCCGGCGAGGCCCGTCCCCGAACCTCGCGGCACGACATCGAGTCCGTGGTGCGCGGCGATCCGCATCGCGGCGACCACCTGCTCGACCGAGGTGGGGAACGCGACGATGCCGGCCGAGCCCTCGACCATCGATGCGTCGCGCGCGTACAGGCGCAGCGCGAGCGGATCGGTCAGGACGTCGTCGGCGCCGAGCGCCGCCTCCAGCTCGCGGCGGGCGGCGTCCAGGTCGGCCATGGCCGTAGGCTACGTCGCGTGGCGGCCTGGGCGGAGCTCGAGCGCGGCGACGCGGAGCTCGCGGCCGCCGGCCGGAGGCTGTTCGAGGGCCGCGTCGTCTTCCACGCCACGCTGATGCTCGATGGCTCGCCGCGCCTGCATCCGGTCTCGCCGTGGTTCGCGGTGGGGCTGTTGCTGGTGTCGTTCCGAGAGAGGAGCCCGAAGGTGGTGGAGCTGGAGCGCGATGCCCGGTACGCGATGCATTCCTCGCAGGACCCACGGGACCACGAGGGCGCGGAGGGGGAGTTCCTGGTGCGCGGGTGGATGGAGCAGATCGGCGAGGACCATCCCGCCGTGCGGGCCCGGCCGTATCGGGCCAGCTACGCGCTGCGATCCTACGCATGCTCCGTGGAAGAGGCGGTCGGAACCACGTACGACCCCGATCCGGTGTACCGACGCTGGCGCCCGGAGGCGCCCTAGGCGACCCGCCCGGGTGCGCCGTCGGGGGCGCTGAAGGGCAGGCCGGCGGCCGCCCAGGCCTCCATGCCACCCTCGACGTTGTAGGCCTCGAACCCACGGGCCTGCAGCATCATCGTCGCGAGCTCGGATCGGTTGCCGCTGCGGCAGATCACCGCGACCGGCTTGGCGGTCTCCAGATCGCCGGTGGAACCGGCCATCACGGCGTTCAGCGGGATGTGGACCGCGCCCTCGACGCGGCCCGCCTCCCACTCGTAGGGCTCGCGACAGTCCACGAGCTGGATCTGCCCGAGACGCTCGAAGACACCGTTCACGCTGGTCAGGTCGCCGGCCATCGCACGCAGGCTACCAGCGGCTCATCCGTCGAGCGCCCGCCGAAAGGCTGAGAACGCCGAGGGGCCGAACAGCACGAACCGGACCTCCTCGACCCGGGTGTCGGCGCCCCGAACGGCCCCGATCGCGACCTCGGCGGCCTCCGCCACCGGGTAGCCGTACACCCCGGTCGAGATCGCCGGGAACGCCACGACGCGTGCGCCGAGCTCGTCGGCGACCCGCAGCGACGACGTGTGGCAGCGAGCGAGCAGGCTCGCCGGATCCGCTTCCGCCGCGTAGATCGGCCCGACCGTGTGGATCACCCACGTCGCCGGGAGGTCGCCCCCCGTGGTGGCGACCGCCTCCCCGGTGGGAAGCCCCTCGGGGTGCGTCGTGGCGCGGATCTCGCGGCAAGCCTCCACGATCGCGGGTCCGCCGCGGCGGTGGATCGCGCCGTCGACCCCGCCGCCGCCCAGCAGCCCGTTGTTCGCCGCGTTCACGATCGCGTCGACCGCCTGCTCGGTGAGGTCGCCCTCCAGGATGTCGATGCGCGGGGGCATGCCGGTATCGTAGGCGGGTGATCGTCTGCCTCGCGGCGAACCCGTCGATCGACCGCCTCTTCGAGATCGAACGCCTGGTGCGCGGCGACATCCATCGCCCGGCCGGCTTCGTCCAGACCGCCGGCGGCAAGGGTCTCAACGTCGCGCGTGCCGCGCACGCGCTCGGCTCAGAGGTCGCCGCGGTCGCCCTGCTGCGCGGCCACGCGGGCGCGTGGCTCGAGGAACAGCTCGCGGTCGAGGGCGTCGGCGGCTCGTTCGTGTGGACGCACGGCGAGAACCGCTCGTCGCTGTCGGTCGCCGACCGCGAGACCGGCGGCCTGACCGAGTTCTACGAGCACGGCTCGGTCGTTCCGAGCGCCGCCTGGGCCGAGCTGATGGAGGCCGCCGCGTCGCGGTTCGCGCCGGGCGCCTGGCTCACGATCAGCGGCTCGCTGCCGCGCGGCGTGCCGGACGACGGCTACCGCGATCTGGTCGCCGAGGCGCGCGCCGCCGGTGTGCACGTCGCGGTCGACTGCGACGGCGAACGCCTGCGGCTGGCGCTCGAGGCGCATCCCGACGTGGTGAAGGTGAACACGACCGAGGCGCGCGAGCTGCTCGAGGTGCCCACGGCCCGGCAGGAGGAGGCGCTCGCGGCCGCGCGGAAGCTCCGGCAGCTCGCCGGCGGCGACGGCCACGCGGGCCTCGTCACGCGAGGCGCCGAGGGCGTCGTGCTCGCCGCCCCCGACGGCACGCTCTATGAGGGGATGCTCTACGTGCGCGGCCGCTATCCGGTCGGCAGCGGCGACGCGTTCCTCGCCGGGCTCGTCACGTGCCTCGCGCGCGGCGACGGCTGGGACGCCGCGCTCGCGATGGCGCTCGGCGCCGCGACGGCGAACGCGGAGATCCCGGGCGGTGGGAAGCTGGATCCTGCGCGCGCGCAGGAGCTCGCCGCGCGCGCCGAGGTCCGGATCGTCTGAGGATGACCGACCGCTGAACCGGCGGCCGAGCGCCGTTCCCCGTTCGCGCATCCGGGTCCATACTCGAGATGCCATCGCCGGCGAGGGGGATCGCGGTGCGCGAGGGTCAGGAGATGCCCGGCTACCTGCGGGCGATCGGCGTCGCGATGCTGGCGTGGGGACTGCTCGGGGTGATGCTCCTGCGCAGGAGCGACTCGGCGACCGCGTGGGGGTGGGTCTTCGCCGCCGGCTTCCTCGCGGGTGGGATCGGTCTGGTCCTCGCGCGCAGGTGGGGGTGGCCGTTGGCGCTGCTCGAGGCGGTCGCGAACCTCGGGGTCGGGATCTTCGAGATCGTGACGGGACGCGCGAACCCGGCGCTCGCGACCGTGATCCTCCAGCTCGTCCCGAGCGGCCTCGCGATGTGGGGACTGTTCACGCCGCGTTCGCTCGCGTGGCTCCGCGCCCGCCCGCCCGAGGTCGGCCCCGCCGGCGCCTGAGACGCTGCCTCGGTCGCCGGCCCGTTACGCGCCCGGGGCGCCGTCCCATTCGACCGTCACGCCGGTGGGATCGTCGGGGTCGACGCGCACGTTCAGCTGCGTTCCCGCCTTCAGCGCGGTCCAGCGGTCTTCCGGCACCGAAACGTGCACGGTGACGCGGCGCTTCCCCTGACCCGGGATGTCCACGTCGAGCACCACCGGAACCGTGCCGGCCGGAACGGACACGACGACGGCGCTGGCGTCCAGGGGCCCGGCCGGGGGCGTTCCGCCGGCCCCGACGACGTCCTCGACCGGCTCGTCGTCGGGCCGCTCGCCGGACAGCTTCGCCTGACGGATCTGCGCGGCGATCCGCTCCACGTCCTCGGGGGCGACCGTGATGCCCATCCGTTCGATCTCGTCCTCGATCCGTGAGCTGATCTCGTCGTCGCCGTTCGAGACGGGACGGGGTCCCTCGAACGACGAGGTTGAGGGCCCGGTGCCGCCGGCGGCCGGGTCGTTCCGGTCGCGCAGGAGACGCCGCGCGTTCAGGCGCTGCGCGAACACGATCAGCACGATGATGACCGCGATCACGAGGAAGACCGAGAGCCCCACGGCTCCACCCTAGCTCAGGGACCGACCCGGTCCGCGGAAGGGTAGGCTGCGCGCCGATGTCTCCGGACCTCGACGTCCTCGTGCTCGGCGACGTGAATCCCGACCTCGTGCTGCGCGGTGAGCACGTCGAGCCCGCGTTCGGACAGGCCGAGCGGTTGCTGGACGATGCCACGCTCACGGTCGGCGGCTCGGGCGCGATCCTCGCATGCGGAGCGGCGAAGCTGGGCCTGCGGGTCGGGATCTGCGGGGTGGTCGGCGACGACCTGTTCGGGGCCTACCTCCGCGACGAGCTGGGTCGGCGGGGCGTCGACGTCCGGGGACTGATCACCGATCCGGAGCGTCCCACCGGCCTCACGGTGGTGCTCTCACGGCCCGACGACCGCGGGATGCTCACGGCGCCGGGAGCGATCGGCGCGTTGTCGGCCGACGCGGTCGATCCGGCGCTGCTCGCGTCGGCGCGCCACGTCCACGTCAGCTCCTACTTCCTGCAGGAGGCGCTCCGGCCGGACCTGCCGGCGCTGTTCGGGCGGGTGCACGAGGCCGGCGGCACGACGTCGATCGACCCGAACTGGGATCCGAGCGACGCGTGGGACGGCGCACTCCTCGACGCGTTGTCGGAGACCGACATCTTCCTGCCGAACGCGATCGAGGCGACCCGGATCGCGCGCACCTCCGACCTCGACGCGGCGGTGCGGACCCTGGCGTCACACGCCGGCCTGGTCGTCGTGAAGGACGGCAGGCGCGGCGCGATCGCCGGCGGCTCGGGGGCGATGGTCCGCTCGCCGGGCATCGCGACCGAGGTCGTCGACACGACCGGAGCGGGGGACGCGTTCGACGCGGGGTTCCTGGCCGCGTGGCTCGGCGAGGCTTCGTTGGAGCGTGCCCTGGCGATCGCGAACGTCTGCGGCGCGCTCTCGACCCGGGTCGCCGGCGGCGTGGACGGCCAGGTCACGATGCCCGAGGCGCTGGGCGCGCTCCCGCATGCCGCCGAGCGCGCCTAGTCCTGCCGGATCGCCTCGCCGGTCGTCGCGTCGAACAGGTGGATCTTCGCGGGGTCGATCGCGACCGGCACGTCGTCGCCGACCCGAACCCGCTGCGACGGGTCGACGCGCAAGCTGACCGGCGCGCGCGCCGTGTCGCCGCCGCCGGCCAGCAGCGTCGCGTCCTCCTCCTCGGCGCCGCTCGCGGCCGCACGGGCGTCCACCGTGCCATGGACGATCACGTCGTCGCCGAGCGGCTCCACCACGTCGACCCGGACGGTGGTGCTGGCGTCCGTGGCGCCGTTCACGTGCATCGCCTCCGGGCGTACGCCGACGATCGCCGCGCCGTCGGGGATGCCCTCACGGCGGAACACGAGCTGCCCGGCGGTGATCGACCCGCCGCGCGCCTCGCCGGCGAACAGGTTCATCGGCGGGCTGCCGATGAAGCCGGCGACGAAGAGGTTCGCGGGGTGGTCGTAGACCTCCTGCGGCACCCCGAGCTGCTGCAGCCGTCCGCCGGCCAGGACGGCGATCCGGTCGCCGAGCGTCATCGCCTCGACCTGGTCGTGCGTGACGTAGATCGTGGTCACGCCGAAGCGCTGATGGAGCTTCTTCAGCTCGGCCCGCATCTGAACGCGGAGCTTCGCGTCGAGGTTCGACAGCGGCTCGTCCAGCAGGAACGCCTGGGGTTCGCGGACCAGGGCGCGGCCCATCGCCACCCGCTGGCGCTGGCCGCCGGAGAGCTGACCGGGCCTGCGCTGCAACAGCTCATTGAGGCCCAGCATGTCGGCGACGCCGCTGACGCGCATCGAGACCTCGGTGCGCGGCATGTGCCGCTGGCGCAGCCCGAACCCGAGGTTCTTCGCCACGGTCATGTGCGGGTAGAGCGCGTAGTTCTGGAAGACCATCGCGACGTCGCGGTCCTTCGGGGGCACGTCGTTGATCCGTACGTCGCCCACCCGGATGTCGCCGGCGCTGATCTTCTCGAGGCCGGCCACCATCCGCAGCGCCGTCGTCTTCCCGCAGCCGCTCGGACCGACGAGGATCAGGAACTCGCCGTCGCCGACCTCGAGCGTGAGGTCGTCGACCGCGACCGTCCCCTCCGGGAAGACCTTCGTCACGTGCTCGAAGGTGACGCCGCCCATCGCAGCCCTCCTCAGCCCTTCAGGCCCTGCGTGGCGATCCCGCGGACGAACCACCGCTGGGCGGCCAGGAACAGGATCAGCATCGGCAGCGTCGCCATCACGTTGCCGGCCATCAGCAGGTTCCAGTCGGTGGCGTGCGCGCCCTGGAAGTTCTGCAGCCCGAGCTGGATCGTGAACGCGTCCGTGTTGTTGATGATCGTGACGAGCGGCCACAGGAAGTCGTTCCACGTCCACAGGAACTGGATCACCGCGAGCGTGGCGAGCGCCGGCATCGACAGCGGCAGCACGATCGTGAACAGGATCTTGAGCCGCGACGCCCCGTCGATCCGGGCGGCCTCCTCCAGCTCGATCGGCAGCGTCCGGAAGAACTGCGTCAGCATGAAGATCCCGAAGACGTTCGCCAGGTTCGGCACGATCAGCGCGCCGAGGTGGTCGAGCAGCCCTATCCGCTTCACGATCAGGAACGTCGGGATCAAGACCACCTGCAACGGAACCATCAACGTGGCGAGCAGCAGGAAGTACGTGACCTGCTTGCCCCAGAAGCGGATCCGCGCGAACGCGTAGGCCGCCAGCGAGCACAGCAGCAGGTTCGAGGCGACGACCACGGTGGTCACCACCGTGGTGTTCCAGAACCAGCGGGTGAACGGCGCGGCGCGCAACGTCTCCGGGTAGTTGCTCCACTGGAACTCGCCTGGCCACAGGATCGGCGGGAAGTGCCGCGTCTGCGCGAGCGTCTCGAGCGACGTCGCGACCATCCACACGAGGGGCAGCAGCATCAGCAGCGCGGCCGGCATCAACAGCAGGTGCCACGGGCTGAACGGGAGCCACCGGGCGCGCGGGCGTTCGACCATCCCGGTCTCGCCCGGCAGCGTCGCGGGATCGATCGCCGCCGGCGCCGCTCGATCGGTGACCGCGATCGTCATGAGGAGTAGTGCACCGCCCGGTTGCCCAGCCAGAACTGGATCAGCGTGAGGACCAGGATCACGAGGAACAGCACGTAGGCCAGCGCCGCCGCGTAGCCCGCCTTCGAGAACCCGTACGAGGTCGTGAAGGCCAGCCGGTAGATGTAGAAGACCGGCACGAACGTCCGGTTCAGCGGCCCGCCTTTGGTCACGAAGTACACCTCGTCGAACAGCTGCAGCGCGCTGATCGTGGACCAGACCACCAGCAGCAGCGTGGCCGGGCCGAGCAACGGCAGCACCACGTTGCGGAACTGCGACCAGCGGCCCGCGCCGTCCACCGCGGCGGCCTCGATCAGCTCGGCCGGCACGCCCTGCAGCGCCGCCAGGAACACGATCGTGTCGAAGCCGAGCCAGCCCCACACCGTCATCACCACGAGCGCCGGCATCGCGCCCTGCGGCGAATCGAAGTACCCGAACGGCCCGAGGCCCACCTTCGAGAACAGGAAGTTCGCCAGGCCGAACTCCTTGTCGAACAGCCACAGGAACATGATCCCGGTGGCGATCGTGGAGACCGCGACCGGGATGAACACCGCCAGGCGGTAGAAGCGGATCAGGTGGATCTTCTGGTTCAGCGCGATCGCCAGGAACAAGGCCAGCACGATCGACAAGGGCACGAACAGGAACGAGTAGTAGACGGCGTTGACCGCGGCGGTGCGGGCCAGGGGATCGCTCGCGATGTGCTGGTAGTTCGCCAGGCCGGTGAACGGACGGTTCGGCGAGATCAGCCCGGCCTTCTGCAGCGACAGCACGAAGCCCCAGATCACCGGGATCAGCCCGAACAGCACGATCAGGAAGACCGAGGGCGCCACGAACAGCCACCCGGCGACGTGGTCGGAGGCCACCACGCGGCGCAGCGGACCGGGGGACCGGACCGACGCCGCCGCGGTGGCCATCGTCGCGAGCTTAGCCGCCCGCCAGGACCTGGTTCACCTGGTTGGCAGCGTCGTCGAGCGCTTGCTTCGGCTCGGCCTGGCCCAGCAGCACCTTCACGATCGCCTGCCCCATGATCTGCGAGATCTGGTCGTAGCTCTGCAGCGTGGGCCGGGCCTTCGCCACGTTCTTCAGGTTCTCGGCGAACACGTCCTCGCCGGGGAACTTCTTGCCGAAGGCCTTCACGAAGCCGGGCTCGGCCACCACGCTCGCGCGCGTGGGCAGGTGCCCGCTCTCCATCGAGTCCGCCTTCACCTGCTGCGTGTCGGTGAACCACTGCATGAACTCGAGCGCCGCCGCCTTCCGCGCGTCGCCGTTGTCGAACATCACCCACATGTCCGGGCCGGAGATCGTCTGGTGGTTCCCGCCCGGGAACGTCGGCATGATCTGCACGCCGTAGTGCACGTCGGGATAGCTCGACAGCGCCCACGGGCCGGTGATCACCATCGCGACGTGGCCGCTGTTGAACAGGTCGTCGATCTTCGTGTTCTGCAGGTCGAGGTACATCGACCCGTCGGTCACGGCCATCCGCTGCAGGGCGGTGAGTGCCTGGACGCCGGCGTCGGAGTTGAACGCCGCCTGCGTGTTGTCCGCGTTCAGGATGTCGCCGCCGCCCTCCCAGAGCATCGCGTCGAAGTGCCAGACCGTGTCCTCGCTCGCGTCGGCCGGGAAGGCCACGCCGAACTGCCGCTTCGAGGGGATCGTCAGGGCCTTCGCGGCGTTCGCGAAGTCGTCCCAGGTCCAGTCGGCCGTCGGATAGGGCACATGCGCCGCGTCGAACAGGTCCTTGTTGTAGACGATCGCGAGGTTGTCCACGAGCGCCGGGATCCCGAGCACCTTGCCATCCACGGTCGCGGCCGCCTGCTCGCCGGGATAGAAGTCGTTCCAGTTCCAGCCCGAACCATGGACCGTATCGGTGAGGTCCATGATGCCGGGGGCGTCGGCCAGCGCCGCGAGCGACGTGCCGTACTGGTAGGTGATGTCGGGCTGCTCGCCGCCCTGCAGGGCGACGGTGAGCTTCTGGTAGGCGTTGTCGTTGCTGCCGACGTACTTCGCGTCCACGTGGATCCCGGGGTGCGTCGCGTTGAACGCGGTCACGAGGTCGTTCAGGGACTTCGCCTCGTAGTTCGTCTGACCGTTCGCCGCGATCACGTTGCCGTAGCCGTGCCACAGCACGACGTCCACCGGAGCGCCGCCCGAGGACGAGGAGCCCCCGGCCCCTCCGCCGGAGGTGCAGGCCGCGGCGGCCAGGGCCACCGCGGCGATCACGATCGCTGCGCGTTTCATCCGGTTCCCTCCTGCTGGAGCACCACCGAGCGGGTCAGGTGGCGCGGGTGGTCGGGGTCCAGGCCGCGCGACTCGGCGAGCGCGACGGCTATCCGTTGGATACGGAGCAACTCCGCCATGGGATCGAGTTCGGCGACCAGGACCGTGGCGCCGCAGGCCCGGACGTCGTCGGCGATCGTCGGGTCTGGGGTGCCGAGGATCATCACCAACGAGGTCGGTCCGGCCACGCTGATCGGTCCGTGGCGGTACTCCATCGCGGGGTAGGACTCGCTGTGGGCCTGCGCGGCCTCCCGGAGTTTCAGGGCTCCCTCGTGGGCGAGGCCGATCGTCCAGCGGTGCCCGAGCAGCACGAAATGATCGAACGCGGCCGGATCCACGGGCAGCGGCTCGGCCAGTGCCGTGCCGGCGTCCACGATCGCTCGGTCCAGGTCCTCGCCGACGTGCGCGCGCAGCAGGGCGAGCGCGCCGGTCGCGAACCGCGTCTGCACGACCGAGCGCTCGTCGGCGAAGTCCAGGATCAGCGCGCGGCTCGCGAGCGTCGCCACCGGCGATCCGAGGACCGCGGTGATCGCGGTCGACGGCACGTCGCGCGCGTTCAGGTCGCGCAGGACGTCGATCACCTCGGTCGTCGTGCCGCTGCGGCTGATCACCACGGCCCGGTCGTAGGGTCGGCCGGGCGTGAGCTCGGTGGCGGTGGCGGCGTCGGTCTCCCCGTCGCCGGCGTCCTCCCGGAGCGCCGCGTAGGCCTGGGCGACGAACCAGGAGGTGCCGCAGCCGACCGCCAACACGCGCTCCCCCGGCCGGGGGAGCGCCAAGCCCGATCCGGCCGCCACGTCCGCGGCGCGATGCCAGACCGAGGGCTGGGACGCGATCTCCTCCGCGATGTCCGACACCATCCTCGACGCTAGTGCGCGTTCGTGTTCGAAGTCAACCCAGAACGCGCAAGAACGAGCACCGGTCGCGGTATGCTCGCGCGATGCACCAGGCAGACCGGCTCGCGGCGATCCTGGAGGGGATCTCCTCCGACGGCACCGTCGCCGTCGCCGACCTCGCCGGGCGCCTCGACGTCTCGGCGGCGACGATCCGCCGGGACCTCGAGCTCCTGGAGGAGCAGCGCCTGCTCACCCGGACGCACGGCGGCGCCGTGTCGCACGGCGTGCTGTACGAGCTCCCGCTGCGCTACAAGACCGCTCGCCACCAGGAGGAGAAGCGCCGGATCGCGGAGGCCGCGGCCGCGCGCGTGAGCGACGGGATGGCGGTCGGCCTGACCGGCGGCACCACGTGCACCGAGGTCGGCCGCGAGCTGGTCGCGCGGGAGCACCTGACCGTGGTGACGAACGCCCTGAACATCGCGAGCGAGCTGGCGATCCGCCCGAACCTGAAGCTCGTCGTGACCGGCGGCGTCGCCCGCCCCGAGTCCTACGAGCTGGTCGGCCCCGCCGCGGAGGGGTCGCTCGCCGAGCTGAACCTCGACCTGGCGTGCATCGGCGTCGACGGGATCGACGCGGTTGCCGGCTGTACGACCCATCATGAGGTCGAGGCGCACACGAACCTCGCGCTGATCGAGCGGGCCCGCCACGTCGTGGTCGTCGCGGACTCCTCGAAGATCGGGATGGTCGCGTTCGCACGGATCTGCCCGGTGGAGCGCGTGCACGAGCTGATCACCGACCGGGGCGCCGATCCGCGCGCGCTCCGCGCGATCCGCGCGGCCGGCGTCGCGGTGGAGACGGTCTGAGCATGGGCGACCTCGGCGACCTTCGGCTGCGGGACTTCGTTCCGTCCCGGGCGGTGCGGGCGCCGCGGACCGAGCTCCCGCCGCGGCCACCCTCGCCGATCGTCGACGCGCATCAGCACCTCGGCCGGTGGCTCACCGAGGGCTGGTCGGCGCCCGACGTCGGTCGGCTCCTCGCGACGATGGACGACGCGGGGATCGCGGCGATCGTGAACCTCGACGGGTTGACCGGGCAGCTGGAGGAGAACCTCGAGCGCTACGACCGGGCGCATCCGGGGCGGTTCGCGACGTTCACGCAGCTCGAGCGGTCGAGCTTCGCGGCCGGCGACTGGGTCGGGCTCGGGAAGGGCGTGGCCGATGCCGCCGCGATCGGCGCGCGCGGTCTGAAGGTCTGGAAGGACCTCGGCCTGCACCTGCGGGATCCCGAGGACCGCCTGGTCGGTCCGGACGACCCCCGGCTGGACCCGGTGTGGGACGCGTGCGCCGCGGCGGCGATCCCCGTGACGATCCACACGGCCGATCCGGCGGCGTTCTTCGCGCCGCTCGATCCACACAACGAACGCGTCGAGGAGCTCCTCGAGCATCCGGACTGGTGGTTCGGCGACCGCGGGCGGTTCCCGACGTTCGAGCGGCTGCTCGATCAGCTCGAGGCCCTGATCGCCCGGCGCGCCGACGTGACGTTCATCGGCGCTCACGTGCTGGGCTGCGCCGAGGACCTCGCATGGGTCTCGCGGATCCTCGACACGTATCCGAACGCGAACGCCGATATCGCGGCGCGGATCGCCGAGCTCGGCCGGGTACCGCGCGCCGCGCGCGCGCTGCTGATCCGCCACGCCGGCCGCGTGGTCTTCGGCACCGACGACGTGCCGGTGGCGCCGGCCACCTACGAGATCCACCGCCGGTTCTTCGAGACGGCCGACGAGTGCTTCGACTACGCGGCCGAGCCGGTGCCGCCGCAGGGCCGCTGGACGATCGACGGGCTCGACCTGCCGGCCGACGCGCTCGCCGAGCTCTACGGTGCCGCCGCCCGCCGGCTGATCCCCGGGCTCGCGACGTGACCGACCTCGAGATCCGTCCGTTCGCGGCCGAGGACCTGGACGCGGTGATCGCCGCGCTGCCGTCGGAAGCGCCGGGCGCGCACCGGCGCCGCATCGAGGAGCAGGAGCGGGGCGACGTGACCTGGCTGTTCGCGTGGGTCGAGGGGCGGCCGGTCGGGTTCGTCGGTCTCACGGTGGCCGGCGACCGCGATCCCGACGCGATGGTCGAGTCGCGCGGCTACGCCCTCGTGGAGTTCCTGTTCGTGGAGGAGTCGTTCCGCCGGCGCGGGATCGCCCGCGCGCTGATGGGCGCGCTGGAGGAGCGGGCGCGCGAAGCCGGCGCCCCCGGCGTGATCCTGGACACCGGCACCGGCCCGGACTTCGCGCCGGCGCGTGCGCTCTACGCCGGGCTCGGGTACGCGGACCGCGGCGGCGTCTACCTCGGCGGCTGGTCGGACCCCGACCGCGCCGGCGTGCACGAGGTCGACACGCTGACGCTGTGGCTCAAGCCGTTCGCCTGACCACGTCGCCGCGGACCCCGGCAGGCCGGAACCCCGAGGATCAGTCGGGAGAGCCCAGGACGTGTCGATCGATCCACCGCGGATACGACATCGAACGCCGCGCACCGAGCCGCACGCCCGCCGGGAGCGGGGAGCGCAGCACCTCGTCGACGGTCGCGCGGAGCGCCGGCCCGAGCTCGCCGGCCGACCCCGTCGCCTCGAACCCCAGCGTCCACCACGGCTCGCCGCCGACGATGATCTGCGTCAGCTCGACCGAGCATCCGGGGAGCGACGCATCCCCGACCGGGCGCTCCTCGGTCACGCCGCCGAGGACGCCGAACGAACGGCGACGGCGGACCTTGCGCACCGTGAGCCAGGAGGTGTCGGCGGCCGGGGGCACGGCCGATCGCTCCAGCGGGAAGGTCCACTTCTCCCACGCCTCGAGCTCTCCGCGAGCGATCCCCGGCACGGACAAGGTCCCCCGGCTCCCCCGGAAGGCCTTCAGGTCGAGTACGGCGTCGTCCTTGATCTTGAGGCCGAGCGCCGCGGACGAAGGGGCGACGAAGTATCGATCGCTGCGGCGTTCGACGCCGCCCCCGAAGGGGCCGAGCCAGCGCGTCAGCGCTTCGGGAACCTCGCCGGGTGCGATCCACCGGACCTCGAGGGTGCACCGGCTGGCGCCGGTCTCCGGCAGCACGAACGGCACCACCGTGGCGACCGAGCGTCCGCTCCGCTCGAGCGGCGCCCCCGGATCTCGCTCGATGCCCCGCCTCATGTCGATGTCTCGGAAGGGACTACCTCGGCGCCGAGCGCGACGTCAAGTCGTCTCCGCCGGTCCGGATCCCACTCCAACAGGACCTTGCCGCTGTCGCCGGAGGCGGCCACCGCGAACGCCTCCTCGTAGCGCTCGAGCGGGAAGCGGTGCGTGATCACCGGCTTCACGTCCAAACCCGACTGGAGCATCACGGTCATCTGGTACCAGGTCTCGTACATCTCGCGGCCGTAGATCCCGCGGATCGTGAGCATGTCGAACACGACCTTGTTCCAGTCGATCGCGATCTGCTCCGAGGGGATCCCCAGCATCGCGATCCGGCCGCCGTGGGCCATCGTGTCGATCATCGCGCGGAGCGCCCCCGCGTTGCCCGACATCTCCAGGCCGACGTCGAAGCCCTCGACCATCCCGAGGTCGGCCTCCACGTCGCGCAGGTCGGTGGCGCCCGGATCGACCACGACCGTGGCGCCCATCCGCTCGGCCAGCGTTCGCCGATACGGGTTCGGCTCGCTCACCACCACGAAGCGCGCGCCGGCGTGACGCACGACCGCCGCCGCCATGCAGCCGATCGGTCCCGCACCCGTGATCAGCACGTCCTCGCCGAGCACCTCGGTGGACAGCGCCGTGTGCACCGCGTTGCCGAACGGATCGAAGATCGCCGCGACCTCCGGATCCACGTCGTCGGCGTGCTTCCAGACGTTCGTCATCGGCAGCACGATCGTGTCGGCGAACGCGCCCGGCCGCTGCACGCCGACCCCTTGGATGTTCGCGCAGAGATGGCGCCGCCCGGCCATGCAATGGCGGCACCGGCCGCAGACCACGTGGCCCTCGCCGCTGACCCGGTCGCCCGGATGGAAGTCGGTGACGTTCGCGCCGACCGCCGTGATCCGCCCGGCGAACTCGTGGCCGATCACCAGCGGCGTCGGTACGGTCGCGCGTGCCCAGGCGTTCCACTCCCAGATGTGGACGTCGGTGCCGCAGATCCCGGCGCGCTCGACGGCGATCGCGACGTCGTTGATCCCGACCTCGGGCTCGGGCACGTCCTCGAGGCGCAGACCCACCTCGTCGGCGTGCTTGACCAGCGCGCGCATCAGCCGCGGCGGATTGGCCCGGGGATCAGGTCGCCGTGCGCGGCCAGCAGGTCGTCCACCATCGCGGCGATCTGCCGGGTCGTGAGCGTCGCGGCCGTGTTCGGGTCCAGGAGGGCGGCCTGGTGGACCAGGTCGCGCCGGCCCTCGACGACCGCGCGCACCGTCAGCTCGACGACGTTCAGGAACGTCCGGTTCAGCGCCAGGCACTGCGGCGGGATCGGGCCGATCCGCTGCGGCTGCACGGCGCCGTCGGCGACCACGCACGGGACCTCGACGCACGCGTCCGTGGGCAGCCCGTCGATCAGCGCGTCGTTGCGAACGTTCCCGTAGAGCTCCATCGGGGTGCCGGTCTCCAGCGCGAACACGAACTGCGACGCGAGCTCGTCGTTGCGCTCCAGCTCGATGTCGCGTCCGGCGTCCAGCTCGGTCTTCAGCTTCTCCCATTCGCGGAGGTTCTCGTCGCTCCGGCGGATGTACTCGTCGATCTCGGAGCGGAACCACGCGACCTCCTCGTCGGAGTGCAGGATCCACGGCACGTACTCGGCGCTGTGCTCCGAGGACTCGGTGGGGAAGTAGCCGAACCGCCGGAACAGCTCGACACGCACGCGCCGGCCCAGGCCGTCGGGGTCGTCCTCCACGATCCGCCGCAGCCGCGGATAGAGGTCCTCGCCGGTCTCGCGGTCCTCGAACCGGTAGACGAAGCACTGGTGGTTGAAGCCCGTCGTGCGGAACGCGATCCGCTCCTCGGGCACCCCGACCGTCTCCGCCAGGAAAGAGTGGGTGTCGCGCACGCTGTGGCACACGCCGATCGTGCGGGCGGCCGGCCAGCGGGAGCCCGCCCAGATCCCCCACGGAACCATCGCCATCGGGTTCGTGTAGTTCAGGAGCAGGCCCTCGGGGCAGAGCTCGGCCATCTCGTCGGCCATCTCGATCATCACCGGGATCGTGCGGAGGCCGCGCATGATGCCGCCGATCCCGATCGTGTCGGCGATCGTCTGCCGCAGCCCGTAGCTCGCCGGGATCCGAAAGTCGGTCACGGTCGCCTCGTAGCCGCCGACCTGGATCTCGTTGATCAGGTAGTTCGCGCCCTCGAACGCCTCCTTGCGGTCGGCGTGCGCCGTGATCCGCTGGCCGGCGTCGAGGCGCTCGACCACCTGGAGGGCGGCGCGCTCCGCGTAGGCCAGGCGCTCGTCGTCGATGTCGTGCAGGGCCACGTGGATCGAGCCGCGGAGCTCGGGGGCGCTGCAGAGGTCGGTCAGGATGTTGCGGGTGAACTCGACGCTGCCGGCGCCGATGATCGCGATCTTGATCACGGCCGGGAGCATAGGCGCCGCCGGGCGCGACCGCGCTGTGGGAGCATCCGCCCGATGCCCGGATCGCTCTGCATGCTCGCGTTCGACCACCGGACCTCGCTGCTGCGGGCGTTCTTCGGCGTGGAAGGCGATCCCGGCCCCGAGGACGTTCGCCGAGCGCGCGAGGCCAAGGGGGTGATCTGGGACGGGCTGGTCCGCGGCCGTGGTGCAGGCTTCGCGGGCGAGCCGGCCGCGCTGGTCGACGCCACCTACGGCGCCGAGGTGATCGCCGCGGCGCACGCCGCCGGGATCCCGGTCGCGGTGCCGTTCGAGGAGAGCGGACGGGCCGAGCTCGCCTTCGAGCACGAGGACTGGCGGAACCGCCTCGAGCGGTTGCACCCCACGTGGGCGAAGGTGCTGGTCCGCTACAACCCGGCGGGCGACGCGGCGATGAACGCCCGCCAGCGCGCGACGCTGCGGACGTTCACGGAGCATTGCGCGGCGACCGGCCACCCGACGCTCCTGGAGCTCCTGGTGCCACCGGAGCCGACACAAGCCGGACCGGCCTACGACCTTGCGGTGCGGCCGGCGCTGATGGTCGACGCGATCGAAGAGCTGCGTGGCGACGGGATCGCGCCCGACCTGTGGAAGGTCGAAGGGCTCGAGCAGCGGCAGGACTGCGAGGCGGTCGCGCGTGTCGCCGGCGCGCCGTGCCTCGTGCTCGGGCGTGGCGCCGACCTGGGCGCGGTCGAGCGGTGGCTCCGGGTCGCCTCCGGGGTCGAGGGTTTCGAGGGGTTCGCGATCGGCCGGTCGATCTGGTGGGAGCCGCTGCGGCGCTGGGCCGAGGGGGGTGATCGCGGCGACGCGGTCGCCGCGATCGCGGAGACCTACCGTCGCTGCGCCGGCGTCTTCGACGCCGGCGCCGCTGGTTGACTCGGCACCCGGGCGCTGGGACCGTTCCGGAGATGCGCCGCCCGCCCGTCGCCACCGCGCTGCAGGGGATGTTCCTGCTGTACGGGTTCGCGGTGGCGATCTTCTTCCCCTATCTGGCGTTGTACCTGCGGGACTTCCATCACCTCAGCGAGGACCAGATCGGGTTGGTGCTGGCGCTGGCGGCGGCGGCGCGGATGCTGACGAACCCGGTCTGGGGTCACGTCGCCGACACGCGCCTGGGCCGGGTGAGCGTGCTGCGGATCGGGCTGCTCGGCGCGGCGATCGCGGCGGCGATGATGAACGTGATCGCCGGGCTCGTGGCGGTGATCGTCGTGATGGCGGTGCACTCGATCTTCTTCGTCGCACAGGGTCCGAACCTCGACGCGATCGTGCTCGAGCACCTCGGACGGGACCGCATGTCGGAGTACGGGCGGATCCGCGGCTGGGAGTCGATGACGTACGCGGCCGGGTGCCTGCTGTTCGGCGCGCTCCTGCAGGCGGCGGGGATCCGCTGGGCGATGCCGATCTGCGCGATCACGATGGCGCTCGTCCTGGTGTGGACCGTGACCCTCGAACGCGACCGTCCGCAGGTGCTCGAGGACCACGGGCGGCTCGGCGCGGTGGGCGCCGTGTTCCGCGCGGCGCCGCGCTTGTGGGGTTTCCTGCTGGCGGCGCTGCTCGTCTGGACCGGTTTCAACGCCGCCTGGTACTTCATCGGCCCGCGCATCGAGGACGCCGGCGGCGGCCCGCTGCTGATCGGCCTGGGCGCCGCGCTCGGCGGCCTGATCGAGGTTCCCACGATGCGGAGCTCGCCCCGGCTGCAGCGCCGGCTCGGCCTGCGGACGGTCTACGTGGCCGGGTGCCTCGTCTACGGGACCGCGTTCCTGCTCTGGGGCGCGGTCACGAACCCCACGCTCCTGTCGCTGATCACGGTGCTCGAGGGCGTCGGCTTCAGCCTGTTGTTCACCACGAGCGTCGTGATCGTCGGGCGGCTCGTGCCGTCGTCGCTGTACGCGACCGGCAACTCGATCAGCCAGATGGTGTGGTTCGGGCTCGGACCGATCCTCGGCGCCGGGCTCGGCGGCGTGGTCTACCAGCGGCTCGGCGCGCCGCACCTGTACCTCGGCGCGTTCCTGCTCGCGGTCGCCGGCGCAGTGGTCGCCTGGTTCGCGCTGGCGGTCCCCAAGCTGCAGGAGCCCCAGCCGGACGCGGCCGAGCCGCAGAGCGTGTGAGCGACGCCGAGATCGCCGAGCACCGAGGCCTCATCGAGCGGCTGTTCCCTTCGCTCCAGCTGTCCACGTTCCGGCCGATCGGCGCGGGGTGGACCGTGTTCACCTACGAGGTGAACGGCGACACGATCGTGCAACTGCCCCGCTCGTCGTACGCCGCCGAGCGGCTGCGAGCCCAGATCGCCGTGCTTCCCGAGCTCGCCCGCGAGCTGCCCGTGCCGGTGCCGGTCCCGCTGCTGGCGAGCGACGATCCGCCCGCGATCGTCTACCGGAAGCTCGATGGCGTGCCGTTCCCCGAGGCGTCGGACGGCCCCTGGCCCGAGCGGCTCGGCCGCGCGGTCCAGGACCTCCATGCGGTGGCGCCGGAGTTCGTCGGGCTCCGGGCGACGAGCGCCGACGCGGTGATGGACGCCTTCGCCGACCGGCTCGCCGTCATCGCCGACCTTGCCTTCCCGCTCCTCGAGCCGGTGCTCCGCGACCGGCTCGCCCGCCGGTTCGACCGGTACACCACCCATCCCGAACACCGGCGGTTCGGGCCCTGCGTCACCCACGGCGATCTCGCCCCCGAGCACGTCCTGGTCGGTCCCGACGGCGAGCTGGCCGGCGTGCTCGACTGGGAGGAGCTCGCCGTGGACGATCCGGTCTTGGACCTGGCCTGGCTCCTGCACGCACGCCCCGCCGACGGCGAGCGCGTCCTGGCCGCCTACGGGGGCGCGCCGGACGGGACGTTCCGCGACCGGGCGGCGTTCCGCTACGTGCTGATGCCTTTCCACGACGTGCTCCACGGCCTCGACACGGGCGAGGAGCGGTGGATCGCCGAGGGGCTCGAGGGGATCCGCGCTCGCGAGGCCGCGGTTCCGTGAGCGGGGCACGACCAGCGGGTTTGCGGAAACACCGACCCCTCCCGACGATGGAGCTCCGCCGGGGCGCGGCGTCGAAGGGGGAGCATCGACGATGGTCAGCGCGTACATCCTGATCCAGACCGAAGTGGGGAAGGCCGGCCAGGTCACCGAGCGGATCTCCGACATCGAGGGCGTGGTCTCGGTCGATCCGGTCACCGGCCCGTACGACGTCGTCGCGAAGGCAGAGGCCGAGGACCTCGACCTGATCGCGAAGGCGACCGTGATGCCGATCCAGTCGCTCGACGGGATCACGCGGACCCTGACCTGCCCGGTGCTCGCGCTGTAGATCGCTCCCGTGCCGATCAAGGTCCGCACCGACGAGCAGATCTCCGACGTCGAGGGCGGCTGGTTCCGCGCGCGGTGGCACTACTCGTTCGACACGTACCACGACCCGGAGTACACGTCGTTCGGCACGATGCGAGTGTTCAACGACGACCGGCTGGTCCCGGGGGCGATCTGGCCGCTGCATCCGCATCGCGACATCGAGGGCCTGACCTACGTCGTGGAGGGCTCGTTCCGCCACCAGGACGACGTCGGCGGCGCACCCGGGCCGCTGCCGGCCGGCTCGGTGCAGCGGATGACGCTCGGCAGCGGCGCGTGGCACTCGGAGCAGAACGGGTCGGAGACCGAGCCGATGCGCTTCATCCAGATCTGGATCCTGCCGTCCGAGCGAGGTCTGACGCCCGGCGTCGAGCAGAAGGTCTTCACCGAGGCCGACCGCACCGACCGCCTGCTCCGCGCGATCAGCGGCGACGGCGGCGACGCGGTGCTGGTCCACCAAGACGCGCACGTGTTCGTCTCGCACCTGAACGCCGGCGCGCGGGTCGAGCATCCGATGCCGGCCGCGCGCGGCGCGTACCTCTACGTGATCGAGGGCGACGTCGACGTGAACGGCGTCGCCATGGTCACCGGCTCGGCGGCGCAGATCACCGAGGAGCCCGGTGGCGCCGCGATCCGGGCGAACGCGACCTCGGAGCTGATCCTGGTCGACGTCGCGCTCGGCTGAACGCGGGACTCACGCGTCGTCGTCGACGCGGACCGGGAAGGGGAGCGCCACCGGATCGACGAACGGCGGGGTGCCGTCCTCGCCGAAGCGGTCCATCCGGAGGTCCTCGATCCGGTCGACCACGCGCGTGGGCTCGCCGAGCGCGAGGTCGGCGGCGATGCGCGACACGGCCGGGCCCCACATCATGCCGTGGCCGCAGGCGCTCGCGATCGTCACGCCGGCGACCTCGGTCCCGTCGCGCAGGACGAGGGGCCCGAGCAGCGGCAGGTGGTCGGGGGTGTACTCGATCGTGGCGGCCCAGACCCTCTTCATCCCGAGGTCCCGGGTGACCGGCAGCAGCACGCCGAGGCGCCGCTGCATCTTCCGCAGATAGGTCCAGTCGATCGTGCGGCCGGGGCCGGGGACCTCCTCGGGGTTCGACATCCCCCAGAGCAGGCCGCCCTCCTCGGGCCGCCAGTAGATCCCCGCGGAGATGTCGAAGGCCATCGCGGTCGTATCCCCGAACAGCTCGGGCGACGGCTCGGTCACCGCGACCTGGTGGCGCGCGTAGCCGACCCAGGCGCGCGCGCCGGCTGCGGCCGCCACCGACTGCATCGCGGGGCCGCCGGTGAGGATCACGCGCGGCGCCGCGATCACGCCGTCGGTCGTGCGCACCCCGGTGAGGATCCGCCGGCCGCGGCCCCCGGCCCTCGTCCGCAGCCCGACGAACCCCACGCCCTCGCGCAGGTCGACGCCCGCGCGCTGCATCGCGATCGAGTAGGCGCGCACGTTCCGTGGGGGATCGATCCACCCATCGGTCGCCACGTACGAGCCGCCGCGGTAGCCGCGCGTGCCCATCGCGGGGATCAGCCGCCGGACCTCGGCGGGGTCGATCCATCGCACGTCCAGGCCGACCGCCTGTTGCATCGCGATCCGCTCGTGCGCGGCCCGTTCGTCGGCCGCGGTCGCCGCGAGGATCACGTAGCCGCGCCCCACGAACCCGGCGTCGACCCCGTACCGCGCGCGCTGCGACCCGTAGAAGCCGATCGACCACGCGCCCAGGCGAACCGTGTCGGGCGAGCCGCCCTGCGCGCGCACCATCCCCGCCGCGCGGCTC
>Ga0187785_10000195_pt1 | contig 23647 bp, 23 predicted proteins | sample 0815_BV2_4_20_MG_FD_132466 | JGI IMG/M metagenome (GOLD analysis project Ga0187785, IMG submission 132466) | Tropical peat soil microbial communities from peatlands in Department of Meta, Colombia - 0815_BV2_4_20_MG | ecosystem: Environmental > Terrestrial > Soil > Wetlands > Peat | place...
CTCCTACAGCCTACCTACCTATCCTGAAGGGTCTCCACGGTTTCTACGAGCTTGCTGCCCGCGGCCACTTCATCGACACTGTGGATGACTGCACCCATATCTTCGATAACCTGCTCCAGCTCCTCAAAATCGATGTTGTTGCCTTCAACGGTAATTTTAATGGTTTCCGTCTCCGTGTCTACTTCCTGAATGCTGAGGTTGACGCCGGTGATATGATCAAGCTTACAGATCGCCTTCGCCAGCTCCAGGATGGAGGGCTTATGCGGCTTCAGTACGTCGAGAACAAGTCGTTTAATTCCACTCATAGTTATCGGGTTTCCAGTTAACGTGAAAGGTAATGGATTTTTAGTATATCAGTTTTCCTATCCAGATACTTTACGATCAATCCGAGTGGAGAGCGAGCGAAAGCCCACGATTAAAATCGTGGGATGAAGCGAGTCTCCCATCATCCTAATAATCTATATATCATTGTACGGCATATGGTAGTTGTCTAACCCTTGTCGTATCGGCTGAAAGTGCTATGCGAGCCAGTTAGACTCTGTCATCGAACTTGACCTGGCTGGTTGCTACGGGAATGTCCGTAGCGTAAAATTGAACGTGACGGGGAGACCAACTAGTCGCACTGGGGCGGAATGCATTGGTGAAAGCATAGAAGCCCACGATTAAAATCGTGGGAGCCGTCACGCTGTGAAGTATCGCGGGTTGAGAGGCCAGATCATGATAATTGGCGCCATGGGTAGAGAAAGCCGGCCGGTTTCGCCATGGGGGGTGAGTATACCATAGGACAAGCGCCGGTCCAGATATAGTGCCCAATTTGCCTGGCCAGGGCGGTATAGTGGACTATCATGCCCTGAAGGAGGCTATAGCTTCCTGTTTCATAGAAAGGCACTTGCCATCCTATGGATGGTATAGGTGATCTCCTTCAGGTTGAGGCCGGTTCCCAGTCCCCTTTACAACTGCCAGCACTCGCAGCCTTATGAAAGATGCTTCCGCGCGTCGTTGTGGCTGATGGACATAGCGGTTAAAGTCTAAATACCTGATGAGCCGACATAAGAGAAAAGCATATAGGCATATCGTTATTATATCATAAATTGACAGGCGATCATATGAAAAAAATGCTGCTGGCAGCAATACTCGTTATCTTATTGATTATGACAATGATCATGGCGGCGGTACCGGCTGTTGCACAGAATTATAATAGCATCAACATGGAATCGTCCAGTTCTTATCTCAGGGTTGGTATGAACGATACCGTCACGCTGACTGTACAGATGTACAACGATAATAGTCCTGCGCCGGTCGAAGGCGTGCCCATTGTGCTGAATTTTCTGAGCGCTAAGGATTATATGGTCTTTGATGATCAGACGATCGTCACCGACAAGAATGGTAGCGGATCCACTACTATCCACATAAATCCGGATAACACTCCTGAGCGTTACAAGATGCCTATGGTAGTGCAGATCGAGGCAGCAACACAGGATGGTTATCACCGCTGCAGTATCAACGTCTACATTACGGGGACCGGTTCTATTTCTGGATATGTGATCGATGGGGATATGAGCACGATTACTGACGCGAATATCACGGTCAAAGGCCCCGACGGCAAGCCGGCTAAGTATACTACGACCCCGATCACCTCTGGCAACGGCTCTGAGAACGGTATGGGGGCATATCGTATCGATGGCCTGCCGCTAAACGTAGGAAAATATGAGATTACGGCGTCGAAGAAAGGTTACAACGGGACAATCAGAGTGGAACCTAGCACCGATGGCGGCCGTTACGACATTACGATCAACGGGTACCAGGATAATGTAGATTCCCCGAAGGTCACTCCAGGATCGCAGGGCTATTTGACAACATCGCCAACACTATCACCGACACTGGTGACGTCGAATTCCGATACAGAGCCAGCCCGGCCTACTTCGATGACCACGACCATCATCGTGGCGATTGCACTGATTGCCTTGGTATACCTCGGGTTGAAAGCGTACCGTCGTATGTTCTGAGTTTCTGATTTTCCCGTGGTACCCACGGTAGACTCTGTAAAATGGCAGCTAGTCAGGTTAGCTCTCCGTCTTTCATGATGTACTCGCTGGTTTCGAGGACTTTGATCGATGGTTTTTTAAACAGAAAGTCTCGGTGTTGAACGCTGTGGTTTTTTCCGCCGGGCATGTCAGCGTTGTGTCCGAAGGCGATGTGAACGGTTCCGTAGGCCTTTTCGTCTTCCAGCAGCAGTCCGGTCAGCCGTGCTTTCGGATTGAGCCCGATGCCGAACTCACCACAGAGCGAGGCCTCATCATCAACCCCGATCAGCTCATCGACCCGCTTTACCAGCTCCCCATCCTCCGATGAGAGCGCTATGGCGTGCCCATCTTCGACACATATGACGAGCGGCGATTTCACTTGGCCAAGATCGCCGATGCTGCCGTCGCATACGATGGTCCCATTCATGCTGTGCTCGACCGGAGCGCACCATACTTCCCCTGCTGGGAGATTTCCCATATGTCCGGGCATGATCTTGATGTCGTCGTCGAAAGCCCGGTCGAGAACGCTGAAAACGATATCGGTTCCCCCCGGAGCGGTCACTCTCAGGGTGGTGACGCCCCTGAACCGTAGCTTTAGGCGTTCCGCTTTCTGTTTGATCTCCCGGAAGTCGGCGGTCATGGGGTGATCGATCATACCCATGTTAATATCTGGAGAGTGGCCGACCCTCGCCCCATGTCGGGACTCCTCATGGTGCAGGTTGATCCTGAATGGAGTTTCCTCGCCTATACCTCTGAGCTGATTGAAGAAAAGCGTCGGTTTCAGGCGCTCGATTAACGTACGCAGATCCTGCGGGGTCGATTTTAGCGGGCGCCATTCCTCGCTGACCAAGTAGGTGTGCACGACGACTCCGCCGATCTCGAGCGCCTTCCTGGTCACTTCGCTGACCGGCTTCGAGTACTCGTCGTGGATAATCAGGGCCACCTCGCCTTTTTGGATGTCCATGATTTCGACCAGGGAATTATACAACTTATGAGTGATGTCCACGTTAGAACCTCAGGGTTTTCTCCAGCTCTCTGACCAGTGGTTGCTCGTCGATCCCGTAGTATCCGATCGTGCGGGCGATGTTCACCCCGTCATACTTCTGCCCGGTGCTCCACAGGTTGCGCAAACAGACTCCCGCCGTCGCCTCGTCCCACCAGTTCGGGCCGAATTTGTCCGTCAGAACATTCCTGATCTGTACCTCCAGCATCCATGCCCGCAGGTAGCAGGCTGAGTAGAACTCGAGGTCTAGGTCGTACAGGTATCTCTTTTCCGGGTGCTGGAACTTCAATGCATCGCTGAGCAGCTGGACATATAATTGCTCAGGCGATTCCGCCCCACTATGCAGCTCGATCTCGTATAAAAACTTGGCCGCATACCGTCTCAGCATGTACAGCGTCTGGAATGCCATAAACCGGGTCGTGCTGGTCAGGTCTTCCTCGGTCATCTCGAACTGCTGCTCCAGCCAGTGCTTATTGCCTGTCAGGTGCTCGAAGAGCATCGCATAAGCTTCCGTGACAGAGTTGTCGCCCATGTATTTGAACTCCATTGCCATGTCGTGGGCGACGTTGCCAAAGTGCTGGGCGTGGCCCATCTCGTGCAGAAGCGACCGGTAGTCTTCCATGCCGCCCTTCGGCATAATGCACAGGATGATGTTATCGGGAACTTTGATCGGGCAGCAGAATGCCCGCGGTGATTTTTTCTCCCGAGCATCTGTGTCCATATGGATACTGGAGCCTTCGGTCACTTGCAGCCCCATGCCCGACAGGGTTTGGTTCATCACTTTGAGCATCCGATCCCCGGAGAAGTGCTGATCGAACATCCTCACCCGGAACAGGTAGCCGATGTCGCATGCCCGGACCTCGGATAGGTTCAGTCCGAGGAGATCTTTACAGATGTTTTTGAAGTACTTGGTGTAGACGCGATCTGTGCGGTGCAGGATATTCTGCATTTGAAATTTTAGCCCATGAAGGTCGATGCCGCTCATGTCCATGCACATGGACACATAGTTATCGTACCCGAAGTCGTTGGCGATCTTATAGGATCTGGCCAAGCGCTCTTTAAGCGGCGGGTTCAGCTGGTCATAAACGGCCTCCCGGGCGGCATCGATCGCCTCCCTTCTTCCATGGTCGGGCTCATTAGCCTGGGCGACTGAAGCATAGCGGAAGGGCATCGTCTTACCATCTACTTCGATCTCTGCCTTCGCCTCGAGCGAGCTGATCCGGTCGCTCAGGTCCGTGTTCCTTCTACTGATATATGCTGATAGGAGGAATGCGTATAGATATCTCATGCGCAACTGTTCTGTGCCGCGGGCCGCAGCCCGTCCCGACCTGACCTGGTAGAGTAGCTCGCTGTCGTCGAAAATACCCGCATATCTATCGTATATGCCCGCCGTGTCAGCATCGTCTTTTAGACCCGCACGGCTCTCGTATTCTTCCTGCATCAGCGCTTCGTTGAAATGCTCCAGGTCCGTCCTGATCGCGTTCATATCCGTCATCTGGTGCCGCCCTCGATGAATTTAGCCATGCCCAGTGGGCTACGTGACTCAGAAATCTATGATACATACGTACGTACACGCATAAGGCTTTCGTTGAGATCAATGTTTCACCGATATAGAAGGAGATGACGAGGGCGCAGGACCCATACATATAATTGACAGTCCCAGAACAGACAGCCCTCATCCACTCACGCTATGCATCATCCTTGCCATGGGGGTTTGTAGTAAGGATAGATGTGCAAGCTCAGGTACCATATGGCTGTATTTATACCGATCTGAATGATCTGATAGCAATCGCACATTATTGCTTTATAAACAAGGGACAAATGTGAATACTGCCGAAGATTCAGCGGCACGTGGATCAGTCGAAGGCAAGTCCCCATTCAAAAGGTATATCAGAAACGCGGGCACTATCTTGACTGAATGAGCGATGTTATCGTGATCGGCGGTGGCATCACCGGCGCTGGCATAGCACGGGACTTGGTGTTGCGTGGGCTATCGGTGACGCTGCTAGAGCGGGACATGCCGGCCGTTGGTGCGACCGGTCGGTGTCACGGGCTGCTTCATTCGGGCGCTAGGTATGCAGTTAAGGACCCGAAATCTGCGGCCGAGTGTTCCTCTGAAAATCGGATATTGAAGCACATCGCCTCTCACTGCATCGAGGAAACCGATGGGGTGTTTCTGGCCATCACAGAGGAAGACGCGAACTATGGCGATCGGTTGCTGGTCTCCTGCAGGAGTGCAGGGGTGCCGGTGACCGAGGCATCAGCGGACGAATCACCAAACCCATACGCGATCAGATGTATCCGCACGAGCGACGCGGCGGTCGACCCGTTTTTGCTGACGCTGTCGAACCTGTATGATGCGTACCGAAAAGGGGGGAATATACTGATTGGACACGGGGTTAAGTCGATCTGTGATGGCTACGTCATCACCTGTGAGGGCCGGACCATCAAGGGGGACGTCATCGTCAATGCCACCGGTTTCGAGTGCCCGACGTTGCTGCATCGTTCCGGACGGAATGCCCCTCCGGTGCAGCCCGATCATGGCACCCTGCTGGTCACCGAGCGCAGGGTATGCGACTTGGTCGTTAACCGCATGCGCATGCCCAGCGATGGCGACATCGTCGTGCCCGGACATACCACCTCCCTCATCGGAACTACGTCGGAAAGGTCCGACAGCACGATACCGACGAGGGACGAATACCGCAGACTGATTTGCGAGGCGGTCTCGCTGCTGCCGTCGCTGAAAGGCGTTCGGATCATCCGTGCGTTTGCAGGGGTGCGGCCGCTGATAGGGAGCGGCGACGGAAGAAGCCTCCCCAGGGATTACAGGATCTTTGAGGAAAAGGGGCTGATCACGGTTGCTGGCGGTAAGTTGACCACCTATCGTCAGGTGGCCGAAGGGGCGTCGGATGCAGTCATGCGCCTTCTGGGCGAAAGGGGAAGCTGCCGGACGAAGAACGAAATGCTGCCGGACATTAGGAGGGGTGAGCGGGGCGACATTGAGTGTCGGTGTGAGAGCAGCGGGCGGCGGATCATCGACATGGAATTCATGAAAGGGGTGGATATGGGACGGTATAATCGCCTCGGCTTTGGAGCATGCCAGGGCATGCGCTGTGCGAAGTTCACTACCTTGCCGGAGGCGTTTTTGCAGGAGAGGTGGAAGGGGATCAAGCCTGTGGTAGACGAAGGGCAGATGCAGCAGGCGTATGTCGCCTGGGCGGCGATTAGGACGCGCATGGGAAATCACAGATGATTCAGTGAATTATAAATTCGAAGCTGGTCATATAGTTATGAAATGAAAAGGCTCAAGTTGATCGCTATAGCGATCATTTTATTTGTCGTCATCACTATTATGGCATTGTCGTTTATATCATGGCTAGGACAGAGATCGTCATATTCGCCGGCGGTTGTAACTGATGGCTCGCCCGGCTCTCCGGCGGTAGATATCGTGGAGAAGAAAGATGGCGGGACGAACAGCCACTTCGTTGTAGAGGTCGCACGAACCCAGGAAGAGCATGCTAGAGGCCTGATGAACCGCACGTCGCTTCCGCAGGAAAACGGCATGCTATTCGTATTTGAGTGCAGCAATATGCGCTACTTCTGGATGGAGAACACACTCATACCGCTGGATATGATCTTCATATCCGGGGACGGCCAGATCCTGAGTATACGCGAGAATACCACGCCAATGAGTACCGATATCATCTCATCCGGCAGTCCCTGTATGTATGTGCTCGAGGTCAACGGTGGCATATGCCAGAAAGACGGGATCAGCGTCGGTGACAGGGTAAAGATTTCCTTATAAGAGAACGGTCAGATATCTTCGTATATATTCCGCTCGTCAGCGACATCGTTCTTGTAGATGTACACGCAGTATTCGTCCGCCATATAATCGCATCGGAGCGCTACCCGCCTGGAGAGGGTGCGACAGAACCGCAGCATTTCCTCGGGCGGCGGGCGCCAGTACTCGTCGCTATCAATGCCTGTCGGAAGTAGGAAATTCACAGCTATCCCGAGCCTGCAGGCCCCGAACATCTTGCGCATCATATTTCGGGTAAACGTTTTATTATCGCTGATCCTGATCGTGAAGACCCCTGCTGCGAACGCCCAGTCGTATTCTCCCGGGATTGGATCGTTTTCGAAGTCGGCCACAAAAAATTTCGCGTCGGGATATGTACGTCGGGCGATCTCTATAAATTCCGAAGAGATGTCCACGCCGGTATAGTCAATGCGAATGCCCCGCCCGGAAATGAAGCCGTATAGGTCACCAAAGCCGCACCCGACATCGAGCACGCTGCAACCCTTAAGATCGCTGATCCTGGCCAGCGCGTCAAATCGGGCCTTCCGGCCGCCGGGAATCCAGCCGAGGCTGCGAGTATCATGACCATATATTTTCAGTCTGCCGCCGTAATAGCCTGATAAAATGTCTCTGTCCGACTGTTTCAAGATGATCAATGGTAAAATGGAGAGCGGGCTAATTAAGTTCTCGCCACTATATCTTTTTCCTGCACAGGTACCATGTGCTGCACTCGTACCCTTCCTTCAGCCGATCCTCTGCACCCTGCTGGGTTGATGGGATCGGGATCAATACTGGATCGCCAGGCTTCCAGTTTGCTGGCGTGTCCAATCGGTACTTATGGACGACCTGCAGGGCGTCGACAAGCCTGATTAGCTCATCGATGTTCCGACCGACGCCCAGAGGGTAAAAGGTGATCATAGCGACCACCATCTCCGGGTTAATGATAAACACGGATCGTACCGGAAAAATGTGGTGGGCGAGTGGATGGATCATCCCGTACATGCGAGCGATCCCCGTATCGGCGTCGGCGATGATCGGAAAAGGTATGCGGACTTTCAGGTTCGCCTCTATGTCCCGCGCCCAGCTGATGTGAGAGGGGAGGCTGTCCACGCTCAGGCCTATCAGTTCCACACCACGCTTCTTGAACTCATTGTACTTCTCCGCAAACGCTACGAACTCGGTTGTACACACAGGGGTGAAATCCGATGGGTGCGAAAACAGCAGGACCCATTTGCCCCTGTAGTTGGATAGCTTGATATGGCCATAAGTGGTCGAAGCCTCGAAATCCGGTGCCACCATGCCGATGGTAATGTGTCCGGCCTGTCCGCCGCCAGTAAGCTGCTCGCCGCTAATCATAGTGATCAATTAAAATTATAGCTTATATATAATAAATGCTCCGGGGTCATTTATAGTCGTTCTTGAAGGGTTTTGTACCTATTAGGGGAGTTGTTCTGATGAGACGCGTAGCGATTGCGTCAGAGCCCCGGGAAAGACGACGATCGCTGCGATGTGCCAGAACACAGATCACTAAACTAAAAACGGATAGACAGGATCCTTTTATAGCATCTGTGTTCTGGCACATCGCAGCGATCGTCTGATGTATCGCTCCCTCTGAGCAATCGTCCAGGCATAACAGCGATAGTATTTGTCTGACAGCATAGGTACAAGGTGCCCGGCCAATAACCACTACGAAGCCATGCCAGCCTAAAATCCCCATTCAAAAATGACTACATTGTTGGATTGCTCAGATCTGTGATGGTTATACTTGTATGGGTGGTCGTATGGTCTGCCTATTGGGGTTTCCGTGGGGGGTAGCAATAAACCACGAAACACTTTTTTAGATGGACGCTAATTGCTCGAATGTCTCCAAGCTCACGGTTAAGCTACGAGAATAACTGTAAAACAAGTATCTTTATTACTTTCAGCCCTCTCTCAAAAAGATTATTTAAGTTCCTTACCTTCTGTATTCGATGATCCACTTCGCATTCGATAAAGGCACGTTGGTTGTTCGGGGAAACGTCCGGGTCCCTGGATCGTCATGGGATTCCCGTTCCAGGGCATACCGGGCGCTGGGCCTGTATTACAAGGACATCAAAGCCTTTCTTGAAGCTTCTGGGTTCGAGTTTAAGGACGATGTTCTCGATCTGGTTCCATCCCCACCTATGGCCATGAAAACCGTGCTCAGGGACTACCAGGAGAAAGCCGTAGCAGCCTGGCAGCGCGCCGATCGATGGGGCGTGGTCGTGCTTCCGACCGGTGCGGGAAAGACGCTGGTGGCGCTGAAGGCGATCGCCCTAGTCCACCCGGCCATCGTGATCGTTCCCACCCTGGACCTGTTGGAGCAATGGAAGGAACGGGTTGTAGCGGAGTTCGGCATCGAGGCCGGCGTATATAGTGGGGACCGACACACGCTGGGGCCGGTGACTATCGCCACCTACGACACGGCATATATCAGGGCTGCGGAGCTTGGCAACCGATTCCTGCTTGCCATCTTTGACGAGGTACATCACCTACCTTCGCCCGCTTACTCGTCGATCGCGGAGATGTTCGCCTGCCCGAATAGACTGGGGCTGACCGCGACCTGCGAGCGGGAGGATGGAAAAGAGAAGGACCTGCCCCGACTGGTCGGCGGTAAAATATTCGAGATGAACGTAGACAGCATGGAGGGAGTGCACCTAGCGACATACGATCTGAAGCGTATTAAGGTGAAAATGCTGCCCGAGGAGGAAGCGCGGTACAGACAGGATTACGAGACCTACCGCAAATACCTGGCGGACAACCACATCATCCTGCGGACGCCCCATGACTTCGAGCGGCTGGTCATGCGCAGCGGTCGAGACCGGGGGGCCAGAGAGGCCATTTTAGCGCGTCACAGGGCCCGGACAACGGCGCTCAGTTCGAGGGCCAAGCTGATCGAGCTGGCGAACATCCTGCGACAACATAGTGGACCGGACGATCGCACCATCATTTTTACCGAACATAATGAACTGGTCTACGCGATCTCGAAGGAGTTCCTGCTGCCATTCATCACCTACACAACGGCAAAGGACGAGCGGGCAGAGAACTTGGCGAAGTTCAGGTCCGGCGCATATAGTACGATCGTAACGTCGAAAGTGCTGGATGAAGGTGTGGATGTCCCGGACGCCAACATTGGCATCATCCTGAGCGGAAGCGGCAGTCGCAGGGAGTTTGTACAGCGGCTGGGCCGCATACTGAGAAAGAAAGGCGATAAGAAAGCGATACTTTACGAAATTGTGGCGGATGGTACGATGGAAGAAGGCTCGTCCAGAAAGCGTAGGGAGGCGATCTAATGCTTTCCGGGGAATTGCTAGTGGCCCGGGTCAGGGGAGAGATGATCTCCCCAGTATTTATGAATGTGGACGAAGAGCGTCTGGAACTTGTTCGGGACATCATCACAGTCTTCAAGGATCATACTGGTAAAAAGCTGGGTGAGATGAACGGCATACTGGAGGAGCTGGAGGATCAGGGCTTCGATTACAAGCTTATTAGAGGGCTGGTTTCGCTGCTAGATAGGCGCTGTACATTTCAAGTTGATGCGAAGGTCGAGCCGGCGATCGCACGGCGTGCGGCCTTCGAGGCCTCGGCGAAAGTCTACCCGGTGACGGATTACGATAAGAGACATTCTCTGCTGGAGGGTGTGGCATCATCGCTTGAGATCAGCCTTATGGAGCTGGAGCAGGCACTTTATGCTGATCTGGAAGACGAGTTGCTGATCGAGAGCTTCAGGCCGCCGGCCCCCGAGGAACTGATACAGCAGTATAACCTCGGGCTCGCCCAGACGATGCTCTTCAAAGCCACTCAGCTACGGTTCCGCAGCGCCTCAGGGCATAAAGAAGCCCTGCGCAAAGCCAAGTGGCTCGGGCTCATGTACGACGCGGCGTACAATGAAGGCAGACTGGACGTGACAGTGGACGGGCCCGCATCGACGCTGAAGATGTCCGAGCGCTACGGCACGGCCATGGCCAAACTGCTTCCGGCCATCCTATACATGCCCGGCTGGTCAATCGAGGCGACCATCCTGCGCAAGGACTTCTCTGGCAATCCAAAGCTATACGTCTTCGCTATGAATGAAGATAAACACGGCAGCCTGTTTGGCAATACAGCCTCCGAGCCCTCGATCGAGTTCGATAGCGCCCCTGAAAAGACATTTTATAACTCCTTCTCAAACGCGGGCACCGGATGGTCGATCAGCAGGGAGCCCGAGCCGCTGATCGCCGGTAGAAGCATATTCATTCCTGACTTTCTGCTTGAGAAGAATAGCATGAAAGTCTACGTCGAAATCGCCGGCTTCTGGACGAGCGAATACCTGAAACGCAAAGTTGCCAAGCTCAAAGAGATCAAGGATCGACATCTGATCGTCTTGGCCAGTGATCAGCTGGCCTGCGAGGCATTTCGAGAGATCCCCGATGTCCTTTTTTTCGGTCGTAAAATGCCGCTAAGACAGGTTCTGAACAGGCTCAAAACTCTGGAGAGTTCTGAGGCGCTGGCGGGAGCCGATCGGTTAAAGGAAACCGGACTCGAGCTGAAAGAAGATATTATCAGAATATCGGATCTCGCCAGTGATGTCGGCGAGAGCATAGATGCCATCAAGGCTTTCCTGGAAATAAACCCTCCTGTTGGGTACCTGGTCACAAACGAAGAACTCATCAGCGAGGTGATCATCGGCGGACTTCGCAGAACCTTGCCCAGTAGAATGCCTTACACTGAAGCCGTGAAGTCGATCGGGCAGGAGGGAATCACGTCTGTTGACGCCATCATCCAGGCGCTCGGTTACACGGTCAAATGGAGCGGATTGGACCCGGACGGCGCCATCATATACAGGGCAAAGTAGAGAAGGTAGGTAGAGCACACTAACGAAAAAGAGCAGAATATAATGCATAGGCCATCATCGCCGGTCTGTTTGATGGCGCTGAAGCATTAAAAAGGCAGCGCATTTCAGCTACGTCAGCTTTTCCCGCACCAAGTCGTAGAACTTATCCCCGAACCTGACGAACAGCGCCGGAACTTCGCACCGGGTGAAGGTAAGCACATCCCTGGTGGAGACGTTGGTGGCATACTGGCCATCGACCACGACCATGGACTCCTTATCCTCCCGCAGCAGCTCCAGCTTGATCATGCTCTTGGCAGGGACTACCCAGGGGCGTGCAGATAATTTATAGGGTGCCAGCGGTACGATAATGATGCCGTTGACTCGTGGATCGACGATGGGACCTCCGGCGCTCATGGCATAGGCCGTCGACCCAGTGGGCGTGGCGAAGACGATGCCATCCGCCCGGAACTCCTCCATAAATTTACCGTCCACATAAACCCGGAACTGGGAGATTTTGGCCGGCCTGGAAGTAATGACGACCGCTTCGTTCATAGCGCAGGGCAGATCATACTCGTTGAGCTTTACCGCCATACGGGAACGCTCAACCACCTCGAAATTCTGGACGATATCATCGATCATGTATATGGCGCTCTCCGGATCAGTGACTGTCAGAAAACCCACGTCGCCCATATTGATGCCTAGGATGGGCGTGGGCTTAGGCAATAATTGTAAAGACCGGAGGATCGTCCCATCCCCGCCAAAGATCAGGACGAGGTCGGCATACATCTCATCGATCTCGGTCGCCTCGGTGCTATTGCAGATCCCAGCAGTAACGGGATCCAGGTACAGCCTGACTTTATAGGACAGGTGCTTGACAAACGCTGGGATGAGATGCTTCGGGTCTTTGACATCCAGCCTCGAGATGATACCCACAGATTCTGCCTGCATGGACGATTCCTGTTGTTTGTGTATTAAGGGCTTTTTGAATATAAGCTATTTGGGACAGGGAAGCGGTCAATTACCAACGACTTTAGTCGTTGGCTTGTGAGAAGGTTGCTCATATGCGAGCCTTATTCTCTGTGGCCCATTGACGAGGCCGCTACCTGCTATCCCTTAAGGGAATCGCTGGCTACTTTTCTTATTATGTCCAGGCTGCCGTTCACATGGCATTGAGCAAATACGCCAGTACTGCTTTTGTAACGGTCCTCTTTTTACCCTACAGTACCATATGGTTGAGCATTTCATCGAGTGCTAATGCACCCGTCCTCGAAGTGTATGCTTCGTCCTTTTCATGGTACTGGATGCTGTAACGTTCGCACTTGGCCTTGAGCTTCCTCTTGAACAAGAAGTATGGCACGCTACGAAGTTCTGATTATTAAGCTTGACGACGCCGATTTCCTGTTTCATTTCGGCCAGTTCGCCTCGGTCACGCCTGTCACGATGTTGCCTGTCTTCTTTTCCAGACAGGTCTTGGCGATGTAGTTCACGGACGGTTCAGGAATTCGTCAATCCGATTGTAGCGCCGGATGGTCAACCTCGATTGCTGATTAGTAATGCCTTTTATCTTTTGCTTGTCCTTTATCGACTGGAGTATAGCGTTTTCTTTGTTGTAATAGCGGTTGATTGATTTGATATGCTTACCAACGATAATTTCGGCGGCCACATCTACGGTATTTACAATAGTTGCAAAATTATCCAGTCTAAGTCGATTGAGAGATACTGATTAATCCAAATCAGCTTTCTCATCTGGCATTTCGTATACATATTCTATCTTGTAAGTCTTACCACCGTATACCGGGATTACTCTGACCTCAAGTATCGTCTCTGGACTGCCGTATAGAAATTGATCTGTGATCAAATACCATATTTAATAATCGGATGGCAAATTATACGTATGATTAGTACATTTAGGATTGTAGACCATGCGTAAATCATTGCCCCTCCTAATGATCCTTTGTTACGGGTTCATGGATCTGGCATCCACGATCATCGTCTACCACCAACTCGGCACTTTTGAGTACGAGCGTAGCTATATGCTATCCTGGCTCTTCGCAACAGGTGGCATTCCGGCGGTCATCACCCTTAAAATGATGCTCACGACGATAGCAGCATTACTCCTCTACTATCTGGCGAAGCTTCTGACTAAGTTCGATATGATGTGTGAACTGCTGTGCGTTGGCGCGTCCATCGTTGGTGTGTTGGCCTCGATCTCTAATATGAACGGCGCCCTGACCTTATCCACGCTGTATATATGTGGAATCGGCATGGATGTTATTGGATACATAATCTTTATGGTTTTCTTTCTGGCGGGGCTCATTAGCGTAATCTACAATTATTCTAATATCAGGTTAGAATTATAACATCGGGCAATATCAGGTTAGAATTATAACATCGGGCCGTGGGCCGGTGGAAACCAGGTTTTAGCGCCGGGAGGAGTTGGCCTCTTGGCTCTCTTCACCTCTTTCGTTAACCACATATTTTACATTACAATCACTATCTTTTCAAGGTAGACTTATCTTCTCAAGTACTACGCCTTTTCGTACACACATATCATGGGTGGAGACGACAAACGTAGCCAGCGATTCCATTCTTTGATGGATAGCAGGTAGCAGCCGTGTCAACCGACCCGTAAAAATAGGCCATTGCAAACTTCTTACAAGCCACAACCATATATGGTGTGGTAGTTGACAGATATAACCATATCTGGACAGACCATATCTGGACAGTTGACCCATACCTATACGTAGGTCATGGTATTATTAATTGGTCGGCAAAGAAAGCAACAGCCTTGGCTGAGAGTTATTGACAGTGCCGGGTTTTTTGACGACAGTTATTTATACGGGATTATGACTATTATAGGCTATACCGGCTTTGATATTATATAGTTTATATAATCCCCGTGTCAAGGCCTTTTAATTAAGTCTCATTCGAGATTTCACATATACAGAGAGCAGGAGAGAATTATCATGAAGCAGCAGTCTGAAGTCAAATCGTTAAAGGAAGGAAAATTTGTGATCATCGATGACGAACCCTGTCAGATCGTGGCTGTACAGCACTCGAAGCCCGGCAAGCACGGTGCTGCAAAAGCTCGAGTGGACGCCATAGGCCTGTTTGATGGCTCCAAACGCTCGATCGTGCAGCCGGTCGATGCCAAAATATACGTGCCTATCGTCGAGAGGAAGACTGCTCAGGTGATTTCCATCGCTGGCGATGTTGCCCAGCTCATGGACACTTCGGACTATTCGACCTTCGAACTGGCGATCCCGGACGATCTGAAGGGCAAGATCAACCAGGGCGAAGAGGTGCCGTACATGGCCTCCATGGGTAAGCTTAAATTTGCCCTCCGGCAGTAAATATTTATGAACTACAACTTTTTTGCGGATGCAAAAGAGACCTTTAACGCTGCCGCCTTTGTCATATATGGGGTGCCCTTCGATAACACGTCTTCCTTCAGGGTGGGTTCCCGATGGGCGCCGGATGTGATGCGCAAGGTTTCGTATAACTTCGAGTCCTACATCTCCGACTTTGACGTCGATCTGGCCGATGTCCCGGTTCATGACATGGGTAATTGTGATACGTGCGTGGATGTAGATGGAACGCTTGAGGAGGTCTATCAGGCTTCAAAGCAGATCGTCGATGCTGGCAAGATTCCGATTATGATGGGTGGGGAGCACTCGCTGAGCTACCCATGCGTCAAATCGCTGGCGGAGAAGAAGGGGAAGATCGGAATGGTCGTCATGGATGCCCACTGCGACTTGAGGACCGAGTACAGGGGCGTCAAAAACAACCACGCCTGCGTATCCCGCCATGTTATCGACGATGGTCTGGTTGACGACGGATATGTAACTATAGGCATCCGTAGCGGCCCCAGGGAAGAATGGGAGTATATCAGAGAAAACAAGGATATCAGGGCCTATACATCTGAACACGTGTTCGAGAAGGGAATCATCGCCGTGCTCGGTGACGCGGACCGGTACCTCAAGGACTGTAATACGATCTACCTGTCGCTGGACATGGATGCTATCGACCCTTCATATGCCCCTGGCCTAGGCACGCCTGAGCCGTTTGGTATGACGCCAAGGGAAGTGCGCGCAGTGATCCGGCACTTCGCTCCACGGGTTGCCGCTTTTGACCTGATTGAAATTACGCCGGAGTACGATGCTGGGGAAGTCACTTCGGTGATCGGTGCCAAGCTGATCAGGGATTTCATCGCTGCCAAGTGGAAATCCATGGGGCATTAAGCAGATGATGAATCGAATGCTCTGTGTTTAACTGATTGATCAGATGGGTTTTCTGGCTGCTCAGATCCATAAATACTGAGTTGTATCTATGCAAGGGAATAGCTCGACAGCCCTCGATCTTTTAAACCACCAAGTTTTCAACCACGCCCGTCCACAGGATAAAGTAGTGTGATAGGGGGATAAATCCTGAACATTTTTGACATTATCGGGCCGATCATGACAGGACCGTCCAGTTCACATACCGCCGGCGCCGTACGGCTGGGACGGCTGGCTGCGGCGATCCTGGGAGCGGAGGTGTCCGAGGCCAGCATGGAGATGCATGGCTCGTTTGCCAGCACGGGCCAGGGCCACGGTACTAGGCAGGCGCTGGTCGCAGGGTTGATGGGTTGGAAGGATGATGATCGCCGTATTCCCGAGTCGTTTGCATATGCGTCTCAGGCAGGACTTGCTTTCGAGTTTATCATGACTGATCTGGGCGAGTCCGCCCACCCTAATTCAGTCAGGTTTAGGCTTGTCGGAAAGAACGGCGAAACGCTAACAACGACCGGGTGTTCTATCGGCGGGGGTCGCGTCCGTATTGTTGAAGTAAACGGGATATCGGTCGATATCGCGGGGGAACTGCCCACGCTGCTCACATTCCACTACGATCGCGCCGGTGTTGTCGCCGGCATTACCCGGGTGCTGGCAGAGCACGGGATCAATGTGGCGACTATGAGCGTTTATCGAAAGAGAAAGGGCGAGATTGCCGTGATGGTTGTCGGGACCGATCAACCTGCTGAAGAAGCGGAGCTCCAGACGATCGAGCAATTTGACCATGTGATCGCCGTGCGTAATCTCAGCTCGTAGCAGAGAAGGTATAGGTGACCGAGATATGGATAACAAGCTTTCGCTGCAAAAATGGATCGATGAGGCTTCGGCCGATGGTGGTATCAGCCTTGGCGAATACTGTCTGCGACAGCAGGCAGGGGAACTGGGAATGTCTGAAGAGGGCGTGCTTGATCGGATGGAGGCTGCGCTGGGCGTGATGGAAGCCGCCGTCAATGATGGGCTCAAAGGAAGACTGTCCAGCAGCGGCCTCGTCGGCGACAACGGGGCCAAAATGAGGCGTGCCATTCAAAGCGGAGGAAGCAAGCTTCTGGGCACAATCCCAGTCACGGCTGTCATGATGTCGTTGGCCGCCGCCGAATCCAACGCATGTATGGGTCGCATTGTTGCGGCGCCGACCGCAGGGTCCAGCGGCGTTTTGCCGGGAGTCCTCTTCGCTATAGCAGCAGATCGTGGATTCGGGCGCAGGCAGCTTGCTATGGGTCTGGTTACTGCTGGAGCCGTCGGCATGGTCATCGCATCCCGGGCGACGCTTTCGGGCGCTGAGGGCGGCTGTCAGGCCGAGTGTGGCGCTGCAGCGGCCATGGCGGCTGGAGCAGTCGTAGATCTTTACGGGGGCAGCCCATGTCAGGTCGGCGATGCGGTCGCCATTGCGCTTAAAAACATGCTTGGTCTGGTCTGCGATCCGGTGGCCGGTCTGGTCGAAGTCCCATGCGTAAAAAGGAATGCAGGAGCCGCAGTCCAGGGACTGGCAGCTGCGGAAATGGCTTTGTGCGGGATATCCAGCGCTATACCCGTGGATGAAGTGATCGATGCGATGGCATCGGTTGGAAGGTGCATGCCGCATGGGCTGAGGGAGACTTCAGAGGGAGGCCTGGCGATGACCGGGACGGGACGATCTATCGCCCGGGGCCTTTGCCATGGGCACGATATGGGATAGATAGTGGGATAGATAGATCCCTGTCCGATGATAAAAGAAATAAAGAAAGAAAAAAAATAAAGAGAGACTGCTCCTTATTGCGGCTGACCACGATTAAATCTTCACATGCGTTCAGTGTCTTTGCCCTTCTCGACGAGCTCCCGGACCTTCTGACCCCCTTTTTCCCCGCCTTTATGGCCGATCTCCTCGTAAAACTCGTGTCCATGAGTTTTCGCTGTCTTTTCCCCGCCTTTATGGCCGATCTCCTCGTAAAACTCGTGTCCATGAGTTTTCGCTGTCTTTTCCCCGCCTTTATGGCCGGCTTCCTTGACGCTCATCTCTTTTTTCTCATTCTCCACCATAATCACCCGAAAAAACTCTTTTCACAGATGTATCAAGATATCTTATGAATAAAGGCGGAGTATGTTTGCCGTGCCATAATTATCAGCAAATGGTCTGGAAGAGCGGATCGGGCCCCGATAACCTCCTGACGAGGTCTTTCAAGATAAAGCTCGTGCTAAGACTATCAAAGCGAATAGATGCGCCCGGAAATGCAGCGAGTTGTAGGATAAGCGATCTTCGGAGTTTATTTCCCGGCCTCCCTTCGTCGTAGACGGGCAAAAATTATATAAGCAAAGCCACATAGTAAAGGTACAGCTTCGCCACAGCACGATTAAATTAATCGATCATAATTGAAATCGATCAATTGATATTCAAGAGATAACTGAGATTCAAGAGGTTTTTTAATGGCTAAGATGCATACTCGCAGAAAAGGCCGATCGAGGTCCACCAAGCCGGTAAGGAAAGACCCACCGGCATGGTTCACCATGAGCAAGGAAGAGGTAGAGAAGCTCGTAGTCAAGACATATGCCCAGAACGCCTCAACCAGCCAGGTCGGCATCATCCTCAGGGACAAGTATGGCGTCCCTGATATCACCCAGGTTACAGGCAAGAAGGTCGTCGATATATTAAAGGAGAGTGGTACCGGCCCCAAACTTCCGGAGGACCTCACAAACTTGATCAAGAAGGCGATTGGCCTGCACAAGCACCTCAATGAGAACCACAAGGACCTCCATAACAAGAGGGCCCTGCAGCTCACCGAGTCCAAGGTAAGACGCCTAGTAAAATACTATCATGCTACGGGCGTGCTCCCAATGGACTGGGTGTATTCTCCAGATACCGCGGAAATCCTGATTTCCAGGTAGATTCGTCCCGGGTTGGTGGGGTGGCAGCAGCATGTTAGACGCGGCCTCGCAGCTGGCTAAGCCGGCTGCGGACAAACTTTTTAGGGTGCCGTTTGTCCGAGTCATCTCCCACCACGACGCCGATGGGATCACAGCCTGCGGCATCGTGTGCCATACGCTTCTTCGTAAAAATATACCTTTTCAGGCGACTAACATTAGTAACCTCGATGCAACTGTCGAAGAGATTCTGGATCCCGGAGTTCCGGTGATCTTCTGCGATATGGGCTCAGGACAGCCGGATATCGTCAACAAATATGATGCTATAATCCTCGATCATCACGTGCCTCTAGGCACTCATAAAAATATACAAGTCAATCCCCACCTAATCGGCGTCGATGGTGGCTCGGAGATGTCCGCGTCCGGCGTCGCCTATGCACTGGCAAGGGTCATGGGCGATAATGTTGATCTCGCAGGGCTGGCGATATCCGGGGCCATTGGCGACAAGCAGAAAATATCGGGCCCGAACATGGAGATACTGGATGAAGCGGTGAAGGGTGGGATCATTACCGTACAGAAGGGCATGAAGCTCGGCAAGGGCCCGCTGGAGAAGGTGCTTGAACATTCCATCGATCCGTATTTCGACTTTTCTGGAAAACACCGGGAAACAGACCGGTTTATCGAGGACATGGGCCTCACAGGAAACATCGAGTCCCTCTCCCCGGAGGACCAGAAACGGCTGGGCAGCGCCCTCTCTCTGCTGCTCCTCAAAAAGTCGCCGCCGGAATCGATCGACGCCCTGTTTGGCGACGTGTACCTACTTAACAGGGAATTGATCCAGGATATCTACGACTTTACCAACACCGTCAACTCCTGTGGCAAGATGGGGATGCCAGGGCTGGGCCTGGAGCTATGCCTGCGGCACAGCGCTGCGCTAAAGGACGCGGAGGAAAAGCGCTTCGAATATTCTCGCCAGATCCTAGATGCGCTCAACGAAGCCATCACCCAAGTGAAAGATATCGGCTGGGTGCGCTGTATCGATTTTCAGAGCAGCGATGTCACCGGTGCCGTGGCGTCAACCGTGATCCGATACATCCTGCCGGACAAACCGCTGGTCGTGCTCAACATGGATGGCGACAAAGTGAAAGTATCGGCACGCGGCACAAGCTCCCTGATCAAGCAGGGCCTCGATCTGTCAATGGCGCTACGGGAGGGAGCTGCCCTGGTTGGCGGCTCAGGTGGCGGGCATAGGATCGCATCTGGGGCGGCGATTCCCGCCGGTAGTCAGCGGGATTTTCTGGAATATGTGAATACGATCATCGGGAGGCAGATCGGTGGCAAAGTGTAAGGCGCGACTGATCATCGAGACGGAGAACGCCGGATTGATGGAGAAGGCCGTTACCGCCGATAATCCCCCATACATCATATCATTCGTGGAAGGCAATAAAATGATGATCTGCATCGAATCTGGCAGCGCAGGGTCGATGCTTGCAACCTTGGACGACCTGCTGGTCAATCTCAAGGTGGCTGACGAACTGCTGGAAGGACATGGAACAGTAGAAGGACAGGAAGACTGAGTAAGCAATAGCGCAAAACAGATAACCATGACGATACGGTGCGCATCGCTTAAAATGTTTGAATTCAATCAGGTAAACTTTCCATGACATTTCTGGATTTTATCGTGGAGTAGCACGAAGATAGAATAAGAACGCTGTCACCATTGTTTTTGCTGACCGTGTTTTGGTTTTGTGTCTTAGAGCCTTCGTGACGATTGTTCGTGTTTTAAGGCCGTGTGCTAGCGCCAATTAGAGAGTTGATCGTGTTTTGGTGCAGTTTGTTTTGGCCGTGAACTTAGAGCCGTTCGAGCAATTTGTGCCCCTCTAAAAAGTGTTTTATGTTTTCTTTAGTGCTACCCAAGATAAACCCAGCAAATGGACAGATCGAATGGCCACCCTTAATCACAACCGGAAAAGCGCGCGTTCACATGCCGGTCTGTGCTAATTACCGTAAATTTTTATACATATAATCGAAAAAATTTTAGTCTATTAATACCATACTGTATAATCGATTGCGAATATTATCGCCAGATTTCGAGAGGCGCAGGAAAAGATCCGATAACGTTTACCGACCGGACATTAAAACATCGAAGCCAACCCGACATAAAGTTTATGGTAGAGGCGATTGACCGACATTCGATCCTGACAGCGACATACAAAGCAAGCAAGATGCAAAGGTGATACGTGTGGCAAACGATAGAAAAGCCCTTGTAGTGGGCATCAATAAATACAAAAACTACCCTGAGAACAACCTGAACGGCTGTGTGAACGATACGAAGACGATGGGATCCTACCTAAAGGAATTCAAGGGGTTCGGGTCCGGCGATATAAAGACCCTGATCGACGACCAAGCAACAAAGGCTAACATCATGAAGGTGTTGCAGGGCATGGTCAAGGACGCCAAGGACGGTAAGATCAAATACCTTGTCTTCACAATGTCGAGCCACGGCACCCAGGTGCCTGACATGAACGGTGATGAGCCAGACCAAGTCGACGAAGCGTTCTGCCCGCATGACCTCGCTGAACTGAACGGCAACTGGGATCCCAAACACGTGATCGTCGACGACGAACTGCACGATCTGTTCGTGCAGCTTCCGAAGGGAGCCGTACTAGAAGGTTACCTGGATACCTGCCATAGCGGCACAGGCCTCAAGGTCATGGACTTGGCCCCAGGCAGGAAGATCAAGTACATGCCACCCCCATCGATCGAGGCATTCAAGAGAGCGATCGCTGCGGAAAAAGTCGGGAAGGGCAAGGTTTCAAGGCGAAAAACCATCAAGGCGAGCCACGTCCTCTGGTCAGCATGCAAGGCAAACCAGACTAGTGCAGATGCCCAGATCAACGGCAAATACAGCGGTGCATTTACATACTACTTCTACTCGGATGTGAAGGCCACCGATAACAGCCTGAAACCGAAGGCACTGCTGGCCAAGATCCGAGCCGATCTCAAGGCGAATGATTTTGACCAGGTACCAGAGTACGATGCCAACGCGACCACCAGGTAACATCAGGCAAGTTTATGGAGTTATGATAAAATGAGATCGATCGACAGTAAATACTGGATGGGCTGGAGGCCCGACTACCCCGACTTTCGGGACTACACGTTGAAAACCGACGAAGTGAAGCATTTATTCGCAAAAACTGGCATTCTGAAGACCGGCGAGAAATCGCTGCCGAAATCGGCGGACCTGCGACAGTGGTGCTCGCCGGTGGAGGATCAGGGTCAGCTTGGCTCATGCACAGCGAACGCTGGGGTAGGAATGGTGGAATATTACGAGCGCAAGGCGTTCGGGAAATACCTCGACGCTTCGAGGCTGTTCCTCTATAAAGTGACCCGCACATTAATGCACGAAAAAGGAGATAGCGGCGCTGAGCTGCGTTCGACTATGGGAGCGCTTGCCCTGTTTGGCGTACCACCTGAGGAGTACTGGGTTTATGATATTAAGAAATTCGACGATGATCCTCCAACGTTCTGCTACGCCTTCGCTCAGAACTTCCAATCGCTAAAATACGTTCGGCTCGACCCGGCGGACAGCCAGTATGATGAAACACTAAACCGGATCAAAGTCAACCTGGCTGCAGGGCTGCCTTCTATGTTTGGCTTCACAGTATACAGTTCCATCAGACAGGCGGATGACGATGGAAAGATACCGTTCCCGTCGAAAGGGGAAAAGATCGATGGCGGCCACGCTATCATGGCTGTAGGCTATGACGATAAGCTCAAGATCAAGAACGAGTCCGATGGGAACCTGACCACCGGTGCCTTCCTGATCCGGAACTCCTGGGGCACTACCTGGGGTGATAAGGGCTACGGATGGCTTCCATACGAGTACTTGCTGCAGGGGCTGGCACAAGACTGGTGGACGATCATCGATAATAGATACATTGACACGGGCATCTTCAAAGTATAATTTTTTTTATGATAGTTGGTCGAGGGGGGAAAGCCCATTGGCTTTAACCGAGGGGTGGATTCACCCCTCGAATGCTTCAGCCGCGGAGGAGTCCTCCTTTTACCCGTACTGAACCTACCTAGCCCAGTCCATACGCCAGCATAAGTACCGTTCACTACGCCTATCGTGGAGTGCAGCTTCCAACGACGAGAATGATGTCACATATGATTAATATTAAGTATGAGCAATACATAGTTGAGTGCCGAACCGTACAGGAATGATAGCAGTGCCAGGAAAAAGAAATGTCACAGGGATCTCGAGGGAACTTATCAAAACCATTATGGAAGTCAGCAAGTCTTCCCACCCAGACGAGTTCGCCGCCCTGCTGCGGGAGGAAAAGGGCGTGATCAACGAACTCGTGTTCGTCCCGGGTACGATCTCGGACGAGGGGTCCGCGCTCATGTTCCTGCACAATATGCCAATCGACCTGTCGATCGTAGGATCGGTCCATAGTCACCCGGTCCACGACTTCAGATACTCGGATGCCGACCTGCATATGTTCGGGAGCAAGGGGACATATAATATCATAGCGGCGTACCCATACAGGGAAACTGACTGGGTATGTTATAACCCGAAGGGGACGCAGATCACGCTCCCAGTGGTCGACGACCCTAAAGGAGGCGGCTGAGTATGGTCAGAAGGGTCGTAGCAACCGGCACGTTCGACATCCTCCATCCGGGCCATGTGCTCTACCTGTGCGAGGCCCAGAAGCTCGGGGATGAAATGTGGGTCATTGTGGCAAGGGAAAGCACCATCAAGCACAAGCGCAAGCCGCTGATACCGGAAGAGCAGCGTCTCTTTATGGTACAGTCGCTCAA
>Ga0187785_10000197_pt1 | contig 23545 bp, 16 predicted proteins | sample 0815_BV2_4_20_MG_FD_132466 | JGI IMG/M metagenome (GOLD analysis project Ga0187785, IMG submission 132466) | Tropical peat soil microbial communities from peatlands in Department of Meta, Colombia - 0815_BV2_4_20_MG | ecosystem: Environmental > Terrestrial > Soil > Wetlands > Peat | place...
GCGGTTTTCTTCACCAATCAGCCAGCCGGTGGCGCCGTCGTAATTCATGACGCAGGTGGAATTACCATGGATGCCCATCTTCTCTTCGATCGACCCGCAGCTCACAGCGTTGCGTGCGCCCAGCGATCCGTCATCTTTGACCATGATCTTCGGCACGACGAACAGCGAGATGCCTTTGGTGCCGGCGGGCGCGCCTTCAATGCGCGCGAGCACGAGATGAATGATGTTCTGCGAAAGATCGTGTTCGCCCGCGGAAATGAAAATTTTGGTACCGGATATCTTGTAGCTGCCGTCGGCCTGCTTCACCGCCTTTGACCGCAACAATCCGAGATCCGTGCCGCAATGCGGCTCCGTCAGGTTCATCGTGCCGGTCCAGATGCCTTCCACCATCTTCGGCACATATTTCGCCTTCAGATCGTCCGAGGCATGCACCAGCAGCGCGGCGATGGCGCCTTGCGTGAGACCGGGATACATGGCGAAAGCCATGTTGGCGGAACAAAGAAATTCATTGACCATGACGGTGATGGTCGCCGGCAGGCCTTGGCCGCCGAACTCCGCCGGCACCGAAATGCCGATCCAGCCACCCTCCACGATCTGCTTGTAAGCGTCCTTGAAGCCCTTCGGCGTTGTCACGCCGCCATCCGCGGCGCGCTTGCAGCCTTCCTTGTCGCCGACCCGATTGAGCGGGGTCAACACTTCTTCGCTGAACTTGGCCGCTTCACGCAGCACCGCCTCCACCACATCGGGTGAAGCGTCGGAAAAGCCCGGGAGATTTCCGTAATGGTCGAGATGGAAGACGTCGTTGAGCAAAAACAACGCGTCATCGACTGGGGCCTTATAGATCGGCATGGTTCCTCTCCCCGGCAACGCGCCGCGAGGTGTTAACAGGATATGAAGGTAACAGTTTCCCTACTTCACGACACCGGAGGAAAGCCTAAGGGCGGACGCATCGATACGCAGTATGACGTGGCCGGTTTACGCCTGCGTTAAAAGCAGTGGAAACGCCGCCAATGCGGGTCAAACCTTGCGGGATACAGGTGACCTTACCCGCTGCGGGGCATCGGAAGCTTCGAACATCTCGGTATAAATTCGGCGCAATTCAGCGATGGCACCATCGATATCCCGCCGCTGACGCTCCAGCATGTTGATCTGCTCAACACATTTTCGGCGGCTGATTGGAAGGCCCTTGCAGCTACCGCGCACGCGCGCTGCAAGCATTTCGCGGATCTCGGTCAGAGTGAAACCCAGTCGTTTGCCCTGCAGAATCAGGACAAGGCGATTGCGGTCTTCCCGGCTGAACACGCGGGCGGAGCCGTTCCGATGCGGTGCCAGCAAGCCTTTGCTCTGGTAAAAGCGAATAGCCCGCAGCGTAACACCCAACTCCCGGGCCAATTCTCCGATGGTAATATTGTCTGCCAAGTCCGACCCTGCGGATGCTTCGGTGGTATCGCCAGCTCGATCCATACCTTCGTAGGCATGAGGTCGGTATTCGTTGTTCATCTCGCCCCTACATAATACCTCGACCGAATCGTGTGAATCTTAGGCATGCAACCTGCGGCGGCGGTGGCACTCGGGTGTTCCTCCCAGGAAATATTGTGGCCGGGGCAGCAGGTTGCTTGCGGCAAGCTGCCCGTCGCCCCTTCGCCGAAAGCGCCCCCTTCGGCAAAACGTTAACGGGTTGTTTACCGCAACCAGCAAAAAGTTAGTGCTGGGACGAAGGACCGCGCCCCGTATCCACCCGCCGTTAAAGTGCGCCGGTTCCCACGAGAGTCGATCGGACTCTTACCGTCTCCACCTCGGACGTAGGTGTGAGCATGAAATTTGGCTTTCCGTGGAGCGTCAAAGGCATTCGACCCGAAGCGCGCCACACCGCGCGTGAAGCGGCGCGCCGTTCCGGCTTGCCACTGAGTGACTGGCTCAACACAATCATCCTGCAACAGGCCGCGGCGCAAGGCATCAAGACGTCCTCGTTTGCCCGCAACAGCGACGAAGGGCCTCCTGAGGATCTCTACGATCTCCATCAACGACTTGATGATCTGACGCGCCGCATCGATCAGGCGACCCGGGGCGAGTTCGCACCTTACGCACCGAAACGAACCCGTGAAGAACCTGACCAGTTCGCCGAGCTGTTCGCGCGCCTCGAGCAACGATTTGATCAATTCGCTGCAAACATTGCGCGACCGGCTGCACAGCCCGCGACAATAAACGCACATCCGCCAGATTTCGCGCCAGATTTCGTACCAAGGCTTGCGCCGGTTGTCGCGCCGGGACCCGACCGTGCGATCCCCGAAACCGCCTCGCACCGGCAAGCCTTCAATGGCGAAGCGGCGCCGGCGCCTACGCGCACCCGACAATTCATCCCGGTTGCGCAGTTGACAGTGCCCCCGCAGGACCTGTCGGGCCTGGAGGAACAGCTTCGCCGGATCACGGTTCAGATTGAAACGCTGCGGCGACCCGGCGTCGAAGAAGCGATCACGGCGCTGCGGACCGAGCTTGCCGACATCGGCCGCACGCTCAATGACGCGATGCCCCGCCGCGCCATCGAAATCATTGAAAAGCAGATCCAGAGTTTGAGCCAACGTGTCGCGGAAGGGCGGCAGGCCGGCGCCGACAGCAACACCTTGGCCGGAGTCGAACGCGGCCTTGCCGAAGTGCGCGACGCGGTGCGCGACCTTGAGCCGGCGGAGAATCTTGTCGGTTACACCGATGCCATCGAGGCTCTTGCCCACAAGATCGACCTCATCGTCGCGGAGAGAGACCCCGCGACGATGCAGCAGCTCGAGCGATCCCTCGCAACGTTGCGCGAGATGGCGGCGCATGTTGCATCCAATGAGACAATAACCAACCTCTCCGCCCAGGTGCGGGCATTGGCCGACAAGATCGACCATCTCGCGACTGGCGGAGCCAGCGACGCGCTCAATAGACTTGAGCTGCGCATCGATGCACTGAGCCGCGCCGTGTCCGATCGCGCCCAAAACGGTGACGTCTTGCCGTTGCGCCTGGAAGCTCTTCTGCAGTCGCTATCGGAGAAGATCGAGCAGGCCCAGCAATCACGCAGCGATCAGATTGCGCTTGGCCATCTCGAGGACTGCATCGCCAAATTGGCCGAGCGACTGAACGCGACGGACTCTCGTCTCAACAATCTCGACGCGATCGAACGCGGTCTGGCCGATCTGCTGGTCCATATTGAAGACATACGCGCGAACAAGGAACCGACGGCCCTTCGGGCCAGGGACACTGCACACATTGATTCGCTGAAACAGGATATGTTGCGGGCGCAAGGCACGCTTGATGCGGTGCATGGCACGCTCGGTCAGGTCGCGGATCGCCTCGCCACTATCGAAAAAGACATCAAGGCCGATCGGCCGGAACCTGCGAAACGCGAGACCGAGATATTCGAGCTTACGCAACCTGCCCACACAACCTCGAATGAGATAGTTGCAAGCGCTGCCGAGGCAGCGGCGCGCCCGGCGGACAACGCGCCAACGCCAAGCCCGGCCGCAGCGCCTCAGCCCGCTGCGCCGGTGCTGCAGCCTTCTGCACTTGTCCTGCAGCCTTCAGCGCCATTGCTTGCAGAACTTTCCAATCTGGGCGTGCGGCCGGCGAACCTGCCCGCGATCGATCCTGCCCCGCCGGCCGATCAGCCGCTCGAGCCCGGGTCGGGCGCGCCACGTCTTGCCACGCATCCGGGCGTGCGGATCGCCGCGTCGGAAGCGGCTTTGGGCGTTGCTCGGCCAAGTGTTGCCGCGCCGGGCGGAAAGTCGGACTTCATCGCCGCAGCTCGGCGCGCGGCTCAGGCCGCGGGCCAGGATCCGAGCAGCCGTCAGGCGCGCCCTGCATCCGTCAAGGTAAAGGGCGGCGGGCCCGCACCGGTACCTGTAAAAGTCATAACGCGCGCCAAAAAGATGGTTCTGGCGGCAAGCATCGTCGCCATCATCGTCGGATCGATGCAATTCGCGAGCAACATTTTCGATTTCGGAATTTTCAATACCAACGAAGCCAAGCTGGCCAACAGCCCCGGGCCTGATACGCCAAACGGCGGCACCCCTATCGCTGCAGAAACCGCGCCCGAAACATCCACCACGTTTGCCGGCAGCCAGCCGGCGCCTGCAAGTGCGCCGGTAGCCAATGCGGCCGACGCCGACATCACCTCGTCGCTGCTTGCGCCACCGACACTGCCAATCTTGACGCCCGCAACACCCGCGGCACCACCCACTGCTGCGGCGCCCGTCGTCCGATCATCTCCGAACCTGGATCCGACGACCCTAGCCCTGCCGCCCGCGTCAAATTCGTCTCCGCCCAGTGCGCCGCTCCCGGGAGCCGCGCCGGCGCCAAAAAACGATGTCACCGGGTCGATCGCGCCCACGCCTGCCGACGCCGGTACAACCCGGCAACCGGCGCCGGCCGCACAACCGGCCACCGACGGACTGCCGGTCGCCATCGGCGGAGCACGGCTGCGCAACGCGGCCGTAGCCGGCGACCCGGCTGCCGCTTACGAAGTCGCCATGCGATTCATGGAAGGCCGTGGCGTCCCGGCGAACCTGGAAGAAGCCGCGAGATGGTTTGAGCGCGCCGCGGGCAAGGGTCTCGTGCCCGCTCAGTTCCGCTATGCCAGCATGCTCGAGAAGGGCCAGGGGGTGCGAAAAGATCTGGCCGCCGCACAGAAGCTCTATATCGCCGCCGCCAGCAAGGGTCACGCCAAGGCCATGCATAACCTTGCCGTCCTCTACGCGGAGGGCGTCGACGGCAAACCGGATTATGCCAACGCGGCACAATGGTTCCGCAGGGCCGCAGAACACGGCGTTGCCGACAGTCAGTACAATCTCGGCGTATTAACCGCGCGCGGTCTCGGCACTGAGAAAAATATCGCCGAATCCTACAAATGGTTCGCGCTGGCGGCTGCCCAAGGCGACCGCGATGCCGGTCGCAAGCGCGACGATGTCGCCGCATACCTGAACGCCCAGACGCTGGTGAGCGTTCAGGAAGCCGTCAAAAGCTTTGCGCTCCAGACACAGCCGGCAGAAGCCACCGTGGTTCCGGCACCGGCGGGCGGCTGGGATCGCGCAACGCCCCCGCCGCGCGAGAAGCCGCGGTCGGCTGGCCCACTGTCGCTGAGCGATTTCAGTCCAGGAAAACTGTGAACCGTCCTGGCTTATTGCCTCGGGACGTGATTAACGGCGCGCGCATCGGCTAAAATCAGTACAAGCTTGGTCAGTCGTGACGGGTCGATCGCGTTCGATCGGCATCGCTGACGTTTCCACGCGTTTTGGTGTTAGTTTGTTTGTCAGTTGCCCCAGTCGCGCCGGCCGCTGGAGCATGTGCCTCAACCGTCGGACAAAACCGCTTGCAAATCTATCTTCCCATCGCCGATTTGCCCGTGAATGTCTTCCTGGTGCTCGGGATGGGACTCGCGGTCGGCTACATCTCCGGCATGTTCGGGATCGGCGGCGGCTTCCTGATGACGCCACTGCTGATCTTCATCGGAATCTCGCCGGCGGTCGCTGTGGCAACCGTATCCAGCCACATCGCGGCATCGTCCTTTACCGGCGCAATCAGCTATTGGCGCAAGCGCGCACTGGATATTGCGCTGGCGATGATGCTGCTCAGCGCCGGCATCTTGGGAACGGCCACGGGTGTCTGGCTTTTCACTGAATTGCGCGCGCTCGATCAACTCGATCTGTTGATCGGCCTGTCATACGTGACGTTGCTGACGATCGTCGGCGCCATGATGATCTACGAAAGCGTGCGCGCAATCGTGCGCACGCAGCGCGGCATGCCTGCAACACTGCGTCGCCCCGGCAGTCATACCTGGTTGCACGGCCTGCCGTTCAAGCTCCGGTTCAAGCGCTCGAAAATTTATGTGTCGGCCATCCCGGTGTGGGCCATCGGATTCGTGATCGGATTTATCGGCGCGATCATGGGCATAGGCGGCGGCTTCCTGCTGGTGCCCATGCTGATCTATTTCCTGCGTGTGCCGACCGCCACCGTCATCGGCACATCGATGGTCCTCACGCTGGTCACCATGGCATCGGCGACGGTGATGCACGCGGCCACCAACCATCTGGTGGACGCCGTTCTGGCGCTGATCCTGATGGTCGGCGGCGTGATCGGCGCTCAATTCGGCGCGCGTACCGGCCAGAAAATGCGCGGCGAACGGTTGCGGCTGCTGCTCGGCCTTCTGGTTTTCGCCGTGGGATGCCGATTTGCCTATGAGCTGGTGGTCAAGCCTGATGACCTCTATTCGCTTCGCTACGTGATGGGTGGATGATGCGGCGGCTCATAATCACCCTCGCATTTATTCTGTTTGCTTGCGGCGCAGGGCCGGTCGCCGCCGAACGACTCGTGGTTTCGCTGTCGAATCATCGGGTCGCAGTAACGTCGAACTTCGTCGGCGAAGAACTGGTGCTCTTCGGTACCATCGAGCCAGACCCGCCGACGAGCGCGCTGCGCCCACCCTACGATCTCGTCGTCACCGTGACCGGGCCACGCGAAACAATCCGTACGCGGCGCAAGGAACGCATGCTGGGCATCTGGGTCAATGCCGACTCGCGCGAATTTGTGGGAGCGCCATCGTATCTTGCCGTGCTAAGCAACCGTCCGGTCAGCAACATCGCCAGCCAGGACACGTTGCGGCGATTGCAGCTCGGACTCGACAATTTCCTGTTGCCGCAGCGGATTGGCGTTGATCTTGCCGACACAGTGCGCGACGAGCCGTTTCGCCAGGCCTTTGTGCGTCTCAAGACACAGCAGGGCCTTTATCGCGAATCCGCGACCGCGGTGACTTTCCTCACGCCCACAGTATTCCGCGCCACAATCCCAATGCCCGCGGCGGTGCCGACCGGGACCTACAATATTGATGTTGCGCTGTTCAGCGGCGGCGTCCTGGTCGCGCGTACCAATTCGGCACTGGAAGTGATCAAAGCCGGTTTTGAGCAATACGTTGCCGACGCAGCACGCGACCATGGTTTGCTCTACGGCCTGGCGACCGCGTTGATGGCGCTGGTCATCGGATGGTTCGCCAGCGTGGTGTTTGCGAAGGAGTAGCACATGGCCGCTCATTCCCGCGTAAGCGGGAATCCAGGGGCCACAATATAGACTTGGCGATTGCTGCCCTGGGTCCCCGCTTCCGCGGGGACGAGCGGGTCAATGTCAATCCGGCAAGCAGCGCTTTGCGGCAAAAGAGTAAACCCGGCCATCACCGAGCAAGTGGGCGGTGAAGGCGAGCGTCCCGAAAAGATCGGCAAAGGCGGCGTCGCGGATATTGAGGCCGCCGGTGAATGCGCCGAAGGCCGGCATCACCAGGCGATTTTTGTCGGCAGCAAAGCAGCGCCGGGTGACTGCGCGGCCGCGGTGAGAGATGTGCGCGACGGGATGCAGATGCCCGCTGACTTCGCCAGGGGCGTCGCCCGGCAGGTGACGGAAGGTCAGCGGGCCTGAGACCAGGCTGTCGGTAAACGTGCCCCCGATGCCGTCCGCGGGTTCGGGATCGTGATTGCCGGTGATCCAGATCCACTCGCGGCCGCGCTGCATGATGCGCAATCCCTCGCGATCGCCATCGCCAAGCCGCGCCGGCCCATCCCCGTCATGAAAGCTGTCGCCCAGCGCGACGACGCAACGGGGCGCGTAATAGGTGATCAACCGCGCCAGCCGCGCGAGCGTTGCAGCGGTATCGTAAGGCGGCAGCAGCATTCCGCGGGCGGCAAAGCTTGAGCCTTTTTCCAGATGCAGGTCGGCGACGGCCAGGAGGCCCTGCTCCGGCCAATAAAGCGCGCCGTCCGGATCGGCGACGAAGGCGACAGAGCCGACCATGACGGCATGATCCGCTCGTCCCCGCGAAAGCGGGGACCCAGTCCTGTCTTCGTCTGGATTCCCGCCTGCGCGGGAATGAGCGGAAAAAAAGGTGCTCAACTCATCGCTTCCTTGATCAGTTCATCGGCCGCCTCGGCGAGAAGCGTATCCGACGCCTCGCCGTAGACCATCTCGCGGCCGATCTCGAGCAGCACGGGGACCGAAAGCGGCGACACATGGTCGAGTGCTTTATGGACGATTCGCCCCCTGATGCGCGAGAGCATTTCACCCAGCCGCTTTATATCGAGCAGGCCGGTCGCCGCATCGGCGCGTGCGGCGCGCAAGAGGATATGGTCGGGCTGGTGCTTGCGCAGCACGTCATAAACGAGGTCGGTGGAAATCGTGAGCTGGCGGCGCGATTTTTCCTCGCCGGGAAAGCGCTTCTCGATCAGCCCGGCGATGATCGCGCAGCTGCGAAACGTGCGTTTCATCAACGCCGATTCCGCAAGCCACTCTTCCAGATCGTCGCCGAGCATGTCTTCGTCAAACAGCCCAGCGAGCGAGAATTCGCCGCGCGCGATGTCCAAGGCGACGTCGCCCAGCCCCCACACCGCCAGCGCATATTCGTTGGCGACGAAGCCGAGCGGCCGCAGTCGCGCCCGCTCGAGACGCCGCGTCAGCAGCATGCCGAGCGTCTGATGGGCCAGACGGCCTTCGAACGGATAGCAGACGAGATAGTACTTGGCGGCACGCGGGAAGGTTTCGACCAGCAGGTCGCCAGCCTTGGGCAGCATCGAGCGCCATTGCTGGATTTCCAGCCACTCGCGCACCTGTTGCGGAAGCGCCCGCCAGGCATCCGGCTTTGCCAGCAGCGCGCGCACGCGCGCCGCGAGGTAAGTCGAGAGCGGAAACTTTCCGCCTTCATAGGCCGGCACCTTGGGATCGGTCGCATCCGAGCGCGAGACGTAGACCTCGTCTTCGACCAACGCCTCGTATTTGAGGATCTCGCCGGCAAACACGAAAGTGTCGCCAAGCCGCAAGGTCTCGATGAAATATTCCTCGACCTCGCCGAGCAGCCGGCCGCCGCGCGGAATGATGGCGCCGCTGCGGCGCGAGCGCACCAGCCGGACCTTGATCATGTCGGCTTCGACGATGGTGCCGACATTCATGCGGTAGCGCTGCGCCACGCGCGGATGCGTGATGCGCCAGCGTCCATCTTTGCCAAGCCTGATCTTGGCAAAACGCTCGTAAGCTTTCAGCGCATAACCGCCTGTGGCGACGAAATCGACCGCCGCATCAAAGTCCGCGCGCATCAGCGCGGCATAAGGCGCGGCAGAGCGAACCTCGGCATAGAGCTCGTCGGCGAAAAATGGCTCGCCGCAGGCGCGGCCCAGAATGTGCTGCGCCAGCACGTCGAGCGCGCCGGTGCGCAGCGGCGGCGTGTCCTGCGCATTCTCAGCCACGGCATCGATCGCGGCCCGGCACTCAAGCACTTCGAAACGATTGGCCGGCACCAGCACGGCTTCGGACGGCTCGTCGAGCCTGTGGTTGGAACGCCCGATCCGCTGCAAGATGCGCGAGCAACCCTTCGGAGCGCCGACATTGATCACCAGGTCGACATCGCCCCAGTCCACGCCGAGATCGAGGGAAGATGTGCAAACCACCGCGCGCAACTTGCCTGCGGCCATGGCATCTTCAACGCGGCGCCGCTGCGCCACATCGAGCGAGCCATGGTGCAAGGCGATGGCGAGATTGTCGTCATTCGCCCGCCAGAGCTCCTGAAAGAGAAATTCCGCCTGACTGCGGGTGTTGACGAACACCAGCGTGGTCTTGTGCGTCTTGATGTGCGCGTAGATTTCGCCGAGCGCGTGGCGCGCCGAGTGGCCAGCCCAAGGCAGGTGCTCTTCGGTATCGAGCATTGTGACGATCGGCTGCGCCCCGGCTCGCGCCACCACCAGGTCGGCGCGCGCCTTTCCCGGCGGCCGCTGCGGCAGCAAAAAGCTGCACAACTCGCCAGGCTCGGCGACGGTCGCGGAGAGGCCGATGGTGGTGAGTTGCGGGGCCAGCGCGAACAGGCGCGCGAGGCCGAGCGACAGCAAATCGCCGCGCTTGGACGTCACCAGCGAATGCAGTTCGTCGAGGATGACGCGCTTGAGCGTGCCAAACATATAAGGCGCATCGGCGCTTGCCAGCAGCAGCGCCAGTTGCTCAGGTGTCGTGAGCATAATATCCGGCGGATCACGGCGCTGGCGCTGGCGTTTCGACGCGGGCGTATCACCGGTGCGCGTTTCGATCCGCACCGGCAGCCCCATCTCCTGCACCGGGATTTCCAGATTGCGCGCAATGTCGACGGCAAGCGCCTTCAACGGCGAGATATAAAGTGTGTGCAGGCCTTGCGAACGCACAAGCGCACGCCCGGCCGATTTGAGGTTACGCGGACGGATGCCGCGTTCGCTCAATTCGACCAGCGTCGGCAGAAACCCTGCAAGCGTTTTGCCACCCCCTGTGGGCGCGATCAGCAGAGTCGAGCGGCCAGCTTTGGCCTTGGCCAGCAACTCAAGCTGATGCGCGCGCGGTTGCCAGCCGCGGCTGGCGAACCAGCGAGCGAAAATGTCCGGTAGCTGCGGTGTCGTATCAAAGAGATCGCGCGCGGGTTCCATCGACTTAATTTGTTTGCGCATGATCTTATCCGAAAACCGGCTCCCACTTTTCGGGATCATGCGCTTAATTTCGTTTGCGCATGATCTTATCCGAAAACCGGTTCCCACTTTTCGGGATCATGCGCTTAATTTCGTTTGCTGCATGATCTTATCCGAAAACCGGTTCCCACTTTTCGGGATCATGCGCCGGCGGCCACCACGATCAACCCGGGGACCGCAGCACCCTTTTCAGTGCGCGTGGAGGCAAATTCGAGGCTGAGCGGCTGCAAACCGGCGGCAGCCAAAGCCGCCCGGACATGCGCTTCACCATGAGCGAAACGCAGAGTGTCGCGCAAGATGACACCGTCGCCCGCATGCGTCTCGACACTGAAGACGAGTAGACCCTGCGATGCCAGCACCTGCGCGGCCGCTTCAAGCACCGGGCCAAGGTCATCGAGGTACATGAATACATCAGCGGCGAGGACGAGATGGTAGTGCGCCTTGATCTTCGCCTCACCGGCAAGGAAAGCCACTGCCTCGCTTTCGATCAGCCGATCGTAGAGACCTTTTGCACGGGCCTGCGCGAGCATGGCCGGCGACAGATCGATGCCCACCATCCAGTCGCTGACCGGGCGGAACGGCAAAGCGGCGAGCCCGGTGCCGCATCCGAGATCCAGTACCGAGCCGAATTTCATTCGCCGTCCGACGTGCGTGGCTTCAACGGCGCGGAACAGGAGATCGGGCGCGCGATAGTTCAGGCCCTCCGTCAATGCCCGGTCGAAGCCCGGGGCATAGCCGTCAAAGAGTGCACGGACATAGCCATCCGGCATGGCGCCGGCGGGCTGAACGCCAAGGCGAACAAGATGTATCGCAGCGCCGTGCCGGTCCTGCGGGTCGGCGTGGCTCGCCTGCTCGAATGCCGCAATGGCAGCGCTGCGATCGCCCAGCTTTTCACGCAGCTCGCCGAGCATGAACCAGGCAGAGGCGTAGGCCGGCACCAGCTCGAGCGCCTGCGTCAGCAGATCGGCGGCGCCGGCGAGATCGCCCTTGGCCTCGCGGTCACGCGCCCATTCAAGGCGGCGGTCGGCGATCAAATTGCCCGACGACAGATGGATCGGCTGCGGCTGCAAGTCTGGAAAACCTCGGTTCTTGCTGCCGGGATTTTAAGGCATATTTGTAGCCGGCGCGCGTGCTAGCATCGCATCGCCGCACTGGAGAGGATGCATCGGGCCATGAGCAATGACACTGTCACCAGAGTCTTCGGTGGCTCGCCACTCGGCGTGCTGGCGCGCCTTGTTCTGATATCGGTCCTGGTCGGTGTTATCCTCTCGGCGCTCGGGCTCGACCCCTTCGACATCATCCACAGCGTGGAGCGCCTGATCCGCTCGATCTGGAACATGGGCTGGGATGCCGTGCGCTGGGTGTGGCGCTATTTCCTGCTCGGCGCGGTGATCGTGATTCCGATCTGGCTTCTGATGCGCGTGTTCAACGCGCCGAGGGGAAAGTAGAAGTATTCCGAGAGGGTCCCACCTCCGCTCATTCCCGCGCAAGCGGGAATCCAGTTTTGAATTTCCAGGATGTGCGGTGGTCCCTGGACCCCCGCTTTCGCGGGGGTGAGCGGACATAGTTTACACGCTCACCCCACTTCCGCTCATTCCCGCGCAAGCGGGAATCCAGTTTTGAATTTCCAGGATGTGCGGTGGTCCCTGGACCCCCGCTTTCGCGGGGGTGAGCGGACATAGTTTACGCGCTCACCCCACTTCCGCTCATTCCCGCGCAAGCGGGAATCCAGGTGTTAACCCGGCCAGCTTTCGGCCGTGATCGCCGCCGCATCGCTGCCGACCATCGACGCCAGCGAATTGCGGTGACCGCGCTTGATCGCCGCGGTGAGATCGGCCTTGATCTCCGCCACGACGCCGATTCCGCGGTAAATCAGCCCTGTGTAAAGCTGCACCAGCGCGGCGCCCGCCTTGATCTTGGCAATCGCGGTCGCGCCGGAGTCGACACCCCCAACCCCGATCAACGGGAACGCGCCTTCGGCGCGCACAAACGTTTCCGCCAGCATCCGTGTTGCAAGCTTGAACAGTGGCCGGCCGGACAGCCCACCCTGCTCACGCGCCTTGTCGCGCTCGCGCAGGGAGCCCGGCCGCGAGATGGTGGTGTTGCCGACGATCATGCCGTCGATGCAATGCTTGCGGGCAACGCCAACCACATCGTCGAGGTCCGGCAGCGTGAGGTCGGGCGCAATCTTGAGAAGTATCGGCGTCAAGCCTGCGCGGGGACGAATTTTTTCGCGCGCGGCGATGACGCGGGCAAGCAGATCATCCAGTGCCTTCCCCTGCTGCAAATCGCGCAGGCCGGGCGTGTTCGGCGAGGAGACGTTAACCGTGAAATAGCTGGCGACGGTCGAGAACGTTTCGATCAACCTGGCATAGTCCTCGGTCCGATCCGCTGAATCGCGATTGGCGCCAATATTAACTCCCAGCACACCGCCGGTATTGCGGCGGGCGGCAAGCCGCGCGTGAGCCGCGGCAGCGCCATCGTTGTTAAAGCCGAGCCGGTTGATCACACCCTGATCCGCCTCGAGTCGAAACAGGCGCGGCTTCGGATTACCAGCTTGCGAACGCGGGGTGATGGTGCCGACTTCGACAAAACCGAAACCAAGGCGCAGAAGCGCGTCCGGCACCTGCGCATTTTTGTCAAAACCGGCGGCAAGACCGACCGGATTTGGGAATTTGAGCCCGAAGGCGCGCACCGCCAATTCGTCGTCGTCGGCAGACGCCTTCCCCACCGGCATGTAGCGCAACGCCTTGATCGCGAATGCGTGCGCGTCCTCGGGATCGAGGGCTCGCAACAACGGGCGCGACAGGCGGTCGAAAAGGCCGATCACCGTGTGGGACTCCGGATTCGCATGGCATCCGACCCTATCGGCCCGGGCACGGCATATTCAAGGCGGCGACAAAGGAAAGTGTTGCCGGAGGGGGGCGACTCAAGGTTATAATTCCTATTACTCGACCCACAGCTGCAGACGGTGTTCGCGTATCCATGGCTATGCTCACCCACAGTCAGATCTGGACCGCCATCGACCGGCTGGCCGCGCGCGCAAAACTGACGCCGTCGGGTCTGGCGAAGAAGGCGGGCCTCGACCCGACCACGTTCAACAAATCCAAGCGCGTGACACCGGAAGGGCGGCCGCGCTGGCCATCGACGGAATCGGTCGCCAAGGCGCTGCAGGCGACAAGCACCAGGTTCGATACTTTCGTGACCCTGATCAGCGACGGCAGCAAGTCGGCAATGCACAACGTGCCGTTGATCGGCTTCGCGCAGGCGGGCGGCGGCGGTTACTTCGACGATGGCGGTTTTCCCGTCGGCAAAGGCTGGGAGGAGATCGCCTTCCCGGCCGTCAGTGATGAACACGCCTATGCGCTGGAAATCTCCGGCGACTCGATGAAGCCGGCCTACCGCAACGGCGACGTCATCATCGTTTCGCCGGGCGCGACGGTGCGCAAGGGTGATCGGGTCGTCGTGAAGACGAAGGACGGCGAGGTCATGGTCAAGGAACTCAAACGCAAGACCGCGAAATCAGTCGAGCTCAAATCACTCAATGCCGAGCACCGCGACCGCACGCTGCCTGCATCCGATGTGATTTGGGTCGCACGCATCGTCTGGGCGAGCCAGTAGCGAATGCCGCTCCGCTCATTCCCGCGTAAGCGGGAATCCAGTTCTTGAATTTCCAGGATGTGCAGTGGTCATGGACCCCCGCTTCCGCGGGGGTGAGCGGAAAATAGTTTCCGCGCTCGGCCCACTCCGCTCATTCCCGCGTAAGCGGGAATCCAGTTCTTGAATTTCCAGGATGTGCAGTGGTCATGGACCCCCGCTTCCGCGGGGGTGAGCGGGTGAAGCTTATGCACTGCGCGCCAGCGCCCCGTCGATCATGTCGATGGTATTCTGCAGGCCATAGACCGCCGCGAACGAACCGAAGCGCGGGCCTTTTTCCTGGCCGAGCAGCACCTGATACAGCAGGTTGAACCAGTCGAGCGAGACGCCGGGCTTGCCGTCCTTGGCCTTCTTTTTCTGGTCGAGGAACGGATCGCGGCGGCCGACTTCGTAGACCACGTTCTGGATGTCCTCAGCGCTGGCATCCGGCTTCAGCTGCGAGAGCGCGTCGCGCAGATCGAGCAGTGCCGCGCGTTCGGTATCGGTCGGCTCGCGGAATTTCTTCTGCGGCAAAACAAAGTCACGGAAATAATGGATGGCATATTCGACAAGCTCGTTGAGCTTGGGATGCGTCTTCGGCGTTACGCCCGGCCGGTAGCGGCCAATGAAGCCCCACAGCGTGCCGGCGTTCTCGGCATTCGACGACGACACCAGCGTGAGCAGCATACCGAACGAGATCGGCATGTCGATCTTCGGCGGCTTGCCGGAATGAATATGCCAGACCGGATTCGAAAGCTGCTGGCGGGTGTCCTGCCGCTCGTACCCATCGAGAAACTGATAGTACTCGTCGACGTGGCGAGGAATGACATCAAAGTAAAGTCGCTTGGCCGCTTTCGGCTCGCGATACATGAACACTGACAGGCTCTCGGGGCTCGCGTAACGCAACCATTCCTCGATCGTCAGCCCGTTGCCTTTCGACTTGGAAATCTTCTGGCCCTTCTCGTCGAGGAACAATTCGTAATTGAATCCCTCCGGCGGAATGCCGCCGAGGGCGCGGCAGATTTCGCCCGAGAGTTTTACGGAATCGATCAGATCCTTGCCGGCCATTTCGTAGTCGACGCCGAGCGCAACCCAGCGCATGGCCCAGTCGGGCTTCCATTGCAGCTTGCAGCGGCCACCGGTCACCGGCGTCACGACCGGCTTTTTGGTATCGGGATCTTCGTAGGTGATCGTTCCGGCCTTGGCATCGTGCCCGGTGACCGGCACCTGCAAGACAATGCCGCTCTCCGGCGATACCGGCAGGAAAGGAGAATATGTCGCGGCCCGCTCTTCACGTAGCGACGGCAACATGATCGCCATCACTTCGTCAAAACGCGCCAGCACCTTGAGCAAGGCCTGGTCGAAGCGCCCCGACTTGTAGCATTCGGTCGACGACAGGAATTCGTATTCGAATCCGAAGTGATCGAGGAATGCGCGCAGACGTGCATTGTTATGCTCGCCGAAGCTCGGATGCGTGCCAAACGGATCCGGCACCTTGGTCAACGGCTTGCCGAGATGCTGCTCGAGCATTTCCTTGTTCGGCACATTGTCCGGGACTTTGCGCAAGCCATCCATGTCATCGGAAAAGGCAATCAGCCGCGTCTTTATCTTGTCGTCGGTCAGGACGCGAAAGGCGTGGCGCACCATGGTCGTGCGCGCAACCTCGCCGAAGGTGCCGATATGCGGCAGGCCGGACGGGCCATAACCGGTCTCGAAGATCACTTCATCTTTTGGATGTTTCTTCAGCCGCGTGACGATCTTGCGCGCCTCTTCGAACGGCCAGGCATTCGATTGCTCGGCGAGCTGGCGCAAAGAGGCAGCGGTAGCGGCAACAGACATCATGGTCTCCGGGCCGCGGACACTAGGAATGCCGCAGCCTCGCGTCAAATATGCGGTTCAAAATGGGCTGACGGGAAAATAGCGCAGCCAGAGGTCGGTGAAGCGTCCCTTTTCCCACAGCCGGAACAGCGCCCAGTTGAACGCCTGCCGCAACAGGTCATTGCCGCGTCTCACCGCAATGCCCACCCCTTCGCCGAAAAAACGGCTTTCCAGGTAAGGTCCGCCCTTGAACATGCAGCAGTTCATGGAGTCGGTTCCGTTGAGCCAAAAGGCGAGCGAAACACCGTCACCAAAAAGCAGATCGACCTCGCCTCGTTTCAGCGCGAAGCGAGCCGCATCGGCATCGGGATAGGGACGCAATTCGGCTTCGGTAAAAAGCGTCTTGAGGAAGGCCTCGTGCGCGGTGCCGCCGACAACCGCGATCTTTTTTCCTTCCAGCGCTTCCGGGCGTATCTCGTCGACGGGGCTGTCGCGGCGCGCCACAAAACGCGCCGGCGTGCGGTAATAGGGGTCGCTGAAATCAACGCGGGCCCGCATTTCCGGAGTTGCGGCAATCGAGGCAATGACAGCATCGCCGTTGTTGCTGTTCAGCGCTGCGATCAACGTATCGAACCGGCGCATCTGCACCGTGCAGGCGACCTTGATTTCCTCGCAGATCATCCGGGCCAGATCGACATTGAAGCCGGCGGGCGCGCCATCCGGCCCGGCATAATTGAAGGGCGGATAGTCGGTTTCCGTGAGGAAGCGGATGATGCTGATGCGCGAAAGATCCGGCCGCTCCGGCCGCCGGCGCGGATCCCAGAATCCGGGCACCGCCATCGGATCGGCGGTCGCCGCCGCCGCGCCGGGCGGCACCGATCCGGCAGCCGGGGGTGAGCCGGGAGCCCGCCTTGTTGCCTGAGCATGCGCCGGCGATGCCGCCAGCATCGCAATCAACGCGCACACAAGACCGGCACGCCAGCACAGACCTGAATGCAATCTCATCCGCCGGCCTTTCACCGTGAATCGCGGCGACCATAGCATCGCCATAGCGGCGGGCCAGCCATAATCACAGACCTCACGGCGGACCGCTTGCTGCCGTCAATCGCCCGTCAGGTGCTTCTCGATCTCATGCACCGGCATTTTGACAAAATCCTTGTCCACTTCCGCCCGCACCGCGCCTTTCAGCGCGTGAGTGTAAGCCGGACGGATCATTCCGAGCGCGCGCGGCGGCGCCACGACGATCAGTGATTTGGTCTTGCCCGCGGCAATGGCGGCGTCGAGATGCTTGACGAGATTGGCGAGAAACGCTTGCTCGGCCTGATTGTGCCAGTCGGTCTGCTCATATGCGCTGCGGTTGCGGCCGATCGAACTATTGGTGCGGCCCGGCACATCAGTGCCGAGCAGATGGGTCGGCAGATCCTTCTGTTCGAAGACCTCGATCGTCTTGAGATTGGGGAACTTCGTATCGCCGGCGTTCTCGAGCACAAGCGCCTTGGCGCCATCACAAACGACCACCCATTCTCCGCGACGGATCAGCAATTCGGACATGAACCGGCCTCCTCATTTGCACGCAACATATATCGCGGCGCCGACGTGCGCGATTTGTCCTGGATCAAACGTCATAGCCCTGCATCTTGGCCCTGCATCTTGCTGCGAAGACAGCGCTCAGTTCGTGCCGTCGAGCAGCCGGCGGGCGATCACCTGGGCCTGGATCTCGGCTGCGCCCTCGAAAATATTGAGGATGCGGGCATCGCACAGAATGCGGGAGACCGGAAATTCCAGCGCAAAGCCATTGCCGCCATGCACCTGCACTGCATTGTCCGCGGCAGCCCAGGCCACCCGCGCCGCCAGCAACTTCGCCATGCCCGCTTCCAGATCGCAACGGCGGCCGGAGTCCTTCTCGCGCGCGGCAAAGTAAGTGAGCTGACGCGCAATCATGATTTCCACCGCCATCATCACGATCTTGTCGGCGACACGCGGGAAGCCGACGATCGGTCCGCCAAACTGGACACGGTTTTGCGCGTAGACGAGCGCTTGCTCCATGGCGGCCTGCGCGACCCCGATGGCACGCGCGGCTGTCTGGATACGGGCGGACTCGAACGTCTGCATCAGCTGCTTGAAGCCGAGCCCTTCGACGCCGCCAAGCAGGTTCTCCGCTTTGACTTCGAAGCCGTCGAAGGCGATCTCGTATTCCTTCATCCCGCGATAGCCAAGCACCTCGATTTCGGTGCCGCTCATGCCCGGCGCGGGGAATGAATTGTTGTCGTCGCCGCGCGGTTTTTCGGCAAGCAGCATCGACAGGCCGCGGTGACCGGCCTCTTTCGGATTGGTGCGCACCAGAAGCGTCATCAGGTCGGCGCGCACCGGATGGGTGATCCACGTCTTGTTGCCATAAACCTTGTAGACCCCGCCCTCGCGCACCGCGCGCGTCTTGATCGAGGCGAGGTCCGAACCGGTATTCGGCTCGGTGAACACGGCGGTCGGCAGGACTTCGCCCGACGCGATCTTGGGCAGCCATTTTTCCTTCTGCGCGGCGGTGCCGCTGCCGAGAATCAATTCGGCGGCAATTTCCGAGCGCGTGCCGAGCGAGCCGACGCCAATATACCCGCGTGAAAGTTCCTCCGACACCACGCACATGGATTCCTTGCCAAGCTCCATGCCGCCGAATTCTTCAGGAATGGTGAGGCCGAACACGCCGAGCTCGGACATCTGCGCGATGACATCAAGCGGAATGTAGCTGTTGGTGAGATGCCAGCTTTGCGCATGCCCGATCACCTCGCTGTCGGCGAATCTGCGCATTTCTTCCCGGATCGACTCGAGGGTCTCATCCAGTCCGCACGCACCGATCGTGGCATTGTGATTTGTCCGTATCAGTTCGATCAGGCGCGCGCGGTGTTCGGCGGTGTTGCCGCCCGCGATGAGACTCTCGAGCACCGGATTGAGGCGGGCGGCAACCTGCGCCGGCGGCAACGCGAGGTCGGAGGGGCGCACAACTTCTCCCTGGCTCATCGGGATCCCGCCCGCGACCTGCGACAGATATTCGCCAAGCCCAACACGAACGAGGAGTTCCTCGGCTTCTCCGAGCGTATGATCGTCGGCCATGCGCCCGGCATAGGCGGCCAGTTGGCGCACGGCCTCAACGTAGGTCGCAAGCCAGGCCAGCCCATGGGTGGCGCGCTGCTCACGATCGAACAGGCGGCCGACCACGTGGCCTTCCACCACCACCTTCTCGCGCACCTTCGCCATGGCATCGGCCAACAGAGCATCGAGGGCCGCGCTCGCCTCCTGGGCCAGTCCGACGAGGTCATTGTCCTTGGCGGGTCGGGAAACGGCGGTGGGCATGAAACTCTCAGCGCTGAATGTCCGCGGCGCTTCCGACACTACGCGTGCAGTGCACAAAAGCAAAGTCCCAAGGAAATTCAGGACCTTCCGAGCCCCGGCGGACCGCAGCTCAATGCAAATTGTTATAAAGATTAACCATTTCTGGCTTACATCACTACCTCTGCGCGGCGCTCCTGCCACTGGCGAGACCGGACCAGCTGCATGCGCTCCATCGATCTGTCGCGACCGCTCAACCGGCTGGCACGGGCGCTGACCTCTGTGTCGGTGCGCACGCGCATCGTCGTCCTGGCGTTGATCCCGGTCGCCGGCTTTCTCGCCAATGGGCTGACCTACGTGTCGGGCAAACGCGACGTGGACGGAGCATTCCGCTCGGTCGGCAACGCCCATGCCCTCGCCGACGCGAGCCGCGATTTCAAGATCGCCGTCGACGGCATGCGAATTGTGGTGAAGGACTTCGCCGCCTCGCCGCACGGCGCGCTGGTCGACATGTTCGAGCAGTCGCAGACGCAGGCGAACAAAAGCCTCGACATCATCGAGGCATCGGTGGGCGGAATGCGCGCCGACGACATCAAGGCACTGCGCGCCGAACTCGGCGTGCTGAAAAAGAACTTCGACGCGTTGGTCGCTGAACAGCGCACACTTGGCTTTAGCGACGTCGAAGGCCTGCGCGGCGGTCTGGTGGAGGCCGGCTTCAAGATCGAGCGCGCCGTCAACGAAAACATGTCGTGGGTGGCCGAAGCTGATGCCAGGAAGCTGATGATGATACTGCTGGTCATGCGGCATCATGAGGCGGAATATCGACTCGCCCCGGCCGAGGTGACACGGCAGCTGTTTCTCGCGGGCTACAAGCAGTTCAACGAAATCTACGGCAACATCGACGGCCGGCCGGAGATGAAGGACAAGCTCGAAAACGATGTGAAGCTCTATGTCGACACTTTTACGAAATGGATCGAGGCGAGTGACAAGGCCTATCCGCTGCGCGCCTTGATCGACATCGACAGCCAGAACATGCTGCCGCGGGCGGACGCGGTCATCCAGTCGGCGAATGCAGCGGCCGACCAGGCAACGGACGTGCTTGCCGCCTCGCAGAGCTACACCCGCAACGGCATCATTGCCGTCGGCATCGCCATGGTTGCGCTCGGCCTCGGCTTCAGCTGGCTGATCGGGCGCAGCATCACGCGCCCACTCGACGGTCTGGCGGCGGTTATGAAGCGCCTCGCCGACGGAGATACCAGCGCCCGCATACCGGCCACGCACGCACGTGATGAGATCGGAGAGATGGCACGCACCGTGATTGTGTTCCGCGACACCATGATTGAACGCGAGCATCTCTCGCAGACGCAAGCCGAAACGAGTCGTGCGCGCGAGCAGCGCAGCGACATGATCGCGTCGACCATTTCCAAATTCAGAGATTCTGTGGAAAGCGCGCTCGGCACGCTGCGCGGGGCATCGATAAACCTGGAAAAAAGTTCGGCGGACCTCAACAAAGCCGCCGATACAATGTCGTCTGAAGCCAACACGGCCAAAACCCGTGTGGCCGGCGCGTCGGAAAACGTCACGGCCGCAGCGGGCTCGGTGGAGGAACTGGCGGCCTCCATCGGTGAAATCTCTTCACAGGCAGCTAAATCAACCGACGTGGCCGGCCGCGCCGTTTCGGAAGCTCAGCGCACCGTCAAAACCATGACCGAACTCGGGAGTGCAGCGACCCGGATTGGCGAGGTCGTGGGCCTGATTCAGGCGATCGCAGGACAAACCAATCTGCTCGCCCTCAACGCGACGATTGAAGCCGCGCGCGCCGGCGAGTCGGGCAAAGGATTCGCCGTGGTTGCGGCGGAAGTGAAGTCGCTCGCCGGCCAAACCGCCAAGGCGACCGAAGAAATCGCCGAACAGATCGGTTCGATCCAGTCTGCGGCGGCAGATGCCTCGCAGGCGATCGAGCAGGTCGACGCGATTATCCGCGAAATGTCGTCGATCGCCACCATGGTTGCCGCGACCGTTGACGAACAGAACTCGGCCGTTGCGTCGATCGCGGAAGGGGTCAGCCGCGCTTCAGGCGAAGCACGCGTCGGGGCGGAAGCAATGAGCCGCGTGGCCGAAGTTACCGCGAAAGCGCGCTTCACGGCGTCGGGCGTCAAGGATCTCGCCGACTCGGTCGCGGTCGAAGCCGAAGGCCTGGAAGCGCAAGTCCGGCAGTTCCTCAGCAACGTACAGGCGGCATAGAGCACGATCGACCTAAATCGAAACGGCTGCCGCAAGCACGACCTACTCCCTCTCCCCATCCGAACTCGGGCTTGCCCGAGTTCGGCACATAACTGGCCGAAGTCGGATATATCCGACTTCGGCTGGGGAGAGGGGCCCATGACTCTCGATAGTTTGAAACCCCTCACCCGACGCGCTTTGCGCGTCGACCTCTCCCTTTGGGAGAGGTGAAGCGAGTTCGTTGCGATTCGATCCCGAACAAACACGGCCTAGTTCTGGCCTTCCGCAACCGCGGAGAACGGGCTTGCAAAGCCCGCGACAATAGACAATTTGATGGCGTGCCTCGCGGGGAGTTCCCATTGCACGCTTTAAAGCTGACAGCGCACCTTGCGGCCGAGGCTTTTCGGCATTTCACCGCGGATGACGGTTGGGCGATCGCGAGTCATATCGCGTTGTCCACGCTGATGGCGCTGTTCCCGTTCCTGATCGTGGTCACGGCGCTCGCCGGATTTTTCTTCGGATCGAAGGAACTGGCGGACGAAGCCGCGCGCCTCCTGCTCGACGCCTGGCCAAAGCAGGTTGCGGCGCCGATCGCGACCGACATCACTGGCGTGCTGACGTCGACGCGCGGCGACGTCCTGACCCTCGGCTCGGCCTTCGCTCTTTATTTTGCATCAAGCGGCGTCGAGAGCCTGCGCATCGGGCTCAATCGCGCCTACGACATGGAGGAGCCGCGCTCATGGTGGCTGCTCCGGATCGAATCGATCGTCTATGTGCTGGTGGGCGCAGTGGCGATCCTGGCGTTCTCATTTCTTGTGGTGCTGGCGCCGTTGATTCTCTCAAAGCTCGTGCATTACGTGCCGGCGCTTGACCAGTTCGGCGATCTCATCACCTTCGCGCGCTATGCCGTGGCGGCTCTGGTCCTTATCATTTCGCTGATGATCGTGCACCTGTGGCTGCCTGCCGGCCGCCGCTCCTTCACCGAGGTCGCGCCCGGGATCGTTGCCACGATTGTCCTGTGGCTGGTCAGCGGCGCCGTCTTCGGCCGCTACCTCGCCAATTACGCCTTTGCCTATGTCTCGATGTATGCCGGCCTGGCATCGGCGATGATTGCGCTTGTGTTCCTCTATATCTGCGCGTCGATCTTCATCTATGGGGGCGAATTGAATTCAGCCATCGGCCAGAGTCGCAACAAGAAAAGCTAAAGCGGAATCCGTTGAGGTTGACACTCTCTGTCGTCAATTTGAAAGGGGCAGCCTCTAGCCGCCGGCTTCCTGTGCGTCCTCGAATGTCCTCAGTCCCTCGCGTGGCGCATTCACCATCACCGCCATGTTGCCGGGCGGATGCTGGTTCTTCCACATCTTCACATGCGCTTGCGGGATCTTGTCCCAGGCAAACACTTCGCTCATGCAAGGGTCGATACGCTGCTCGAGCACAAAACGGTTGGCCATCGACGCCTGCTTGAGATGCGCGAAGTGCGAGCCCTGAATGCGCTTCTGCCGCATCCAGACGTAACGCGCATCGAACGTCAGGTTGTAGCCGGTGGTCCCGGCGCAAAACACGACCATGCCGCCACGTTTGGCGACCAGACACGATACCGGGAACGTCTGCTCGCCCGGGTGCTCGAAGACGATGTCGACATCGCGCTTGCCCGTGATGTCCCAGATCGCCTTGCCGAAGCGGCGCGCCTCCTTCGTCCACTCATTGAACTCGGCGGAATTCACCGCCGGCATCTGACCCCAACATTTGAAGTCCTTGCGGTTGATCACGCCCTTGGCACCGAGATTGAGAACGTATTCGACTTTCGATTCATCGGAAACGACCGCAATGGCATTGGCACCTGACGCCGCGACAAGCTGGACGCCGAACACACCGAGACCGCCCGACGCGCCCCACACAAGAACGTTGTCGCCGGGCTTGAGCGTGTGTGGCGAATGTCCGAACAGCATGCGATAGGCGGTTGCAAGCGTGAGGGTGTAACAAGCCGACTCTTCCCAGGAGAGATGGTTGGGCTTGTGCATCAGCTGCCGCGATTGCACGCGGCAAAACTGCGCGAACGA
>Ga0187785_10000199_pt1 | contig 23496 bp, 23 predicted proteins | sample 0815_BV2_4_20_MG_FD_132466 | JGI IMG/M metagenome (GOLD analysis project Ga0187785, IMG submission 132466) | Tropical peat soil microbial communities from peatlands in Department of Meta, Colombia - 0815_BV2_4_20_MG | ecosystem: Environmental > Terrestrial > Soil > Wetlands > Peat | place...
CGCAGTGCGTGGAGGGCCGCCGCACCCCCCTTCGTGCCTCGCCTAGTCATACCCCGCGCGCCATGAGGAACCGATGAGAATCGAGGCCTCACCCGAACTCTCCATCCGATCGCCACGCCGATCGGTCGTTCGGGGCTCCCCAACGTCCGCCGGACGTTCATCGCACCACCGGCGCCCACGGCTAGGCTGGCACCTCCACGCCGGCGATGGTGCGGCACCCACGGGAGGGAACGATGGCGAAGCCGTTCGAGGGAACGATCGATCTGGACATCCGGAACTCGGAGCCCGACTGGGAGCCGTTCGAGCCGCCGAAGGCCCCCGAGGGCGCGCCGAGCGTCGTGTACATCGTGCTCGACGACGTCGGATTCTCGGCGATGAGCTGCTACGGCGGTCCGATCGAGACGCCGAACATCGACCGGATCGCCTCCGAGGGAACCCGCTACACCCAGTGGCACACGACGGCGCTCTGTTCGCCGACGCGCTCGTGCCTGCTGACGGGCCGCAATCACACGCGCAACTCGATGGCGTGCATCACGGAGGCGGCCGTCGGGTTCCCGAACGCGAGCGGCACCATCCCGCCCGAGAACGGCATGCTCCCGGAGATCCTGGGCGAGCTCGGCTGGAACACGTACATGGTCGGCAAGTGGCACCTGTGCCCGACCGACGAGATGAACCTGGCGTCGACGCGGCGGAACTGGCCGACCGGCCGCGGCTTCGAACGGTTCTACGGCTTCCTCGGCGCCGAGACGAACCAGTGGTACCCCGACCTCGTCTACGACAACCACCCGGTGGATCCGCCGCGCTCGCCCGAGGAGGGCTACCACTTCGGCGAGGACATCACCGACAAGGCGCTGGAGTTCATCAAGGACGCGAAGGCGGTCGCGCCGGACAAGCCGTTCTTCCTTTACTACGCCCCCGGCGCCGCGCACGCGCCGCATCACGCGCCGAAGGAGTGGATCGACAAGTACCGGGGCAGGTTCGACATGGGGTACGAGGCGATCCGCGAGCAGACGCTTGCGCGCCAGAAGGAGATGGGCCTGGTGCCGCAGGAGACCGAGCTCCCGCCGATCAACCCGATCGGGACGCCCGAGACGCGGACCGGCCCCGGCGGCGCGCCGTTCCCCGCGCTCGAGTACACGAAGCCCTGGAGCTCGCTGTCCGCGGACGAGCAGCGCCTGTTCAGCCGGATGGCCGAGGTCTACGCGGGCTTCCTCGCCCACGCCGACCAGCAGATCGGGCGCCTGCTCGACCACCTGGAGGAGGCCGGCCTGCGGGAGAACACGATGGTCGTCGTGGTCTCGGACAACGGCGCCAGCGGCGAGGGCGGACCGGACGGCTCGGTGAACGAGAACCTGTTCTTCAACGGGATCCCCGACGACATGGCCACGAACCTGTCGATGATCGACGAGCTGGGCGGCACGGAAACCTACAACCATTACCCGAACGGATGGGCGATGGCCTTCAACACGCCGTTCAAGATGTGGAAGCGCTACGAGTTCAACGGAGGCACGTCGGACCCGTGCATCATCTCCTACCCGTCGGGCGGCGGCCGCGGCGAGGTCCGGCATCAGTACCACCACGCGATCGACGTGGTGCCGACGATCCTCGACGTGCTGGGCGTCGCGGCGCCCGGGACGATCAAGGGCAACGTGCAGAGCCGGTTCGACGGCGTGAGCATGCGCTACGCGGCCGAGGACGCGTCCGCCCCGGCGGCGCGACGGACGCAGTTCTACTCGATGCTCGGATCGCGGGCGATCTGGCACGACGGCTGGAAGGCGGTGACCACCCATCCCACGATCAGCGGCTGGGGCCACTTCAACGAGGACGTCTGGGAGCTCTACCACACCGACGTCGACCGCTCCGAGCTGCACGACCTGGCGGCCGAGGAGCCCGACAAGCTCCGCGAGCTGGTGAGCCTCTGGTTCGCGGAGGCCGGCGCGAACGGCGCGTTCCCGCTGGACGACCGCTCGGCGCTGGAGATCCTGCTGACGCCGCGGCCGCAGCTCACCCCGCCGCGGGACCGGTACGTGTACTTCCCCGACGTCGCCGACGTGCCGGAGCACCAGGCGGTGAACGTCCGCAACCGCTCGTACACGATCGGGGCGTTGGTGGACATCCCGGCGCCCGGCGCGCAGGGCGTGCTGTTCGCGCACGGCGCGCGGTTCGGTGGGCACGCGCTGTACGTCAAGGACGATCGCCTGCACTACGTGAACAACTTCGCGGGGATGCTGGAGCAGCGGGTCGACGGCACCGAGGACGTGCCGACCGGCGAGCAGCTGATCCTGTCGGCCTCCTTCGACAAGGACGGCGAGGACCCGCCCGGCGTCGCCACCGGGATCCTGTCGCTCTACCACGGCGACCGGAAGGTCGGCGAGGCACGGATCAAGACCCAGCCGGGGTTCTTCGAGCTGGCCGGCGAGGGCCTGTGCGTGGGCCGCGACAGCGGCTCGGCCGTGACCGACGACGAGCCCGGTGAGGCGCCGCACCGCTTCACGGGCGGCACGATCCACCGGGTCGCGGTCGACGTCAGCGGCGAGCCGTACCTCGACCTCGAGCGGCAGGCGGAGGCGATGCTCGCCCGGGAGTGAGCCGGGCCCGGTGCGGCGTCAGCCCTTCGGGTCCTCCAGCGCGGCGAGCTCCCGCAGATCCCCCTCGTAGCGGTTCCGGCGGAACCGCGACTCGCGGGGTGCCCGGATCAGCTGCAGCACGCCCTCGGCGATCAACGCCACGCCGGCGAAGAACGCGAACGGCAGATCGACCCCGAGCGGGTGCAGGATCAGCCACAGCACGAGGACCGAGCCGCCGACGGCGCAGGACCACGCGAGTGAGAGCGCCCTCGGCTGGAGGTCGCGCACGCGTTCGAGCCGGATGCGATCCTCGATCGGCGCCGCCAGGCCGAAGAGCGCCCCGATCGTCGCGCCGAGCACCAGCCCGCAGAGGCCGAACGCCACGCCGACCCCGTCGCTCGCGGCCAGCACGACGACCCCGACGACGAGGTAGAGGGCGCCGGTCAGGAGCAGGTTCCTGCGCCAGCGTCGCTCGTAGGCGTCCAGGTTCTGGACGGGGAAGCCTCCGGTCACATCCACATCCTCGGGTCCCCGGGATGAGGACTCAAGAGCCAAGCCTTGGGTCAGACGGACGAAGATCGAGAACGGGATCGCAAGCGAGCCACGCCGACCGATGCTCGAGCGGCGGCAGGGACCGGGGTGCCAGACTGGGTCGGTGAACCGGACCCAGTACTTCACCGCCACGAGCATCGACGGGTTCATCGCCGACCAGGGCAACTCGCTCGACTGGCTCTTCGCGGCGGCCGAGGGACGCGACGACGGCCGTTTCGAGCGGTTCTTCGCCGGCGTCGGGGCGATGGCGATGGGCTCCACCACGTACGAGTGGGTGTTCGAGCACGAAGGGCTGCTCGAGCATCCGGAGAAGTGGGGCGAGTGGTACGGCGACACGCCGTCGTGGATCTTCACGCACCGGCCGTTGCCGGTCGTCGAGGGCGCGCGGCTGACGTTCGTGCAAGGGCCGGTCCGGCCGGTGCACGAGGAGATGGTCCGGGCTGCGAACGGGAAGAACATCTGGATCGTGGGTGGCGGCGACCTCGTCGGGCAGTTCCACGACGAGGAGCTGCTCGACGACCTCCTGCTGAACGTGGCGCCGGCGATGCTCGGGGCGGGCGCTCCGCTGCTCCCCCGGCGTATCGACCCCGCCGCGCTGACCCTCGTGCGCGTGGATCGCGACGAGCGCTTCGTCTACCTCGAGTACGCCGTGCACCACGACGCCTGAGCGCCGCGGTCGCTCAGGCGGGGCAGGGGCCCACGGTCGTCGTGACACCCTCGTGGTCCGAGCCCGGGATGAAGTAGCGCGACGGGTCCCCCGCGCACCACACCTTGCTCACGAAGATGTGGTCGATCCGCAGGAACGCCGAGGCCCAGCTCCCTCGGATGTAGGTGTCGCGCGCCCACCGGCCGGCTCGCATCGCGTCACGGAAGTCCCCGTCCAAGATCCGGTAGCCGTGCGTCCGGTCCGACAGGTTGAAATCCCCCGACAGCACGACCGGCCCGGAGGCCTGTGCCTGATCGGCGGCGGTCGCCAGGCGCTCGATGAACGCCTGCTGCTGGCTGAACGAGGTCTCGAACGCCGGGTTCGCCGCGTGGACGATGAACACCGTGATGGGCGGCACGCCCGGCGGCGACAGGGTCATCACGGCCACCTCGTACGGCGGCAGGCCGCCGGTGTCGGGCGCGGCCGCGACGGGCCACATCGAGCGGACCGCGAACCACGGACCCGAGTACGAGTACCGGTACGCCGGGCCCGCGGCCCGTTCCAGGTCGTCCTGGAACAGGTTCGGGGTCTCCACCGAGATCAGCACGTCGGCGCCCGTCGCCGCGATCGACGTCGCCGCCTCCTCCGGGATCCGGTTGCCGGAGTAGACGTTCGCCGAGGCGATATGGATCGGCACGGTCGGCGCCGGGCTCGACTGCGGCATCCGCGGGAGCAGGATCGCCGAGAGACCGAACAGGGCGAGCGACCCGGCCACGATCAGCGGCCACCACCGCCGGGCCGCGATCGCCGAGAACACCAGCAGCCCGACGCCGAGCATCACGAGGATCGGGATCGCGACCGCGACCAGGTTGATGCCGCCGGTGAGGTTCCGCCACAGGTACCAGGTCCAGGGGAGGAGCGCGAGGACCACGATCGTCGCCAGGCCGGCGCGCCGGCGCGGGGCGGGGGGTGCTGGGACGTCGGGCTGGTCCTCCACGCCGATGAGCCTACCCAGGCTCCGCGCTAGGACCGGCTCACCGGCCGGGGTTCCACGGCCCGACGCCCCCGATCCGCTCGGGCGTGATCCACGTGAGGAACCCCGGCGGCGGATCCGGCCGGTTCGGGAACACCACGTCCGGCCCCAGGTACGTGTAGGCCAGACGCTGGAGCATCTCGGCGGCGCCGCCTTCGGTCACCTCGGCCGTGCCGTTGATCACGAGGTACTCCTGCAACCCCCAGGCGTTGCGGGTCGGCGCCTGGATCGACAGGGCGACCCTGGGGTCGCGTCGGAGGTTCCGGAGCTTGCGCTGGTCAGGCATCGTGGCCAGGACGATCCGGTCGCCCTCCAGGCCGACCCACGCGGCCGTGACCTGCGGCGCACCGTCCGGGTCGATCGTGACCACGTGGGCGATCGCATCGCTCTCCAGGAGCGCGCGCGCCGCCTCGGGGAGCTCGATACCGGCCACGTCCCGATGCTACCGGGTGGTTCCCTTGCCTCCCGCGCCGCGGGGGGTCGGGTATACGCTCCGTCGCGACGGAGCACCGGCTCTCTCGGGAGGTCTCGATGCGCACGGCGACGAAGCTCGTGGTCACGATCTCGGCGGTCGCGTTCATCGCGACCGGCTGCAGCGGCAGCAAGGGCGGCGGCTCCTCGGGCGACAATCACCTGATCATCGGGACCACCTCGAACATCGACACGATGAACCCCTTCGTGACGTTCCAGCAGAACTCCTACGCCGCGTTCGAGTACATCTATCCGCAGCTGGTGCAGTTCGCCGCGAACGGCACCACGGTCGTGCCCGACTTCGCCACGAAGTGGACGACCTCCCCGAACGGCCTGGTCTGGACGTTCGACACGGTGCCGAACGCGACCTGGTCCGACGGCCAGCCGCTCACGGCCAAGGACATCGACTTCACGTTCAACACGATCCTGAAGTACGGCGATGGCCCGGCCGGCAGCCTGGTCGGCGGCCTGGCGAACGTGAAGTCGGTCAAGGCGACGAGCGACGACAAGCTCGTGATCACGTACTCGGTGGCCGCGGCCAACGTCCTGCAGGAGCTCCAGGGGATCCCCGTCCTGCCCGAGCACGTCTGGGCGCAGTACGCGACGGGCGACGGCAAGGGACTGCGCCAGTTCCCGAACCTCCCCGAGAACGGCCAGCCGCTCGTCAGCGGCGGCCCCTTCGAGCTGGCGTCGTACACGAAGGACTCCGTCGCGATCTTCGCCCGCAACGACACCTTCTACGGTCCGAAGCCGCACATCGACGGGTTCGGGCTGCAGTACTTCTCGAACGACGACGCGATGATCTCGGCGCTCCGCAGCGGCCAGATCCAGGCGGCGATCAACGTGCCGCCGACGGCGGTCAAGACGCTCAAAGGGGACTCCGGCCTCACGGTCTACGACGGGCCGGGGCTGCAGTTCCGCGACTTCATCATCAACTCGAGCCCGCACAAGACCGAGAACCTGGAGCTGCTGGACCCGCGGGTCCGCATGGCGATGGAGTACGCGATCGACCGCACCTCGATCGTGCAGACCGCGTGGCTCGGCTACGCGAAGCCCGGCGCCACGATCCTGCCGCCGGCGGCCGGGATCTGGAGCGATCCGTCGATCAAGCCGCTGCCGTTCGACATCGACAAGGCCAACGCGATCCTCGACGCTGCCGGCTACGCGAAGGGCTCGGGCGGGATCCGGGTCGCGAACGGCCATCCGATGAGCTACACCGTGTTGTTCGCGAAGGACGAGTCGGGCGCCGGCGACACCGCGTTCCAGATCATCCAGAACGGCTTCAAGCAGATCGGGATCCAGATCACGCAGCGCAAGGAGGACAACGACGCCGTCAACACGGCGATCCTCGGCGACAACAACACCTACAACAAGTTCGACCTCGCGATGTGGGACTGGTACCCCTGCTGCCCGGTTCCCGACTTCATCCTGTCGGTCGTCCAGTGCAACGAGTTCGGGAACTGGAGCGACACCGGCTACTGCAACCCGGCCTACGACAAGCTGTACAAAGCGCAAGGCCTCGAGCGCAACCTGAAGAAGCGCGAGCAGATCGTGTACCAGATGCAGAAGATCCTCTACGACGACCGGCCGTACATCGTGCTCAGCAACGACGACACGTTGAACGCCTGGTCCACGCAGTGGGACGGGTTCGTCGAAGGGCCGCTCGGGCTGTTCAACAACCTTTCCAAGGCGAGCCTCACGGAGGTCCACCGGGTCTCCTAGGGCTCCGGGGGCGGTCGTGCATCGGGCGGACTACGTCATCAAGCGGGCGTTCTTCGCCCTGATGACCGTGTTCGTGGCCATCACGATCAATTTCCTGCTGTTCCGGGCGCTCCCGGGGAGCGCCGTGGCCAACTTCGCCCGGGCGCCGCACGCCTCGCCCCAGCTGAAGGAGGAGCTGACGAAGGAGTTCGGGCTGGATCAGCCGCTGCTGAAGCAGTACGGCCTCTACCTGAACCAGCTGATCTTCCACGGCAACATGGGCATCTCCTTCGCCGACAACCAGCCGGTGACCTCGGAGCTGGCCGGGAAGCTCCGCAACACGATCGGGATGGTCACGGTGGGCACGGTCCTGGCGATCTCGATCGGCATCGTGACCGGGTTCGTCTCGGCGTGGCGGCGCGGCGGCGCGGTCGACGCGGTCAGCACGAACACCGCGATCATCGCCTACGCGTTGCCGACGCAGTTCATCGGGATGATGCTGATCTTCCTGTTCGCGAAGTACCTGCCGACCGCCGGGATGCGCAACGAGGTGAACAACTTCTTCTCCGGTGGGAACACGTGGGACTCGATCAAGGACATCGGGACCCACATGATCCTGCCGGCGCTGACGTTGGCGCTGACGCTGTTCGGCGAGTACACGCTGGTGGTGCGCTCGTCGATGCTCGAAACGCTCGGCGAGGACTACGTCCTGACCGCCCGAGCCAAGGGCCTTCCACAGCGCCGCATCGTCGTCTCGCATGCGCTCCGCAACGCGATGCTGCCGATCGCCACGCTCGTCGCGCTGTCCCTCGGGTTCATCGTGGCCGGCGCGATCCTGGTCGAGATCGTGTTCTCGTGGCCGGGGATCGGCCAGGCCGTGTACGAGGCGGTGGCCACGCGCGACTACCCGATGCTCCAGGGAGCGTTCCTGGTGCTGACGCTGTCGGTGGTGTTCTTCAACTTCATCGCCGACCTGATCTACTTCCGGCTCGATCCGAGGATCACCGGATGAAGTCCGTCGAGCCCGCGCTCGCGGAGGACACCGCCCTCGAGGCCAAGCCCTCGGCCGGCGGGAACCCCGTCTGGCTGGTCCTGAAGGAACGGCGCTCGGCGCTGCTCGGGCTGTTCATCGTGGCGTTCTTCGTGCTGCTGGCGCTCGTCGGGCCGACCCTCGCGCCGTACAGCCCCACCGTGCCGTCCGGCCCGGTGTACGCGCCGCCGTCGGCGCAGCACCTCCTCGGCACCGACGGCAGCGGCGTCGACGTGCTGAGCGAGATGATGTACGGCGGTCGCACGTCGCTGATCGTCGGGTTCGCGGCGGCGCTGGTCGCGATGATCGTCGGCGGCGGGATCGGTCTGACCGCCGGCTACGCCGGCGGCGGCACCGACGTCGCGCTGATGCGGATCACCGACTACTTCCTGGTGATCCCGGATCTGGTCCTGATGATCGTGGTCGCGACGGTCTTCGGGCCGAGCCTGTCGCACGTGATCCTCGTGATCGGGCTCCTGCTGTGGACCACGACCGCGCGGATCGTGCGCGCCCAGGTCAAGAGCGTCCGCGAACGCGTATACGTCCGCCGGGCTCGGTCGCTCGGGGCGAGCCACCGACGGATCGTGTTCCAGCACATCCTGCCGCAGGTCGCGCCGCTGTTGATCGCGACCACGGTCCTGACGATCGCGTACGCGATCTTCGACGAGTCCGCGCTCGCCTTCCTGGGGGTCGGCGTCCCCGGCGTGTCCTGGGGCACGATGCTCGAGCACGCCTTCGAACGCACCGCGATGACCGAGGGCGCCTGGTGGGCGTTCGTGCCGCCCGGGCTCGCGATCGGCCTGGTCGTCGTGGGCTGCTACCTGATGGGCCAAGCGATCGAGGACGCCCTGAACCCGCGCCTGCGGGTGGCGCACCTTTCGATCCACTCCTGGCGGATCCGGCGACGGCCGACGGCCGACCTCGAGCCGGTCGAGGGAACCGCGTGAGCCTCCTGGCCGTCGAGGACCTCCACGTCTGGTTCGACCTGCCGCACGGGGGGCGGCTGCACGCGGTACAGGGCGTGGACTTCGGCGTGGACGCCGGCGAGCGCCTCGGCCTGGTCGGGGAGTCGGGGTGTGGCAAGACGACCGCGCTGCTCGCACTCATGGGGCTGCTCCCACCGAGCGCCGAGGTGGACGGGCGCGTGGTCGTGGACGGCCAGGAGATCCTGCGCGGCGGCGAGGACTCGATGCGTCCGCGCCGCTGGACCGACGTCGCGATGATCTTCCAGGGCGCGATGAACGCGTTCAATCCCGTGAAGACGGTCGGCGCCCAGATCGTCGAGCCGATGGAGTTCCACGGGATCGCCTCGGGGTCGGAGGCGAAGACGCGGGCCGGCGAGCTGCTGAACCTGGTGGGGATCCCGCCGGCGGCGGCCGAGCGGTATCCCCACGAGTTCTCCGGCGGGATGCGGCAGCGGGCCGCGATCGCGATGGCGCTGGCCTGCGATCCGAAGGTCTTGCTGGCCGATGAGCCCACGACCGCGCTCGACGTGATGGTGCAGGCCCAGATCCTCCAGCTGCTGGTCTCGCTGACGCACGACCTCGGCCTGGCCGTGATCCTCGTGACCCACGACCTGCCGCTGGTCACGCAGGTCTGCGATCGAGCGGTCGTGATGTATGCCGGACGGATCGCCGAGGCCGGGCCGGTGGACACGCTGTTCCACGATCCGCGGCACCCGTACACGCGCCTGCTGTTCGAGGCCACGCCCGACCTGACCGGGGACGTCGAGGTCGTGTCGATCCCCGGCGCGCCGCCCCGGCTGGACCGCGAGCTGGTCGGCTGTCCGTTCGAGCCCCGCTGCGACCGTGCATTCGATCCCTGCAAGGTGACGACGCCCGCGTTGATCCCGGTCGCGGCGAACCACCGGGCGGCGTGCCACCTCAACGACGACCGGGCGGCGGTGTCGTGAGCGCGGTGGTCGGCGAGCGCCTGCTCGACGTGCACGACCTGGTCGTGCGCTATCCGATCCGGCGCGGGCTGCTCGGCGCGATCCGGCGCGAGCCGCGGCGGCACGTCTCCGCGGTCGACGGCGTGTCGCTGTCGGTCGGCCCCGGCGAGATGCTCGCCGTGGTCGGCGAGTCCGGCTGCGGCAAGACCTCGACCGCCCAGGCGATCCTGCGGATGGTCGAGTCCGAGTCCGGCACGATCGAGGTGCAGGGCCGCGACGTCACGCACCTCGGCGCCTCCGACCTGCGTCCGATCCGCCGCTCGATGCAGATGGTCTACCAGGACCCCTACGAGTCGCTCGATCCGCGGTTCCGCGTGCGCCGCGCGATCGAGGAGCCGATGGTGATCCACGGGATCGGCGGGTCCGCCGCCGCGCGCGAGCGCCTCGTCCTGGAAGCGCTCGAGCGCGTCGACCTGTCCCCGCCGGACCTGTTCGTCGACCGGTACCCGCACGAGCTCTCCGGCGGGCAACGCCAGCGCGTCGCGATCGCCGCGAGCCTCGTCCTGGACCCGAAGCTCCTGCTGGCCGACGAGCCGGTCTCGATGCTGGACGTGTCGGTGCGCGCCGGGATCCTGACGCTGCTCGACCGGCTGCGCCGCGAGGGCGACATGGGCGTGCTGATGATCACCCACGACCTGTCGACCGCCGCGCACTTCGCCGACCGGATCGCCGTGATGTACCTCGGCCGGATCGTCGAGGAAGGCCCCGCCCGGCAGGTGATCCGCGATCCCCTGCACCCCTACACGAAGGCCCTGCTGTCGGTCGTGCCGAAACGCGATCCCCGGGACCGTTCGGAGCCCCAGATCCTCCGGGGCGAGACGCCGAACCCGATCGACCTTCCGAGCGGTTGCCGCTTCCACCCCCGGTGCCCGGTCGCCGAGGACCGGTGCCGGACGATCGACCCCGAGCTGCACGCCCCGGGAGACGGCGGCGGCGAGCACCGCGCCGCCTGCGTGCTGGTCTGAGATCCCGCGCCGGCGCGCGCGTCCTACGCGCGCCGGTTCGCCGACGCCGACCGAGCGGGACCGCGCACCGCGGTGTTCTCGGGAACGTCGTTCTTCGGGACCAGGTAGCCCATCACGAACACATCCGCGGTCGAGGCGAACTCCCCGACGAACACGCGAGAGCCTCCACGGATCGCGATGCCGGGTTCCACCGGCACGGTGCTGTGGTCCACGTCTTGTGCGGGGTTGACGTCGAGGAAGTAGTGGCCGCCGCAGTTCGCGTCGTTCAGGTAGAGCCCCGTGTACGTCCCCACGCCGATCGGGCCCGACGTGTCCACGTTGTTGACCACCACCGTCTTGATGATGAAGCCCTTGTCGACCGGCACCTTGAAGAGCAGGTTGCAGCCGGTGTCCGAGACGGCGTATTCCCGGAACGAACCGGGGGCCGCCTCCGCGGTCGTCAGCTGGTTCGCGTTCGTGACCGACGCCGGGACGCCGTTCGAGCCGGCGATGTGGACCACCGACGCGGCGCCGATCGCGGCCACCGGTGCGACGATCATGCCCACCACGATCGCCGCGGCGATCCAGATCCCCGTCGGTACCTCGCGCAACCTGGCCATCGCGCCTCCCTCCTCGGTCCCGGTTCCCCGGGTTGGACATCCGAGCATAGGCGGCGCTCGCAGCGGCGAGCTCTCACCCTTCGATGGGCTCCAACACGAAGACGGGGATCACCCGCGTCGTCTTGTCCTGGTACTTCGCGTAGTCGGGCCAGGTCGCGACGGCTCGCTCCCACCACAGGGCCTTCTCCTCGCCGGTGAGCTCGCGGGCGAGGTAGTCGCGCTTGACCGAGCCGTCCTGCAGCTCGACGTGTGGGTTGGCCTTGAGGTTGAAGTACCAGACCGGATGCTTCGGCGCGCCGCCGAGCGACGCGACCACGGCGTAGACCCCGTCGTGCTCGACGCGCATCAACGGGGTCTTGCGGATCTTGCCGGTCTTCGCGCCGATCGACGTCAGCACGATCACCGGCCGACCCCGCAGGTCGCCGCCCTTGCGGCCGTCGGAAGCCTCGTACTTCTCGGCCTGCTTCCGCGCCCAGCGAGAGGGGCTCGGCTCGTAGTCACCGGTCAGGGGCATCGGTCCCTCCCTCCTTCCGTCGCGGCAGCCCGTCAAGGGTCCCTGGGGCCAGAACACCTGGGTCTTCTGACGATGTTCCCCGACCGACCAAAGACCGTCTTGACGTGCAGCTTCACCGGGCCGTACGTTTGCACCTGCAAATCCCATGGTGGAGATGGGGATCAGGGTGATCTGCACGCGGATCGTGGGGAAGGTCGCGGCCATGATGCCGGCGCGTCTGTGCTGTCCCCTTCCCGTCGCCGCCGCCGTCGGCGGCACCCACCGTCTGCGGCGTTAGCCGGTCTGCGCAGAGTCGTCGATCGAAGGGGGCCGCGAGGGCGGCTCCTTATTTCTTCCCCCTTCGAGAGATCAGGAACGATGGATCGATCCCCCCGGACCACCCCACGCAAGCGCGGCGAAGGGCAGTGGGCGCACGGCTACCACGAGCCCCTGAACCCCGCCGAACGCGTGAAGAAGGACGACGACGGCCTGCACGTCCGCGTCCGGATCGAGGAGAAGTATTCGAAGCTGGGCTTCCGCTCGATCGACAAGGCCGACCTGCGCAGCCGCTTCCGGTGGTGGGGCCTCTACACGCAGCGCAAGCAGGGCTTGCCGGGCGGCGCGACCGCCACGGCCGAGCCGCACGAGCTCGAGGACGAGTTCTTCATGATGCGGGTCCGGATCCCCGGCGGGCAGCTGACGTCGGAGCAGCTGCGCGCCGTGGCGCATTGCTCCGAGGCCTACGGCCGTGACGTCGCCGACGTGACCGACCGCCAGAACATCCAGCTGCACTGGATCCGGATCGAGGACGTTCCCACGATCTGGGAGGAGCTCGAGGCGGTCGGGCTGTCCACGCAGGAAGCGTGCGGCGACACCCCCCGCGTGATGATCGGCTGCCCGCTCGCGGGCGTCGACGCGCACGAGATCATCGACGCAACGCCGGCGCTGATGGAGACCGAGCGCCGTTACGTCGGCGATCCAGCCTTCTCGAACCTCCCGCGGAAGTTCAAGACCTCGATGAGCGGCTGCCGCCAGCAGTGCGCGCAGCACGAGGTGAACGACGTCGCGTTCGTCGGCGTGATCCACCCGGAGCTCGGCGCCGGGTTCGACCTGTGGGTCGGCGGGGGGCTGTCCACGAACCCGCACTTCGGCCAGCGGGTCGGCGTCTTCGTCGAGCCGGGGCTCGTGCCGGAGGTCTGGGCCGGCGTGATCGGGCTGTTCCGCGACCACGGCTACCGCCGCGCGCGGAACCACGCGCGGCTGAAGTTCCTGGTGGCCGACAAGGGGACCGAGTGGTTCCGCGAGGTGCTCGAGCGGGAGTACCTCGGTGGCGCGCTCCCGGATGGTGACGCGCCGCCGGTCTCTCCCGAGGCGCACCGCGATCACGTGGGCGTGTTCGAGCAGAACGACGGCCGCAGCTACGTCGGGTTCGCGCCGCGCGCAGGCCGGATCCCCGGCCACCAGCTGCGCCACGTCGCCGACCTGGCGGACCGCTACGGCGCCGGCCGCGTGCGCACCACCACGCAGCAGAAGATGGTGATCCTCGACGTCGAGCCCGCGCGCGTCGACGAGCTGGTCGCCGCGCTCGAGGACGAGGACCTCTCCGTGCACCCGAGCCCGTTCCGCAAGGGCGTGATGGCGTGCACGGGGATCGAGTTCTGCAAGCTCGCGCTGACCGAGACGAAGGGCCGCGCGATGTGGCTCACGAACGAACTCGAGCGGCGCCTGCCCGACTTCGAGGAGGACATCCGGATCCACGTGAACGGCTGCCCGAACTCGTGCGCGCGGTTCCAACTGGCCGACATCGGCCTGATGGGCGCGGTCCAGCTGCGGCCGGACGGCACGAAGTCGGACACCTTCCTGATCCACCTCGGCGGCGGCCTGGGCGAGACCGGCGCCTTCACGAAGAAGGTCAAGGGGATCCGGATCTTCGCCGAGGACGCGGCGGACTACGTCGAGACGCTCCTGGTGCGCTACCGCCACCGGCGCACCGACGGCGACACCTTCACCTCCTTCATCCGCGGGCTCTCCGAGGAACAGCTCGCGGCCTTCGCGAGGTGGAACGGATGAGCGACACGCCGCACGCCCAGCCGTTCTATTGCCCGTTCTGCGGCGAGCAGGACCTGCGCCCCGGCGCCACCGCCGGCTGGCACTGCGCGACCTGTGACCGGCGTTTCGAGCTGGCCTTCCTGGGCCTGGGAGAGGAGCAGACGTGAGCCTCCGGGAGCCGATCCACGAGCCGACCCTCCCGGTCGTCGACGAAGAGGGCGGCTGGGTCCGCGAGGTAGCCGACCGGTTCGAGCACGCCGCGCCCGAGGAGATCCTGGGCTGGGCGTTGGACCGCTTCCATCCGCGGATGGCGATCAGCGCGGCCGGCGGGATCGACGGCATGGCGCTGATCGACATGGCCTGGCGGATCGACCCGAGCGTCCGGGTGTTCACGTTGGACACGGGCCGGCTGCCGCCGGAGACCTACACGCTGTTCGAGGAGGTCCGCGACCGTTACGGGATCGACGTCGAGTTCGAATTCCCGGACCGGCTGGCGGTCGAGCGCATGACCGCGGGCGAGGGACCGAACCTGATGTACCGCAGCGTCGAGCTCCGGCTGCGGTGCTGCGAGGTCCGGAAGGTCGAGCCGCTGTCGCGGAAGCTCGCGACGCTGGACGCGTGGGTGGCCGGCCTGCGCCGCGAGCAGTGGAAGAGCCGCCGCAACATCGCGAAGGTCGAGGTCGACCGTCAGCACGGCGGCATCGTGAAGCTGAACCCGCTGGCCGACTGGACCCTCGATCGGGTCTGGAACTACGTCCGCGAGCACGAGGTGCCCTACCACGAGCTCTTCGACCAGGGGTTCCAGTCGATCGGCTGCGCGCCGTGCACGCGCGCGGTCCTGCCCGGCGAGGACGAACGCGCCGGCCGGTGGTGGTGGGAGCAGGACACCGACAAGGAGTGCGGGATCCACTGTTCGGTCGAGTTGCTCGGCACGAAGTCCGACGCCGACCGCGCCGCGGAGGTGTCCTGATATGGCGTTCGCCTATCCGGTGATGCTCGAGCTCCGCGGCCGCCGCGCCGTGGTGATCGGTGCCCTGGCGGCCTCGGAGGGCAAGGACCTCGCGCTGCGCGAGGCCGGCGCCGAGGTCACGTTCCTCGCGAACGGCGCCTGGCGTCCCGAGGACCTCGAGGGCGCCTTCCTGGTCGTGGCGTCCTCGGATGACCCCGCCGAGCGCGATGCGATCGCGCGCGCGGCTCGCGAGCGCGGCGTCCTGGTGAACGTGATGGACGACGTGCCGAACTGCGACTTCGCGGCGCCCGCGATCGTGCATCGCGGCGACCTGGTGATCGCGGTCGGCACCGGCGGGCGCTCCCCCGCGGTCGCGGCCAAGATCCGCGCCGACCTGGAGGATCGCTACGGAGCGGAATGGGCCGAGGTGCTCACGATCGTCGGCGAGGTGCGCGCGGAGTCGGTGCGCTCGATGCCCGACCTTCGCGAGCGAGCCCGGCGGTGGCGCTCCGCGCTGGACGTCGAGGAGGCCACCTCACTGGTCCGCGCCGGGCGTGGCGATGAGCTCCGCCGCCGGCTCCGCACACGGATGCAGATCGCGACGGAGCCGAGCGTCGCGTGAGCGCGCGCGGAACGGTCTACCTGGTCGGCGCCGGCCCCGGCGATCCGAAGCTCCTGACCCTCAGGGGCGCAGAGGTGCTGGGGATCGCGGATGTGGTGGTGTTCGACCGGCTCGTCGCGCCGGCGCTGCTCGACCTGGCCCCTGCCGGCGCCGAGCGGATCTACGTGGGCAAGGAGCCGACCCGGGTGGCGATGCCCCAGCCGGAGATCGACGCGCTGCTGGTCGAACGGGCCTCGGCGGGCGAGACGGTCGTGCGCCTGAAGGGCGGCGACCCGTTCGTGTTCGGCCGCGGCGGCGAGGAGGCGCTGGCCTGCGCCCGCGCCGGCGTGCCCTTCGAGGTCGTTCCCGGCGTCAGCGCGGCCCTGGCCGCGCCGGCTGCCGCCGGGATCCCCGTGACGCACCGCGGCGTGGCGCGCAGCTTCGCCGTGGTCACCGGGAGCACCGCGCACGGCGATGCCGTGGACCTCTGCGAACTCGCGACCGCGACCGACACCCTGGTGATCCTGATGGCGGCCGGGCGGCTCGCCGAGACGTGCGCCGCCCTGATCGAGGCCGGTCGCGACCCGGCCGAGCCCGCGGCGATCGTGCAGTGGGCGACCACCGGCGAACAGCGCAGCGTGGTGACGACGCTCGCGGACCTGCCCGAGCGCGCCGCCGAGGTTCCGATCGGCCCGCCGGCCACGATCGTGGTGGGCGCGGTCGCCGCACTCGCGAACGAGCTGTCGCCGGCGCTGCTCTCCCGAACCGTCTGAGCCGCTACTTCGCGACCCAGCGCTCGGCGGTCTCGCTCTGGAACTCGAGCGCGACGTAGGTCGCGTCGCCCGTGACCCACGCGTCGTGGCCGGGCATGATCTCGTAGGCGTCCCCGGGGCCGACCTCGAACTCGGCACCGCCCTCGGGGACGACGTGGAGGCCGCCCTCGAGGACGTAGCCGATGTGGTGGGCCATGCACAGGTCCGTCCCCATCACCGGCTTCAGGTCGACCGACCAGCGCCAGCCCGGCTCGAACGTCGCCCGGGCCGCCGAGGCGCCCGCCAGGTGGATCATCTCGATCTTGCCGTGGTCGAACGAGCGTGTGTCGTCCGGCTGATCGAACCGCTTCGTCGCCGCCTCACCCATCGTGTTTCCCTCCCCTGTCAGGACCGCCGGTCAGTCAACACCCGGGCCCGGCTCAAGGTCAACGGACTTCGCCGCTTCATGCCACGCGTCCGACGTCGGGGCGGGGTTTGCGGCTCGCGCAGCGCGCGGCTAGGCTGCGCGCCCTCATGGGCTTCGTCCTCCCCCAGTTCGGCATCTTCGCGCAGGGGCAGCAGGCCCATCACTTCCTGGAGTTCGACCTGCGGCCCGGCGTCCACCCGCGGGACGCGGTCGGCTCGTTCCGGCGGCTGCGGACGCCCGACGTCTCGGCGGGAGGGGTGAACCTCGTGCTCGGGTTCGGCGCCGACGCGTGGCGCGAGGTCGACCCCGACGACACGCCGCCGGGCCTGGCGCCCTTCGCCGAGGTGGCCGGCACCGACGGCCACCGGGCGCCGGCGACGCAGCACGACGCGTGGATGTGGATCAGCGGCGCCTCGGCCGACGTGACGTTCGACCACGCCCGCGCGGCCGTCGCGGCGGTCTCCGACGTGGTGACGCTGGTGGCCGAGCGGCCCGGGTTCACGTATCACGAGGGGCGCGACGAGACCGGCTTCGTCGACGGTACCGCCAACCCGCCGATCCGCCGGGCGGCCGACGTGGCGCTCGTGCCGGCGGGAACGCCCGGTGAGGGCGGCAGTTTCGTGCTGGCGATGCGATGGGTCCACGACCTCGAGGCGTTCCACCGCCTGGCGGTCGCCGACCAGGAACGCGTGATCGGGCGCACGAAGGCCGAGAGCTTCGAGCTGTCGGAGCGGGACAAGCCGCCCGACGCGCACATCGCACGCGTGGAGCTCGCCGACGGCGACGAGGAGCTCGAGATCTTCCGCCGGAGCGTCCCGTACGGCACGGTCGGCGAGCACGGCCTGTACTTCGTGGCCTTCGCGCAGGAGCCGTCGCGGTTCGCCCGGATGCTGGGACGGATGTTCGGGCTGGACGGCCCGCGCGACCGGCTGACCGACTACTCACGGCCCGTGAGCGGCGCGATCTACTTCGCGCCCTCGATGGCCGCCCTGCGCCGCCTCGCCGGCCCGGAGGACGACTAGAGCGACGTCGGGATGCTCTGCGCGAACCGGAACACGTCGTCCGGGTCGTAGGTCGCCTTGACCTTCACCAGCCGCTTCAGGTTCGCGCCGTAGTAGGCGTGCTGCCAGTCCGGCAGGCCGGGATCGATGTAGTTCACGTACGCGAAGCCGCTGGCAGCCGGACGCAGATCGTGCCAGAGCTCGTGCAACCAATGCTGGTTCGCCTGCTTCTGGGCCGCGGTGAGGTGCCCGAACGTCACGAACTCCTGCGCCAGGAACCGTGCCTGGCGGTGCGGGAACGCGGTGGCGCCGGGCTTCACCTCGGCGATCCGTCCGCCCCACGCGTCGAACAGGACGCCGCCCGCCTGGCCGCGCAACGCCGCCGACCCGTTGCGGTTCTCGATCCGCGACAGGAGCCGGTCGCGTACGGCCGGCGGGATCGCGTGGTCGAAGAAGTCCGACTTCGCGAAGGAGCCCTGCCGCGAGAGCTTCCCGCCCGTCGTCGAGAGGCTGCACTGGTTCACCGAGAGCGAGCTGCACCCGGCGAAGTACATCTCGGCCTGGAGGTAGCTCATCGTCTGGACCGAGCGCATCGGGGCGGCGCCGACCATCGAGGCGAACGCGTCCAGGTGGCTCGTCAGCGCGCCCGGCGCGCCGGTCCACGCGCCCGAGACCGAGACCGACGGGCCCGAGCCGGGGATCCAGCGCAGGCGGCAGCTGGACCAGAGCGCCTGTGGAGCGCCCGGCGCCCACGCCTGCCAGGCCCGCAGCACGTCGTCGGCGCGCGACCACGACCACGTCAGCGAGAACACCGTGAGGCGCTTCAATCGATGGGTCGCGAACGTGAACGACGTGACGACGCCGAAGTTCCCGCCGCCCCCGCCGCGGAGCGCCCACAGCAGGTCGGGATGCGAGCCCGCGCTGGCGTTCACGACCGAGCCGTCGGCGAGCACCACGGTCGCTCCGCGCAGCGAGTCGGCCGTCAGCCCGAACCGCCGCCCGGTGACGCCCTGGCCGCCGCCCATCGTGAGCCCGCTGACGCCGACGGTCGGGCACGTGCCGGCGGGGATCATCGCGCCCCCCGGCGCCAGACCCGCGGCGACGTCGATCAGCCGCGCGCCGGCGCCGACCGTCGCGGTGCCCGTCGCCGGGTGCGGCGTGACGGCGGCCATCGGCGAGACGTCGATCACGATCCCGTTCGACAGCGAGTACCCGCCGTAGCTGTGCCCGCCGCAGCGGGCCGCGAACCGCAACCCGTTGTTCCGCGCGAACGCGATCGTGCGCGCGACGTCGGTCGGGTTCGAGGCCATCACGATCGCCTTCGGATGGACGAAGTCGAACCGCGGGTCGTAGCCGAGACGGGCCGTCGGATAGCCGGGCTGCCCGGGCCGGATCAGGCGGCCGGTCAGCTGCCCGGCGAGCGTGGCCCACGGCGGTGCGCCCAGCGCGGTGCCGGTGCGCACCAGGACGCCCACCGCCGGGGCCGCGATCAGCGCCTTGCCCGCGTGCTGGAGGAAGCGGCGGCGATCCACGGGGCGATGCTAGCCCGGGGGCGCGAACCCCGCGACCACCGGGCTCAGGACCCGGCCGGACGACGGCGCGAGGCTCGGACCCGTTCGTTCTGCCCCAGGATCACGGTGCGCAGCCGCACGTGGTGCGGCGTCACCTCCACGCACTCGTCCTCCCGGATGAACTCGAGCGCCTGCTCCAGCGCCAGCTCCCGCTTCGGGATCAGGCGGGTGAACTCCTCGGAGGTGGATTGCCGCATGTTCGTGAGCTTCTTCTCGCGCGTGGCGTTCACGTCCATGTCCTGACTGCGCGCGTTCTCCCCCACGATCATGCCCTCGTAGACGTCCTCGCCCGGGCCGACGAACAGCGAGCCCCGCTCCTGGAGCGCCGCGATCGCGAACGCGGTGGTGACGCCGGCGCGGTCGTTCACGAGCGACCCGGTGGGCCGCGTCCGGAGCTCGCCGTGCCACGGCTCGTAGCCCTCGAACACGTGGTGCAGCTGGCCGGTCCCGCGCGTCTCGGTGAGGAACTCGGTCCGGAACCCGATCAGGCCGCGCGCCGGCACGACGTGCTCCATCCGGATCCAGCCGGTCCCGTGGTTCACGAGGTTCTCCATGCGGCCCTTCCGCAGCGCGAGGAGCTGGGAGACCACGCCGAGGTAGTCCTCGGGCGCATCGATCGCGACCCGCTCCATCGGCTCGTGCAGTCGCCCATCGATCGTGCGGGTCACCACCTGCGGCTTGCCGACCGTGAGCTCGAAGCCCTCGCGGCGCATCACCTCGACCAGCACGGCCAGCTGGAGCTCGCCCCGGCCCTGCACCTCCCAGCGGTCGGGACGGTCGGCGGGGAGCACGCGGATCGAGACGTTGCCGACCACCTCCGTATCGAGCCGGTCCTTCACCGCCCGGGCGGTGACCTTCGAGCCGTCGCGGCCCGCGAGCGGCGACGTGTTGATGCCGATCGTCATCGACAGCGACGGCTCGTCGACCCGGGTGACGGGCAGCGGGCGGGGATCCTCGGGATCGACCAGGCTCTCGCCGATCGTGATCTCGTCCAGACCCGAGACCGCGACGATCTCGCCCGGACCGGCCTCGTCGACCGGGACGCGGTCGAGCGCCTCGGCCACGGAGAGCTCGCCGATCTTCGCCGGCTCGATCGTGCCGTCGGCGCGGCACCACGCCACCGTCTGGCCGCGCCGGATCGTGCCGTTGCGGACGCGACACAGGGCGAGCCGCCCGAGGTACGGCGAGGCGTCGAGGTTCGCGACGAGCGCCTGCAGCGGATGGCCCTCCTCGTAGCTCGGCGCCGGGATCCGGTCGCGGAGCAGCCCGAACAGCGGCTCGAGGTCCTCGGCCAGCGCGGCCGGGTCCTCACCGGCGCGTCCGGCGCGCGCGTCGCAGTACAGGATCGGGAACTCGATCTGGTGCTCGTCCGCGTCGAGGTCCAGGAACAACTGGTAGACCTCGTCGACGACCTCCGCCGCGCGCGCGTCCGGCCGGTCGATCTTGTTCACCAGGAGGATCACCGGCAGGTGCGCCTCGAGCGACTTGCGCAGCACGAACCGGGTCTGCGGCAACGGGCCCTCGCTCGCGTCCACCAACAGGAGCACGCCGTCGACCATCGTCAGCCCGCGCTCGACCTCGCCACCGAAGTCCGCGTGGCCCGGGGTGTCGACGATGTTGATCTTCAGGTCGCCGTGCCGCACGGCCGTGTCCTTCGCGAGGATCGTGATCCCCTTCTCGCGTTCCAGGTCGTTCGAATCCAAGACCCGCTCGGCCACGTCCTGGTTCGCCCGGAACGCGCCGGACTGCCACAACATCGCGTCGACGAGCGTCGTCTTCCCGTGATCGACGTGTGCGACGATCGCCACGTTGCGGATGTCGTCACGCGTGGCCACGTTCAGGCCACCACCACGAAGATCGTGTGATCGCCGGTGGCGCCGTTCGGCACGGGCGCGGCGTCCGCCGGCGTCTGGACCTCGCCGGTGCCGTCGGTGGCCCGGACCGACAACGTGTGCCGCCCCGAGGTCGCGTTCCACGGCAGGACCCACTGTCGCCAGGTGTCGACCGTGTCCTCGGCGCCGAGCGTCGCGGGGGTCCACGGGCCGTCGTCCGCCCGCACCTCCACACGCTCGATCCCGCGATGCTGCGCCCAGGCGACGCCGGCCACCTGCACGGTGCCGGGCTGCAGGCTCGCGCCCCCGCGCGGCGTGTCGATCCGCGACTCGGTCTTGATCGGCGCCCGCTGCGACCAGCCGCGCTGCACCCAGTACGCGTCGTAGGCCTCGAACGTCGTGAGCTCCATGTCGACGATCCACTTCGTGGCCGAGACGTAGCCGTAGAGGCCGGGGACGATCATCCGCACGGGGAACCCGTGCGCCAGCGGGAGCGGCTCGCCGTTCATCGCGACCGCGAGCATCGCATCCCGGCCATCCATCGCGACCGCCGTCGGCGTGCCCACCGTGAAGCCGTCGGCCGAGCGGGTCACGATCTGGCTCGCCCCCGAGCGGACGCCGGCCTCCTCCAGCAGCGGCTTCAGCGGCGCCCCGATCCACCGGGCGTTGCCGATGTACGGCCCGCCGACCGGGTTCGAAACGCAGGTCAAGGTGATGTCGCGCTCGATCAGCGGACGGGCGAGCAGCTGGGCGAAGTCGATCGTCACCTCGCGATCGACCATCCCGTGGATGTGCAGGCTCCAGCCGTTCGCGTCGACCGCCGGTACGAACAGCGCGGTGTCCACCCGGTAGAAGCGGTCGTTCGGGGTGAGGAACGGACCGAGGCCCGGCACGTGCAGGTCGGCGCCGGCCGGGGGCGGCGGCGCGACGTCGGCCGGCGCCGGGATCCGCACCGCCTCGCGGGATGCGCTCGCGTCCGAGCGGCGCACCAGGTACTGGCCGACGAACCCCGAGACCGCGGCGAGCCCCGCGGCGGCGGCGCCGGTCCACAGGAACCGCCGCCGGTCGTAGGCGGGTGGCGTGGGCGGCTGCGCGGGCTCGGGCGGAGCCGTCGGCTCGGCGGGGACGCGCAGCGGCTCGAGCCCGGCGGCCTCGCGGAGCCGGATGTAGGCCGCGAGCCCCGCGAGCGTGCCGATCACCGAGGGGATCGCGTCGGCGGGGCCGTTCGCGGGACGCGAGACCGAGGCCGCGATCCCGATCACCCCGAACGCGAGGATGCCCACGGCCCCGACCGACGGCCGTCGGACCGAGGCGGCGCCGAGCAACGCCGCCGCGATCGCCAGGATCGCGCCGATCCCCATCAGCAGCGCCCGCTTGTCGTTCGATCCGAACTCCCGGATCGCGAAGTCCTTGAGCCATGGCGGCGACGCGTCGATCGCGGAGCTCCCCACCGCGATCATCGGGGAGGACGCTCCACCGAGGATCCCGGCCGCGAGCTGCGCGATGCCGAGCGCGACCGCGCCGGACAACAGGCCGACGAGCGCGCCGACCCCCCACCGGCGCGGCTCGCGCACGACCTCGGCGGGCGTGGCGACGCGTTCCATCTCCCTCGACGGTACGACCGGAACCCGCTCGCGTTTCACTTCCGCCGGCCGGCTGCGTCGGCGGCCGGTGGAAAGCCCGCATCCCGCCACGCTGCTGGCTGCGCCGCAAGGCTTCCCATCGGGTAGCCCGGATGGGCCATGCGGGGTTGGGCCCCGCCGGCCGCGCTCCTCGCCCTTCGGCTCCTACGGCATCTGCGGTACGTGCCGAGGTAGCTGGGGAAGGAGGCAGACATGGCCCTGTGGACGATGATCCGGTGCGACCGGTGCGGCTTCTCCGGGTGCGCGGCGCCGATCGGCGACCGCTGCCCGCGCTGCAACCAGCCGCTGGAGGACCTCACCCCGAAGCGCCCCGAGCCGGCGACCGAGCCCGCGGACGCCGAGTAGCCCGCCCGCGGTTCCCTCCCGGAACCGCCCACGCGTGGGCTATCGTCCCCGCGTGCGCCTCCCTCGATCGAGGACCCTCCGTTCCCTGACGACGCTCGTCGTGGCCGCCGTCGTGGCGACCGGCTGCACCGGCTCGACGTCGTCGCCGCCGGCCCCGAACGGATCGCCGCTGGGCGCCACCGGCTCCCCGGCGACCGGGGGCCCGGTCCGGTTCACGCTGATGGAGTTCAACATCGAGTACGGCGGCTCCCAGGTCGACTTCGCGAGCGTTCCGAAGGCGATCCGCGCGGCGGGGGCCGACGTGGTCGGGATCGAGGA
>Ga0187785_10000200_pt1 | contig 23492 bp, 20 predicted proteins | sample 0815_BV2_4_20_MG_FD_132466 | JGI IMG/M metagenome (GOLD analysis project Ga0187785, IMG submission 132466) | Tropical peat soil microbial communities from peatlands in Department of Meta, Colombia - 0815_BV2_4_20_MG | ecosystem: Environmental > Terrestrial > Soil > Wetlands > Peat | place...
ACGCGGTGGCGCGGATCCGCCAGGAAGACGTCGAGGCGGTCAAGGAGCGGACGGACATCGTCCAGCTCGTCGGCCAGTACCTCACGCTGAAGAAGACCGGACACGACTCGCTGAGCGGCCTGTGTCCGTTCCATCAGGAGAAGTCCGCCTCGTTCAGCGTCTCGCCGTCGAAGCAGGTCTTCTACTGCTTCGGCTGCGGGGTGGGCGGCGACGCGATCACGTTCCTGCGCCAGCTCGAGCAGCTCACCTACGTCGAGGCGATCGAACGGCTCGCGCAGACCGCCGGCGTGCAGCTGCGCTTCGAGAACGACTCGCCGGCCGAACGGCGCTCCGCGGAACGCCGCACCGCGCTCTTCCGGGCGAACGAGGAGGCCGGTGCGCTGTTCCGCGCGATGCTCGTGGACGGCCGCGAGGGAGCCGACGCTCGCGCCTACGTCGCGGAGCGCGGCGTCGATGACGTGACCGCCGACCGGTTCGGGATCGGCTACGCGCCCACGTACCCGGACTTCCTGCTCCGGCGGCTCTCCGGCGCGCGGCACCTCTCCACGGAGATCCTCCTGGAAGCCGGCCTGGCGACGCGCGGTGAGGACGGCGGCGTCCGGGATCGGTTCCGCGGGCGGATCACGTTCCCGATCCACGACCTGCAAGGCCGCGCGATCGGCTTCGGCGCGCGGATCCTTCCGTCGGATCCACGCGCGGGGGAGCAGGCGAAGTACCTGAACACGGCCGAGACGCCGATCTACCGCAAGCACGAGGTGCTCTACAACCTGCATCGCGCGCGCGGCGCGATCGCGCGTTCCGGCGACGCCTTCGTCGTCGAGGGCTACACCGACGTGATCGGGCTGGCACAGGCGGGGCTCGACAACGCCGTCGCCACCTGCGGCACGGCGCTCGGCGAGCAGCACTTCGCGCTCCTGTCGCGGTTCGCGCAGCGGGCCGTGCTGGCGTTCGACTCCGACGAGGCGGGGGCGCGCGCCGCCGAGCGCGCCGCCGCGTTCCAGGAGGCCTATCCCGTGCAGGCCGTCGTGATGATCATGCCGGAGGGACTCGATCCCGCCGAGTTCGTCGCGAAGCACGGCGCGGACGCGGTTCACGAGGCCGCACGCAAGGCGCGCCCGCTGATCGAGTACATGCTGCGCCGGACGGTCGACCGCCACGACCTGTCCACCGTGGAAGGGCGGTCGGCCGCCGTCGCCGACGCGATCCCGCTGCTCGAGCGGCTCTCGGACCCCGTGCGCCGCAGCGAGTACACGGGCCTCCTCGCCGACCTGGCCGGCGTGGCCGAGAGCGGGGTCCGGCAGGCGCTCGACCGGCGGCTGGGCGGGCGGCCACAGGAGGTCGCGAAGGCGATCAAGCACGGCACCGCACAGGAGCGCGTCGAGCGCGAGATGTTGAAAGTCCTCCTGATCGACGCCGATACCTTCGGGGAGATGATCGGCACGGTGAGCGAGGAGCGGTTCCGGAGCGCCGCGAACCGCCGGCTGTTCGTCGCGATCCGGGACGCCGGCGGCGACGTGGCCGCGATCGCCGGCGGCCCCGACGTGCAGCTCGCCGCACAGATCGCGGCGCTCGCCGTGGAGCCGCTCGAGGGCGAGCCCACGCGCACGTACGCGGAGAACGTGTCGGCGCGGCTGCAGGAGTTCGAGCTGAAGTCCACCAGCGATCGCCTGCGTCTGCAGCTGCAGAAGCTGAACCCCACCACGGACCCCGGCTACGACCAGCTCTTCCAGGAGCTGGTCCAGGTCGACGGCGAGCTCCGCCGGGTCCGGCAGCGCGTGGCCGGCACGGTCTGAGCATGCCGTTCACACAGGTCGGCGCGTCCCGGGTCGGTGCCGTTCCCGTTCCGTACACTGTCGCGGTCGTGCCCGAGATCTCGAAGGACCCCCGGTGAGCGAAGCCGCGACGGCTCGCGAACTCGTCGGCATCGACGACGTCAAGGAACAGATCGTGGCCCTCGGCCGCGAGCGGGGGTTCGTCACCTCCGGCGATCTCCTCGACGCCGTCCCGGTCGACGACTTCACGCCCGAACAGATCGAAGAGTTCCTGACCCAGGTTCAGGAGCACCTCACGTCCGAGGGCATCGAGGTGATCGAGGTTCCGGGCGACGACACGGACGCGGCCACGCAGGTGCGCATCGAGGTCGACCTCCTCCGGGCCCCCACGAACGATCCGGTCCGGATGTACCTGAAGGAGATCGGCAAGGTTCCGCTGCTGACGGCGGCGCAGGAGATCGACCTCGCGCGGCGGATCGAGGCGGGGGAGCTCTCGACCGCCCTGCAGTACCAGATCCTCGCCGACGGGAAGCCCGATCCGAAGGCACTGCGGTTCCTGATCGAGAAGGTCTGGGAGATCCGCGACCACCAGCTGACGGCCTTCGGCAAGGTGGAGGGGATCGGCCGCGACAAGATCGCGAAGAGCTATCGGCCGAAGACCGCCGGGGAGCTGGAGAACTTCTGCCACCGCGTGGAACGCGACGGCCAGCTCGCGAAGAAGAAGCTGATCGAGGCCAACCTCCGCCTCGTCGTTTCGATCGCGAAACGCTACGTGGGCCGGGGCATGCTGTTCCTCGACCTGATCCAAGAGGGGAACCTCGGCCTGATCCGCGCGGTCGAGAAGTTCGCCTACTCGAAGGGGTTCAAGTTCTCGACCTACGCCACGTGGTGGATCCGGCAGGCGATCACGCGCGCGATCGCCGACCAGGCGCGCACGATCCGGATCCCGGTGCACATGGTCGAGACGATCAACAAGCTCGTGCGCGTGCAGCGCCAGCTGCTCCAGGATCTCGGCCGCGAGCCCACGCCCGAGGAGATCGGGCGCGTGATGGGCGTCGGCGCCGACAAGGTGCGCGAGATCCAGAAGGTCTCGCAGGAACCGGTCTCGCTCCACACGCCGATCGGCGAGGAAGAGGACTCCCAGCTCGGCGACTTCATCGAGGACGCGGACGCGGTCGTGCCCGTCGATGCCGCCAGCTTCATCCTGCTGCAGGAGCAGCTCGAGGGTGTGCTCCACACGCTGTCGGAGCGTGAGAAGAAGGTGATCCAGCTCCGCTTCGGGCTCGTCGACGGCCACCCGAGGACCCTCGAGGAGGTCGGCAAGGAGTTCGGGGTCACCCGCGAGCGGATCCGGCAGATCGAGAGCAAGACCCTGTCGAAGCTCCGGCATCCGTCCCGGTCCCAGAAGCTCCGGGACTACCTCGAGTAGCCGTCAGTTCCAGGTCGCGTCGTCGTAGGGCCCCTCGGCCAGCCGCTGCTGGATCGCGCCCCGCGCCCGCCGGATCGCGTCGAGGCTCACCACGGTCGCCCGGTCGGCGAGGCGCTGCGCCGGGCCGGCTAGCGCCCGGACGGCGGGGTTCGCGGAGGAGGCGTTCGTGGGGCCGTGCTGGACGTTCGGGTCGTCCTCGGTGAGCTTGCGAGCGATCGCGAGACCGGTGGCGATCCCTGCGCCGAACAGCACGAGCGAACGGAGCCGCATGTCGATCCTCTCCCTCGGGGACCGGTCTAGCCTACCCGTGACCGGATGGTGGACCGGGGTGCTCCAGCCACTACACTCCCTGACGCTCCGGTCCGGGGTAGCTCAACTGGCAGAGCGGCGGACTGTTAATCCGTAGGTTGTGGGTTCGAGTCCCACCCCCGGAGCCCGAACCACCTGCGAACGACTCCAGACCCTGGTTCGGGCAACACCGCAAGCTCATGCCTCAAGATGGCGTCCTCGTCCATCACCATGCGAGATTAGCGAGGTGAGCAGGGCCGCCGAGAGCCATGGTGATCAAGGACCGTGGCGCTATGTGGCTTGGATCGCGTACGGCCTCGCTTCGGTCCTCTCCGTGGTGGAGCTGATCTCGGACAAGTGGATCGGATGGGGCGCGCTGGCTCGCGTGCTGATGTTGATCTTGGTGGGTGGATCGGCGACGTGGCTGGGGGAGCGGCGACACGAGCGCCTCGCCTACGAGCGGTACGAGAAGTGGCAGGTAGGGGAGGCTCGTCGGAACGAGCCGTCGATCACGCCCGAGGGTCGCCCTCCGGATCTGGGCCAATGACGGGCAACGCCGCAACTTGTGACTGCGCGCACCGCTGGAGGAGGACCGACCGAGAGGGATTCCTCCCGAGAAGCCTCTGCTATGTCTGCGCCGACTGCGGCCGACGGGCAGAGCGTCGCAGGGATCTGGTCGAGGACGACGAGGAGCGCTACCTGACCTGCGACCTGTTAGGGGGCTTCAACCTCTGCCGTTGGCCTGCATGCGTCTCGGTTCCGCGTAGCGCGAGACGGAGGGTCTTCGATCGGCTGAGGGAGTGGAGCTGGCTCTTCGCGGCAGGGAAGAGATCCGAGGGGTACGGCGGCGGGTAAGCGAGCCGCCCGGACCCAGCGGGGCAGGGTGCTGGAGGCTTGGGGCCATCATCAGGACGGCGGGTTGCAGGCGGAGCTGGTCCAGATGAAGAGGAGACTCACCACGGCGGCGACCTCGAAGAACGCGACAAAGCCGATCGCAACCCACGGGGTTCTGCCGTTCTCGCCGGATCGGCTGTCGCGTGCCATCAGTACGAGCAGACCGCGAGCATGACCAGCCAGGGTCCTGCCACGAGCGTGAGCCCGATGCCATACGCGACTGGTGTCTCGCCTCCGGCCAAGCAGCCGAACAGGCCTACGTGGAACAAGAGCCAGCTGGACGTGACGAGGACCACCACTCCGGCGACGAAGCCAGTGATCAAGGCGAAGAAGGCGATCGAGAGGAATCTGCCGCCTTGGGAGAAGGTGTGGTTCCGTGGATGCCGCCTGAGTGCGTCAACGAACAAGGAACGCTGTGGATCCTTCGGTGGGCGTTGCGCCACGTTCGAAGGATGACCGAAAGGAACGCTCAGAGGTAGCCCGTCTCCCGAGTCACGTCAGCGACGCACCTTAGGCTCCCGCGATGGGCCGGGTGGAGCAGGCGAAGCTGATCGCCCGGCTAGAGATCGAGGCCGAGGCCTTCCAGAACGCGAGCCCCGGGCGGGCGAAGGATCAGCGGTACGGCGTCGCATTAGGACTGCTTTCGGCCGGCGCGATCCTCGGGCTTTGGAGCCGGGACGCTTCGGGTCGGGCCTCAGATGCCGTGCTCTACGGGATGCCTCCGCAAAAGGCTTCGGCGGATGCTGGCAGCCAACCCGTAACCGGGTCCTGTTCGCTCGCTCAGTCCCGATACCTGCACGCGGAACGGGCGGGGCGCTCCGCCCCGCCCGTTCACCGCCGGATCCGGCGGTCCGTCCTCTCATCGTCCTGGGCTCACCACCAGGCCCTGCCGAGCCATCGTCGGGAAGAAGTTCTTCGTGGCGGTGGGCCGCAAGAGCTTCTCCACCAGCCCGGCCTGCGCCTTCGTCAGCGGCTCCCGGATGCCGTGCGGGCCGCTCCAGACCGGCGCGTCCCCGTAGCCGCCGATCCGCCCGATGCCGCCCTTCGACAGCCCCGCCTTCTGCAGGTCGGCGCCCGTGTCGACCTGGGTCTGGATCGCCGGCCCGGTCACCTTCGTGGTGCTGCCGCCGCGGACCGCGAGCTGGACCCCCAGCACCACGGCGCCCGCGACGAGCACCGCCAGCACCAGCGCGATCCACGGGGTGGCGCTCCGCCCCTGCACCGTCTGTGCCTGCTGCATCGCCGTTCCCCCTTCCGTCCTGCGAGCGGCTCATCCGCTCGTGTGGTCTGGGGCGACGGTAGGGCGGCGAGGGATGGCGAACGAGGGGAGATACACCGAGGGCACGGGTACTTTTCACCCGCGCAGACAGCGTGGTCAGGACGCGGGCCAGCGGAGCGTTTCCAGGCTCGCAAGTGGTTCTGCATCCACCCGATGTCCGCACCCTGGTGAAGCATCCATCTGGATCAGCGATGCTCGCAGAGCTGGCACGATCCAACCTCCTCGGGTGGTCGAGGGAACATGCGAGCGACCTTCCGTGGACTGTGGAACGCTCCGACCATGCCGCTACTGGACGTGAGGCGCCTCGCTGCCGTGGACATGCACGGGATGGCCGGTAGTCCTCGTCGTCGCCGGAGCATCCGCGCCGAGTTCATCGTCGGCGTGATCGGTTGCACGATGCTCGGGGTCCTCTCGCTGGTGCTCACCCAGGGATGGGGACGCCTGCTCGGGGTGTGGCTCATCGGGATAGGCGCGAACTACGTCCCTCTCGCTCTAGCCGCTCGGTCGCTGTCGGCTCCCGGCGCGCTCGATGCGGAACTCGAAGGGGTGGACATCCCCTCGGAGGCTCGACGAGTCGGCGTCCGGCAGCTCTGGCTCCTGGTTCCCTTCGCAGTCGTGATCTTTGCGCTCGGTCGGGGAGACTAGGAGTCATCCGGTGGGTCGGTCGTGCTGGGTGTTCAGGAACGCCACGATGCTGTCGAGGTCGCTCTGCGGGACCACGTAGACATCGGTGTCATCCACGACCGCCCAAGCGTTGGGACCTTCTCCCGGGATCCGCCGGAGCGTGAAGCCTTTGGACTTGGCGAGCGCTCGGACATCGTTCTCCTCCGCCATGGCGGGAACGGTCCCTGACGGAAGCTCCACGCTCAACCACGGGAGGATGAACACCCCGCCCTGATGCCGAGCGAACCATCCGGCCGTGCACACTCGAACGAGCCGTGCGAACCAGGGTGAGCGAACCGTGTCGGTACCGGTGGAGGGGGGACGGGAGAGCCGAAGATCGTTGCGGGGTATACATGGAATCGACCTCGTGGGCGCCGCCCGCGCGGTCAGTGATCGAAGCTCGCAGCGGATGCCTTGAAGGGCTTCGCCATGATCGGAGCATGTATCGGATCGTGGGTTAGGGAAGTCCGCCCCAGCCTTCCCCAACCGGTGTCGAGGGGGAACCTGCTCTCCAACCCCTTTCGGCGTTCAGCTCCCGTCGCAGTCCGGGTGGCCGCACTCGCAGCGATGGGTCTCGTCCTCGCCGTGCTGCCCGTGGGTCTCGCAGTACTCGCTGCAGAACGCGCCCTCTCCTTCGACCGTGCACGTGCAGCCGCGGTGTGGGCAGAGCATCGATCCCTCCTTCCGATCGCGCTCACACTGGCCCGTCCCCGCGATGGGCGCAACCTCTCCGGCTTCGGTGCCCGAGCGGTCGTCGAAGGATGAGGCCCTTCGGCGGTTGCGCTCGACGACCGGTTGGCGCAGCATCCACGGGAAATGGTGCGCCCCCGCGCACCCGTCGAGCCGTACCGAGGGGGATGAGATGAGGCGTTGGATCGCGGCGTTCGTCGCCGTTTTCATCGGGATCTCACTGTCGCTGGCGCCGGGGGCGGCGATCGCTCGAACCTCGGGCGTGCGGCACGCGTGGGGCCACCGCCGGGTGTGCGGCCGTTCGGCGCGGATGGCGGGGTGCGAGGCGTTGGTCGTCACCGCCGCGGTCGGGAGCGCGAAGCCGCTCGCGACGACGGCGCCGACCGGGTACGGGCCGACCGACCTCTCGACCGCGTACGGCTATCCGTCGCCGGTCGGATCGAGCTGGACCTGGAACGGCCGGACGATCGCGATCGTCGATGCGAACGACAACCCGAACGCGGCCGCGGATCTGAGCGCGTACCGCCAGGCCTACGGGCTGCCGCCGTGCACCACGGCCAGCGGGTGCTTCACGAAGACCGCCCAGACCGCGAAGGCCAAGCTGCCTGCGGGGAACGTCGGCTGGGGCCAGGAGATCGATCTGGACATCGAGATGGCCTCCGCGGTCTGCCCGCAGTGCAAGATCCTCCTCGTGGAGGCGAAGTCCGCGTCGTTCCTGGACCTCGGCGCGGCGGAGAACCGCGCCGCGGCGCTCGGGGCGAGTGCGATCAGCAACAGCTACGCGGGGGGCGAGTCGTTCATCTCGTCGTTCTTCGACAGCTACTACACGCACTCGGGGATCGCGATCACCGCGGCCTCGGGGGACAGCGGGTACGGGAGCGCGTATCCGGCCAGCTCGCCGCACGTGATCGCCGTCGGGGGCACGACCCTCACCCTCGATCCGACGACCCGCGCACGCGTGTCCGAGACGGCATGGAGCGGCGGCGGCAGCTGGTGCAGCACGGCGTTCGGCGCGCCGGCGTGGCAGAAGGGACTCGTGACGGCGGACCCGTCCGGGTACGTGTGCGTCAACCGGACGGTGGCCGACGTCGCCGCCGACGCGGATCCTCAGACGGGCGTCTCCGTGTACGACACGTATGGCTCCAGCGGAACGAACGACTGGTTCCAGTTCGGCGGGACGAGCGTCCCGACCCCGCTGGTCGCGGGGCTCTTCGCGCTCGCCGGCGACGCGATCCACAACAGCGCGTACCCGTATCCGGCGCGTTGGCTGTACACGCATCCGACGGGCCTGTTCGACGTCCTGGCGGGTGGGAACGGCAACTCGGCGAACGATTGCTATCCGAACACCACGGACCCGTACTACCTGTGCCACGCGCGGGCCGGGTACGACGGGCCGACCGGTCTCGGCACCCCGAACGGGCTCTCGGCCTTCTAGTCGGCCCCGCTCGGACGAGGCTCCGCGGACGACGCTCCGTCGATGGGCGACGGGCGTGATCCGGAAGGAGTGCTGCTCACCGGTGCGTACGGCACCGGGAAGAGCACGATGCTCGCGGAGCTCGCGTACCTGATGGAGGATCAGCCGTACGCCGCGATCGACCTCGACTGGCTCTCGTGGTTCGGTGGGGCCGATCATGGAGAGGCCGCGCACCGGATGCTCCTGACGAACCTCGGCTCCGTGGTGGAGAACTACCGGGCCGTCGGGGTCCGGTACTTCCTGATGGCGCGAGCGCTCCGGACCGCGGATGAGGTCGACGGCCTTCGGAGGACGCTCGGGATGCCGATGCGCGTGGTGCGGCTGACGCTTCCGATCGAGGAGATCGAGCGACGGCTGGGTGCCGACGTCACGACCGAACGGCGCGAGGAGCTCCTCGAGGCCGCAGCATGGGTCGAGGGCGGCGTCGGCGCGGGGTTCGAAGACCGGACGTTCGCGAACGACGGTCCGATCGCCGGCACTGCGGAGGAGATCCTCGCGTGGTTGGGCTGGCCACGTGGGCAGCGATCTCCATCCTGACCCCGCGATCCTGACCCGCGCTAAGCGCGGTCGATCGAGCGGGCGGCAGGGATCGAACCCACGTCACCGACGTGGAACGCCGGTGCTCTTCCATTGAGCTACACCCGCGGACGGTGCCCGGGCGCCACCGGGCTCGCCTGGTTCGAGGCGGGGTCCGGAATCGAACCGGACTCCGAGGCCTTGCGGACCTCTGCCTAACCACTCGGCCACCCCGCCGCGGCGGAGTGTAGGGCGCTCGGGGTCTCGCCGCATCGGTCCTGCGGTCTAGGACCGACGGCGGGGTTCCGCCCGCGCCCCACGGCCGGAGCGCCGGATCCGATCGTTCGGGCGCGATCGAGACTTCCGACGGAGGGACAACGGCCGACGGCCGTATGGCCTCACCCCCGTCGGCCGCGTAGGCTCACCCCATGCGGATCGACCCCAGCGCGCAGAAGCCGGCCACGCCCGTCAAGTCGGTCCCCTGGGACAACCAGGAACTCCGGAACCGGCTGCAGGGGCGACAGGTCGAGGCGACCGGCCTGTCGGAGCTGCAGAGCATCGCGCGGGACAAGGCCTCGGCGCCGGACGAGCCGCGCCGCGGCCGCCGTCGCTCGAAGTAGCGTCACCGCTCACCGGTCCTCCCGGCCGTCGGGCGTACCCTGGAGCCGGTGCGGATCCGTCCCTGGCTGCTCGCGATCGCGCTGGCCGCGTCCGCCTGCGGCGCGCGCTCCTCCGTCGCGACGCCGATCCCGACGCCGGGAACGGCCCGGCCCATCCCTCGGTCGTCGGCCGCGTCCCCGACGCCGGTCGTGCTGATCGTGATGGAGAACCACTCGGCGGCGGAGATCCTGGGCGCGTCCCGGGCCCCGTACCTGCACCGCTTCGCTGCCGCCGGCACCCGGTTCACGAACATGGTGGCGCTGACCCATCCCTCGTTGCCGAACTACCTGGCGATGACGGCCGGCGGCACGCTCGGCTGCACCGACGATGCATGCCCCCCGAACGCGTACCGCACGCCGAACCTCTTCTCCCAGCTCCAGCTCGCCGGACTACGGTGGCGTGCGTGGGAGGAATCGATGCCCGGCTCGTGCGTCCGATACGACGCGGGCGCCTACGCGGTCCGTCACGATCCCGCCGTGTACTTCCGCTCGCTGCGTGCGACCGTGTGCGCGCAACGGGTGCTGCCGTACCCGGCTCGGCTCCCGGCGCAGCTCCCGGCGTTCACGTTCGTCACGCCGAACCTCTGCGACGACATGCACGGAGCGCCCGGCTGTGCCGCGACGGACCCGATCGCCAGGGGGGACGCATGGCTGTCCCGCCACGTTCCGCCGCTGCTGGCGCGCGGAGCGGTCGTGATCGTCACCTTCGACGAGGGGGCCGGCGCCGACCAGCGGATCTACTGCGCGATGCGAGGCCCGGGCGTGCCCGCCCACGGCCAGGACGGCCACCGGTACACGCACCTCGGGCTGCTCGCCGGGCTCGAACGCTTCTTCGGGTTGGGGCGGATCCGCGGCGCCCGCACGGCGCGCCCCCTGCCCATCTGACCTGCGCGTTCATCCCCTCGCCGACCTACTCCGGAAGTCCGGCACAGCAGGGTCTTCCTGAGGATGCGCCAAGGTGGTGCCGGATGCCGATACCTCGGATGCTCGGTCGCGTGGCGACGGAGGGGGTTCGAGGTGCGGAGAGGTCAACGAACCACCCCCGGGTGGCTCCGGGGGATCCTGACGGTCGGTGTGTCGTTGGCCTGCGTGCTGTCCGCCCTGGAGCCAGCCCCCGCAGCGGCAGACGTCCCGGAGGCGATCAACGTGCAGGGCGCCCTGTGTGGCGCCGTCGCGGGCTCGCCGATGAGCGGCACGATCGCAACCGTGGCGGACACGGACACCACCGTGCCCGCCGCGTCGATGCGCGCGCAGATCGACTGGGGCGACGGCACCGTGACGAACGGGACCGTCACCGGAGGGGCCGGGACCTTCGCGGTCGCCGGCGGTCACACGTACGCGAGCGCCGCCTCGCTGATGCCCGTGTCGGTGATCGCGTGGAACAACACGACCGCGGTCTCGGGCGCCGTCCAGTTCTGGTTCGACGTCGCCGCGGCGCCCACGGGGTCCGGCGAGCGGTTGGCCGCTGCCGGCGGCACGATCTGCGGGGCCACCGAGGGAGCGACGGCCTCCGGCACGGTGGCCACGTTCACGGACAGCGACCATAGCCTCGTCGCCTCCGCGTTCAGCGCGACGATCGACTGGGGCGACGGATCGCCGGCCTCGATCGGATCCGTGAGCGGCTCGAACGGCGTCTTCGTGGTCGCCGCCGCACATGTGTACCTGGAGGAGTCGCCGTTCGATCCGGTCCAGCTGACCGTCACCGTGAGCCACGTGGGCACCGCCGTCGCCGGTGCCGCGCACGTGCGCTACCTCGTGAGCGAGGGCGACGTCCTCACCGGGACCCCCGTCAGTCTCGACGCGACACCGGGCGTCGCGTTCAGCGGCACCGTCGCGACGTTCTCGGATCAGAACCTCCACGTGATCGTGCCGGAGTTCACGGCCACGATCGACTGGGGCGATGGCTCGGCGCTCGACACCGGGACGGTGACTCCGGGTGGCACGCCCGGCTCGATCGTGGTCTCGGGCTCGCACACCTACGCCGCGCTCGGCACGTACGACGTGCTGGTCGAGATCGACGACACCGCGCCCGGCACCGCCAGCGCGACCGTCGATTCGACCGCGAACGTCGCGGAACGGATCGCCGTGGCCGGCTCGCTCGGCGGCGCGACCGAGGGCACGCCGGTGCACGGTGTGCTCGCGACGTTCACCGACCCGGTGCCCGGCCTCGCGGCCGGCGACTTCGCCGCGACGATCGCCTGGGGTGACGGCACCGCGCCGAGCTCCGGCACGATCGCCGGGGGGGCCGGCTCCTTCACGGTGGCCGCGACGCACACGTATGCCCACGAGGCGCCGTCGGTCTCGGCCGTCGTGTCGGTGACCCGTCCCGCGAGCGGCGCCGCCGGCTCGGCGACGATGACGTTCCCGGTCGCGAACGCCGACGTCCTGATCGGAACGCCGGTCGCGATCGCCGCGACCGCGGGCGAAGCGTTCTCGGGCACGGTCGCGCGCTTCTCGGACGCGTACACCAGCACACCGGCCTCGGGCCTCGCCGCCACGATCGACTGGGGCGACGGGACCGCATCGAGCGCCGGCTCGGTCGGCGGCTCGGCCGGCGCGTTCGTCGTCTCGGGCACGCACACCTACGGGTCCGAGGGCTCCTTCCCGGTGACGGTCCGGCTGGCCGAGATCGCGCCGGGCACGGCGTCGGCCACGGTGGTCGGCGCGGCCACGGTGGCGCCCGATCCGCCGCCTCCGGCCCCGTCGCCCTCGCCGGCGCCGCCTCCTGCCCCGGCGCCCGGGAAGAACCTGGCCGACGTGGCCGTCCGCCTTCAGGGGCCGGCCTCGGTGGCGCCCGGGGGCACGATGACGTTCACGCTGACCGTGTCCAACGCGGGGCCGGCCGCCGCGACGAACGTCGGCGCAGGCTTCGCGATGCCATGGGGCGCGACGCTCGTCACCGCGAGCCCGCAAGCGGTGCAGTGCCGGAACGCCCTGGCATGGCCGCGGATCACCTTGGCGCCGGGGGCCTCGGCCACCTACACGGTGCAGCTGCTCGCCCCGCAGTGGAGCTGGGGTGGACGACTGCTGACGCTGGCGGGGGCGTGGTCCCGCGTCCGCGACCCGAACCCCTGGAACAACGGCGCGGCGATCCGCTCGACCCTCACGGGCTCCGGCGGCGGCCACCACGACCACCGCCTCGGATCCTCAGGCTGAACCCCGCGGCACCCCGACGGCGAGCGAGGCCAGGCTCCCGATCAGCAGCCCGAGACCCATGCCGCCCAGGACGTCGAGCGGCGCGTGGGCGCCCAGGAACATCCGGGCGAACGCCACCAGCGCCACGACCGCCCACGGCACGGCCCGCCACCAAGACCGCAGGTAGGGCGTCAGGATCCAGGCGAGCCCCGTGACCAGCACGACGTGGCCCGACACGAACGACAGCCCGGCGGTCGGCGTGTCGCCCCGGACGATCGCGCCGGCGATCGTGGTTCCGGGACGTTCACGTTGCACGACCTTCCAGACGATCCGCTCGGCGGCCAGTTTGCCGATCGTGACCAGGAGGGCGGCCAGCGCCAGGCGCCAGCGTCGCGCGATCGCAGCGCCCAGGGCGACGAGCGGTCCGACCGCGAGGATGCCGAGCAACTGGGCTCCGCGCATCGCCGGCGTGAGGGCGTCGGGCAGGCCGTTGATCTCGACGAAGATCCGCCGCTCGAGCGGTCCGACCCGTCCATCGCTCGCGATCGCCGCACAGACGACCAGGACCGCGAGGCCGCCGAGCGCGGTCAGGACGTCGAGGCGTCGGCGTTGGAACGCGGGAGCGGATCGACCGGACACGGAGGAACCGTAGCCCGGGGGGCGGTGCCGCACGAACCGGTGGGCTCAGGCCCGCGCGGATGCCGTCCGATGCATCTCCTAGGGGCCGGCGCGGCGTGGGTCCGCGGGCCCGGGAGCTCCGATGCGCCCGATCGAGGACCAGGAACCGCTCGAGGACCCGGCTCCGCCGGCTGCGCTCGTCGCCCCGGAGCCGGGCGGCGCCGAGCAGCCGTTCCGGACGCTGGTCGAATCGATCCCCGGCGTCGTGACGTACCTCGACCGCGTGATCGTCGACGATCCCGCGCACTCGATCCCGCTCTACATCAGCCCGCAGATCGAAGGCATGCTCGGGTATCCGCTCAGCGCCTGGCTGGACGAGGGCGAGTTGTGGCTCCAGATCCTGCATCCCGAGGACCGCGACCGGCTGGTCGCTGCCGACGCGGAGGCGCGCCGCGAGTTGAAGGCGCTCAGCGAGGAGTACCGGCTCATCCACGCCGACGGCCACGAGGTCTGGGTCAGCGAACGCTCGGCCGTGGTGCGCGATGTGGCGACCGGCACCCTGTACTGGCAGGGCGTGATGGTCGACATCTCCAAGCGCAAGCGCGCCGAGGAAGCGATGGCCGCGAGCGAGCGCAAGTTCCGTACGCTGTTCGACGCGGCGGCGATCGGCGTGTTCACGCTGGCCCTCGACGGCTCGATCATCGAGGCGAACCCGACGATCGAGTGGCTCGGGCGGTACGAGGTGGGCGAGCTCGCCGGCGTCGCCCTCGCCGACCTGCTCGATCCCGAGGACGAGGAGGCGCGGCAGGAGCTGGCCGAGCTCTGCGCCGGCCATCGTGACCGCTGCCGCATGCAGCACCGGTTCCGCCGCAAGGACGGCTCCTCGATGTGGTGCCGGACCGTGCTCTCGCTCGTTCGCGATGCCGAAGTCCGGCCGCTGTATGCGATGGGGATGCTGGAGGACGTCAGCGCCCGCAAGCTCGTCGAGGACGAGCTGACGCATCGGGCCGTCCACGACGTGCTCACCGGGCTCCCGAACCGCCAGCTCCTGCTGGACCGGCTGAGCGTGGCGCTGGCCCGGGCGCGGCGGGAACCTGCCGTCGGCGTGACGGTGGTCTTCATCGACCTCGACGACTTCAAGGTGGTGAACGATTCGCATGGACATCCCGTCGGCGACGAGCTGCTGACCGAGGTGGCCCGGCGTCTGGCCTCCACGGTCCGGCCGGCCGACACGGTCGCCCGCTACGGGGGCGACGAATTCGTCGTGGTGGCCGTCGGCGACGCGACCGGTCCGGAGGAGGCGCGCGGGCTGGGGGAGCGGCTGGCGCGGGAGCTCAAGGCGGGGTTCGACGTCGGCGGGCTCCTCCTGGACTGCACCGCGAGCCTGGGCGTCGCCGTGTGCACGGACCCGCACGTTCGTCCCGAGGACCTGATCCGCGAAGCCGACACGGCGATGTATCGGGCGAAGTGGGCCGGACGCGACCGGGTGGAGCTCTCCACGCGCCTGAGCGCCGGCGAGACGCCCGCGGAGCACGCCCGCCGCTGATCGCGACGGGTTCCTTATCCTGGGAGCCCGCGCCCGCCCGGGCGCCGCGATGACGGAGGGACGCCACGTGGGACCCGCACCGCCGATCGGCGTGCTCGTGATGGCCTACGGCACCGCCGATGGCACCGGCGACATCGAGCGCTACTACACGGACATCCGCGGCGGCCGCGCGCCCAGCCCCGAGCACCTGCGCGAGCTGCGGGATCGCTACGCCGCGATCGGGAACCGGTTCCCGCTGCTGGAGATCACGCGGGCGCAGGCCTCGGGGATCGAGGCGGCGCTGAACGCGGGCGCGCCGGGCCGTTTCCGCTCCTACCTCGGGATGAAGCACTCGCCGCCCTGGATCGCCGACGCCGTCGGGGAGATGCGAGCCGACGGCGTCGAGCGCGCGGTCGGCATCGTGATGGCGCCGCACTGGTCGGGGATGTCGATCCCCACGTACGAGGAGCGGGTCACCGCGGCCCTCGCCGCCGACGGGCCGGCGTTCACGTTCGTCCAGCGCTTCGACGAGCACCCGGCGTTCATCGCGGTGCTGGCGGGGCGCGTCCGCGACGCGATCCGAACGTTGCCGCCCGAGGTCCGCGACGCAGCGACCGTGCTGTTCACGGCCCACAGCCTTCCGGTGCGGACCGAGGCGGACGGGTCGCGGCGCTGCCTGCGTTGCACGGATCCCTCGTGTGCGGCCGCCTGCCGGTACGATCGCGGACTCCGTCGCACCGCCGAGCTCGTCGCCGCCGAGGCCGGGCTCTCGCGCGTCGGCGTGGCCTGGCAGAGCTCCGGTCGCACCGCCGATCCATGGTGGGGGCCGCCGGTCGAGGACGAGATCCGGGCGCTGGCGGCCGCCGGCACGCCTGCCGTGGTCGTGTGCTCGGCCGGGTTCGTGGCCGATCATCTGGAGATCCTGTACGACCTCGACATCGAGGCGCGGGCGATCGCGGAGGAGGCCGGCATCGCGTTCGCGCGCACGGAGATGCCGAACGCCGACCCCGCGTTCGTCGGCATGCTCGCCGACGTGGTCGCCGATCGGCTGGATCGCGCCGTCCCCGCATGACGCGCCGGGTCGTCGTCGTCGGGGCCGGCATCACCGGCCTGGCGGCGGCGCATCGCCTGCTCGCGGCGTCCGAGCCGCCCGAGGTCGTCGTCCTGGAGTCCGCCGCGAGGCCCGGCGGACGGGTCGCTTCGGTGACGGTGGGCGGGCTGGAGCTCGAGGCCGGGCCGGACTCGTTCCTGGCGCGCAAGCTCGAGGCGATCGAGCTGTGCCGGGAGCTCGGGCTGGGGAACGCGCTGGTCCCGGCGGCGGTCGCCGCGGCGCGGCTGTGGACCGCCGACGGACTCGTGCCGTTCCCGCCGGGGCCGCTCGGGATCCCGACCTCGCTCGGGGAGCTGTGGGGACGGCCCCGGCTCGGCGTCCCGGCGAAGCTTCGGGCGAGCCTCGACCTGGTCCTCCCGCGGCGCCGCGGCGACGCCGACGAGTCGTTGGCCTCGCTGCTGCATCGCCGGTTGGGGCGGCGGGCCTCCGCCGAGCTCGTCGAGCCGCTGCTCGGCGGCGTGTTGGGCGGCGACGTCGACCGGCTGAGCGCGGCGGCCACCTTCCCCGAGCTGGTCGAATGGGAGCGAGGGCGGGGGAGCCTGATCCGCGGCGCGTGTGGGGCGGCCGCGGCTCGTCGGCCCGCGTCGGTGGGCGGGGAGGGCGGCTCCGGCACGTCCGGCACCTTCCTCAGCGTGCGCGGCGGACTTCGGCGTCTGATCGACGCGCTCGTGGACGTTCTCGGCGAGCGGGTGCGGACGGGGACCGCGGCCACCGGGTTGGAGCGCGACGGAGCGGGGTTCGCCCTTCAGGCCGGGGACGCGGAGCTGGAGGCCGACGGGGTGATCGTGACGACCCCCGCCGCAGCAGCGGCCGCGCTCGTGGCGGACGCGGAGCCGAACGTCGCGCGCGGCCTCGCTCAGCTCCGGAGCACCTCCAGCGCCGTCGTTCCGCTCGTGTATCCGGACGGCACCGACGCGGCGCTGCCGGACTCGTCCGGGTTCGTCGCGATGCCGGGGCTGCTCCCGATCTCCGCGGCGACCCTGGTGTCGAGGAAGTGGCCGGAGCCCGCGTTCGGGGACCGGGCCGTGATCCGCGCGTTCGTGCCGGAGGGCCCGCTGCTCGACCGCTCCGACGACGAGGTGATCGCCGCCGCCGCGGGGGCGCTCGCGCGCGTCTACGGCCTTCCGCGCGAACCGGCCGCGGCCACCGTCGTCCGCTGGTCGGACGCGATGCCGCAGTACGAGGTCGGGCACCTCGACCGGGTCGAGGCGATCCGGGCGACGCTCCCGCCGGGGCTCGCGGTCGCGGGCGCCGCGCTCGGGGGCGTCGGGATCCCGGATTGCATCCGGCAGGGGGGCGAGGCGGCCGACCGGGTCGCGGCTATCCTGGCGCGCGCGTGAAGCTCGTCACCTGGAACGTCAACTCGATCCGCCAGCGGCTGCCCCGGCTCCTCACGATGCTCGGGCGCCACGACCCCGACGTGGTCTGCCTGCAGGAGACGAAGGTCGAGGACGAGGCGTTCCCGACGATGGAGATCGCTGCGGCCGGCTACGACGTCGCGACGCTCGGACAGCGTGCGTACAACGGCGTGGCGATCCTGTCGAAGGCCGGCCTCGACGACGTAACGACCGGGTTCCCGGGCGACCCGGTCCCCGAGCAATCACGCGTGGTCGCGGCGACCGCCGGCCACCTGCGCGTGATCTGCGTCTACGTCGTGAACGGCAAGGAGGTCGGCGATCCCGCGTACGACACGAAGCTCCGGTGGCTCGACGCGCTGCACGCATGGGTCGCCGGTGGGAACGACCCGGACGCGCCGCTCGTGATCTGCGGGGACTGGAACGTGGCGCCGGACGACCGCGATGTCTGGGACCCGGACCTCTGGCGCGACAAGAACCTGGCCAGCGAACCGGAGCGCGAGCGCATCCGCGGGTTCTTCGGATGGGGGCTGACCGACCTCGGTCGGCGCGCCGCCGGCGACGTGCAGGGGCCCTTCTCGTACTGGGACTACACGGCCGGTGCGTTCCACAAGGGCTGGGGCCTGCGGATCGACCTCGCGCTCGGCACCGCGCCGGTGGCCGACCGGCTGGACTCCGTGGTCGTCGAGCGCGACGAGCGCAAGCCGACCTTCGGCGAGGGCAAACCCTCCGACCACGCGCCGGTGATCGTGACCCTGGGCTAGACCATGTCCTCGGGCACGACGTGCTCGTCGAACTCGGCCTCGGTCAGGTAGCCGAGCGCGAGCGCCGACTCCTTCAGCGTCGTCCCTTCGTGGTGCGCCTTCTTCGCGATCTCCGCGGCCTTGTCGTAGCCGATCTTCGGGGTGAGCGCGGTGACCAGCATCAGCGAGCGCTGCAACAGCTCCTCGATCCGCTCCCGGTCGGCGCTGAGCCCCTCGACGCAGAACGTCCGGAAGTTCCGGCACGAATCGGCGAGCAACACCGCCGCGTGCAGGAGGTCGCGGATCATCACGGGGTTGAAGACGTTCAGCTCGAAGTTCCCCTGCGAGCCGGCGAACGTGATCGCGGCGTCGTAGCCGAAGACCTGGACCGCGACCATCGTGATCGCCTCGGACTGCGTGGGGTTGACCTTGCCCGGCATGATCGAGGAGCCCGGTTCGTTCTCCGGCAGACGGAGCTCGCCGATCCCCGCCCGAGGACCCGAGCCCAGCCACCGGATGTCGTTCGCGATCTTCATCAGCGACGCGGCGAGCGTCGCGAGCGCGCCGCTCATGAACACGATCGCGTCGTGCGCCGCGAGCGCGGCGAACGCGTTCGGCGCCGGCACGAACGGCATGCCCGTCAGCTCGGCGATCCGCGCCGCGCACGCCGCGCCGAAACCCGGAGGCGCGTTCAACCCGGTGCCGACCGCCGTGCCGCCGATCGGGAGCTCGAACAGGCCGGGGAGCGCGGCGTCGATCCGGCCGAGGTCGGCGTCGAGCTGCGCGACGTAGCCCGAGAACTCTTGGCCGAGCGTCAGCGGTACCGCGTCCTGCAGGTGCGTCCGGCCGATCTTCACGACGTCGGCGAACTCGCGGGCGCGCGCGTCGAGCGCGTCGCGGAGCGCGCGCACGCTCGGCAGCAGGCGCTGGACGATCACGGTGGCACCGGCGACGTGCATCGCGGTGGGGAAGGTGTCGTTCGAGGACTGCGAGCGGTTCACGTGGTCGTTCGGATGCACCGGGGTCTTCGAGCCGAGCTGGCCGCCGGCCAGTTCGATCGCACGGTTCGCGATCACCTCGTTCGCGTTCATGTTGGTCTGGGTGCCCGAGCCGGTTTGCCACACGTAGAGGGGGAAGTGGTCGTCGAGCGTGCCGGCGATCACCTCGTCGGCGGCCGTCACGATCAGCTCGCCGATCGACGCCTCGAGGACACCGAGCTCCATGTTGGCCTGCGCCGCAGCCTTCTTGAGGACGCCCATCGCGTGGACGATCTCGAACGGCATCCGGTCGACCTCGGGCCAGCCGATCGAGAAGTGATGGATCGACCGCTGGGTCTGCGCCCCCCAGTAGCGGTCGGCCGCGACCTCGATCGGGCCGAGCGAGTCGGTCTCGATGCGCACCTCCGTCATGCGGCGAGCCTCCAACGGCGCGGAGCGGACACCTCCAGTCTCGCAGGTGCGCGGAGCCCCGGTGGTAGCGTCGGCGGCCGATGGAGACGTTCGACGTCGGCGTGATCGGGGCGGGGATCCACGGCGTCGCGGCCGCGTACCACCTCTCCGGACGCGGGGTCCGCACGGTGCTCGTCGACCCCCGACCGCCCGCCGGGGGACCGACCGGCGCCTCGAGCGCGATCTGCCGCGCCTACTACACGAACCCGTTCCTGGCCGCGTGCGCGCGCGACGCGATCGCGATGCTGGCCGACCTCGAGGCGCTGACCGGAACCGCGGCCGGCCTGGTCCGCACCGGCTTCCTCTATCTGCACCCGCCGCGGGACGCTTCCGGCGTGGCCGAGGCCGCCGAACGACTGAACGCGATGGGGATCGCGGTCGACCTCGTGGCCGCCGACGCGATCCCCGAGCGCGCGCCGGGCTTCGATCTGGCCGGCGTGGGGGTCGCGGCGTTCGAGCACGACGCCGGCTACGCCGACCCGCACGCGGTGACCGACGGGCTGTTCCGCGCCGCCACCCGCGACGGGCTGTCGGCGCGGATCGGCCGCTCGGTCGTCGACCTCGCCCCGCAGGCGCCGGCGGGCGCCACGCTGACGATGGACGACGGCGAGCGGGTCGCGTGCGGCGCGGTCCTGATCGCCGCCGGGCCCTGGACGAAGCCGCTGGCCGCGATGGCGGGCGCCGACCTGCCCCTGACCGTCGAGCGCCACGTGGTCGCCACGTTCCACTGGGCGGATGTCGAGCCGGCGCGCGCACACACCGATCTGCTCGCCGGCTACTACTTCCGCCCGGAGGGGGATGATCTCTACCTGGTCGGGCCCACGCTCCCGGGCGAGCCGGTCGGGGCCGACGATGACGTCGGCTCGATCCGCCCCGACGAGACCGAGGCGCTCGCGCGGGCGGTCACGGCACGGGTGCCGCGGCTCGCGGCCTCGCAGGTCCACGGCGGATGGGCGAGCCTGTACGACGTGAGTCCCGACTGGCAGCCGGTGATCGGAACGATCGCCCCCGGCGTGGTCGTGGACGCCGGCACGTCGGGCCACGGCTTCAAGCTCGCGCCGGCGCTCGGCGCCCACGTGGCGTCGCTCGTCCTGGGTGAGGCGGTCGATCCGGGGCTCGCCCCGTTCGATCCGTCGCGGTTCGCGGCCGGGAAGCCGCTCTCGGCCGGCTACGGCGAGCACCGGATCCTTGGATAGGAGGCGACCATGCAGATCGCAGACGCGGGCTCGGCGGCGTTCGAGCGGGGAGACGAGGGCCGGTTCTCCGGCGAGGTCTGGCTCCGCGGCACGCTCACGGCCGAGGACGGCACGAACATCGGGATCGTCCATTTCTCGCCCGGCGCCCGCACGCGCTGGCACCGGCATCCCGGCGGTCAATGGCTCTTCGGCCTGACCGGGCGCGGGCGCGTCCGCACCCGTGGCGAGGCCGGTCACGTCCTGGAGCCCGGCGACGTCGTGTTCGTCGGCGCCGACGAATGGCACTTCCACGGCGGATCGCCCGACGCGCCGATGGCACATGTGGCCGTGAACGGTGGCGGCGCGCCGGAGTGGGCGGAGCCGGTCACCGACGAGGAGTACGCGGAGGGCTTCGACTAGGGGAAGCACCCCCCGACCGCGGTCGTCGACGCCGGCGTGTTCCACCCCGACGCCGACAGGCGGAGGCCGTCGATCGGTGTTGCCGGATCGATATGGAAGCCGACCGCGCGGCTCTCGCCTGGCATCAGGGTCACGTCCCCGGCGCCCCAGCGTGTCGGCACGTTCGCGCCGTCTGCCGTGGTCAGCCGCAGCCGAAGGAAGAAGACCACATGATCGGTGCGGTTCCTCACGTCGACGCGACCCTCACCCCGCCCGTCGGTACAGCTGCCGATCTGCGGCTGCGCGACGGAAAGATCCTGCAGCGCCCGCATGTCCGCGTAGGTCGACGTGGGGGTCACGTACCACTGGCTGTGCGCGAAGTCGCTCGTGTCCATCGTGCGCGCGAGCCAGTAGGTGTTCCGGTCGAGCGGGAAGCCGCCGCTCTCGAGCTCGAGCCGGAGGAAGTACAGGTCGGGCAGGGCCGACGCGGCCGGGAGCCGGAGAACCGTCCGCACGCCGTCCTGGGGGACCGACGTCTCCGTCGACGCCGACCAGACGTGTCGCCCGGAAGTGTCGAAGACGTCGGCGTGCACCGTGATCGAGCCCGATGCGTGCGTCGTGTCGTTCGTGACCGAGACGGATCGATCGTCGTAGCCGTACAGGACGTGGAGCGGACGGTTCGCCTCCATCGCGCCGAAGGTCGAGCCGTTCGGTTCCAGGTACCAGTCGAACAGGTTCCAGTGCAGCGAGGGCCACGCGTTGTCGAGCATCCATTGGATCAGCCCGGTCGAGGACGTGGCGCGGTTGCGGGAGAAGGCCTCGAACATCGCCCGCTCGTTCTCGTACTGCAAGACCTGCGCCTCCTGGACGTAGCGCGCCAGGCTCGTCGGCCGGCCCAGGCGCGCGGCCATCGCCCGGTCGAACAGGCGGAACGTCGCGAAGCGGCTCGCGCCGGTGCCGGCGTGGGACTGGCGCGCGGTCGGATCGGTCCACAGCGCGTGGAGTTCGCCGGGCGTCATGAACCGTCGCAGGCTCTCGAGCTCCGGGATCGACGCGCCGGCGCTGGTCTCGGTGTTGAAGCCGAACGCGGCGCCTGGCCCCCTCGGGTCGTACCAGTAGCCGGGCGGCACCCAGTCGTAGGGGCCGGTCATCTTCACGCCCGTCGGTCCGGTCGCCGCCGAGCCGTCCTGCGACGCGGAGGCCAGGATCGGATCGGGCCAGTCCGCGCCGCGGAGGGCGCGGACGTACATGGAGGCGATCCGCGGCGGCGGCGAGGTGTCGCTGCCGATCAGGAATGCGATCACGCTGGGATGGTTGCGCAGCCGCACCGCTTGGGTGCTCATCGACCCGCCGGCGACCGTGTAGTCCTCCCGGGTCCAGTGCTCGTTCTCCTGCCAGTGGTCGCAGCACATCCACCCCGGCAGCACGAGGATCCCCAGGCGGTCGGCCTCGTCGTAGAAGTGATCGGTCTCGAGCTTGCCTTCCAGGCGTACCGCGTTCAGCCCGAGGTCCCGCACCAGCTGCAGCTCGCGATCGGTGCGCTCGGGCTCGGGCCGCAGCAGCATGTCGGGCGCCCAGCCGCCGCCGCGGATCAGCACCGGCACGCCGTTGACGGAGAACTGCCGGTGGTGCTCGGCGGTCCTCTCCGAGGTGACCTCACGGATCCCGAAGTTCGTGGCGGCGGTGTCCGAGACCGCGCCGTCCACGCTCGCGGTCACGCTCAGGTGCTCGATCGGCTGCGCCCCGTCGCGGTACGGCCACCACAGCGGCGGATCGGTGAGATGCAGGGCGGGGTCGGTGGTCGGATCGAACGTCACCGTCGCCGTGGCGCCCGCCGGAAGGTCCACCGATCGGTGGACGGTGACGTCGCCGAACGCCGCGCGCACGTCCGTGGCCTGCGTCTCGTCCGACGCGTTGCGGACCGTCGCGGAGATCGTGAGGTCGGCGGAGGACGTGTCCGGCAGCGGAAGGTGCGTCTCGACCTGCGGATCCGAGACCGTCACCGGACCGGTGCGGGAGATCCATGCCGGCTGCCAGATCCCCATGCCGGCGTCGGGGGCGAGCGGGTTCCAGTCGATCCACGTGATCGTGAGGTCACGGTGCACGTCGACCGGATCGACCCGGATCGCCAGTGCGTTCACACCGGAGTGGACGGCGGTGGTCACGTCGAGGTCGAAGGCTCGATACGTCCCGACGATCTGGTCGGAGCCGGCGAGCATCCGCCCGTTCACCCAGACCTGGGCGCGGTAGTTGATCCCGTCCAGGTGCAGCCAGGTGTGCGCGCCGGGGTCGTCGGCGAGCGTGAACTCGGTGCGGTAC
>Ga0187785_10000201_pt1 | contig 23403 bp, 27 predicted proteins | sample 0815_BV2_4_20_MG_FD_132466 | JGI IMG/M metagenome (GOLD analysis project Ga0187785, IMG submission 132466) | Tropical peat soil microbial communities from peatlands in Department of Meta, Colombia - 0815_BV2_4_20_MG | ecosystem: Environmental > Terrestrial > Soil > Wetlands > Peat | place...
CGGATGGCGCCGCGGCGCTTCCACGAACCGGCGCTGGCGGCTGCGCTCGCCCTGTCGATCGCGCCGCGGACGATCGCGAGCGCCGGGGACGTTCGCGAGGCGCAGCGCCTGCGCGGGCTGCCGGTCTCGGGTCTTCGGTCGCTCCCCTCGCTCGCCGTGCCGGTCCTCGAACGCGGGATGGAGGAGGCCTCGACGCTTGCCGAGTCGATGGACGCCCGCGGGCACGGCCGCGGAACGCGCTCCCGCTACCGCCCGCAGCGGTGGTCGGTCGGCGCGATCGCGATCGTCGTCACGTCGATCGTCGCGGCCGGCATCTTCCTGGGCGCGTCGATCGGCGGGTGGGGCGGGCTGCACCCCGCCACCTCGCCGATCGGCTGGCCGGCCGCCGACCCCCGCCTGCTGACGGCGATCGCCCTCCTGGCGACGCCGGGCCTCGTCCGGACGGAGGCGCGTCCATGACGCCGGCGAACGACGCGCTTCGCTACGACGGCGTGTCGTTCACCTATCCGGACGCCGACGCGCCCGCGCTCGTCGACGTCGACGTCACGGTCGCGCCGGGATGCTTCGCCCTCGCGGCCGGGCCGACCGGCGCCGGGAAGTCGACGTTCCTGCGCGCGGCGAACGGGCTCGTCCCGCACTTCACCGGCGGCCGCTTCGCCGGGCGTGTGCGCGCCGAGGGGCGGGACACCCTCGAACATGCGCCCCGGGCGCTCGCCGACGTGGTCGCGTTCGTGCCCCAGGATCCGGGCGCGTCCTTCGTCGTGGACCGGGTCGAGGACGAGCTCGCGTACGGGATGGAGAACCTGGGCGTCGGGCCGGCGCACATGCGGCGGCGTGTCGAGGAGATGCTGGACCTGCTCGACCTCGCCGCGCTCCGCGACCGGTCGGTGCGCACGCTCTCCGGCGGAGAACGCCAGCGCGTCGCGATCGCGGCCGCGCTCGCGGCCGGCCCTCGTATCGTCGTCCTCGACGAGCCCACGTCCCAGCTCGACCCGCAGGGCGCCGAGGACGTGATGGCAGCTCTGCAGCGACTGGTCCACGACCACGGGATGACGGTCGTCGTGGCCGAGCACCGCCTCGAACGCGTGGCGGGTTGGGTGGACGTCGCGCTCGGGTTCGACCGCGGCCGCGTCACCGGCGGCGACCCCGCGACGGTGCTCCGGATGCTCGCGCTCGGGCCTCCCGTCGCCCGGCTCGGATGGTCCGTCGGGTGGGATCCGGCGCCGCTCACCGTGCGGGACGCGCGGCGCGCCGCGCGTGCCGCGACCCTCCCCGAGCCGCCGGGCGCCGCTCCCGCGGCGCCCGGCCCGGTCCTGGCCGAGACCGCGGGCCTCACCGTCGCCTACGACGGCCGGCCGGCGCTGCGCGAGGTCGACCTTCGGATCCTCGCCGGCGAGGTTGTCGCGGTGATGGGGCGCAACGGCGCCGGCAAGTCCACGCTGCTCGGCGCGTTCGCCGGCGTCCGGGAGCCGTCGGCCGGTACCGTGCGGATCGGCGGCCACGCCCCACGGCCCGGCATCGATGCTGCGCTGTGCCCGCAGGACCCGGACCGGATCCTGTTCGCCGACTCCGTGCGTGCCGAGGTCGGCGCGACCCTCGCGGCGCGCTCGTCCCATGACGATCCCGGCGCCTGGCTCGAGCGCCTGGGGATCGCCGAGCTGTCGGCGCGGCATCCGCGGGACCTCTCGGCCGGCCAGCGTCTGCTGGTGGCGACCGCCGCCACGGCGGCCACCGGAGCGCCCCTCCTGCTTCTCGACGAACCGACGCGCGGCCTCGATCCGGACGCGAAGGCGCGCCTGGTGCGCTTCGTTCGAGGCCGCGCGGCCGAAGGCGACGCCACGGTCGTGGCCACCCACGACGTCGAGCTCGCCGCCGCCGTGGCCACCCGGATCGTGATGCTCGGCGCCGGCGACGTGGTCGCCGACGGCGATCCCGCACCGGTGCTCGGCGACTCGTACGTGTTCGCACCGCAGATGACGCGGGTCTTCGGCGAGGGATGGCTCACGGTCGAGCAGGTCGAGGTGGCCCTGGCATGAACGTCACGATCGACACGCGCCCGGTGGCCGAACCCACGCCGTGGCTCGCCCGCGCGCCCCGGATCCGCTCCGCGCTGCTCGTCGCCGCGAACCTCCTCGGCCTGGCGGCGTTCGTGTGGCCGTTCCTCGTCCCCTCGCTCGCGGGCCCGTCCGACGAGAACCACGCCGGCGACGGTCCGTGGATCCTGCTGGCGCTCGGGGCGATCCTGCTGGCCCTGCTGTTCCTAGAGCTCGGCCGCGGCGGCCTCGGTCCGAAGACCGTCGCCCTCCTCGGCGTGCTCGGCGCCGCGATGGTCGCCTTGCGCCTGCCGGGCTTCGTCGCGGGCTTCAGCGCGATGTTCCTGGTCGTGCTGGTGGCCGGCAACGCGTTCGGGCCGTCGTTCGGGTTCCTGCTGGGCGCGGTGGGGACCTTCGCGAGCGGCCTGTTCCTGGGGGGGCTCGGGCCGTGGCTGCCCTTCCAGATGGTCGCGGTCGGTTGGGTCGGCGCCGGCGCCGGCCTGCTGCCGCACGGACGCACCTGGACGACGCGCCTGACGTGGCTCGCGGGCTACGGTGTCCTCAGCGGCTACGCGTTCGGCGTGATCATGGGGCTGTGGTTCTGGCCGTTCCTGACCGACGGCTCCGCCCTCGCCTGGAGCCCCGCGGCCAGCACCGTGACGAACGTGCGTCGCTACCTCGCGTTCTATGCGGTGGACGCCTTCGTCTGGGACACGTTCCGTGCGGTCGGGAACGCCGTGCTCGTGCTGCTGGTCGGCCGGCCGGTGCTCGGTGCGCTCGACCGCGCCGCACGCCGGATGCGCCTCGACGTGGTATGACGATCGCCCGATCGAGCGGAGGTCCCACGATGACGCAGTTCCCGCCCGGGTTCTTCCAGGACGCCGGCGCCTACCGGCAGCCCGAGGCCGAGGAGATCTACGAGGAAGAGGAGCACGAAGGCCACGAGGAGCACGAGCACGGCGAGGGCTGCGGCCACGAGGCCGTGCAGCACGGCGACCACGTCGACTACGTGCACGACGGCCACCGGCATTTCCTGAAGGACGGCATCTGGCACCACCACAAGAGCGAGTGATCGCTCTGGGAGCATCTGCGCTATGACCGCCGCCCCCAGCGAGCGCGCGCAGGTGCACCGTCACCCCGAGCGCGCCGACTACGACCGTGCGACCGTCGAACGGATCCTCGACGAGGCGCTGATCTGCCACGTCGCGTGGACCGACGACGAGGGCCGCGCCCGCGTCCTGCCGACGATCCAGGCCCGGGTCGGCGACGTCCTGTACCTGCACGGCTCCCGCGCGGCACGTGCGTGGAAGGCGGTGGCCGCCGGCGCCGAGGTCTGCGTGGTGGCGACGATCGTCGACGGCCTGGTCCTGGCACGCTCGGCCTTCAGCCATTCGATGAACTACCGCAGCGTGGTGCTGTACGGCCGGGCCCGCGAGGTGACCGAACCCGGAGAGCTGCTGGAGGCCGCCCGGGCGATCACCCGCCACGTCCTGCCCGGCCGGGAGGACGAGGCACGGATGCCCACCACGGACGAGTACCGCCAGACGATCCTGTTCGCGATCCCGATCGAAGAGGCCTCCGCGAAGATCCGGACCGGCCCCCCGAAGGACGACGAGGAGGACCTCGCCTCCTCGATCTGGGCCGGGGTGCTGCCCCTCACCACCGCCGCCGGCACCCCCGAGCCGTCCCCGGACCTCGCCGCGGGGATCGAGCCGCCCGGCTACGTGCTCCGGCCCGACCGCCCGTAGGCCTCTCGAGGGGTTCGACAGCCGCCCCTTCCCGTGGTACAAGTATGTCGTCCCGCTATATCGGGTCGATATATCGACCTGGAAAGGTCAGCCCGCACGATGCTCGAACTCGCGATCCTCGGCCTGCTGAAGGAACGCCCGATGCACGGCTATCAGCTCTCCCGGGAGCTGGCCGAGCAGCTCGGCGGCATGTGGCGGGTGAGCTACGGCTCGCTCTACCCCACGCTCCGCCGCCTGGAACGCGACGGCGCGGTCGAGCAGGTACCCGGAGACACCGCCGGGAAGGGCCGGCGCAAGCTCGTGTACCGGATCACGCCCGAGGGCGAACGACTGTTCCTGCGGTTGCTGGAGGAGCCGCCCCAGGAGGGCCAGGCCGAGGACGCCCGGTTCCGCGTGCGCCTCGCGTTCTTCCGGTACCTCCCGCCCGAGACCCGGATCCGGCTGCTCGAGCGGCGTCGCGCCGCCCTGCAGGACCGGCTCGACCAGCTCACGGCCGCGATCCGCGCCGCGACGGACGACGGGGACGAGTACCAGCGGGCGCTGATGGACCACGGGCGGGCCGCCACGGAGGCGGACATCGCCTGGCTGAACGGATTGATCCACTCGGAACGCACGAGGTACGGCATCACGGCTCCCGTCGGGGAGCGGCGTCGCGCGTCCGCGACGCTGCGCAGGAAGGAGCGCACCGGATGAGCGAGGTTCGTATCGCGATCGTCGGCGTGGGGAACTGCGCCTCGTCCCTGGTTCAGGGGCTCGAGTACTACAAGGACGCGGATCCATCGGACCGCGTGCCGGGCCTGATGCACGTCGAGCTGGGCGGCTACCACGTCCGTGATGTCCGGGTCGTGGCCGCGTTCGACGTCGACGCGAAGAAGGTCGGCAAGGACGTCGCCGAGGCGATCGCCACCGAGCCGAACAACACGATCCGCTTCGCGGACGTGCCGCCGCTCGGCGTGCCGGTGCTCCGTGGACGGACGCTCGACAGCCTCGGGATGTACTACCGCGACACGATCGTCGAGTCCGACGAGCCGGAGGCCGACGTCGTGCGCGTCCTGCGCGACGAGCAGGTCGACGTGCTGATCTCCTACCTGCCGGTCGGCTCCGAGCAGGCCGACCGTTACTACGCGGAGTGCGCGCTCGAGGCGGGCGTGGCCTTCGTCAACGCGCTGCCGGTGTTCATCGCCAGCGATCCGGTCTGGGCGAAGCGGTTCGCCGACGCCGGCGTGCCGATCGTCGGCGACGACATCAAGTCGCAGGTCGGCGCCACGATCACGCACCGGATGCTGGCGAAGCTCTTCGAGGACCGCGGCGTCGAACTCGACCGCACGTACCAGCTGAACTTCGGCGGCAACATGGACTTCATGAACATGCTCGAGCGCGAACGCCTGACCTCGAAGAAGATCTCGAAGACCCGGTCGGTGCAATCGCAGCTGGAGACCCCGCTGCCGAAGGAGAACATCCACATCGGCCCGAGCGACCACGTCCCGTGGCTCCAGGACCGCAAGTGGGCGTTGATCCGCCTCGAGGGCCGGAACTTCGGCGACGTCCCCCTGACCGTGGAGATGAAGCTCGAGGTCTGGGACTCGCCGAACTCGGCCGGCGTGATCATCGACGCGGTGCGGTGCGCCAAGGTCGCGAAGGACCGTGGGATCGGCGGCCCGCTGATCGGGCCGGCCGCGTACTTCATGAAGTCGCCACCGGTGCAGTTCCCCGACGAGGTCGGACGCGAGATGGTCGAGCAGTTCATCCGCGACGAGGGTGAAGGCGCCCGGACCGACTGGACCGCGTTCGTCGAGTTCACGAGCTGACCTCCGGGCGCCGGACCGATGGCCGGGTCCGCGCCCGCCGGCACGATCGCCCGCGTCCGCGGCGCGCTGCGCAACGGCGACTTCCGCAAGCTCCTGTCGATCCGGCTCGTCGGCCAGGCCGGCGACGGCTGCTTCCAGGCGGCGCTCGTCGCCTCGGTGGTGTTCGCGCCGACCGAGCACAGCACCACGGTAGGGCTGTTCAAGGCCGCGCTGATCACCGCGTTGCCGTTCACGCTGCTCGGGCCGTTCGTCGGGGTGTTCATCGACCGGTGGCGGCGGCGGCGGATCCTGGCCGTGGCGCCGCTGCTGAAGGTCGCGTTCGTCGGGCTCGTGCTGTTCGATCCGACGTCGCAGGCGGTCCCGTTCTACCTGGGGGCGCTGGTCGTGCTGTCGATCAACCGGTTCTATCTGGCCACCGCCTCGGCGGTCGTGCCCCGGACCGTGCCGGTCGAGGACCTGCTCATGGCGAACTCGCTGGCGACGGTCGGCGGGACCCTGGCCCTGCTGGTCGGAGTGTTCGTCGGCGGGAAGATCGCCGGCGCCGAGGGCACGACGCCGGTCGTCGTGATCGCCGGCGTCGGCTGGCTCCTGGCCGCGCTGATCGCCGCCCGGATCCGCTCGGATCTCGCGCCCATGACGATCCGTGGCCCCGCGACGGCGCTGCACAACGAGGTGCACCGCGTCGTCGTCGAGATGGTCGACGGCGCGCGGATGCTGGTCCGGACCCCTCGAGCGCTGGGCCCGATCACGTCGATCACGCTCGACCAGGTCGGGCAGGGCGTGATCCTCACGCTCGCGCTGGTCGAGTTCCGCGACGTGCTCGGCGCGGGCGTCGGCTCGTTCTCCAACGTGATCGGGGCGGGCGGCGTGGGGGTGCTCCTCGGGATCGCCACGATCGGCGCGCTCGAACAGCGCTTCTCGAAGGAGCGGATCGTCGGCGCCGCGTTCGTCCTGGGGGGCGTGGCCTTGGTGCTGACCGGCCTCTACCTGCGGGGCTGGTCGATCCTCGCGGCGAGCCTCGTGGTCGGCGTAGCGTTCGCGTGGAAGAAGATCCCGGTCGACACGATGGTGCAGGAGTCGCTGCCGGACGGCTACCGCGGCCGCGTGTTCTCGGTCTACGACGTCTTCTACAACTCTGCCCGGACGATCGCGGCGGCGCTCGCGATCGCCTTGGTGCCACTGCTCGGCACGCGCGGCTCGGTCGTGCTGATCGGCGCGATCTTCCTGGTCTACGCGCCGGTGCTGCCGCGCTGGGTGGGCGGCATCCCCGACATCCGCCTGGTGTTCGTGGAAGGGGGTCGCGCCGAGGAGTGGCCGCGAGCGCTCCGGTGGGGCGCCGCGGAGGAGCCGGTTGAGGTGATCCGGAGCTGGCTCGAGGAGCGCGACGGCGAGCGGCGGCGGTGTTTCCGCCTGTCGCTGCAGGACGGCACGGTCCTGGACGTGAGCCGGGCGGAGCCCGACGGCCGCTGGACGATCGACCGCGAGCGCGAGGACGAGCCGACGGGTTAGCCCCGGGCCGACGGGTTAGCCCCGGGCGGACAGCGGCAACTCGACGTCCGCGGCCTCGGCGGCGAGCTCGGCATCGGCCGCGACCACGGGAACCACGCGGCGAGCGATCCGGTCCTCCCGCCATCCGCGAGCGAGCACCGCACCGCCGACCGCCAGGGCGAGCAGCCCGGAAACGAAGAACGTGGCCGGTGCGCCGATCCGCTCCGCCACGACACCCACGATCGGCGCGCCGATCGGGGTCGAGCCCAGGAACACGACGCCGTACAGCGCCATCACGCGGCCCCGGGCCTCGGGCCGCGACGTGAGCTGCAGCATCGTGTTCCCGGTGATCATGAACGTCATCGCGGTCAGACCCACCGGGACCAGCAGGAGCGTCGCGACGGCGAGCGTCGGTGCGAACGCCACGACCGCCATCGACACGCCCACGCCACACAGGAACAGCGCCAGACGGCGCATCGTCGGCGATGGGCCCCGGTTCGCCATCGCGATCGCGCCCAGGAACGAGCCCAGCCCGGCCGCGGCCGACAGCAGCCCGAACTCCTTCGCGCCGGCGTGGAAGGTCTGCTCGGCCAACAGGGGCACGAGCACCTGCCATTCGAAGACGAACGTGAAGATCACGGCCATGATCAGCAGCGGCCGTCGGAGCTCGTCGGTCGCCCATACGTACTTCAGACCGGCCACCAGATGCCCCTTCTGCCGTGTGCTGCGCTTCTGCGCGTGCAGCTCGGAGGCGTGCATCGCCAGCAGGGCCGCCAGCACGGCCAGGTAGGAGATGCCGTCGATCAGGAAGCACACCGCGGTGCCGGCGAAGGCGATCAGCAGCCCCGCGATCGCCGGACCGACGATCCGGGCGCCGGTGAATGCGGCGCTGTTGAGGCTCACGGCGTTCGTGAGCGTCTCCTCGCCGACCATCTCCACGTAGAAGCTCTGACGGGCGGGATTGTCGATCGCGGTGATCACGCCGGCGGCGAGCGATAGGCCGTACACGAGCCACAGCGCCCCCGGCATCGTCTGCTTCGCGATCACGTCGGTGAACACGAGCGCGGCCATCGAGAGCGACACCACCGCGAAGCAGGATTGGGTCGCGGCGAGGATCCGGCGCTTGTCGAACCGGTCGGCGAGCACGCCGCCCCAGGGTCCGAGCAGCAACACCGGACCGAACGAGAGCGCAGCGTTCACGCCGAGTGCCGCCCCGCTGCCGGTCAGGGTGAGCACGAGCCACGACGAGGCCGTCACGTTCATCCACGTGCCGGCCGCGGAGACGAACTGGCCGGTCAGGTACAGCCGGAAGTTCCGGGAGCTCCGGAGGGACGAGAACGTCTTGGCAAGGGACGCGAGCAGCCGCGACCTCATCGGTCGCCCTCGGCGAGGCGCTCGAGGAGATCGGCGGCGGCATCCAGCGTGGCGCGCTCGTCGGGGGACAGCGCGCGCACCCGCTTGGCCAGGAACTCGTCGGTGCGCCGGCGGGCGCGCTGCAGGAGCTTGCGGCCCTCCGGAGTGATCGTCAGCCACGTCACCCGGCCGTCCAGTGGGTCCGGTCGGCGAACCACGAGTCCCTGTTCGACCATCGCCGCGATCGTGCGGGTCATCGTCGGCTTCTGGACGTGCTCGTGCGCCGCCAGCTGGCCGGCCGTCATCGGTCCGTGGACCTCGATCGAGTGCAACGCCGCGTGGACCGTGGGGGTGATGCCGGGGGCGGACTCGCGTCGCATCCGGCGGGCGAAGCGCCAGCCGGCGACCCGCAGCCGGGCGGCCAGCTCGGCGGGGGGGATCTCCACGGGCGTTCGCATGCCGACAGTATAGTACGCAAAGCTAACTAGTGTCCCGTACGATCTCGCGGTATCGTCCGCGTCGGATGCCCCGGGACTGGAACGCCGACGCCTACGACCGGCTCTCCGAGCCGCAACGGCGATGGGGCGCGGTGGTGGTCTCCCGCCTCGACCTCGCCGGTACCGAGCGCGTGCTGGACGCCGGCTGCGGCACCGGCCGGGTCACGGAGCTGCTCCGGGAGCGGCTCCCCGACGGCGAGATCGTTGCCCTGGACGCCTCGCCCTCGATGGTGGCCCGGGCGCGCGAGCGGCTCGGCGAAGACCGGATGACCTACGCGGTCGCCGACCTGATGGATCCACTGCCGGTGGAGCCGGTGGACGCGATCGTCTCCACCGCCACGTTCCACTGGGTGCCGGACCACGAGCGCCTGTTCGCCAACCTGGCGGTGGTCCTTCGCCCGGGCGGGCGGCTCGAGGCCCAGTGCGGCGGCGCCGGGAACGTGGAGAACCTGGCCGCCGTGGTCGAGGCCCTCGGCCGGGACGCGAACGCCGGCAAGGTCTACGCGGGTCCCGCGGAGACCGCGGCTCGGCTCGAGCGCGCGGGCTTCGTGGACGTGCGCTGTTGGCTCACGCCGGAGCCCACCCCGATCCCCCGCGAGGACCTGCCCGCGTTCCTCCAGACGGTCTGCCTCGGCGGCCTGCTCGAGGATCGACCCGCGGACGAGCGGGAACGGTTCGCCCGAGAGGTCGCCGCGAGGATGCCGGAGAGCCGGCTGGACTACGTCCGGCTGAACCTCAGCGCGCGGCGCGCCGGGGGGGCGGCGACCCTCAGATGAACAGCGACACCGCCGCGTCGCGCATCTCCGCGATCGCGGTGGCCGCGCCGATCGGCTCCTCGAGCCCGTCCAGCAGGTCCTCGCGCTTGAGCCCGAGCAGATCCATCGTCATCTGGCACGGGATCAGGCGGACGCCGAGCTCCTGTGCGACGCCGATCAGTTCCTCGGGCTTCGCCACGGCGTGCTCGTCGGCGAGCTTCTTGAACATCGCCGGGCCGGCACCGAGGAATTGGTAGTGGGACAGCTTCGCCTTCTGGGCGGAGCCGGGGTTCATCACCGACATCATCTTCTGCATCCAGTTGTCGCCGGTGACGCGCACGCCGGGCTTCACGATCGCGAACAACCCCCAGAACGTGAAGAAGACGCTGGACTCCATGCCGGAGGCGGCCGCCGTGGTAGCGAGGATCGTCGTGGGCCAGATCCGGTCGAGGTTCCCGCCCCAGGCGATGATCGTCATCTTGTTCTTCTTCTTGACCGCCTTCGCGCCGGCGGTCTCGAGCGCCTCGACGCGCTGCAGCAGGTCGGCGAACGCGAGCGCATCGACCGGCGCCGTCTGGACGCGCTCCTCGGTGGTGGCCATCGTCACGCCGCCTTCCGGATCACGTAGCGGAACGAGCCGTCCTCGAGCGTCTCGGCCTCGAGCAGCTCGTTGCCGCTGATCGAGGCCCAGCTGGGGACGTCGGACTTCGAGCCGGGATCGGTGGCGAGGAGCTCGAACAGGTCGCCGACGGAGGCCTCCTTGAGGGCCTTCGCGAGCGACACGAGCGGACCGGGGCACGACTGGCCTCGGGCGTCGACGGTGCGGGTGAGAACGTCCATGGGTGCGCTGCACCTCCTGGGAACCTTCGGTGGGACGGGGGGATGGAGCCGGATGGGCGCGACGAGCGCGCGGTCCCGATGTCAGCGTGGACAGCAGCAGCGATCGGGGATCATCGCTGCGACGGAGCCGGCTTCTCGGGTGCAGACCATTTGCAGGTGCAAATCCTACGGGAAGCCTGCGGTTCCGGGCAAGAGGGACTTCCGGACCGGCCCCCGCCGCGCCGTCGGGGCGTAGATCAGCACGACCCGGGCCCGGAGCTCGGTGGCGGTCACCGGCCCGAAGCTCCGCGAGTCGGTCGAGGCCCGTTCGAAGTCCCCCGCGATCCAATACTCGTCGGGACCGAGCACCCGCTCGCCGATCCGGTCGCCGGGCAGCGCCGTCAGCCGCTTGACCATCTCGTAGCCGGGGCGGCCGGGATGCTCGACGACGACCACGTCGCCGCGACGGTACGTCGATGGGGTCACGACCAGGACCTGATCGCCGGGCAGGAGCGTCGGCGCCATCGACGGCCCCTCGATGGCCACGCGCGCGGGCCGGTAGCGCAGGAACGTCCACCCGGCGGCGGCCAGGACGGCGGCGGCCGCGGCCAGGCCGGACACCCTTCTCCGACCCCGGCGGTAGGATTCCGCTCCGGGAGTGGGATCAGACGAAGGAGGGGGAAGTCCCATGTTCGAACGCATCCTCGCACCGCGCCGCGTGGCGCACGCGCACTGCGATCTGCCGTGCGGCGTCTACGACCCGGCGCAGGCCCGCATCGAGGCCGAGTCGGTCAAGGCGTGCCAGGAGAAGTACCAGGGCAGCGATGACCCGGTGTTCCGTGAGCGCGCGGTCGGCATCAAGGAGGAGCGCGCCGACCTCGTGAAGCACCACCTGTGGGTGCTGTGGACGGACTACTTCAAGCCGGAGCACGTGGAGAAGTACCCGCAGCTGCACGAGCTGTTCTGGAACGCCACGAAGGAGGCCGGCGCCTCGAAGAAGTCCGAGGACCCCGCGCAGGGCCAGAAGCTGCTCGACTCGATCGACGAGATCGCGAAGGTCTTCTGGGAGACGAAGTCCTAGTCGGGACGTCCGATCCCCGGAGCACCGGAAGGGCCGGGCGATCCGCCCGGCCCTTCGCATACGAAGCTGTCGCGATCAGGTCCGAGAGATGATCGCCTGCATCTCGCCCTCGTCGAAGGCCCGCATCGTTTTCGAGCGGAGGTTGCCTTGCTGGGCCAGCGACAGCAGGAACGCCGTCGCCGTCTCATCGTCCTTGAACTCGGACACCACGACTAGGTCGTACTCGCCGAGGGTCCATAGGATCTCCAGCGAGGCACCGAGGTCGCTCGCGACCTTCTTCGCGGCGTCGGCACGCGCGACGGTGTCTTTGTAATTCTGAACACCTTGCTCGGTCCAGCCGATCAGGGACACGTACTTCGGCATCGCTTCCCTCCCTTCAGTGCACGGACGTGCCCGGCCAGGCTATGCCTGTGCTGCCGCGGAGGGAACCCCGCAGGAACGGCGAACGGGCGGGGCCGTCGGTCCCCGCCCGTTCGCACACCGCGCGCACGTCGAACGCTCTCGCGTCACCGCAGCGCGTCGAGGCCGGCGGACGGGATGGGTCTGGCGGCACCCCGGCCGTACCGGTCTCAGCGAGCATCATCGGCCCTGCCCGGGGCCCGGGAACATCCACCGGAAGTCGGTTCGTCCGGCCCGTTCGGCGGAGGCAGGTCGAGGCGGAAGGTCGCGACGACCGGCTGCTACGGTGCGCCCGTGAAGCAGATCGGCCTGGTCGGAACCCCGTTCAGCGGCACGTCGACGCTGTTCACGGCGCTGACCCACGCCGGCGCGCACGGCGGACAGGCCAACGTCGCGGTCGTCCCGGTCCCGGATCCGCGCGTGGACGTCCTCGCGGATCTGGAGCGCTCGCGCAAGCGCGTCCGGGCGCAGGTGGGGTTCGTGGACGTTCCGGGCGGGCTGTCCAGCGCGACCGGGATCGCGCGCCTGCGCGAAGCCGACGCGCTGGCGATCGTCGTGCGCTGCTTCGGCGACGCGTCGCCGGCCAAGGACCTCGCCGCGGTACGGGCCGAGCTCTTGCTGGCCGACCTGGCGGTGATCGAGGGAGCCCTACATCGTGCCGAGAAACGCGCCCGGGGCGCACCCGCGACGGAGGTCGCCGCCCTCCGCGCGGCGAAGGAGGCCCTGGACGCGGAGACCCCGTTGCGGCGCGCGGCGCTCGACGAGGCGCAGCTCGCCGACCTCAAGGGGATCGCGCCCCTCACGTTGAAGGCCGAGATCGTGATCGCGAACCTCGAGGAGGGCCGGGAGGTCCCGGAGGAGCTGGACGACGCGGTGGGCGTGTACGCGGCGATCGAGGCGGAGGTCGCCGAGATGGATCCGGAGGAGGCGCGCGCGCTGCTCGCGGAGTTCGGCGTGGCCGAGCCGGGCCTCGAAGCCGTGATCCGCGCCTGCTACCGCGCACTCGATCTGGTCACGTTCCTGACGACGGGGGAGGACGAGACCCGTGCCTGGCAGGTCCGGCGAGGCGCCGCGGCGCCGGAGGCAGCCGGGGTGATCCACACCGACCTGCAGCGGGGATTCATCCGGGCCGACGTGATCGGCTACGACGACCTGGTCGCCGCCGGATCGATGGAAGCGGCCAGGGCGGCCGGCAAGGTTCGCGTCGAGGGCAAGGACCACGTGGTGCAGGAGGGCGACGTCCTGCACGTGCGCTTCGCCGTCTGAGCCCGGTCCAGAGAACTATCCTCGGCACGTGGAGACCTACCGGATCGGCGAGGCCGCCCGGCTGCTCGGCGTCCGGGTCGAGACGCTCCGACGCTGGGAGCAGGACGGCAAGCTCTCGGTCGAGCGGACCCCCGGAGGTCAGCGCGTGGTCGCCGCATCCGAGGTGGCGCGGCTGCTCGCGCAGCGACAGGAGACACGGGCCGTGGCGGCGCGCAGCGCCCGGAACCGATTCCCCGGCGTGATCACCGAGATCAAGCGCGATCAGCTGAGCGCGACCGTGGAGATCCAGGCCGGTCCGCACCGGGTGCTGGCCTTCATCACCCGCGAAGCGGTCGATCAGCTCGGGCTCGAGGTGGGCATGGAGGCGGTCGCGACCGTGAAGGCCACGAGCGTGATGGTGGATCTGCCCGAGGGCTGAGCCCTACCCGACGCCGATCATCACGTCGGTGGCCTTGATGATCGCGGTGACCGAGGTGCCCGCGGCCAGCCCGAGCTTCTCCGCCGACTCCTTCGTGATCGCGGCCACGACCTCGGCGCCGCCGACGTCCATCGTGACCTCCGCCATCACGGCGCCCATCGTCACGGATCGGACCGTTCCCTTCAGCTGGTTCCGTGCGCTGGTCTCCATCGTTCCTCCCTCGTCACACCAGCCTTCCCTTGTGATTGCTGGTCTTGAACCTATATCCTCGGGCGGGTTCCAGTCGACCGCTGAACCACCCCGGGGGAGGAACATCCTATGAAGAAGGCGATCGGTGTCGTCAGCCTCGCGTTGCTGCTCATGACGGCGGCGTGCTCGAACAACTCCAGCACGTCATCGGCGGGGAGCACCTCGACGATCAACGTCTTCGCCGCGGCGTCGCTGACGGACGCCTTCACGAAGATCGGCGACGACTACCAAGCGGCGAACGCGGGCACCAAGGTGATCTTCAACTTCGGGTCTTCCACCGACCTCGCGACGTCGATCGGCAGCGAGGGCACGGCCGACGTCTTCGCCTCTGCGAGCGGCGCCGCGATGGACACGGTGCAGTCCGCCCCCGGGGTGTCCGACCGGCAGAACTTCGCGACGAACTCCCTGGTGATCATCACGCCGCCGGACAACCCGGCCAACATCCAGAGCATCAAGGACCTCGGGAACCCCGGCGTGAAGCTCGTGCTGGCGGCCGACAGCGTGCCGGTGGGTGACTACGCACGCGAGGCCCTGAAGAACGCGGGGGTCTCCAACGCGGCGATGAAGAACGTGGTCTCGAACGAGACCGACGACGCGGCGACGGTGGCGAAGGTGACCTCCGGAGATGCGGACGCCGCGATCGTCTACACCTCGGACGTCGCCGCGGCGACCGGGAACCAGGTGCACTCCGTCCCGATCGAAGATCAGTACCAAGTGATCGCGACCTACCCGATCGCGGTCGTCACCGGCGGCGCGAACGCCACCGGGGCCTCCTCGTTCGTGGCGTACGTGATGGGCTCCGCGGGGCAGACGACGCTGCGGACGTTCGGGTTCGGACCTCCGCCGACGAGCTGAGCTGCGATGCGACGACGCCTTCCCCTGCCGTTCCTCGTGCTGGCGGGGATCGGCGCAGCCTTCGTGGTCCTCCCGCTCGTCGCGCTCGTCGTGCGGGTGCCTTGGGGGAGCGCCCGCGAGGCCCTGAGCGGGATCGGTGCCTCGACGGCGCTGCGGCTGTCGCTCGAGGTCTCGCTGGCGGCCACCGCGATCTCGGTCCTGATCGGGGTGCCGTTGGCGTGGATCCTCGCCCGCGTCGCGTTCCCCGGGCGGGCCTTGCTCCGCGCGCTCGTCGTGCTGCCGATCGTGCTGCCGCCGGTCGTGGGCGGGATCGGGCTGCTCCAGGCCCTGGGCCGCCGCGGCATCGTGGGACGTTGGCTGTACGACGCGTTCGGGATCCAGCTCACGTTCACGACGGCGGGCGCGATCATCGCGACGACGTTCGTCGCGATGCCGCTGGTGATCCTTGCGACCGAGGGCGGGCTCCGCGGGCTCGACGACCGCTACGAGCGCGCGGCCGCCGCGCTCGGCGGCTCGCCGTGGTACGTGATGCGGCGGGTGACGCTGCCGATGATCGGGCCGCAACTGGCGGCCGGCGCCGTCCTCACGTGGGCGCGCGCGCTCGGCGAGTTCGGCGCGACGATCACGTTCGCCGGCAACCTGGCCGGGCGGACGCAGACCCTGCCGCTGGCCGTCTACCAGGCGCGCGAGCTCGATCCCGGGGGCGCGGTGCTGCTGTCGCTCGTCCTGGTGTTCCTGTCGCTGATCGTGCTGATCGCCCTGCGGGGCCGGGTGACGGGCGCCGCGTAGCCCCCTAGGGTCCGGGCCGATGGGCCTCGAGGTCGACGTCACGATCCACCGCGGCGACTTCACGGTGCGCGCCGCGTTCGACGTTGCCGACGGGCAGACCGTGGCGCTGCTCGGCCCCAACGGCGCCGGCAAGAGCACGCTCGTGGAGGCGATCGCGGGTCTCGTTCCTGTGGGGGGCGGATCGATCCGGCTCGACGGCGCGGAGATCCACGAGCTCCCCCCCGAACGCCGCCCGATCGGGATCGCGTTCCAGGATGCGCTGCTGTTCCCACGGCTGTCGGTGCTGGAGAACGTCGCGTTCCCGCTCCGGGCGCGCGGCGGACGGGCCGACGCGGCGCGGGCCGCGGCCCGCGAGGTGCTGACCGAACTCGCCGCAGGCGTGCCGGCCGACGCGAAGCCGGCGAAGCTCTCCGGCGGTCAGCGACAGCGGGTGGCGCTCGCGCGGGCGCTCGTCGCCGAGCCACGACTGTTGCTGCTCGATGAGCCGCTCGCCGCGGTCGACGCCTCGGGGCGGCCCGAGCTGCGATCGCTCCTGCGGCGCACGCTCGCCGGATTCGCCGGCCCCCGCGTCCTCGTCTCGCACGATCCGGTCGAGTCGATGACGCTGGCGGATCGGATCGTGGTGCTCGAGGGCGGGCGCGTGACGCAGGTCGGCACCCCGGAAGAGATCCGTGCCCAGCCAAGGACCCGCTACGCCGCCGATCTGGTGGGCGTGAACCTGTTCGAGGGGACGCTCCGCCCGCTCGAGGACGGCGCGGCCGCCCTGGACACCCCCGACGGCCAGGTGATCGTCGCGCTGCCCGCTGGCATGGCTCCGTTCCCCGCCGGAGCCGTCGTGCGCGGGCGGCTGTCGCCGACCGATGTGTCGATCCACGTGCGGCCGCCCGAGGGATCGCCGCGCAACGTGTTCCCGGGCACGGTCGAGGAGATCGCGATCCTCGGCGACCGGGGCCGGGTGCGCCTGCGCACGACCCCGCCGCTCGTCGCCGAGGTGACGGTCGGCTCGATCGAACGCCTCGGACTCGAGCCCGGCGACGAGGTCTGGGCGACGTTCAAGGCGGTCGAGGTCCAGGTCATGGAGCAGACGCCGGCACCCGATACCCTGTAGCCCGTGAAGACCGAGCCCGAGCGCGTCGCGCCCGAGTCCCCCGAGCCGGAGGCGGAAGCGCCGCAGACGCGGCCCAAGCATCCCTTCTGGCACCAGGTCGGCGAGCTGCCGGGCCTGATCCTGCTCGCGCTCGTCCTGGCGATCCTGATCAAGACCTTCCTGTTCCAGGCCTTCTTCATCCCGAGCGCGTCGATGGAGAAGACCCTCGACATCGGCGACCGGGTCCTGGTCACGAAGGTCCCGTACTACTTCGGCGATCCCAAGCGCGGCGACATCATCGTGTTCGCCGAGCCCGACCCTCAGAAGGCCGACGAACGCGGGCTGGTCGGCGGCGCGCTGCACTGGCTCGCGCAGGGGATCGGCGTGGCCAAGCCCGACAACCCCGATTACATCAAGCGCGTGATCGGCGTTCCCGGCGACACGGTGTGGGCCAAAGGCGGGAAGGTCTACGTGAACGGCGTCGCGATCGCCGAGCCGTACCTGACGCAGCGCACCGGCGACTTCCCGAAGGTGAAGGTGCCGCCCGACATGTACTTCGTGCTGGGCGACAACCGGTCGAACTCCCAGGACTCCCGCTTCGGCCTCGGCGTGCGCCCCAAGGGCAGCCAGTTCGGGTTCATCCCCCGCGACAAGATCGTGGGGAGGGCGTTCGTGATCGTCTGGCCACCCTCCCGCTGGGCCGGGATCTAGCCCGACCCACCGCCCGCCGTCAGTCCGACCGGACGTTCCTCCGGCACGAACAGCCTCGCGAACGACCACACGAGCGCCGCGATCCCGATCCCCGCGAGCCACACGGTCGGCGGCGGGAGCTCCAGCGCGAAGAAGTCCTCCGCCGCGGGCACCCAGAACGCGAGTACGGCCAAGCCGCCCATCGCCCAGACCAACGCGAGCCGCCACGCGCTGAGCGGCGCGGCGACGATCGACAGCACGAGCAAACCGATCCAGGTGAGGGTCATCACGGCGGCGGTCCGTGCTTGCTCGAGCGTCACGCCCGACGCGTTCGTGGCCAGCGAGTAGGTGAGGAACGTCGCGATCGCCGCGAGCGTCCCGGTCGGGATCGCGAAGCGCAGGACGCGCGCCACGAACCCCGGCCGGAAGCGCTGCGTGTTCGGCGCGAGGGCCAGGAAGAACGACGGGATCCCGATCGTGAGCGCGCCGATCAGCGTCAGGTGCCGCGGCAGGAACGGGAACACGAACCCGCCGACCCCGGTCGCGAGCGCTAGCAGCATCGCGTAGACGGTCTTCGTGAGGTAGAGGCCGGACGTGCGCTCGATGTTGCCCAGCACGCGGCGCCCCTCCGCGACCACCGAGGGCAGCGCGTCGAACCTCGAGTCGAGCAGCACGAACTGGGCGACCGCGCGGGTGGCGTCGGAGCCCGAGCCCATCGCGACGCCGACGTCCGCGTCCTTCAACGCGAGGGCGTCGTTCACGCCGTCGCCGGTCATCGCCACGACGTGGCCGGCCCCCTGCAGTGCGCCGACCATCGCGCGCTTCTGCTGCGGTGTGACCCGCCCGTACACGCTGTGGTCGGCCAGGGACGTTGCGAGCGCCGACGGCTCCTCGCCGAGCGCCGCGGCGTCGACCGGTTCGTCGGCACCGGGGAGCCCGAGCGAGGAGGCGATCGCGCCCACGGTGGCCGGATGGTCCCCGGAGAGGACCTTCACGGCCACGTCCTGCTCGGCGAAGTACGCGAGGGTCGCCGCGGCATCCGGCCGCACCCGGTCGGCCAACATGAGCGCCGCCGCGGGCCGGAGATCGGCGGGCCGGTCCTCGCCGCGCAGCCCTTCGGCCCGAGCCAGCAGGAGCACGCGGTCGCCCGCGGCGGCCTCGCGGGTCAGCCGCTCGCGGAGCTCCCCCGGATCGAGCAGCACGTCGGGCGCGCCCAGCACCCAGGCGCCGTGCGGACCGAACGCCGAGGCGCTCCACTTGCGGGCCGAGGAGAACGGCACGCCGTCGGTCCGCGTCCACTCCGGCGGCGCCGTCGGGAACGCGGCCTCCACCGCGCGCATCGTTGCGTTCGGCGCGGGATCGCTCGCGGCGAGCGCCGCGAGCGCAGGACCCGGATCATCCTCGCCGAGGCGATCGACCCGCACGACCCCCGGCTTCCCCTCGGTCAGCGTCCCGGTCTTGTCGATGCACAGCACGTCGACGCGTGCGAGGCCCTCGACCGCCGGCAGCTCCTGCACCAGCACGCGTTGCCGCGCGAGCCGGACCACCGCCACCGCGAACGCGATCGAGGTCAGCAGGACCAATCCCTCGGGGATCATCGCGACCGTGCCGGCGACGGCACCGGAAACCCCCTCGCGCCACGATTCGTGCACCCGGAACTGGCTCGCGAACAGCAGGACCGCGGTCGGCACGATCGCCCACGTCACGTACTTCAAGATCCGGTCGATCCCGGAGCGGAGCTCCGAGCGCATCAGCGTGAACCGGCGCGCGTCCTGCGCGATCCGCGCCGCGTACGCGTCTGCGCCCACCGCCGAGGCCCGGTAGCGTCCCGATCCGGCCGCGACGAAGGAGCCCGAGAGCACGCGGTCCCCCGGACCCTTCCGGATCGGCTCGGCCTCGCCGGTCAGCAGCGACTCGTCCACCTCGAGCCCGTCCGTCGCCACGACCTCGCCGTCGACCACGATCTGCGCACCCTCGGCGACGTCCAGCACATCGTCCAACACCACCTCGCCCACCGCGACCTCCGTGACCACGCCGTCGCGCACGACGTGCGCGCGCGGCGCCGTGAGGAGCGTCAGCCGGTCGAGGGTGCGCTTCGCGCGCACCTCCTGCACGATCCCGATCAGCGCGTTGGCCACCAGGACGACGCCGAACAACGCGTCCTGGAACGGCCCGCCGGCCACGATGATCAGCGCGAGCATCGCGCCGAGGAGCGCGTTGAACCGGGTGAAGACGTTCGCGCGGACGATCTGCGCGATCGTTCGGGTCGGTGCGGACGGTACGTCGTTGACCTCGCCGCGGCGCCGGCGATCCTGCACCTCCGTGCCGGTCAGGCCGCGTGCGGCGTCGGTCGTCGAACGCGCGTCGACCTCCATCTCCGAAGCCTACGCCGCCGGGTGCGGGACCCCGCGGGCGGCTCAGCCGCCGATGCCCCGCTCCTTCGCCCAGGCGTCCAGCAACTCGAACGCCTCGTCCCGCGGCACCGGCCCTCGATCGAGCCGGATCTCCATCAGGTACTCGAGCGCCTCGCCGACGAGCGGTCCTGGCTCCAGGCCGAGCCGCTCCATCACCTCACGACCGTCGAGCGCCGGACGGAGCGCCTCGAGGTTCTCCGCCTCCGCGAGCGCCGCGATCCGTTCCTCGAGTTCGTCCTGGAGGCGGGCGAACCGCTGCGCCCGCTGCTCGTTGCGTGTCGTGACGTCGGCGCGGGTGAGCTGGTTCAGCCGGTCCAGGAGCGGGCCGGCATCGCGGACGTAGCGGCGCACCGCGGCGTCGGTCCAGCCGTCGCCGTAGCCGTGGAACCGCAGGTGCAGCTCGATCAGCGTGCACACGTCGTCAATCGTCGCGTTCGGATACCGCAGGTCGCTCAGTCGCTCGCGCGCCATGCGCGCGCCGACCACCTCGTGGTGGTGGAACGAGACGCCGTCCTCCGTGATCCTTCGGGTCGCCGGCTTCCCGATGTCGTGCAGGAGCCCGGCCAGGCGCAGCGTCAGATCGGGCTCGCATCGGTCGACCACCGCGTAGGTATGCCGCAGGACATCCTTGTGCCGGTGCACCGGATCCTGCTCCAGGCGCAGGGCCGCGACCTCCGGCAGGATCAGCTCGGCGATCCCCGTGTCGACCAGCAGCGCCAGGCCGGCCGGCGCGGCCGGCGCGACCAGCAGCCGGTCGAGCTCGTCGCGGATCCGCTCCGCGGAGACGATCGACAGCCGCCCCGCCATGTCGGCCATCGCCCGCACGACGCGGTCGGCGGGCGTCACGTCCAGCTGGGCGACGAACCGGGCCGCCCGCACGATCCGCAGCGGATCGTCGCTGAACGCCATGGCCGGATCCATCGGCGTGTCGAGCGAGCGGGCCGCCAGCGCCTTCACCCCGTCGAACGGATCGATGAACGCGCCGCCGGGGAGCCGCACGGCCATCGCGTTGAGCGTGAAGTCCCGCCGGCTCAGGTCGACCTCGATGTCGTCGCCGAACGACACCTCGGGCTTGCGATGCTCCTCGACGTACGACTCCCGCCGGAAGGTCGTGATCTCCAGCAACCGGCCGTCCTTGCGCGCGCCGACCGTTCCGTACTTCACACCCACGAAGTACCGGCGGTCCGCCCATCCCTGCAAGACCTTCGTGGTCTCCGGTGGACGGGCGCTCGTGGCGAAGTCCAGATCGCGCTCCGGGCGTCCCAGCAGCAGGTCGCGCACGCTGCCGCCCACGAGGTAGAGCTCGTGGCCCGCCGCCGCGAAGCGTTCCCCCAGGGCCGTGGCGACCGGAGGGACATCCAGCGCGCGGGTCCCGGTCATGGGCCGAGGATAGTCGCCGGGGTGCGCGCTACCGTGCTGGCGTGCCGACCTGGCTGGGGTTCGTGTGGACGTCGCCGAACACCGTGCTCGGCCTGGTCGCGGGCGCGCTCACGTTCCAGCGGCCGCGCGTCCACGAGGGCCTGCTCGTGTTCGACCGGGAGCCGCGCGGCTTGACCGCGGCGATGCTCCGGCTCGACCGGGCCGCGATGACGGTCGGGTTCGTCGTGGTCTCGGCGGAGCCCGTCGAGGGGACGCTGCTGGCCCACGAGCGCGAGCACGTCCGCCAGTACTGCCGGTGGGGGCCGCTGTTCATCCCGGTCTACCTGCTGCTGGCGATCGGCTACGGCTACCGGCGGCATCCGATGGAGCTCGCGGCGCGGCGCGCGGCCGGCGAGCTCGCCTGAGCCTCAGAAGGGCCGCGCGGCGGCCTGCTCGTCCGAGTAGGCGGTCCGGCGGTCCATCACGCCGGCGAGCTGCAGGTCGAAGTCGTGCGGGCTCGTCGCGGTGCGCCGTGCGTCCTCGACCGTCACGAACCCCTCCTTCACGAGCTGCACGAGCGCCTGATCGAACGTCTGCATCCCGTAGAAGCCACCCTCGGCCATCACGTCGACGATCGAGTCGGTCTGCTCGGGGTCGACGATCCGGTCGAAGACCCGGCCGGTGTTCACCAGGACCTCGACGACCGGCACGCGGCCCTTGCCGTCGGCCTTCTGCACCAGGCGCTGCGAGACGATCCCGCGCAGCGCACCGGCGAACGACGTGCGGACCTCCTTCGCCTGCTGCGGCGGGAACAGGTCGAGCACGCGGTTGATCGTCTCGTGGCAGTCGATCGTGTGCAGCGTCGAGATCACGAGGTGGCCGGTCTCGGCCGCCTGGATCGCCGACAGCGCCGACTCGGCGTCGCGGATCTCGCCGACGAAGATCACGTCGGGGTCCTGCCGCACCACGTACTTCAGCGCCTGCTGGTAGCTGTCGGTGTCCACGCCGACCTCGCGCTGCTGGATGATCGACAGCTCGTCGTCGTGCACGACCTCGATCGGGTCCTCGATCGTGACGATGTGCGCGCGACGCGAGCGGTTGATGAACCCGATCATCGCGGCGATCGTCGTGGTCTTGCCGGTGCCGGTCGGTCCGGTGACCAGGACGAGTCCGCGCGGGCTCTCCGAGAGCGTCCGCATCACGGGGGGCAGGCGGAGCTCTTCGAACGTCGGGATCTCCGAGCGGACCCGCCGGACCGCGAGGCCCACCTGGCTCCGCTGCCGGAACACGTTGATCCGGAACCGACCGATGCCGGTCAGCGTGTAGCCGATGTCGGCCTCGCTCGTCACTTCGAATTCCGAGCGTTTGCGCTCGCTCATCACGGCGTGGGCGAAGGCCTCGGTATCCGGGGCCGTCAGCGTCGGATAGGTCGTGGGCTGCAGGGCGCCGTCCACCCGCAGGAAGGGCACGTTGCCCACCTTGAGGTGGAGGTCGCTGGCGCCGCGCTCCACGGTGAGCCGCAGGAGTTCGTCGATCGTCATCCCGGAAGCTGCATCGGCACGTCCGAGGGAGACCCTGAGTTCCGGGCCGCGGGGGCTACTATCCGCACGTCATGGCAGGTGCGGAAGGGTCCGAGGGCGAGCAGCCGTCCCGCAAGCGCCGCCGCCGGCCCCGCCGCCGCAAGCCGAAGCCGACCGCCGCCGGAGCGGTCGGAACGCCCGCAACCGCGGCGCCGGCCGCCGCCGGCCGTTCGGGACGCGCCCGCTCGAAGGCCGCCTCGGCGAAGCGGCGGGCGAACCCGCCGAAGCCGAAAGGGAAGAAGACGCCCGATCGGGCCCGCCGGATCCCGACCCAGAAGGAGGTCTCGGCCGGCGGCGTGCTCTACCGGTCCGACGGCGGCGGCGGGATCGAGGTCGTCCTGGCGTCGCGTCGGACCCGTCGGGGCGACCTCGCGTGGGGCCTGGCCAAGGGGGGGATCGAGCCGGGAGAGACCCGCGAAGAGGCCGCGATCCGAGAGGTCCGGGAAGAGACCGGCCTCGAGGCCGAGATCGAGGCCGATCTCGGTGACACGAAGTACATCTACGTCTGGGAGGACGTCCGGATCCGCAAGACCGTCCACTTCTTCCTGATGCGACACACGGGCGGCGACGTCGAGGACCGGGACGACGAGATGGAGGAGATCCGCTGGTTCCCCTTGGAGCGCGCCCGCAAGCGCGCCGCCTACCGCGGTGAGCGCGACGTGCTCGCCCGGGCGGCGGAGCTCCTGGGGTGAGCGCCGCCGACGCGCTGATCGCC
>Ga0187785_10000202_pt1 | contig 23376 bp, 22 predicted proteins | sample 0815_BV2_4_20_MG_FD_132466 | JGI IMG/M metagenome (GOLD analysis project Ga0187785, IMG submission 132466) | Tropical peat soil microbial communities from peatlands in Department of Meta, Colombia - 0815_BV2_4_20_MG | ecosystem: Environmental > Terrestrial > Soil > Wetlands > Peat | place...
GACCGCCTGCAGCTATTGCGACGACGTGTTCGCCGAGTGCGCTGACATAGCGTGCATGGACGCGTGGCTCCCGGAATATTCAAGCGACAGCCGCGGGACGAGTATAATATTAATCCGCTCATCGCTTCTAACACAGTTAGTACACAACTCGATCCAATCCCGAGAAATATCGATGAAGCCGATCCCAATCGAGGAGGTACTACGGAGCCAGAGCGGCGCCATCACCATAAAGAGGAAATACTTGCCACATCGCCTGTATAGGGGATTGCAGCGAGGCATGCAGGTGCCTGAGAAAAGGGTTGCCCCATCAAAAAATAGAAATTTGTTCATACGAAGAACGATAGACGACATGATCAGGATGCAAGAACTGAGCAAAGAACTCTGGGATACCAACCATCCGAATGCGAAACATTTCAAAGATCAGATGAACTTGTACTTGACACAGATCAGCAGGGACATGGAGATATCGAACAGCTTCACATCCTGCATCATGATAATAACGTTCCCAGTACGTGTAATCAAGCGGAAAATGGGAATTAGATAAAACTCACCTCAAGGCTTGTACTATACCATTATCTACTAACGGAGGAAGCAGGGCCTAGTCCCAAGGCAATAGAGATGCTAAATCGCTAAAATCTATTAATATATTTATTGACGGTGATGCGATTTTGTAGTTTTTATGCCCATGTTTAGTGGCGTGTTAATACATACAAGCGGTCACGGGCATGTATCACTGCGTTCCCCGGATCCCGAAGGCGTTCGGACAACTGCTCCGACACGCGTGGCACCATGCGATATCGAAGCCCCTGGCGTTAGGGTAGACCGCGTGCTCGCGGCAACGCTTCTGGATTACGGTTACACCATCGAGCGCCCCTGGCGAGCACGCCTCGATACATTTCCTGCACCCGTCCACGCAATAGTCCTGTTCTACAGGCATATCGGGCTGAATGGTAACATCGGCCAGTACCGCCCCGAGGTTGATCATGTTACCATATTTTTCGTTGACGAGCAGCGTATTCTTTCCTATCCGCCCCAGGCCAGCCAATTCCGCCGCATGCTTCAGCGAGAGAAGTCCTATACCATGCTTTCGCTCTGCATCCCAGTAATCGTATGGACCATCAGCAGGCACCGGCACGGCATTGACGCCCTGGTCGTATAGATAGTTGCACAGCTAACAGAGAGGGTATCCACCGTATGCATCCGCTCGATCTCGGCGACCATCGTGTACGGTGACGGACTCTTCGACTGGAAGAGCGCTGGAGGCACCCGCTTGGCGATGACGATGACAGACTGGCATGCAGGGTATATATTGGCAGGCCGGAAACCCTCCGGCGCGCCAGAGAACCGTTCAGCCGGGGCGATACCGCATAGATCGGCCCCGAGCTTTTTTGCTTGATTCTTCACTTCATCTGGAGTAAGCATAGTAATCCACTGTTAAGGCGCCCTTTATAGAATAACACATACAAGTATCTATTCATACTATTGCTCTTTTAAGCCTCATCCAGAAGTGTAGTCCGGACGTCGCTTTGGCGGCTGCAAGAAACTACTCGATACAGTACAGGAAATAAACAAAAACATATTAATTGGATTCAGGATCCTGTCTCGAAGGGGTCCGCCGGTTCGAATCCTGACCCATGCACTTCCCATAACCGATTTTTCGGTTTAAGTTTATGTCTATGAGTTTTTGTTTCTATTGTAACATACGGCTATAGCAGCTAGTAACAACCCAAACACCGCTATACCGAAGGATAGGCCATTTGCGGGTGCCTTCGAATTTTTTATCATGTCATCCCACCTCTTTTGTGCGGCTACGGTTGCATTATCACCTGCAATAACATTATCCCAGTATTTGCCCTTATTATCCGTGTTCTCCTCGATGTTTTCTCCATACCTGTACGTGTTACTGTCAAACCACACGATTCGCTGGTTATCCTGATCGGCGACGTATACCCTGCCGGGCTCGTCTGCAGCGATTGAACTCGCCCATGTGAACGGTTCGGGACCGCATCCAGTCCAGTTATTTATTAGGGTGCCGTTTATGCTGAACTTTTGGACAGTACTCGGACGTAAAAGTAACTCGCTGCTATTATTAAGATATATGTGGTTATATATGATAGCTGTATACAGGTAGCCGTCTCGACCTATTGCGACGTCAGAAATGAAGTAATGCTGATCAAAACCGGTGGGTATTAGCCTTACTTTTCCTTTACTATCTATTACTTTTATTGTGTTAGAGTAATCCCCAACATAGATAGTGCCATTCGAATCTACGGAGATCCGTGCTGTACCTGAGATAGGGGTCGAATTATCCGAGTATACTTTATTTATCGTGCCGTTAGGGGATATTGAAGCTATATACGACGTGTTCTCATATGTTTGAATAAATCTTAAACCGCCAGGATCGCCATAGTAGGGTTGTGTCATATTGAAATAGCTAAAGTATATAGTCCCATTATTATCAACTGCAATAGAATTAATCATCTTTTCAGCAAAATCGCTTCGATCATTCGTGTATATTGTACTTACAGTTCCGTTTAAACCCATTTTTTGTATGGTTATATCACTCAAAAAATAGTTGCTGGGGTGATTGAGCATGTAGAGGTTGCCGTCTTTATCTGTCGTTATATCAATATTATTGCCTATTGGGATTACCGTCTCCCTGCCACCGTGACTAAATAAATGTATGGCATTTGAGACCGTATCATTTCCCCATATCAGAGCATATACACTGCCATTCCCATCAACGGTAATCACTTCCGGGGCAAATAGATCATATGCCATTACAGAGGGCACTAACATAATGATAATAGATGATACTATAATGACGAGAGCGCTTCTGAAAAACCTCATTGTCGTAACCCTACACATATTTATTGTAACAAATTTATTAAATTTGTTTGACTCTGATATTAAATTAAATTTACGGTTAAATAAAACTTAGACACACAGATAATAAAAATTAATCTGGGTATCTAAACAACCCACCCAAGCATAATATAAAATTGGGGTTAACCCCAATTTATCAACTCTAACGTTTCATTTGTATCTGGAACGTATATTTTTAAGGGCACTGGAACAGCAGGATCATCCCACAATAAATGTTCGTGGTTGTCAGCATCCCACCTATACTTATCACAATTGTATTGCGTGCCATTTAACATTAGGTTGTCTTTACCCACTTTAACCAACGTCTGGTTCCAATAGGCGGAAAACAATAAATTCGCGTTATCCTGGTATTGTGATTGTTGACCCGAATAGTTTTGTTCTAAAATAAGCTTACCATCCTCAAACCGAGACCAATTTCCACCTAACATCATATCCCCAGCCATGTTCCAATAAAAATTTTGCACATAGGAGATATTACCATAACTTTGTACCATGCTAACATGCTTAGCGGGAGTGCCATTAAAATATCCACTACCAAATTGAAGCTTGTAATCAACCGTAGGGTATACCTGTCCATTCATATCCCCAAGTTTTGAGTTTAAAGACCTGTATTCATACCAGGAGAAATTATCCATTTGGAATGTATCTGACATCTTTACCGTTTCATTGCTGTTTATACAACCAGGGATTAGTGGCACGGTGAAAACTAATAATAACAAAAAAACAAGTCCTTGAACCTTCAAATTAATACCTCAAAGGTATAGTGTATCGTAAATAGTCATATATGTATATTGTTTAAAATATGTAAATACGTGTCTGATGAACTGTTTTTGTCCATGCATTGTCAACTCCAATTATCATTACACCACCCATAGATTATCATGTTTAACAGACGTATCGATGACGATTTGGAGAAAATCGCTAAACAGCCAGTGTGTAAGTACCTATTATGTTTTTAATTTGCGCTCTACTTATTATCGTGTCCCGCGGTCAAGCTGGAGGCCATCTATTTTGCGATTACAGGTATCACCGCTTAGATCAACTCTGTATTGCCAGCATCCGACACCAAACGGTTTCTGACAATTCGATAAAGTTCGGCCAGAGGATCCAAGTCGGCCGCCTGCACACATGATGCGGGTGCGTCACATTGACCCGTATAGGAGCAGGTTGAACTATCAGTGTTAGCGGGGGCTGACTGTATACAGGATATAATGTTAAACCGAGATATAGATGATCGGTTGTATATCAAATCAATCCGATGGTCTCATTGTTATGAAATTATAGCGTTGTGTGCGTAGAGTTGGTATAGCAGTATACCCCCAGAATGGGGAATCTGCGGTAAAACAGCAGCCTATTTATACAAAGCCGACTAATAATACCAAATAAAAACGAGAGGTGACAAAGTATGGCAACAAATAACATAAAATGCTATCTTTGTGGCAAACATGCGACTGATAACCTTAACGGAAGGCCGGTTTGCGACAGATGTATGAAAAAGCAGCAGAAAAAGAGATAAGACATCCTGTCCTGAATGGAAGAAGGGTTTACTCCAATTTTTATTTCGGCGTCAGTTTCCCCTCCGGCTTAGGGTATGTTTTGCTGCCGAGTCAGCTGCTGGCACCGTTGCTCGAATCGTAGTAGATAGATGATGGGCCATTATCTACGTGTTGGCCGGTGTGCTATCCGAGCCGGTCAGGCTGATTGATATGCTCTCCGCCACATCCTATTCACCGGTCGAATCCATGGCCGTAACCGCCTACCCTGCAGTATTTATCAGCGTTGACGGGATCTGGGGGAAATCGTTCTGCGGATAGCGTTTATCGTGACAGTGCTGGATGGCCTATTCGTATTACCGGCCCGCCCATGCGATCCTGGTAAACACACCATGCTACATACGCCTTTAGGTTGCCGTTAGGGCGCCTGCGAAGTAGTCCTCATATTTTCACGGTTATTGTGGTGGTGGCGTTATTGTATACGAAGTATCCGTTTCCGTTGGTCATTTGGAAGTTCTTGTCGTCTGGGCTTGCTCCTACGATGTATGTGGTGTATAGGCTGGTCGCGGTGCTAAACTTGGAGATTTTGTTGATGTGCGGGTTTAGCGATCCGAATGTTTTGGCTGTCGAATTGTAGCTGGGAGTCCACCCGATCATATTCCACCCCGGATTAAGCGTCAACGTCCGGGGACCGTCAACCTTCACCCCTTTGAGAGTGAGAGTCGTCGGGCATGTACAATTGATAAAGTACCCCGTATCAGGGATAAACTGGATGTTCTTATCCGGGCCGCTCACCCCTACAATATAATTGCTGAATGATTGTGTGTTCCCATTAAACACCGAAACCTTATCCACCCCACCAGAACTAGAAATATTACTAGCCCAAAACGAACCATTCTGAACAGGCAACGACACCATATTCCAACCCCTACCCAACGAGAACGTATAGGATGTTGGGGTCGGTGTTTGGGTCGGTGTCGGGGTCGGTGTTTGGGTCGGTGTCGGCCCGTTTCCTGTTGCGGTGATATATGTCGGGTTACTGGTCGTGGATCCCTTGCTATTTGATACGGTCAATGTGATTGGGTAAACTCCGGTCTTGTTATAGGTGTGGTCCGCGTAGTTCCATGTGATCGCGGCTCTTTGGTTTGAATCCATGTCACCTATCTTCACCGTGGTGCTAGTGCCGTCGCCCCAGTTCCACACCCATTTTACCGGTCTGCCGGAAGCGTGCTGCTCCACGTGGACAGCGCCAGGTGCAACTACGGTTGTATGATCGATTGTGAAAGCGCTGGTTGGCACGCTATTCGTGTAGTTAGCAGCACTCACAAAAGGCAAATCGTACTTGGTCATATACGAATTCGCATATGTATATGGGAGCGAGCTGCCGTAATACCATGAGTGCCCCGGGTTGGCGGTATGATCGAAGAACGACACGTATGACCAAAAGAATGGTGCTACATGGTAGTTGATGCTCCAGTTCATTAATGGCTCGACATAATTGGAGTCGTTACCTCCCAGTACATCGCTGGCAGATCCGCCGTAATCCGACCATTCTCCTAGGAACAGTGGGTAATGGTCGAGTAGGGGCAGGTTAGAGTCCCAGTTGCCATAGCCATATGCGGCTACGTCGCTGGCATTATACTCGTGGATGCTGTAAACGATATTGTTATTGTCTAGGGGATTTGATGACAGGCTGTCGCTCAGCGGAAGTGTGAGCGGGTTGTTAGTACCTTTGTTGAACGCGCTGTTGGAACCGCCGTTAGGCAGTGTCATTACTACCAGCGTCTTTCTCGCGCCGGCTTCGCGGATCGTATTCAGGATGGTCTGATCGTAAGGCTGAAGTCTCTGCCAGCTCGCGCCGTCCACTGACCAGACTTCGTTGTATGGTTCGTAGATAACGAAAGGATTACCTGCGTATCGGGGAGCAATACGCTTCCATAGCCAGATCAGGTTCGACTGATTAGGGGCGTATCCGCTGGCCATCGCGTACTTGAGGTTCGTACCGTTCAGTATCGGATCGTAGGATTCGGGCGAGCCGGAAGCATGGGTGTCGATGATAACGTACATGCCGTGTTTGGTCGCCGAGTTCACGATAGAGTCGAGCGCCGAATCGTAAGAGTCCCAGTGCTGCGCGACTGTTACACCGTTTATCGGGTTATTCGTATAGTAGATTGATGCTGGCATGTTATGGGGGTTTTTAGGGTCCACATATGTATTGTAGCGGTAGTAGAACGGTGCCACCTGTATCCTGATCGCGTTGACGCCCCTGCCCCTCAAATCGGTCATAGCATCATCATAGGTCTTATTAGACTCCACACACCAATCCACTGTATCGCCCCACACGTCTCCGCCGTATCCGAGGTTGGTGCCGACCAGTTGCACGGGGGTACCGTTCGCATAGGACAGCTCCCCATGATTGTTGTATAGACGATAAGACTCGTCTGGCGTGGCGGCATGGACCACTATGGAGTTCAGGATCAAAACAGATAATAAAAGGAAGATTATCAGCGCTGCGAAAAGGGAAAAACACCACACCTTATTTTGACTAACCATATGATCCACTCCATCAACTAATTTCACCCACGAGGACGTTTTCGACCGATAGCTACATGAGCACGTTGATCAACCTGAATGGAAGCTAGCTGGCAGGCCACCCACCTGTCATTGAGGATTCCACGCGGTTAATATTTACTTCCTGACCGATTCTGCAGATAATGATATGATATGATCCCGGAATAGCGCTTTAGGGAGCTGGGATATTTACGCCGATTGCTGGCATGAATCATGGCAACTCAAATTATTACCCTTACAGTAATTATTGAAGCATATCGTGTTCCACTGTTGCTTTTCGGCCTCTTTATTAACCCTATAGTTATTAATCGGTTAAATAGTTTTATGGAAACATTGCAGAAAAATGAAAACGGCGCGGCCGTCTGATAAAGCCCTACGCGACGAAAATGCCTGTAACGATATCTCTGTATGCAGGTCCCGTCCCATGGGTGGGATAGGGCCTGCTTGTTCGACCGAGCCGGTGTAAATTCAGATGTGTACTGGTCTTCCGCGTTACTTCGGCGTCAGTTTGCCGCCGTTGGCCAGCGTAACCGTCTTGCCGCCTAGCCAGTTGCTGGCGCTGTCGCTCGAGTTATAGTAGATGGTGTGGCCGTTGTCCTTAATGTTAGATAGGGTTCCGTCCGAATCGGTCAGGCTGGTCAGATACGAATCCCCTGTCACAACCCATCTGCTTGCCGAATCCAAAGTCAAAATCATCGACTTTGCAGTATTATCCGCGTTGATGGAGCCGGTGAGGATGGTGCCGTTCTGCAGTGTGGCGGTGATTGTGCTGAGATTATCGGCGATGATATCTCCAGGAAGGGTTTCACTATCAGCGGTAAAGGTCACGATACCGCCGTTAGAACCTGACGCGCCCCAGCTGTCCGCGCTCGCTTTCAGAAGGGTTCCGGCGCCGGTAAGGTTTGCTCCGGTCAGCTTGATGAGCGCGTTCGTGTTGGTCACGTAGAACAGCGGACCTTCTGCTGCCGTGAGTGAGCCTCCGGTCATCGTGAAGGTGCCTGTGCCGACTCCGGCATCGCCAGAATAGCTCTGGTAAATCATGACGCCCTGTTTCACCGCGCCCGACAGGGTGGTGTTGTAGAGGGTAATCGAGTTCTTGCCCTCGATGACTGCCGCCTCTGATCCGGCGGCCTTGAGCGTGGCGTTGGAGACAGTGAAGTTGCCTGTGCAGTAGATGCCCGGCGAGCCCTCTCCTGCCGTGGTCATGGTACCACCTGTGATGATCTCGTTGCCTTCGCCCCTGTCCGATGCGATTGCGGCGCAATGGGCTCCTTGGGTGGAGATGGTCAGGTTGTTGCCAAAGATGGTGCCGCCGTAGGTCACGTCCACGCCACGTGATGAATCCTCGGCCGTCGTGATCATGAGGTCGTTCAGGTAGACCGTGGTTCCGGTTCCTGTTGAGAATACGCCGTTGGCGCCGTTGGCATTTGTAGTCACGCTGCCACCGTTGATCGTCATCGTGCTGCCGTTTGTTGCCAGAGCGCCCGCGTTGAGGCCGGCGAAATTGCTGCTATCATCTGAAGAGCTATCACCGCTCTTGGTGATGGTCGGATCGGTCAAGGTCAGATTACCACCATTGGCCACATATACACTGGATACGTCGGCCGCGGTGGATGTGTATGCCTGGCCGGTCTCGGTCGCAGCCTTGCCATCCACGGTATACACGCCGCTGACAAGGTAGGACGAAGCCGTGCTACCGCCCGGCGCTGCGCCTCCTGCAGGGGCAGTGCTATTGGTCGTTATATCGCCGCCATGTTGGGTGCCGGAAGGAGGCCGTCCCATTGTAGTGACATTACCATCGGGTGGAGCACCGCCAGAAGTTGCATTCTGTCCTATGGAGACGTTCCCCCCGGCGCTATCGGTTGCAGAAACATTGCCTCCCATAGTCGGCGCCGAAGTAGATGTTCCGGTGCAGCCTGAGATGACGGCGACAGCCAGCACCAACAGGATTGCTGATATTACAAATTTTTTATCGATCATAACCGATCAATCCCTAGTTATTTATGGCAAAAATTTCCGGCCGAGAATATATTGTTTCTCGTCCAATCATCAAACTATAGTTCTTGGAGGTGGTTGTATTTCGGCGGGATCCGGGTTGATCGTTGGCTTGTCCGGTTGCCAGGGAACGAAATGATCGTTGCGCTCACAGTTTTTTATCTCTCTTGACAAAGGCGAACATGGCTCCGATCGCGGCCAAGCAGGGGATTAAGCCGAATCCAGGTATTGGTATGCTGTTTCCCCCGGAGGGCCCTGTGGTCGCTGTGGGTTGCCCGGTCGTCGGTGCGGCCACGCCGGCTCCTAAGGATATATCTTTGCTGGTATCCGTGTCGGTTTGGACTAAGAACATTTCCGAGGTCACGTCATCGTAGCCACTTTTATTGACGTTGATCTGGTACATCGTATTGCCGCTGGTTACAGTATCGAACCTGTAATGGCCGCTGGTATCGGTATATGTGCAGCGGGCTGGTGTATCTGGGTCGAAGGGAGTCTGAAGACAGACTGACGCGCAGGAAACCCCCGCAGTGCTCCCTGTCGTGGTTATATACCCGGAGACATTGCCGGTTTTTGGGGTCGGGGATACATACGGGGTAGGTGTGACAGTGGGCGGTACGACCAGGTATACGTTCACCATGGACTTCGAGCCGGCGCCCACACCGAACGATTCAGAGTACCCATCCCCATACCCTGGATACTGGGCCACGAGCTTGTAAGGTTTGCCCTCGGTCGCGTTGAGGTTTCCTATGTGGAACCGGCCAGACTCGTCCGAGGTGCCGCTGGCATAGACTTGAGTAGGGTTATCCGCACTAACCACTAGAACGGTCGCATTCGGCTGGGAGTCGGTCGTCACGACCTTACCCACGTAACCAGCGACGGCGCCGATACCGTTTCCCGGCGGCATATTTGCGGGCGTAAAATTGCCATCAGCCATACCGGACCCGGCGGTTATTGCAATAAACGTGATAAATAGAATAATGCCTATTCCCACCTGTCTTTTAGAGATCATACCACTATCTAAAACGATTAGATATATAAAGCTATTATCACGATCGGTTAACCATGAGTAGGATCGTCGCTCATCGATCGGCAAACCACCCCCTCCTAACGGGCGGGGCTTCCTGATTCACGGTGACAATTTGCAATCAGCATCGCTGCTGAATGTGTCGACTACCTGCTCGACAGACAAACCGACATGATCCACACCCTTCCAACCAGAGACCCGCACCAACACCCAAAATATTCAACACAGTGTTGAAAATTCCTATCCAACTGAACGTTACAGTACGGACAAATGTGTATTATATCTTTTAAGTCTTTCTTGACTATGTTTCCGCAGATAGAACATTTCCGGGCGGTGTTCCTGGGGATCCACTTTTAGGTGTTTACCAGCACCCTCAGTCTTGAAACAAGCTTATCAAAGAGGCCCCGTCACCCGGCATCCGGAGTATGTCGAGGTCTTCTACGCTGATATCAATTCTGATATCAATTGTTGATGTAATATCTTGAGATTTGGTGGTTGTGATTATTCCGCCGATTTGCTATGTACTCGTGTAGTTTTGCCGGCTTCTTTTTGTCTTTACTGATTCTGAGTCGTCTTTTCTTATTGGCATGCAATTTTCTGCTAATGCTTCTCTGCAAACGCTTTACTTTCTGGAGTGATTGAGCCAGGTATTTCGGATTACGGAACTCGTTTTGATCGCTATCAGCAGAATGTCTTGACGCCTGTATCAATGCCAATAGTGTTGTTGCTACCGGTTAATAGCAGTATCCGGTATATTCATTTGAAATACGGCGTAAGACTTATCGGTCTTGCTTTTAACTATTTGTACGCCCTTAACATTCATAGGCAGTTCGCGGTGCGGGTTCAGGCGAATAGCACGTGTTTTGCTTAGTTTCGGTTCACCTGTTTCGCGGTTGAGGTTGAAAAGAATGTTCAGTTAGTTGTCCGGGCTGAGGAGGATCGATCTATAGATGGGGTCTCTGGAGTTTCGGATATAGTCCTCGTGTTTGACGTCAGATTTATCGAGCAGATGCAGCGGTAATGGTGGTATTCCGTAGACGTCATGGATAGCCATACGCAGGAACAGTCCGGTGGCGGCTGGGTTAATGCCTGCGACGAACTTTCCATCGCTTATGGTATCTATTAAGATATCGGTTGAGAAACGCTGGTTCTCCCGGATCGTCTGCATTAACACAGCTGTGTGCTCGTCGTTCGGGTCAGCTCCCTTTAGCCGTCTGGAGTTATGGAGAACCTCCAGCTGTTTAGGGTTAGCATGCAGGAAGCCGGCCATGGTCAAGCAGGACTCTCGCAGCCGCTCATACCCCCGCATCCCGGCTATACGTCCTTTTATCGCTGTATTGATCCGTTGAAGGATGCGCGCCACAACTGCAGAGCATAGCGATTCTTTTCCGGGAAAGTGGCGATGCAGCGTACTCCGATCCACTCCCGCTATCCGAGCCACCCCGTCCATGGTCACCTGATCAACCCCGGCTTCGTAGATCATTCGCTCTGCAGCATCAAGCAACTTGTCAGGTATAGTACTATCGTGCCTTATTCGATCCATAATAGATAACCCGCCAACCATTTGTCGGTTTCCGCGCTGGCATTTAGTTGCATAGGCCGCATCGCATATCAACTTTGACGTTACCGGATAACCGGTATCCTGCGCAGACATAGTCCGCCAGCCGGGTATAATTTCAAACAAAACTGTTATGTTCCATAGGGATGACTACTATGTTCGATATATACATGGGCAAGCGAAAAAATCGTGTTGGCGGCACAGAAACGAGTGCTTTTGGTACTTCGGGAAGAGTTAGCCACGATTCCTCAAGGTTCTATCGCAGCCGCCTGTATGACGAGTTTAGAGTTGAGGGGATCGTGGAGTATACTGAAAACCCGCTCCCGGCAGAGTGTACTGACACGATTTTTTGTCACTCCAGCGAACAGATGGTGGAACTGCCCGATAACAGCATCCACCTAATGGTCACTTCGCCGCCATATAACGTCGGAAAAAAATATGATGAGGATCTCACTTTACAGGAATATCGGGAGGCTCTGGCCAACGTCTGGAGGGAGACCTATCGGGCGCTGGTGCCGGGCGGCAGGGCGTGTGTCAATGTCGCTAACTTGGGCCGGAAGCCATATCTGCCACTGAACGGGTTCCTTGCCAGGGATATGATGGACGCAGGCTTTATGATGCGTGGGGAGATCATCTGGAACAAGGCATCGTCCGCGAGCCCGTCTACAGCCTGGGGAAGCTGGCAGTCAGCTAAAAACCCCACGCTTCGGGATACCCACGAGTATATCATGGTCTTCTGCAAGGGAACATTTTCCCGGGCGGGCGGCAACAAAAAGTCGACCATCACCAGGGACGAATTCCTGGAACTAACCAAGAGCGTATGGACATTTGGTGCCGAATCGGCGAAAAAGATCGGCCATCCCGCACCGTTTCCGGTCGAGCTGCCGCTGCGCTGCATCAAGCTATTCACTTTTGAAGACGATGTGATCCTGGATCCGTTTATGGGCAGCGGCACGACCGCTGTGGCGGCCCGCGACTCAGGCAGGCAATTTGTAGGCTATGAGATAAACCCAGAATACGTCGAAAAGGCCGGCATAAGGATCTCCAAGCATTTCGATCAGAAATGATAACACGACCGGCGACTGACCGGCGCAATGTTACAAATACTTGCTCATTCATGTTCTTTATTCCGCTTAAATGCCTGGCGAGCTAATGAGACTTGGTTCAACGCCGCCCTGAAGAGGAGGGGGTTTTCTCTTGCTCTGTGTTTGTTATCGATAAGCCAACGTGTTGGTTGTTGATTAATTATTCGGACCCTTTCAGTTCCAGTGAGTAGAGGAACTCCTCGGAGCGCAAGTACTTTATCGCGATGGTAATCGGGTTTTTGCCCTCGCCGTAATCGTAATTTGGGAAAATTTTACCGTCCTCAAGCCGGAACATACCTGATGCTATCATTTCGTCGAGGGCGCCTCCTTCGAGGCATTCTTGATGGAACCCCCAGTTAACGAAGGGAAAGTGGCGCTCGCGGAAAAATTGGACGAGTTCGTCCCGGTTTACTGGTTGATCACAGATCAGACATCGTACCTGAGGGAGATACCGGTCGCTGTTCAGGAAAACGCTGTCCGCCGCGATCGAGATCTGGCCGTCCGATGTTAGGGCCTCTAAAACAGACAGGGCCCGCTCCCGGTCCGCGTCGATGAGGCCTAGCACTTCATTCAGATCGGCTATATGTCCTTTTTTACTCGCGATAAAATCTAGAACTTTTTGCCGGGTCGCTTCGATGTTGGTATCGTCGGACATTTGGAAAACCTTCTACGTCTACCTGCCGGCCGATACCTTGTCGCTCGAGTCGGTGTCATTCATGCTGATATCGTAGATCGTATAGTTGGCGAGGTTCAGTCTGTTGATAACCTCTTCCCTGATACGCTTGGCATCCTCGTGATCTATACATGTGATCGAGCCGTCTATGACTTGGCGTCTGTTACAGATATCGTAGTAGATCTCATCGACCCCGATCTCGATGTGACCGATGGAAAGTCGGACTTCTGTGTGGAACGCTTCTAAATCAGTGGTAAATCCCATGAGGTCGCCAAAAGGTTCTCCTGTGCCTGCGATCTGAAACTTCAGGACGATATCAGTTAGCATCATTTTATAATATATCCTAAAGGTTAAAGCGTTTTTCTAGCAGATAGCCGACAGGAACCTTAAAATGGAATTAGGCGAACATAGTTGGATATACAGGGAGATCGTCGATGCTACAAATCAGATACTCCAGTCGTATCGGGTTGCTAGCGATGTTCAGCACTGTCGCGTGGATGGTGCTCGCTGGCACTACCTACTCCGTGAGTCCGTTTCTAGCTGTTTTGTCAGCGCTTTTAGCGATTATATCAGCCCTCGTCTTTTTCAGTTATGTCTATCAGTTCGTTTACTCGAGGCCTCAGTACGAGGCGAAAGATTTTGAGACGGAGGGCGAGACGAAGTAAATAGGTCGCAAGGACGCCTATGATTATCCGCCCCAAATTGCCTTGGGATCCCGCGGGGTAGCACGAAAACACAAAACACTTTTAGAGGGATACTAGAACCTGGATACACTAGAGGGTCCGCGGTAAAACTACAACTACTTAGGACGCCAGTTAAAACTCGGAGGGCGCTAATTTGATATTCGATAGCGTGTACCCGAAAAGTATATTGATCTCCAGGCTCGATCTTCAGTAGCCTATGTCCGAAATCAAAGGCCTCATTTTCGACCTCGACGGGACGATCATCGACAACTATGATGGGTATATGGAGAACATGCTTAAGTGTGTCGGCGATGAGATCGGCTGCAACTTCACCATTAAGCATGCCAGGGACCTGTGGTACTCCATCGGCGCTGTTTCTCGGGATGAGGTGATCCAAAGCTGGGGGGTGGAGCCCGACCGGTTCTGGGAGGTCTTTAACAGGTTCGAGAGCCTGGAGGTGAAGCTGAAGAACACGTATGTTTATAGGGATGCGTTGGCAATCTGTGATGTCGATCTTCCGAAGGGCATCGTTACGCATACGCCGCTGGAGCATACCCAGAGGTTGCTTGAAATGGCCGGGCTGAGGGGGTGTTTCGTCTCGATTGTTGCCTGCACTGAGGAGACCGGGTTCAAGCCGTCGCCTCTGCCGTTGATATACTGTTTGATGGAAATGAAGATCATGCCGGAGGAGGCGATCTATTTTGGCGACACAATATCAGATATGATGGCGGCCCGTAGTGCTGGGGTGGGGTGTGCCTACGTAAACCGTTTCGGCCGCAATATAGACTTTCGGCCGGATTATGAGATCGACAGCCTGGAAAAAATCAAAAATATTGTCGATATGGCGGTACTTGATGGGGGTTGTGCCACCCTAAATACAAATGGTGATGGGTGCGTTAAGAACCCAAAAATTTTGTGAGCTACCCGGTTAAGCCATTGTCTATCTATACTATTTATACCTAATCGCCTGTTTCGCTTAAACTTGTGTTTCCTGACTCGGTTTCAGATTTACAAGATGAATCCGGCTCATTTCTAAAAGAAAATCTGCGTGTGTTGTAGAAATGACTAAAGTAGGCTGGGTATCGGATGTTTCGAATAGACCGTGTAGATCGAACGTTTGGAGTATTCGTAATTGTATGGTGGTATTAGAGCTCCCAAATTAACTCCTGGATGAACTATACATGCAAAAAGTTTATTGCCGTATCGATGTAAATAGTGAGTCCGGCGAGCTAGTCTGGGTGACTCGGCGTCACCTATAATCCGAAATCGTCGGCATGCGGAGGACGAAGCCCGAAGAAGACGTCTTCTGATGCATGAAGGCCTTGTCTTCTCTACGTTGAAAATCCGTCCTGCTGGGTTAGCGGTGGTAAGTCGCCGTGCTGGAGAGCACGTCGGCCACCTTAATTGCGGGGACCGGCACAGGCCCGGAAGGGAGCATGCTAACCGTGAACAACTGACGCTTGCAGGGGCGCGGGTTGGAGGAAAGGGGCAAGATAACCTATCATGTGCGGGGATGACGACTGAGGGTGCGCTCGCTACTATCTATTTCTTAAATAGGATTCTCCTTCACCAGTATACGTTAATATCGGAGATCACCCCATTATTGAAGTACTTCATTCCGTCACATAGATTCTTAGTGATGATGGTTTTGCCGCTGGTCGTATCGACGTAGATCATCCCCGCGTCTGTGGTGGGAAATACTGCCAGAGCGTGGCCGTCATCCTTACCGACGAAATTCAGCCCTGCATATCCGCATTTAATGCCAACGCCCTCCGCATTATGCTGAAGCTCTACGGCAAAATCGGCGCAGGTAAAGTTCGGGAAATCGTATTTTTTATGGACTGTACTGTCGGAGTCCAGGAAATTCATTAGTTCCTTGTAAGATGGTACATGGGCTTCCGGATTTTCTATCAAGACTGGGTGTCTCTGGAGTGAATCTTGCCTATTGGGGATCATGTTGTACTTGAAGTGCGATTTATCGTCCGACTTAAGTGGCGATGTAGTTTTTACCAGCAAGTCCCCCGGGCCGCCAAAGGTAGCAACCTGGTCGTTATCCGTGGTGATACACCGATCAAATATATGGTTGCTACCGATAGCATGGTCTGCTATGGTATCTGCATCTGACTCGATGATGATCCCTGCCGATACTGTGATAATCGTGAGGAGCATTAGTGTTGCAACTATACGCACAGCTTTTGGAACCTGTGAAAAACCCATAACCACCACAATCCAATTAAATATTACCGTTATTATTATATAAAGTATATCTTATTGATCAACCCTTCCAGTTCGACGATAAGCATATGCTCTACGCACCCATTATACCCATAGAGAGATCGACCAGCCTCCCCCGGGTAAAGTAATCGGATACCAGGCATGATATTTACACCAATTATATTACTATCCAACAGATTTCCTGATATACATATATATAGAGACGCTATAAGTTAGGAAATATTATAAACACATGATAGTATTTCTATTAATCCAGAACCGCTTGAAACTTAATCACATGAACGTAATCGCGTAATCGACAGCGAAAATCTAAGACTCGTTTGGTAGACTTTATGATAGTGCAGACAAAAAAAATTATCAAAATCAAAGACGACATAACTAAAACCATCAATTACATCACCAAAATTAAACACGATGTAACATTTGCAGCACTGCTCCTAGTTCTTTACATTCTAATCGCCATCGGACTATTGGTCTACATCATGCTATAATAACCACAAGCTACACCGATCTGACATACCCACAGCTAAAAGCTTGCGGGGTCCTACAGTCAGCCGTACCAAGCTTTTCCGGCGGCCTGAGACCTAAAGGGGGGACTGCGGCCTGAGCCGCAGCCTATGAGCTCTACCCGCCATCGCAAGCTTTCTCAACAGTAGGGCTGATACGAGGATCAAGCCGACCCGTTGATCTGACTCTGTACCACTTTTTTTGCCACCTCTCCTGCATAAATGATGGACATCTCATGGGCCAATTCGTCTAGTCCGAAAGGCATCTTTGCATCGTAGAGTTGGTCAGCCCTTATGATGGTCGGCTTTAGGTCTGGGATAACGCCCTTCATCATCCTGGACGAGCAGTCGATGAAGCAACCTTCTATGGCGAGCACATTCTCCGCCCGTCGGACCAGATCTCGCTGCCCACCTTCCTTAGTGAACGCTCCGCCTAAGCAGATGCGGACCGTCTGATCCGGGGCCAAGCGATGGGCGATCAGGTTAGCCGCCTGCCTGGCTACCTCTCCTTTGGCACAAGCGCCTTCGCAGGCTATGACGGCAATCTTAGGCGGGCTCACCGAGTGCTCTCTGACATATTCTTCACACGCGGGGCAAAAGTTATCCGTTTTTTCGAGGTTTATAGTTTCGTGGCTCACTCTGAACACTACCTGGCCGAAGCCAATTAGATCATCGGCTTCCAGATATATCACACCTGGAGGTGAATATCGAAAATTTTTGAAGTGCGACTCCCAGCGCTCCGGTAAACTTATTAGCTCACCCTTCGCAATATTGTCTCATGCGCTGCTGTCCTGCCGATTGTGCCATCCGGAGCGACTGGGAGAACGAGCTTCAAGCCGAGATCGAATCCCTACATTTGACCAAGTTTCGGGAAGCGACTGATCTGCTTAAGGTGGTAGGCCATCCCATGAGACTCCAGATCCTCCTGCTGCTCCTGCGGAGGGACCACTGCGTGTGCGAGATCATCTACGTGCTTCGGGAGAAGCAGAACCTAGTTTCGTACAACCTGAGCATCTTAAAGGAGGCGGGACTGATCGATTCCTACTATCGGTCGAAGCACAAGATCTACCGTCTGACCAAGGAGAAAGCCAGCATTATCAGGTTGCTAAAAGTAAACCTTCTTGATGGCTGACAGCTTGCACATTGGAGTGATGACAGAACATTGCAGTTACTCGGCTCTCCTACTTCCTGAAACTGCATCGACCAGATCGGCTTGGATAAAGATTGCAATTATACCCCTATTTGTTGATACATTTGTTGATACCCTCCGGAAATGATCTACAAATTCACCATAAGCTGAGCGAAATACCTGTAGAGCTGACTCTTTCAGATAAAAAGTAGGGTATACGAATCGTCTCTTTTTTGCGTTATGCCCGATTTTTGAGATTATCCTTTGGAGCGTCCTTAAGCAAATTTCATCCCGAAGAGGGCTAGGAGGTATATTCCGTATAAGATGAATCCTATCCCGAAGATTTTTCTTGCGTATGGTTCGTATTTCACGAGATTGTTCAGGTAGGCTTGGGCGGCTTTTGTGCTCATTCCCAGTAGTATTGCGAATGCTAGGATTGGTATTCCGGTGCCGATGCCGAATAATATTGGGAAGCTCATTCCTATGATGTTTGCCTTTACAGATAGTGGTATTAGTAGGCCGAAGAAGACTATTGCTGTGCATGGGCAGAGGGCGAGTGAGGATACTGCTCCCATGGCCAGGGCGCCTATTAGTCCATTTTCTGGTAGGTTTAGGCCGTATTTTGTTTTATGATCTTCTGTTAGTGAAAAATTGAATTTGAGGAGGTCGAGCATTACAATTCCGATGAGTACCAGGGAGGCTCCCAGTATTAGGTTTTCGTAGGTTTGAAGTGCTGGTACGAAGTCTGATATGACTGATCCGAATGCGAAGATTAGCAGTCCGAAGACCATGTATGTGAGCGCTCTTCCTATTGTGTAGAATGTCCCCGAGTATAAGGCTCCTCGGGGATTGTCAAGTTTTAATGACACGTAGGCGATGCCTGCGAGGTCTACTCCCATATTGCATGGGTTTATGGCCATGACGAATCCTACTAAAAAGGGGTAGAGGAAAGGTATATCTGCTAGGGAGTTAATGTCTGGAAAGTTCATCTTTATTTTCCCATCTGCTTGTCGATAGCGCTCTTTACGGTGTTCATGGCTGCGTCCTTGTTGCCGGCGTACATCCAAATCTCCGGAACGTCGATGACGGTGTCATGGCCGTTGCGGGTCGTCACCAGTTTTAGTGCCCAGGTTTTCACGCCGTATTTGTTTGCTAATGCGGTGTCGGTTGTCGGGTCGGCGACTTGGTAGGATATCTTACCTGTTTTCAGTTCATTGGGGTAGTACTGGTTTAGTGCGTCGCCTACGTATTTCTCTATTTGTCCGCATGCGTCGCAGCAGCCTTTGTGGTAGAAGAGGAGCACTGAGATGTGGTCAGGCTGTCCCTGGACGACTTGTGCTTCCGCATTCACTGTTATTGCTGCGAAACAGGTTGCCATTACTACAGTGGCAAGCGCTAATGGTACTGTTAGTTTCCATCCCCATCTCATAATATCACAGATAGCAGCTTTTTTGACTGTTTTTAAATATTTTCTCATGAAAATATATGGCGAGCGATAAAGAATGGTTAGGGATGGGCGAATATTGTCAGCATTCTCTGCGTATTTTGATGGTTCTTCAACGTTACAAGCCAAAACCTATTTGTATATTCGCATATATCGATATGACGATATTTGATGGATATAAAAATAAAGTTATTAAAGGCGATGGGCGACGAGACCCGGATAAAAATCCTACAATACCTATTGAATGGCGAGAAATGCGCTTGCACTATCGTGCCATTCATCGGTAAAGCCCAACCCACTGTATCTCAACACCTGAAGATCCTTGTAGAAGCAGGAGCCCTCGACGTACGGAGAGACGGCGTAAAAATGTTATACAAAATAAAGGACGATAACGTCGTCCGAATCATGGAAGTTCTCGATATACCACGAATGGAAGTAGACGATTCGCTTTTGGGTGATTGCAAATGAAGAAAGAACTGACAATTTTCGAAGGCGCTATATGCTGCCCTACCGGCGTATGCGGCCCAAACCCGGATAAAGAGTTGATCGAGTTCAATGAGACGCTAAAGAAACTGGGTGAAACGTATAAGGGTTTGAAGATTACTCGTGCGAGCATGTCCTTTAATGTGCAGTTGTTCATGCAAACCCCTGCAATACGCGACCTTGTCAAAACGCACGGGCCCTCCATACTGCCAGTAACAGTCATTGACGGGGCGATCGTTAAAAAGCAGCAATACCCGAAGTACGCCGAGCTGACACAACTGCTGGATGGGTAACGATGAATTCGAGACAATTCATCCTAGACCGCAAGGGCGAAACCAAGTTCATCTTTTTCAGCGGAAAGGGAGGCGTCGGAAAAAGCACGATGAGCTGCGCTACAGCAGTATGGTTAGCCGAGAAAGGCTACAGGACACTGCTCGTCACGACAGACCCGGCACCAAACCTTTCGGACATCTTCGAACAAAAAATAGGCAGCGAAGTAACAAGAATCAAGAGCACAGACAACCTTTTTGCTGTCGAGATAGACCCGGATGCGGCGTCAGAAGCATATCGAGAGAAGATCATTGCACCGATGCGTGAGCTGCTAGACGAGAAAAATCTGAAGACCATCAAAGAACAACTTAATAGCCCGTGTGTTGAAGAGGTCGCCGCATTCAACAAGTTCATCGAGTACATGTGCCAACCCAAATATGATATCATCATTTTCGATACCGCCCCAACCGGCCATACAATCCGTTTATTAGAGCTCCCCAGCGGTTGGAGCGACGAGATATCCCGCGGCCGCGGCACTTGTATAGGTCCCAGCTCATCACTACAAGGCTCAAAAGAGAACTATGATGAAGCCTTGACATATCTCCGGGATGATAAAAAGACCTCGTTCGTCTTCGTCCTGAAGCCTGAACGTCTTTCCGTCATCGAGACAACCCGGAGCATACAAGAACTATCGAAGCTTGGAATACACGCTAGCCAACTCATAGTGAATGGCATATTACCTGAGGAAGCCGTTACTGACGGGTTCTTTAAGGATATCAAGAAGGCGCAAGCATCCGAGCTCGACCATATCAGTAAGGAGTTCGAGGGCATTGAAAAAGCACTATACCCCCTCCAAGACGGTGAAGTCAAGGGTAAGATTCCATTAATATCGGTCGGAAGACTCCTATTCGAAGGCAAAAAAATTGGACATGTAAAGAATAAAAACAATGTATTGCCTCATGATGATAAGAGATATCCAGATGATATGAAAAGCGTGTATAACTCGCTCATACCAGTAAATGGTAATACAAGGTACGTTTTCTTTACTGGCAAGGGTGGTGTTGGAAAGAGCACTATTGCTTGTGCTGTATCTGCGTATTTAGCGAGTAGGAACCTCAAAACGCTGATAATCACCACAGACCCTGCCGCCCACCTCCAGTATATTTTCGAACAGCCAGTGGGCAGCGAGCCAACCAAAATCGTGGGCGCTGAAGGCCTATATGCAGCCAGGATAGACCAGAAGAGCGCCTTGGACGAGTATAAGGCGCGCATTCTCGACATTGTAAAGGATAAAGACGAATCCACTAAAATGTCTGTTGAAGAGGATTTGAATTCTCCTTGCGCCGAAGAGATGGCTGCATTTGAAAAGTTCATGAGCTACTTCGAGCTATCGGGATATGATGTGATTATCTTCGACACGGCGCCCACCGGCCATACGCTCAGGTTGTTGGAACTGCCAGTAGACTGGAAAGGGTTTATCGACATAGGGACGCTGACGAAGGAGTCATCAAACCAGACAGCGAACAAATATGATAATGTCATCGAGTCAATGCGAAACAGGGACAAGAGTTCTTTCATCTTTGTCTTGTACCCAGAGTATACGCCGATAATGGAAGCGTACCGGTCGGCGAAAGACCTGGAAAAGCAGGTGGGCATTAAAACCGCCGCAATCGCAGCGAACTACATACTGCCCGATAAATACGGGGATAACGCCTTCTTCCACAATCGTAGGGCACAGCAACAGAAGTACCTCCATAAAATTCGCGAGAAGTTCAAGCTGCCTTTGATGCAAATCCCCCTCATGAACAACGAACCGGAGGGCGTAAAAGAACTAACAAGGATGGGAGAAAAAATCACTACCGGATGACCGCCCCCCCATCTTTCGAGAAATCCCACTGAGCTGATATGATAAATGTAGACTGGATAACACAACAACGTGCTGACTATACGTGGAAACCATGACAATGCTGTAGCCCTGCACGTCGATTGTGGCTGCGACTACATTTATAAGCACTTATCCGAGGCTACGAGAGAATACACATGGGAGCAATCGGAGAGAAAGAAGAAGACTTCCTACAGAACTTGCCATAAAAGGAACTGGAAATCGATGGGATAAGACTTGTGCTGACACACGGAAGCCCTGAGTCCTTTACTACATTAACCCAGACGCATCAATATCTAAACTCGAAGAATATACAAAGGATTTGAACGCCGATTATCTTATCGTAGGACATACCATATACCCACCGTGTTGAAAACTTCGACGATGACGATACTTAACCCCGGAAGCGTGGGTCAGCCCCTAGACGAAAACTGGAAGACATCGTGCTGGTATTAGACACGGCAAAACAAACCTATGAGGATATTCGTTTAGGATGATAATTGATACAACTTGTAATAAAACACGGTCGTCTATGCCACATGCAGATGAGCTGGAAGCAATACTCAGAAGAGGCTACTAAAAGGATTTGGATGATGCATATTTATGGCTGAAACAACTATATCGAGGCTGTCGTTTCTTGATAGGTATCTTACGCTATGGATATTTATCGCTATGTTATTAGGTGTAGGATTAGGGTACTTTTACCCGGGAGTAGCTAATTTTATTAATGGGTTCTCAATCGGAACTACCTCCATTCCCATTGCTATTGGTCTTATCGTGATGATGTACCCGCCGCTTGCACGGGTCAAGTACGAGGAGATAGGGAGGGTATTCCGGAATGTCCGGGTTATGGCGCTTTCCCTCTTCCAGAACTGGGTGGTAGGGCCAATATTGATGTTCGTTCTCGCGGTCCTTTTGCTGAGGAACTACCCGGAATATGCGGCAGGACTCATCCTGATAGGGCTGGCACGGTGTATCGCAATGGTCATCGTATGGAATCGGCTGGCCTGCGGCGACTCGGAATATGCGGCAGCACTTGTCGCCCTTAACTCCATCTTCCAAGTCCTCTTCTATTCAATTTACGCATATGTCTTTATTACATTGTTACCCTCGTGGCTCGGAATGCAGAGTATGGTTGTGAATATAACTATACAAGAAGTGGCAACATCGGTTCTGATTTATCTGGGATTACCATTCGCAGCCGGTGTGCTGACCCGGCTTATCCTGCGTCCTCGCCTCGGTAAAGACTGGTATGATAGTCGGTTCATCCCAGCCATCAGCCCCATCACATTGGTTGCTTTACTTTTCACCATAGTAGTGATGTTCTCGCTGAAAGGAGGGTACATTGTATCCCAACCGCTCGACGTGATAATCATAGCAATACCACTACTAATCTACTTCATCATCATGTTCGTAGCGTCATTCGCAATATCACGGTACATGGACGTGAACTATGAAC
>Ga0187785_10000203_pt1 | contig 23312 bp, 24 predicted proteins | sample 0815_BV2_4_20_MG_FD_132466 | JGI IMG/M metagenome (GOLD analysis project Ga0187785, IMG submission 132466) | Tropical peat soil microbial communities from peatlands in Department of Meta, Colombia - 0815_BV2_4_20_MG | ecosystem: Environmental > Terrestrial > Soil > Wetlands > Peat | place...
CCAGGAGCGAACCCGAGCAACCCGCAGCGCCGAGACCGCCTGCGCCCAGTGACGCGGAAACACGACAGGTGAAGACGATACTCGAACCAATCGCGAACGAAGAGGTGAAATCCCTCCTAGCCAGAATTCTGGAAAAAGACAGACAGCTCAGGTTCCGCAGACAGAACTCCCCCTGATTTTTACCTCTCGATTCATATCGGCTCATTGAAATGCTTGAGTCAGAAAAGTGATCCCGTTAGAGTCATTCGTGTTATAACACAGCGGAATCAGAACGTGTCCTGCAGTTTTCCCGGAGTGATTGTGAGAAAATCCTTCTCATTCAACTGGAGTTTCTCTGCAGAGCGGTTTTCTCCGGCCCGACGGTGTTCCGGAGCCGGTTCACGCTGCTGTTCAGAACTCTTGAGATGTTTCCCTGGGCGTGCCTCGGCGACTCCTTTTTGCGACCGCATCGATTCCTCAGAAACACGCACCATGCCGATGCCCGCAGAGCCGCCGGTGAAAGGCAACAAAATCCATATGCGGTCGTTGTCGCGCTTGCGCAGCGGGAGCAATTGGGGAGGGCGCTCAGGAAATTTCGGATCATAAATGATGATACCGTCGGAAGACAGTTCCCATCGGCCTTCCGTGGGCTTGAACAGATTTGTCATCTTGATCTCGCCGTTATTGCTCAAGGACATGAGCGCCTGCCCCGGAAACGATTTTACCGTTGATTTTTCTTTGTCCGTGACGCCCCATTTGAAGAACTCGTCCGAACATTTCCAGGTACCCACCATAAAATCTGCGGAAACGTGTTCCTCTATTCCCAGGAGACTCATGGGGGACACCATCACTCCATCCCTGGGCACCGCTCCCGAGAGAAGAGGTATCAATGCCAATGCCAAAACCTGAGCGCTGAGCACAGTTTTATTTCTCCGGTTCTTAAGATTAATCTTTTCATGTATACCAGAACCTCTTTAAGGATTCCAAGGAGTCGTTGACCTCGGAATACTCAGACGGTAATCGTCCGGCATGGATAGATAGTGAACCTCTGATCTCCAGAGCCGAAGTTTCCCAGGACGCTTGAACCGAGCACACAGGAAATCGTTTGAAAAAGCACCACGATATGGCACTTCCTGCCAAGCCTCCCAAGAATGAAGATCTTCTTATGTGTTTCTATGAAGCCATGTATTCGAGATTCGGACATCGCAACTGGTGGCCGGCAGAAAGCCCCTTCGAGGTGTGCGTGGGAGCCATTCTCACCCAGAATACGTCGTGGAAAAACGTGACCAAGGCCATAGAGAATCTCAAAGCCGCTGCGGTCCTGGAGCCGCTCGAAATCTATCGTTTGAGCGTTGAGCAGCTTGCGGAGTTGATCAGGCCTTCCGGCTACTACAATATCAAGGCGGCAAGGCTGAAGAATTTCGTGGCTGTTCTTGTGGAAAAATACCGGGCAGACTTGACGGCGCTCTTTTCGGAGTCGATGGCCGAACTCAGGCCCATATTGCTTTCCATCAGCGGAATCGGCAAGGAAACCGCAGACAGTATGATCCTGTATGGGGCGAAGCTGCCCGTGTTCGTGGTGGACGCATACACGAAACGCGTCTTGTTCAGACATAGGGTCATTTCAGAACGAGAAGATTACGACGGAATTCAGAAGCTGTTCCACGGCAGGCTTCCCCGGGATGCCGCTCTGTTCAACGATTTCCACGCGCAATTTGTTGCGGTGGGACATCATTACTGCAAAAAAATACCGCAATGCAGGCAGTGTCCTCTCCGGGAACTCTTGCCCGAGGATCAGGCCAAAGTATTCATTGAAGTCGAGAAAGGGAAAAAACGGTAATTTCCTGACACGGGAAACCGCTTAACGTGACGGTGCTCACCGTTTCCCAGCAGGAAAAACCGGCACTCGCGAGTCTGCCCATAAACCGGGAAACGCACAAGCGCTTGCGATCCGCGAGGAGCACCACCCCATCCGGCGCGAGGCATCTTCGAATGATGCTCACCAGGGAACCATGAAAAAAATAGTCGTACAGAATTTCGGACCCGAGGATCATGTCGAACGTTCCCAGCTCCCCGGAATCTTCCCAGTCCAGAATGTGGAATCGGGTATGTGAATCGGAAAGGCCATTGAGTATCGCGTTTTTTCGGCTGAAATCAAGCGCCGAGGGGACATAATCCGTGAACAGGACATCTGCTCCGGACAGGCCGGCGGTAATTCCGGCCAAACCCAGCCCACAGCCCAGTTCTATGACGCGTTTTCCCGAAACGTTGCCACCGAGGCTGTGAACATGTCTGGACAGAGCAATGCTGGCACTCGTAAGCCCCCACCAGAATGAAATCCGCGAGGACGATTCTTCCGAGATTCTCGGAGCAATCACGCGAACTTCCATGGATCCCACGGGTACGATCTTTTCATCCGGAATTGCACACATTGAAACTTGCGAGGCCCTCGAGGTCGGGAGTTCTCAGTCATTGCACCTGATTGACTTTTATCCTTACTATGATTAAGGTCGCAATTCAATTGGAGAGTTACGTCATGCGGAGCATTCGATTATTTGCCCCTGCGAAGATCAACCTGTTCCTCAGGGTTCTCGGAAAGCGTCCCGACGGGTACCACAATATCGAAACCCTCTTTCAAGAGATCGACCTGCGTGACGAACTGATTCTCAAAGAAGGCACACATGAAACGAGCCTCGAGGTTCCGGGTCATCCGGAGCTGGAGACCGACGACAATCTTGTCATGAAAGCACTTCGCTGGTTGGAAAAAGAAACGGGTCGGCGTCTGCATGTGGACATCACACTCATAAAGCGAATTCCTTCGGCCGCAGGGCTCGGCGGAGGCAGCTCGGACGCCGCTGCCGCCCTTGTGGGGTTAACAACCCTGTTTCGCCTTGATCTGCGAGAAGATGGTCTGATTCGGGCGGCACGGTCGTTGGGCGCGGACGTGCCTTTCTTCCTGAAAGGAGGCACAGCCGTGGGCGAAGGCATCGGCGAGCGCCTGACTCCGGTAAGTTTTCCCTTGCATTACGAGGTATTGCTGATACATCCCGGCTTTCAGGTTTCCACTGCCACCGTGTTTCGGGAGTTCTCGCGAATATTGACAGACGGGACCCGGGAAGCTAGATTGTGGCGCATCCTTGCAGAGAACCGCGATGTACGGGATCTGCTCCACAACGATCTACAGCCCGTGGCAGAGAGACTATACCCGGAAATTTCGGAAATGTCGGAGGCGATGGTCGCCGCAGGGTGGCAGGCGGGACTGATGACCGGGAGTGGGCCGACCGTGTTTGGCCTCGCTCAACCTGATGAAATGTGGAGATTAAGAACCGACCTTGGAAGCAGGTGGACAAAAATAGTGGCCCGGCCTTCAAACCGTGGTATAGTGATGAATTGACAGGTGGATGGCCGATCTCACGGCCACAATACTGGGGCGTCGTCAAGTGGTAAGACACGGGTCTTTGGAACCCGCATTCGGAGGTTCGAATCCTCCCGCCCCAGCCAGTATTCTGTTTGTGCAAGAACAAGGAGGGATGGCCGAGCGGTTTAAGGCGGCGGTCTTGAAAACCGTTGACCGAAAGGTCCGGGGGTTCGAATCCCTCTCCCTCCGCCAGTCCACAGGCAAGGGTGACGACGTGGCTCACGGCATGCTCCTAGGGGCATGAATTCCGAGCTGCTTCCTTCTCGCAACACCGGCCGTCGCCGCTCAGATCGTTAGTACGTGTCGCCGTTCTCTCTCACCTCGTATTCCCGGTAAAACCGTACAAAGTAATCCAACCCGGACCAGAGCGTAAGAACCAGTGCCGCGTACAAAAGGACCGTGCCCAGTAAATGGAAATTTATGGGAACGATGAACTTGTAGTCATAATGAATGATCAGAGGCACAAGTGCTGCAAACTGCAGAACCGCCTTCAATTTCCCCGCAGGGCTCGGCTGAAGCGTCGTGTCCCACGTTTTTGTCAGAGCGCGCAGTGCGCTTACCGCCACTTCTCGGGTAATGATGAGCATGACGACCCAGGCCTGAACGCGGCCCAAAGCTATGAGCATGATCAGAGCCGATGACACGAGTACTTTGTCTGCAATAGGGTCAAGGAAACGGCCGAACGACGATTCGACCTCGAAACGCCGGGCAACGAATCCGTCGAAGAAATCGGTCAATGACGCGACGAGAAAAATACCTCCGGCAACCGCAGACGGAATTCGTCCTTCGAAGAAAAGCAGGATGACTATGGGAGGAACCAGAACCAACCTGCCCATGGTCAGGAAATTCGGGAGATGTTTTTTCATGCTGTTTTGGTCCGTTATTCGCCGGCCAGGCGAAGTGCGGGGTCTTTCTTGAATTTTTCGTAGTAACCGATCACCTTTTTAACATAATTGATGGTTTCTCGATATGGAGGAATACCGGCATATTTCTGCACCGCTCCAGGACCGGCATTGTAAGCCGCAAGAGCCAATTCGAGATCTCCGTAGGATGCCATCAACCCTTTGATGTATTTCACTCCACCGAGAATGTTTTCGCGGGGATCGAGGGGCTTGCTCACGTTGAGGTCCTTTGCGGTGGACGGCATAAGTTGCATCAGCCCCTGTGCGCCTTTCTTCGATACGGCATTGGGATTGCAATTGGATTCCGCCATGATGATTGCTTTCACGAGATTGGCGTCTATAGTGAATTTGCTGGATATTTCCGTGACGATTTCCCCGATGCCTTTGGGCTTACCTTCTTTCACGAATTCAATGACCGGTTGAGAACCGGATTCAGTCATGTAGTAGATCCACCCGGGCCCCGAGGGTCTGTTGGTAAACTCCTTCACCCCGTCCTGGTGAGTTCGCATGTAAACGTCCGCCAGCGCCCAATCCGGATGGCAGCCGATTGCGAGGCAGAAACACAGCATTGGAACAAACTGGTGTCGGAGCTTCATGTTTTCTCCGTCCTCTTTCTCGTTGCAGGCATATACGATCGAAACCGACTGTTCAAACAAAATCGACACGCGCCGTGCCTCAACCGGTCACGTTCGCCGTGGGGCCCGGCCGGCGACTTCTCACTGCGACAGTCCGCCGAGAAGCCTCAGCCTTTCCACAGGCAGGATGATCTCGCACGTGGTGGTTCCGGCCGTCTGGGAACGGAGATTGACTATTCCACCGTGCTCCTCGACGAGCAGATACACCTTGCTGAGTCCCATTCCGGCGCCGCTCGTCTTGGTTGTGAAAAAAGGATTGAATACGTCCGGTAAGTCCTTGTGACGAATACCCACCCCCGTATCCGTGAATAAGAGGGAAATGGAGTGGTCCTGCCGTTTTACGGAAACGGTCAGAGTTCCTCCTCGGGGCATTGCTTCGTACGCGTTCAGTATCACATTGTAGAAAACCTCTTCCAGAGCCTTCGGGTCAGCATCGATGTCGGGCAGATTCTCGTCGGTTTTCAGGCGAAAGAGGACCGTTCGGGTCGAAGTTTCGGGTATTTCATGCAACACTTTGTCCCTTGCACGTTCCACAAGGGGGACAATGCCTGTCTTGACAAATTTGAATGAATAGAATTTCGAAAACCGGACGTAATCCTCTATGTCTTTCACCATTTTTTCGAGTCTGTAAACGTCTTCTAGAATGATCCTCGTATATTGTCGGCATTCCGGATCGCTCGTAGTGGCTTTCTGGAGTCGAAGCGAAAATCCGCCGAGGGACGTCAGGCAGTTTCTCACTTCATGAGCTATTCCTTCTACCACTCTGCCGAGTGCCGCGAGCTTCTCGGATTGCTTCAGCCGCCTTTCAATCTGTTCCAGACGCGTCAGGTCCGCGACAACGAGTACTATTCCGCTAATTTTCCCTGCTTCCATGATTACCGACGTGGACAGATACCCGGGAAACGTTCCCTTATCCTTCTTTCTGAATAGGAATTCCCCTTCCACTTTCCCGCGTCGAATTGTGTCTCGAACCAGGTCCCTGTGAAGCATGGCCCCCGACTCGCCTCGCACGAGGAGATGTATATCCTGCCCCCTCAGTTCGTCCTGGGAATATCCCCACATCGTGCTGCCGGCTCGATTCAGAAACTGAATTTTTCCGGCGGCATCGGTTGTGATGAGTGCTTCGTTTATGATGGTGGTCAGATGAGCCAGGTATTTTTCACTGCGACGAATCTCTTTCTTGAGTTTGATGTTCTCTTCGCCGGCTCTGCGTGATTCCAGAAGCTTCTCAACGAGCGACACCACGTCCCGCATCTCGAACGGCTTCACCAGATAGTCAGCTGCGCCGAGTTTCATGGCCTGAACTGCGGTTTCCTCCGTGCTTACCCCAGTCGTAACGACAACGACGGTTCTGGGCCCCTTTTCTTTTATATACCTGAGAACCTCAAGGCCGCCGATCTTGGGCATGTGCACGTCCACAATGGCAACGTCGGGTTTGCTTTGCATGAACAACGCCTTGCATTCAACCCCGTCGAAGGCCTGGATCACCTCGAATCCGCTATCCTCGAACACGTCTCTCAGCATGTTGTTGAGGATGTCGGAATCGTCGGCAATCATTATTCGTGCACTGGTCGCGCGCTTGGCCATATGATCACCGCTGAGCGTTCATGAAGCGTTGCCGGCACTCGTCCGAGCAGAAATGGATAGTCCTGCCGGTCATGGAAAGACTCACGGCTTCCCGAGCAGGAATGAAAAGACCGCATACGGGATCTTGGACCATCTCGTTTATTCCGCTCAGGGGGGTTTCTTCCACGGGACGCCGGGCCTTCTTACCGCTCAATTGGCGAGCCACGGTGCTGAGCAGCTTGAGAGCGATACAGATCAGCAATAGTGCCAGAAAGAATCTGATCCACATGTTCAGGTTCCCCGAAGCGAATCCAACTGCTTCACACTCTCTTTTTCTTCAACGCTTAATTCCGTCAAAAGCTGCTTCACGGTCCGTCTTTCCACGGGATGAACCACTTGAGGCGCAATTTCTGCCAGAGGTGTGAGTACGAACGCTCGCAAATGCATCCTCGGGTGGGGAATTTCCAGTCCTTGCTCCTGGATTATCCTCTCTTCGTACAGGAGCAAGTCCAGATCGACGGTCCTCGACCGATCGCTCCGATGGAACGGCGACTTCCCCAGTTCCCGCTCGATCTGCCGCATGGCCGCTATCAAGCCTTCAGGAGATAGATCCGTTTCGACGGCGATGGCTGCATTCAGAAACGCTGCGCCTCCGTCGGAAATTCCAACCGGTTCGGTTTCATACAGGCGGGAATGATTTTTTACTCTGGTTGACGAAACTGCATTGAGAGCCGCCACACATGCAAGGAATGTGGCTTCGCAATCGCCGAGGTTGGCGCCGAATCCTATGTATGCCTCATGACTCATCCGCTGTTACCGCTCACGTGATTGATCAGTGAGCCAATGCCTTCAATACGCACTTCCACCGTGTCTCCATCCTTCATGGGACCGATTCCCGACGTAGTGCCGGTGGCTATCACGTCGCCGGGCATGAGCGTCATGATGTGCGAGATAAACTCCACGAGCCGAAATACGTCGAAGATCAGGTTGGACGTCCGGGATTGCTGTTTGGTCTCGCCGTTGAGCAAGAGTGAAATAGCAAGATCCGACGGATCCAAGTCCGTTTCTATCCAGGGCCCCAGGGGACAGAACGTATCAAAGCCTTTTGCTCTGGTCCATTGACCGTCTTTGTTCTGGAGATCTCTTGCCGTAACGTCATTGAGACAGGTGTAGCCAAGAATGTAGTCCTTCGCCCTGTCCGAAGTGATTCTCCGCGCCTGTTTCCCGATGACTACCGCCAACTCCGCCTCATAATCGACCCGCTCGCTCTGAGGAGGGAGCATGATTGTGTCCTCCGGCCCTATGATGCTGGTGGAGGGTTTGAGAAACAGCAGAGGTTCTTCCGGCAAGCTAAGGTGTAATTCTTCTGCATGATCCCTGTAGTTGAGGCCGACCGCAACAATTTTAGAGGGGCGACACGGCGCGAGGAGACGCACGTTTTCAAGGACGACTTCACGAGGAAAACTCTCTCCCTCGAGTGGCACGATTCGTTTTTCGACCAGACGGCCTGTATATATTTTTTCGTCTATTGCAAATCTGACACGTTTCATTTTGTCGCCTTCAATCCGAGAACATCCTGCATATCATAGAGTCCTCTGGATTTGGACGCCACGAACAAGGCAGCCTGAACGGCACCTTTTGCAAACGCGTCCCTGCTGTGTGCTCTGTGTATCAACTCAAGTCTCTCACCGCCAGTAACAAACATCACAGTATGTTCGCCCACGATATCGCCGCCACGCACGGCCATCACTCCTATTTCTTCAGGCTTTCGTTCTCCTACGAGGCCGTGACGTCCGTATGTGCCTGATTTTGCGAGATCCCTATCGAGAGCATCCGCTATAATACGGGCAAGCTTGTCGGCAGTACCGCTCGGAGCGTCCTTTTTCATCTTGTGATGAGCTTCTATGATCTCCACGTCGTAATCAGGTCCCAAGGCCTCGGCCACCCGTCCCACAAGATCGAAAAGAAGATTTACGCCCATGCTCATGTTGGGAGCCATGACACAGGGGATGAGGTTAGCAGCATCGTATATTGCTGTGCGCTGTTCGTCCGTAAAACCCGTGGTCCCGACCACAACCGCCTTGTTGGCTTCTGCCGCCGCCTTGACGTGTTCCACGGAAGCCGACGGAGCGGAAAAGTCGATCAGCACGTCACAGCCGGCGATCACCGACCGGATGTCATCCGTGATCGCCACGCCGATATGTCCTATTCCGGCCGCTTCTCCCGCATCGTTTCCTATCGATGGATTGCCCGGACTTTCGAGAGCCCCGGATATTTCAATTTCGGGGTGTTCGTGGGCAAGTGCCGTGATCCTTTTTCCCATTCGCCCTGCTGCGCCGCTGACAGCCACTTTCATTGTGAGCTCCTATCTCAAAGAATTCCGTTCTTCTCCATCACGGTCCTGAGCTTGTCCACATTCGCCTGTGACATGGGACAAAGAGGGAGGCGATACTCGGGCTGGATTTTTCCCATGAGCCAGAGAGCCGCCTTGACGGGAATAGGGTTCGTCTCTATGAACATGGCCTGACACAGCTCAAATATCTCGAAATGAACCGTTCTCGCCTTGTCGATCTGGCCGTCCAGCATGTATTTCACCAGACTGGACATTTGTCTCGGAATCACGTTCGTCACGACGGAGATCACTCCTTTTCCACCCAGAGCCATGAGCGGGAAGGTCATCTGGTCGTCGCCGGAGAGAACGTCGAATTCCGGACCGCAGAGGCGGATTACTTCACTCATCTGCAATATCGAACCCGAAGCCTCTTTCACTCCTACGATGTTCGGAACCTTGGAAAGCTTTTCCACCGTCGGATTGTCTATGTTTACGGATGTCCGCCCCTGGATGTTATACAGAATGATGGGTATGTCCACTGCTTCGGCAACCGTTTTGAAATGACGATAGAGACCTTCCTGGGTGGGTTTGTTGTAATACGGAGACACCATCAGTGCACCATCCGCTCCCACCGATCTCGCGTGGCGGGTGAGGGATGTGGCTTCTTGTGTGCTGTTGGAGCCTGTGCCGGCAATCACCTTTACCTGACCCGCCACTTCCTTCACGGTAATCTCTACCACTCGATTGTGCTCGTCATGGCTGAGCGTCGGGGATTCCCCTGTTGTGCCGCACGGAACGAATCCGGTAATCCCCGAGTCAATTCCGAAACGGATCAGTCCCTTGAGAGCGGCTTCGTCCAGTTTGCCGTCTTTGAAAGGGGTCACGATAGCGGTGTAGGCGCCTGAAAACATCTTATACTCCTTTATTGAACGTTGAGGATTTCCTGAGGAATCCGTTCGCCCCGAATGAGATCCTCATACTGTTCACGATCTCGAATGATAAAGAATTGTTCGCCGTCCACCAATACCTCTGCGGCTCTGGGGCGGGAATTGTAATTTGAAGACATTGAAAATCCGTAAGCGCCCGCGCTCATAAGCGCCAAGAGGTCGCCGGATCGCACGGCTTCCATGTCCCTCGACTCGGCGAGAAAATCGCCCGATTCGCAAATCGGTCCGACGAGATCAGCAATCACTCGGCCTTCTGCGCCTTGATCCTCCGGAGTGCGCTGAATCTTCCAGACCGAATGATGTGCTTTGTAAAGGCTCGGTCGAATCAAGTCATTCATCGCAGCGTCCACAATGACGAAATTTTTTTCAGTTCCCCGTTTCTGGTAGAGGACTTTCGTCACCAGGATGCCCGCATTCCCCACGAGAACCCTTCCAGGCTCTAGAATCAATTTTACCGCGAGATTCGTCACCTGATCCACAACCGCCGATCCGTACGCTTCGGGCAAAGGCGGTTTCTCGTCGTCGTAAGGAATCCCCAGCCCTCCGCCGATATCCAGATACCGGATGTCGATACCTTCCGAACGCAGAGTTGATATGAGTTCTCTCAGTTTATCCACAGCGTCGAGAATGGGGGCCAATTCGGTCAGTTGGCTTCCGATGTGACAATCCACCCCTACGGGCTCAATGCCTTTCAAGTGCTTTGCTTTGCGATAAATCTCCACCGAGTTGGCAACGTCTATGCCGAACTTGTTCTTTCTCAATCCGGTGGAGATGTAAGGATGGGTGCGGGGATCGACGTCCGGGTTGACGCGCAGGGCAATTCTCGCAGTCTTTCCCAGCGCCCGAGCCCGTTGATCCACCAAGTCCAGCTCTGCCTCCGATTCGACGTTGAACAGCAAGATGTCCGCGGCCAGAGCTTCGTCCATTTCAGAAGATTTCTTGCCAACCCCGGAATAGACGATTTTGGAGGGGTCAACTCCCGCTTTCAGAGCCCGGTACAACTCTCCTCCAGACACGATATCCGCTCCGCCTCCCATGGAGGCAAAAAGTTTCAGGATTGCGAGATTGGAGCACGCCTTCATGGAATAGCAGACCAAATGATCCAGAGAAACGAACGGCGCCTCGAAGATCCTGAAGTGTCTTTCCAAAGTTCCCCGGCTGTATATGAACACCGGGGTACCTACCTGTTCGCAGATACGACTTACGGGAACTTCCTCACAATATAGTTCGTTGCTAATATAGCGAAAATGGTGCATTTCCTGTCCTGGTCAGGGCCTATATTCAACAGCAGCCGAAGCGGACCTGCTGGATTCGTCTTCAGGTTTTTCTTCCTGAAACGAGGTCACCGCATACCTGTACGTTTTTCCTTTGTCCACATGCCTGTCCGTGAATGACGTAGTGCGAACCGGTTCCGGATTGATCTTCGTATACAGCCGTCCCGATTCGGATCGGTATACGTTGTAGCGAGTCAACCGATCGGGATTTCTTGACTCGTCCCACTGTATTCGGATGGCGCCTCGCGCCGCAGTGACCCGGACGTTTTCCGGTGGATATTGGGTCACCAGAGACACCGTGACCTGGGACACGGGAGACGGATTCGATTCAAAGGGGACGCCACGGTTCATTTTCAAGGCTCTTACGACATAATAATACGTCTTCTCTTTTTCCACATCCCTGTCCACAAGCGTGGTTTCTCCGGCCTTTGTCCCACCCGCGGATTTCATATCTTCAATTTGAGGGGTTGTTCCCCGGTACACTCGATACCCTTGAACGCCGGATCCCTGGGGGGCTGACGTCCACTCGAGGGTGACAGCGCCGGATTCACTCACCGCTCGCACTCCTTCGGGAGCCGCTGGCGCTTCGTCCATCAACACGGACATGTCTTGGCTAAATCGGCCTTCCCTTCCTTTCAGGTTGTATGTGCTCACCGAGTAAGAATACACGTTGCCGGGCTGCACGTCCTTATCCGTGTACGTGACGTCGCCGTCGGCGATTGTAGCGTTCGAAGGGTTCTGGAAATCCACATTGGCGTGCATGATCTTCTTTTCTTCGCAGTTGTCGCATTCTTCTCCGGTTTTCTGGGCTGCTCTGTACACCTTAAAGCCAGATGTGTCAGTGAGTTTGGAACCGTCAGTGTTGGAGGAAGGAATCTGCCACTTCAGAATCACACGATCAGGATACGCACGAGCGTCAATCGACCTGATCTCTCCGGGTACGGTTGCGGTGGCCGGACGGGGGCTCGTCTTGTATCCACATGCAGAGAGAAAGCTCGAGACGATAAGAATGCAGAAAATTCCACCGCCCGGTTTTCTCAATACTTCCTCTTTCCGGTCCCTTTCCTGTTTTCCGGAACCTGTGTTCTCGATTTGAGGAATGCTCTGGCAGCCCTGATCTGGCTCATCACCTGTTTTCTTGCAGTGCCGCCGGTATGATTTCTGGCCTCTACCATATCCTCGGGGCTCGGCAATGAAGCCGCATTCGCCTCATGAGCTTCGCGAATCATCTTGCCGATTGTTGCATGCGCGTTTCTGAACGGAACGCCTTGTCTCGCCAGGTCATCGGCAAGATCCGTGGCAGCTAGAGCCGGGTCGGATGCGGCATCCAACATTCGCCCTCGATTGAATTCGATTCCCGGAATCAAACCTGCCATAACTCCCACTGAAGCGCGTACCGTGTCCGCGGCATCGAAAACGGGTTCCTTGTCCTCCTGAAGATCTTTGTTATAAGCAAGCGGCAAGGCTTTCAACGTGGTGAGGAGCGCAACAAGATCGCCGTACACCCTGCCCGTTTTGCCTCGAATGAGCTCGCATGCGTCCGGATTCTTCTTTTGAGGCATGATGCTGGACCCCGAACAGAACGCGTCGGGAAGCGAACAGAACGCGAATTCCGACGTGGACCAGATAATCAACTCTTCGGACAACCGGGAAAGATGCATCATGATCAAACAGGAATTGAAAAGAAATTCCGCGGCAAAATCCCTGTCCGAGACCGCGTCCATCGAGTTGTTAGCAACGTGTGGGAATCCCAGTTCCTGGGCAACGGAGTCTCTGTCTATGGGAAAGGTGGTGCCCGCAAGTGCTGCGGCTCCGAGAGGCATGCGGTTCATGCGTTCCTCTGCATCGCCAAAGCGTTCCCAATCCCGGCGAAACATCTCGAAATATGCCAGAAGATGATGCGACAGACGCACCGGCTGTGCACGCTGCAAATGGGTGTACCCGGGCATGATCGCGTCAACGTATGCGTCTGCCTGATTCACAAGAGCATCCATTAATTCGAGAAGGTCCATTTGAATGAGACGGCTGCGATTCCTGAGGTAAAGACGCAGATCCAGCACAACCTGGTCGTTGCGGCTTCGACCGGTATGCAACCTTCCCGCAACGTCACCGATCTTGGCCTTGAGTGCCTCCTCCACATTGATGTGCACGTCTTCGAGTTCCTCGCTGAACTCCAGCTTCCCACGCCCAATATCCGTAAGAACTTCCCGGAGCCCTTTCTCGATAACGTCAGCATCCGCGGCGGCAATTATACCCTGTCTGCCCAGCATTCTCACATGAGCAACGCTCCCGAGGATGTCTTCGGCATACAATCTCCTGTCAAAGCCTATAGATGCGTTGAACACGGCGAACTCGGAGTCCATTCCCGTCTTGAACCGGCCTTTCCGGATACCGGTGGATTGCCCGGAGCGCCTCGGTACTTTGAGCCGACTCTTTTTCCCGTCATTCGCCATGAAATCTCCTCACTGCCCCCGCCTCATGCCGCAGGCTACTGCTTTTCCATCATGGACCGGATACGCAGGCGCAGGGCATTGAGCCTGATGAATCCTTCAGCATCCGCCTGCGAATACACCTCGTCTTCTTCAAATGTGGCAAAACGAGAATCGTACAGAGACCTCTCGGAAGCCGTGCCGGTCACGGTGGTGTTCCCTTTGTAAAGCCGCAGCCTAACTTGCCCGGACACTGCTTTCGCCGCTTCATCCACGGCCGCTTGAAGCATCACTCTTTCAGGCGCAAACCAGTACCCATTGTACACGAGCGATGCATACCGCTGAATCCACTCATCCTTCAGATGCATGATCTCACGATCGAGAGTTATAGACTCCAGAGAGCGGCGTGCAACATGGATGACGGTTCCGCCAGGCGTTTCGTAGACCCCCCGGCTTTTCATGCCCACGTAGCGGTTTTCCACCATGTCCACTCTGCCCACGCCGTTACGTCCCGCGATGACATTGAGCGCCTCAAGGAGCCGGGCTGGAGAAAGGCGCTGTCCGTTTATGGCCACGGGATCGCCCTCCTCGAAGCTCAGCACGATCTCCTCTTCGGCATCAGGAGCGTCACGGGGATCCACGGTCAACACGAACATGCTTCTGGGCGGTTCCGCCCAGGGATCTTCAAGAATACCGCCCTCGAAACTCAGATGCAGCAGATTCCTGTCCATGCTGTAGGGTTTCTCCGCTGTCGAAGTTACGGGAATACCTGCTTTGAGAGCGTATGCGATGAGATCGGAACGGGATCGCATATCCCAGATACGCCAGGGGGCAATGATCACGATTCTGGGGTTCATGGACAGATAGGTCAGCTCGAAGCGAACCTGATCATTTCCCTTTCCGGTGGCTCCATGGCTCACCGCATCGGCCTCTTGCGCAGCGGCAAGCTCCATCTGGGCTTTTGCTATGCACGGCCTGGCTATGGAAGTCCCCAGAAGATACGTGCCTTCGTAAATCGCGTTTGCCCGGAACATGGGAAACACATAGTCCCGAACAAATTCTTCGCGCAGATCCCTGATCTGTATCGATTGAGCCCCTGCGGCTCTTGCCTTTTCTTCCAGGGGTTCGAGTTCCTCTCCCTGGCCGAGGTCAGCAGCAAACGCAATGACTGGACACTGGTACGTGTCGACAAGCCAGTGCAGGATGACGGAGGTGTCAAGCCCGCCGGAATAGGCCAACACGATTTTGTTTACTTTCTTCTCCTTCACGAAACCTCCCCTGAGCGGGCACGCGGTAACCATTTGGCCCGCACGCACGCTTCATCCACATCATGTTCCAACGAGCATCTCCAGAATCGCTTTCTGAACGTGAAGCCTATTCTCCGCTTGGTTCCACACGAGCGAATGCTCCGATTCAATCACTTCATCGGTTATCTCTTCACCCCGGTGAGCGGGCAGGCAGTGAAGGACGTACACATTCTCGGACGCGAATTTCAACAGGTTGGAATCCACCTGGTAGGTCTTGAACGCCTGGCGCCTATCGCGAATTTCGTCTTCCTGGCCCATTGAAGCCCACACGTCTGTCGATACGACGTCCGCACCCCTCATCGCCTCCGCCGGATCACGAAGAAGCGTGACATTGTCCGTGCTGCAGTCCGCGTCCGGGTCGTAGCCCCGAGGGCATGCAAGAGTAAGTTTGAAACCCAGTATCTTTGCGGCATCGATCCATGAATTGGCGACATTGTTCCCGTCGCCGATCCACGCGGCCTTCATGGTGCAGATATTTACGCCGGCTTCCTGCAAGGTTAAAAGATCGCCCACCACCTGGCACGGGTGCAGGAGATCCGAAAGCCCGTTTATTATGGGAACCGTAGACCACTTGGCGAATTCGATCAGAATATTGTGCCCGTACGTGCGAATCACGATAGCGTCAAGATACCTGGATAGGACTCGTGCGGTATCCCGTATGGGTTCACCTCTGCCGATCTGGATATCCGACCAGTTCAGAAAAATGGCATGACCGCCCAGCTGCTGGACGCCTACATCAAAAGACACGCGGGTGCGGGTCGAGGGCTTCTCGAAAATCATGCCCACACTGCGCCCTTCCAGAGGCAGAGGCTTTCCCTTGCCCGGAAGGCCGTTCTTCAATTCGGCGGCCCTGTTCACCAGAGAAAGAATCTCTTCCCGGGAATAGTCCGCCAGGGTGAGAAAATGCCTCGTCTGTGTCATGGTCGGATGCTCTCCCTCCCGCTCAAGACGGAATCCAACGCGGTCACCATTTCATCGATTTCCTTCTCTGTCACGACGAGCGGCGGCAGAAAACGAAGTACGGTGTCTGCCGTGCAATTTACCAGAACACCCTGCTGTCGCATTGCCGAGGCAACATCCGCGCCGGGAACACGCAAATCCACTGCCTGCATCAGGCCTATCCCCCTCACTTCTCGAATCACGTCGTGACGAGCAGCAAGCTCTCCAAGCCGAAGTCTCAGGTGGCGGCCCAAGTCCTGCACGCGGGCGAGAAATCCTGGAGAAAGGATTTCTCGCATTACGGCAATCCCGGCCGCAGATGCAAGCGGATTGCCCCCGAAGGTGGAAGCATGGGTTCCCGGCACGAAAGCTTTGGCAATCCGATCCGTTGCCAGGAGAGCGCCCATGGCTACTCCTCCTGCAATTCCTTTCGCCAGAGTCATTACGTCGGGCTCGATCCCCGAATGCTCGTACGCGAAAAGCCTTCCGGTGCGTCCCATGCCCGTTTGGACTTCGTCCAGGAGCATCAAAATGCCGGTCCTGTCGCACAGTTCCCGCACGCGACGAAGAAAATCGGGGCCCGGCACGCGAACTCCGCCTTCTCCCTGTATGGGTTCCAGGAGGATGGCCGCTGTTCGAGACGTCACGGCATGCTCCAGTGCACCTACATCGTCGAACGCAACGTGCGAGAAGCCTTCAACGTGAGGTTCGAATCCGTTGCGGTACTTGGTCTGGCCGGTCGCTGCCAGAGTTGCCAGGGTGCGGCCGTGAAAGGAACCGTCCATGGTAATGATCTGGAACCGGTCGTGCTCTCCGCGGTCGTGGAAATACTTCCTGGCAAGCTTTATTGCTCCCTCGTTCGCTTCCGCTCCCGAATTGCAGAAGAATACCTTGTCGCCGAAGGAATTATCGGTAAGAAATTTGGCCAACCGGATCTGGGGCTCTATATGGAACAGATTCGAAACATGAATCAGTTTACCGGCCTGCTCGCATATGGCCTTTGCCAGGCCCGCATGGCCGTGACCGAGAGTACAAGCAGCGAGACCCGCTATGAAGTCCAGGTATTCCCTTCCGTCACTGTCCCGCACCACGCATCCCGAACCTTCCACCAACATCACCGGGATGCGACCGTACGTATTGAAAACGTGCTGATTATTCAATTCCACAAAATCGTTGGAGTCCACAATCTCGACCTCACTTCCTCAACTCTGTTCAAATCTCCGGTCACCACCCCAATGAGCCATCTGGACCAACTCAGATTCCGGAGCAAGCCCGGAACGGAATCCGTGCACGACCGACCGGCGGCATCTGTCGAATGATTAATGTCTCGAAGCCCCGCAGTTCAAGAAGAACAATTCGCGAAGCACGGGGACGGGGCTGCGGCGCATGCTATAATCCCGGAGGTGCGTCTCGGACGAGTTCCGTACCGATGCCTTCGTCGGTCAGCAATTCCAAGAGAAGCGCATGGGGAACCCTGCCATCTATGATGTGGGCCTTGGGTACACCGCCGCTTAAGGCATTCAGGCAGCACCGAATCTTCGGAATCATCCCGCCGGACACCACGCCGTCCCGAATCAGCTCCTGTGCCTTGTCCTCGGAAACGCTTGAAATCAGCTTTTTTTCCGAATCCATGACACCCGGCACGTCCGTGAGGACGATAAACTTTTCGGCACCAAGAGCAGCCGAAAGCGCGCCCGCCGCGGTATCTGCATTGATGTTGTACGGCTTTTCTTCCGGCCCCGCACCCACCGGAGCGACAACGGGAATGAAATTGCGGTCTTCAAGACAGGCTATGATATCGGGACTTATCTTGTCCACTTCTCCCACGAGCCCCAGGTCCTCATCGGTGTCAGCAAGTCTCGCCGGCCGGGCTTTTCTTGCCCTGATCAACCTGCCGTCCCTGCCGGAGATTCCAACTGCCCTGCCCCCGTAGGAGTTTATTAAGGACACCACATCCTTGTTCACTTTTGCCACAAGGACCATCTCCACTACGTTCATGGTTTCCTCGTCCGTGACTCGCAACCCCTTCACGAACCTGCTCTCCTTGCCCAGTTTTCCGAGAAGCTCACCGATTTGCGGCCCTCCGCCATGCACGATGATGGGCTTCATACCGATAAAGCTGATCAAAGCAACATCTTCGGCAAAATCTTTTTTCAACCGTTCGTCGATCATGGCACTGCCGCCGTACTTGATGACAATGCGCTTTCCCCTGAAGCTCCTTATGTACGGGAGCGCCTGGGTGAGTATCCGTGCCCTCTGGGCCGGGGGAGTATCGGAGAATGCCTGAACTTCGGTCATCTAACACTCACTTTAGACTATATAAGCAACTAGTTGGATTAATTACGGCAAATCCAAGATTAAGTCAAGACGAATCACCTGCTACGGTGATTTTGCCAAAGGGGTTATAATATCACGCTTCTACGAAATTTCCACGGGGAATCGCGGAATATCTTCGCGTTAGGGTGCAACTGCGATGGTGTCGGGCCCGTCCCCCTCGCAATGACACTGCTCGGGCCTGTCATTGCGAGGAGCGCAGCGACGAAGCAATCTCTCTTGGTCATGAAATCCGGCACCGAACTAACGAAAAGCAATACTAAGGTTCGCTGCGCTCGCAATGATGTCCTTTTCCCGACCGTAACTGACTGAATACGAAATAGGCTCACTGAGTCTTCACCGCAGTCACGATCATCTGGTGGCCATAGCGGGTGAACCGCATACATTCGTCAATCAATTTCCGGAATGGTTTCAGGGCCAACCATCGCGACACCAATTCTTCTTCCGGGTGGTACAATTTTCTCCTCATATTAAAGGATCGCGTTCGAATGCGAATGTTCGCAAAACCGTTTTCCGCCAGGAGACGCTCAATCGTCGGCGGCTCGAAAAGAAAAATGTGGTCCGATCCGTTCAGGTAGACCCATTCCGGGCCATTGACCCACCGGGACAGGGAAGCAAAATTGGTGGTGGACATGCGCAACAGTCCGCCCGGACGCAGAACCCGGTTTATGCGAGCCACCGCCTGCCGTGGAGACAGCAGGTGTTCAATGACGTCCCATATTCGGACAACATCAACGCAAGCCTCACCTGCGTCGAATTCCTCCGCTGGCTCCACGATCACCTTGTGAATGTGTCCTGTATCCAGGTGGCGCAGGGCGTCCCGGTTTATCTCAACCGCCCAGGTTTCCCATGCGTTATCTGCGGCCTCCCTGAGAAACCATCCACGCCCGGCCCCAACTTCCAGGATGCGGTTCAAGTTCCGAAACGGTTCCATCAAACGGAGTTCCCGTGACAACCGTAGTTTCTGGGACGCAGTCAACGTGTCGTCGCCCATACTGCCCGTACCCGAAATTTGCTGCATTTCCAGGTGATCGGCCGATCTGGGATTCACGAAGACCAATCCGCAACTGCTGCAACGGACATGGCGATAGCCTTCCTTGATGAACAGGAGATGGTACGTTTCTCCGCCACAGAGATCGCAATGTATGAGCAGTTCGTGTTCCACGCAGGTATCCGGCGGCAGTCGCCGCGAAGTAGTCTCAAGGGAATGTTCAGGAATTATAGACGAATGAGATTGAAAACAAAAGATCCCGCGTCTCTTCTTTGTCCGAAACTTCGGCAACATGTGAATTGAACGTCAAGATTTTCCAGATAATAATGTCTGTTTCAGAGTGTAAGGCCCTTGATGGAAACGGCAAATCATGATACTCAAGCCGGAACCCTCATGACAAGCGAGGTTGCAAAGTGGAATTAAGGGCGATTGCGGATTTCCTGTTCGAGGTGGGTATGCTCAAACGAACACCGAGATCGGGATTTCAATTTCTGGGGACAGGCAAGGAAACTGTTGCGGAACACAGTTTGAGAGCGGCCATAATCGGATACGTTCTTGCCAGAATGTCAGGGACTTTGACAGGTGAGCGAGTTGTGCTGATGTGCCTGTTTCACGATCTGGTGGAAGCACGCACCGGCGACCTGAACTATGTGAACAAGAAATACGTCAAAGCGGACGAAGAGGCAGCCGTGCGGGACATGACGGCAGATCTTCCCTTTGGGGAAGAGATTCGCGAGCTGACGGAAGAATTCAATCGGCGGGAAACATCCGAGGCGAAAGTGGCTCACGATGCCGATCAGCTTGAAATGATACTCCAGCTCAAGGAACTCGGCGATCTTGGTAACCGATATGCGGCGGATTGGATTTCCACGGCGGTGAAAAGACTTCAAACGGATGAAGGGAAGAAGCTGGCCCGGACCATTCTCAACACGGATTTTGCCGCGTGGTGGTTCAAAGAAAAAGAAAATGAATGGTGGATAACCGCGGACCGACAGGAAAAAAGCGAAAAATAACCTGAGAGGAATCATGGTGCGCTTGACCAGATCTGCCGATTCTTGCTTCTTTCAAGGGGGGAACCTGCTTCGCTGCACGTTCGGGGTGCTTCTTGCATCTCAGTGTCTCGCCCTGGTATGTGCCGCCGGGACGACGTCGTGGAATGCGGACAGTTCGGGTGCCGAATCCTGGAGACAATGGTCCGGGAACAACCGTGCGTCATCCTCCCTGTTTCTCGCTGCTGCCGAGGAGAACCGAAACAAGAAATATCATTGGCTGTTCAGGGACAAGCCGGTGGAACAGCAGTCCCGGGAGCCCGAAAACATTCCCATGCTCGAAAAACTGGATCGAGACATAAAAAACGCACGCAAATTATACCTTTCCGGGGACACGGACAATGGCATCCTGAAGTATCGCAGCGCAATAGATCAATTCGAATTGCTCGTGGAGGACATCCCGCCGGGACACATCCTGCTCAATGAATTGGAACAACGTTTTGGGATATTTGATGAACTTGCCACGAAAATACTCGGGCCCGTTCATCTGGACCCACAGGAAAGCCTGGCCCCCGAAGTGTTTCACCTCCTGGAGAAACGACGTATGTGCCGCCGGAACATGACTCTGAAGAAGGCGGGACCCCTGAACTTCTTCGACGTTCCTGCTACGCTCCTCCAGGAAGAATCGGAACTTCTCGGAAAGCTTCTCGAACTGAAAGAGGAAATTCCCACCGCGGAAACCCGGCAAGCAGAGGGGGCTCTCAAAGAAACGCTCGCAGACGTGAGGAAATCGCTGCAAAAAAGCTCCGCCCGCTATGCGCAGTTGCGACGGAGCACTCCTGTTCCGCTGGCGGACATACGGAAAAACGTGCTGACAAAAAATGAGGTAATTCTCGATTTCAATCTGTTTGCCGACCGGATGGCGGTGGGAGTGATAACCGCCGAAAAAGCGGTGTATTATCAGCTAGCGGGAAATCGAAGCGAGATAGACAGGACCGTGTTTCTCCTGCAGGAGAAACTGAAAGAATTCACCATGGGCGGTGGGTCCAGTTTTATGGGACATGCCTGGAAAGAACCCTGCCGCCGCATCTACCGGAGTCTTATGGGCAAGTTGCCTCCCCTGCCACCGGACAAAACTACCTTCTTCATCATTCCGGACCGCTCGTTGTGGTACTTACCCTTCTCCAGCATGCTCGACGCGGAAGATCGTCCCTTCGGTCAGGATCGTGTGGTGAGCATCATACCTTCAGTCGACATACTCAAATTCATCAGATCCGCGGCACACAACAAACCCAAGGAGTCATTCGCCGGAAATCTCATCGTTTTTGAATCACTCCCGTGGGTACCTCAAGAGGAACTGGGGGAGAAAGCCGAGCCTGCACGCAAAAAATCCGCTCAAAAAATGACGGAAGAGGAAAAAATAGAACGACTGATCCTGACCAATCCCGTGTACCCCAAACCGAGCGACATCGTGGTGAACATTCAAAAAATGTTCAAGAAATCCGACGTGTGGATAGGTCCCACAGCCACTCTGGATCGTCTTGCGGAATACAAGGACCGGCATGATGACATCGCGATTCTGGCTGTACCCCTTGCAGTCACGGACGTCGTGACTCCTGATCGGCAGCCGACGTTCTTCTTCTCTCCAAACAAGAGCAAAGTACGAAAATTCGATGTATCAGGATTTTTCGCTACCCCGTTCGGGTCTTCCCTTGCAGTGACCCCCATTTCATGGTTGGACGTGCAGGACAAGGACGCGGCGCTCGGAGAGGGACCGCTGCTCGTGAGCACGGCCATGCATTACGCGGGAATCCGTATGGCCCTGATCAACTATTCGGATCCGAACTGGGGTGGGGAAGAGCCGTTTCTGGTTTCGATATTAAAGCACGCTGCGGAAAGACGTCCGCCGGGTCAGGTTCTGGGCGGATATGTACGGGAGTTGCCGGCAGGACTGGACCCTGCCTTCAGCGGGAAACCACCGTCCTGGACGGGCTGGATTCTTATGGGCGATCCCAATTGAGCGATGTCCTTTGGTTGCCCCGCAGAACGATCCGCGGAGCAGGCCAAGGAATGGAGGAGCCGCTGCCTGCGGATTACTGTTCCGGTTGAAGCTTTTTCGCCAACCTGGAAATCGTGCGTGACGCCGTATTCTTGTGGAAAATTCCTTTGGTCACGCCCTTATGGAGCAGAGATTGAGCCACATTGAACAGACTTGTCGTCTCAACTCCCTTTTCTTCAGCGGCTTTGAGAAATTTCTTCACCGCGGTTTTGACCTTGGACTTGTAAGAAATATTGCGGAGGTGCTTTTCGGTGTTTTGACGCATCCGCTTGAGTGCCGAAGGATGGTTGGCCATGTCAGCTCCTTAAAAAATTGTGAAATTCTCTTGTTTTCCGAATCACGAAACGGGTCCGGCGCCTACGGGGGACCCGACTTGGTGTTGCCCTTACGTAAATTTCCTTTATGACAGAAAAACGGATGTCAAGTCAACCATTTTTGTCTTCGAATGCAAATTCGCCAGTGTCGGAACGAGAGGCTATGACTCGCGCGGCCGGGGTCGTCGGATCGTGGACCGTCCTCAGCCGTATTCTCGGGTTTGCCAGAGACATGGTAACCGCTCTTTTTCTCGGTGCAGGCTTCGGCGCAGACGCATTTTTTGTCGCTTTCAGAATCCCCAATCTCCTGCGCAGGCTTTTTGCCGAAGGAGCCCTGTCCGCAGCCTTCATACCAACGTTCGTGGAAACTCTCCACAAAGACGGCCGGGATCGAGCTGCTCGCCTGGCACGAATCGCGTTTACGTTTACCGCCATCATTTTGGGGTGTGTGACGGTCTGCGGCATTCTATTCAGTTCCGGTCTGGTTCACCTGATTGCACCGGGTTTTCTCCAGGATCCGGCCAAGTTCAGCCTGACCGTGGACTTGAACCGAATCATGTTTCCGTACATCTTTTTTATCTCACTCGTGGCCCTTGCTTCGGGCGTACTCAATTCCATGGGCCATTTTTCAGCTCCTGCGGCTGCTCCGTCGATACTCAACCTGTGCATGATCGGCTCGGTGGTCCTGTACAGCGTTGTGGGCAGAGGCCAGCCGGTTTACGCCCTGGCGTGGGGCGTTGTCGTCGCGGGAGTTCTGCAGCTTGTTCTCCAGCTTCCCTTCTTGGCGGCTCAGGGTATCCGTTTACGGCCTGATTTCAATTTCAAGCATCCTGCCCTGAAGAAAATCGGTATCCTTTTTGTTCCTGCGGCCTTCGGTGGAGCCGTGTACCAGATAAA